>Ga0208958_1000094_pt1 | contig 117395 bp, 158 predicted proteins | sample RifOxyB1_FD_184032 | JGI IMG/M metagenome (GOLD analysis project Ga0208958, IMG submission 184032) | Soil microbial communities from Rifle, Colorado - Rifle Oxygen_injection B1 (SPAdes) | ecosystem: Environmental > Terrestrial > Deep subsurface > Rock core/Sediment | place: Rifle, Colorado...
AATATAGGGATAATTTTCAAACTCCAAAGACAATTATTCTTCACAATGAAAATTATCCCTATATTGAGCGATTGGACAATATAATAGGGATTGAAGAATATGGACACCCAAAAGGAGAATATACTTTTCACTTGAAAAATAGTGAAATAGAAAAAAAGATAAAAAATATCGAACAAATGATTGTTTTGGATTAAAGAATAAATATTAGGATAAAAAATGAATAATCCAAAATTACCCGACCTTAATTTCAAACAAGAACAGTGTCAGGTTTGTGGAAGAATCAATGAGTACCTTGGCAAAAAAAGAAAGGCATGTCATAGTTGTCGTGGGGTATTTGAGAATAGAATTGATATCGCTTATTGGGTAGCTCCTAAAGGGAAGTACCTTATTCAACACAACCAAGAGATTAAAAGACTAAAAACACTTGCTGAATATAGTGAAGAAAGAAGATTACATTATCTTCAAATTAACAAAGAAAAAAAAGATATATCGGGGAAAAATTAAATGAACTATTAGAAGACCTTCATGGTAAGGTTTATCCACTTTAACATTTTTATTAGAAGATTAAAATGACCAAAAAAGAAATCATCAAAGAATTGGAAAGTGGTGGAATCATTCAACATGGAAATTTGGTTTACCAAGTACGGGATGGTAGACTAACATACGCCCAAATTGATAAACGGGACTATTGGATTTCCAGTGTTTATGAAAAAACTTCTTTATTTGCTTCGGCAAATGTAAAGACGGCCAAAATTTTTAAGAGTGAGGTTAACATGACACTATCAGATTTATGGAAGGCAATGGAAAACGGGAAGATAGTTTCTTCCGAAGACGGTACTATCAATTATAAAATTGATAATGGTACTCTTTATAAAAAAAGAGGGAATAGTCCTGATTGGCATTTGAGTTTTCATAATTATATTACGTTTACCGACAAAGCTATCAATACTACAAAATATATTATTAATGGAAATCCCCTAAAGAAAAAGAAAACAATAAAAAAAGAGGAAACAATGGATGATGTTATGGTTGCAAGGCAAATTGGTGATGAAATTGGGGCAAAAACAGCCGAAGAAATTTTGCTGAATGGTGGAATTGTTTCAAAGGAAGCCTGTGGAGTAGTTTATTATAGACTTATCAATAACAATCTCGAATATTTGTACCCCTCAGAGGGGCATTCTAAGTGGGACGATGAGGGATGGGATTTAGAAACATTTATTAAATATAACAAAAGTAATAAATTCAGAATTATCTCTTTCGGAGAAAAGGAAAATAAGAAAGCCAAGAAAACACCCAATACAACCTATGTTAAGAGTGTCCTTGATTCAATGGGGGATAGTTTTTTCAGTATTAAGTACAAAACCAAAGATGGTCGTATCAAAGAAATGAACTGTCGTACCGGGGTCAGTAAGTACACTAAGGGTATTGAAGCTAATCGTGCTGAAACTGACTCTGACAAAGGGCTAATCACTCTTTATAGTTTGAGTGACCAAGGATATCGTAGAGCTATTCTTGAGAATATCATGGAAATAAGGGGGAAGGGGGCAGTTATTACATTCAAAAAGGAGTAATATGTATTTTTCACTCGATTATAATTATGACTTTGGCTTCCCTCTCTATATGGTTTATAGAGAGGGAGACTTGGTAAGAGTGTTTTGTAATCATCCTGATTATGGAAATGGGTATAATAACGCTGTAAACTTTTTTAATCAATTGTCTATGGGGATGGTGACCGAAGAGGAAGTTACTACCCATAGAAGGAGATTGGGGCAGATATGACATACAAAGAACTTTTTGAAAAAATAAAAACATTCAATCAAAATGACCTAAATAAAGATGTTACTGTCTATGATAAAAATACTGATGAATTTTTTAGAGTTACTAATTTCGGTCGAATTGATGAAAGTCACAGTGATATTCTTCAGTTTGGTCATCCTTTTATAGTGATAGGAGAATAAATGGAAAAGAATTTATGTGGAAAGACGGTCAAGAAAGAAAATCCATACGAGATATGGTCAAGTTATGATGGTAGTTGGAAATGGTATGTTCTAAAGAAATACCAGTCACCGTCAAAAGAAAAAATAAATCCTTACGCAAGATGGTTTTGTTATGTAACATCACCATTGTGTGATGGAGAATATGGCGACGTTTATGTTAGTGAAATTAAAAGTGTAGGAGAAAAAATTAAATGAGTTATATTAATCATCCGAATTTTCAAGGGTATGGGGACAATCTTGGAACTTTTGATTTGGGTAGAGAAGTTAATGGAGTGTGGGTAGTCGCACTACGAAACAAAATAAGAATAACCAGTGTCGATAGAACGGTCATTATAGGTGATGAACCAGTTATAAAGATTGACGACATCATCCACGTTGATGCAAAATATATCGAGAGGTAATTATGGACTTTACATATCTCAATCAACCACCAAGAAAATGGACATTTGAACAACCACTGTGTTGGTAGAAAGGAAACTATAATGTCTAACATGAGTTATTGTAGATTTCGTAATACATTAAAGGACTTACAGGATTGCTATGATAATTGGGACAATGAAACATCTTTTGAAGAAGAGGTATCAAAAGAGAAATTAGTAAATCTTTGCCAAGATATCATTAGTGATTATAGTGAGGAAGAAGATGTTTAATTCAGAACAAGAAGCATTGGATTGGTTTAATAGAGACAAAAACGACCAAGAGGAGATTTCGGTTTTTCAATGTGACTGTTGCGGTCAATGGTCGGCACTTGAAACAGATGATACAAATGGACAGATAGTTGAATTGCTAAATGGTAAATACACCGAATATCTATGTATTGATTGCGAATCATTTTTATCAAGACCGGATAATTTTCAGTAATATTTTCGTAAAAAATTTTAGAAAACAAAGGATAAACAATGACTACAATATACAGTAGAAATGCATCAACAAGAATTGTTAATGCATTTAATAATACCAAAGTTCCAATGTCAATGGTATTTCCAAAAGAAAGAAGAGATATCGACACTCCGATACATGAAATCATAGAAGATTGTTTCTCTGATTTAATACAAGATTATCTGACAATGCGCCATCTTGTCCTTATAATATCACGTACTATGGGGAACAGGTCTATCGAACAAATAAGAAAGTGCGATGGAATTAATGATGGCCAAATGAAATCGGGGATATTGGGGGATATTATTGAAATGGCAAGAACTCGTGAAGAAAGAATAATTCCATTAAATAAAATTTATGGAGAATAAAAACTATGGAAATAGGAACAATTTTATACAAATTGGGAAATAAAGGAGAAAATTGAATGATGAACTTTCATTATGAGGTTATAAGAGAGAAGTGGGCTAAACTCAAACGGCACAGATATTGGTTCGATGTTATCGACTTCAACATCAGGCTGTCATATTATTATGAGGAATCGCGCCCCACCACACGGCATAAATATAGAACAGACCGCTATTATAACTACTATGATAGACGCGAATCAAATATAAAAATTGAGAACATCATTATTCCCGATGACGTGAAAAATGAAGCCCTTTTCAGGATTCGCTATATGATTGATTTTAAGGAGGACAAAAATGAAATTCAAAAAAGTTAATCTAAGTGAACATCAGATAGGATTAGTTTACTACTTACTCAGAAAAGTAAGGGAGCACTTTCTTCTTAAGTCAAGAGAAGAGGATGTTTTCAGAGTAGATGAAATCATCGAAGAGATTCTATTAAGATTTCACTTGAAGAAGAAAAATAACATCAACTACAAAGACCCCTCTGATATTGAAGATGATTGGGAATTGGAACCGATGGTGGTTAAGGAATTACATACTGATAGAATCTATTCCGATGGAATAACTGCTCATTGTATTAAATGCAAATACAAAGGAGATGGATTCAGAGAATACAACTTACATCACAGTGATTTACTATTAATCGAATGCCCACGATGTGGAGAGGGGAACTACTATCAAAAAGGAGACTAAATGTTCGCTTTTACGGTAAAAATAAAGGTCGTTTATAAAGGATGTCCATATGATGTCGGCACGATAGGATATTTTGGTGGGGTTGATTGTACCAATGGAATAGGATATTTCGAAAAACACAAATCCCTTCTGAGGAAAAGATATAGACTACCATTTAAGAATGTGGAAATTTTAGGGAGAAATAATGATGAACAAATTTATTGAGTTACAAAATAAAACAATCAGAATAAGCAGAAGCAAATACTTTTCCAACATTGAGGATATTTTTGATGTTGAGGAAAGGATTCTCAACCGTATTACCAAACTAATAGAAGATGATACCAATGGGAATAAATTAGAAGAACGAGACATTAACGTGTGGCAAATAGTGCGGTCTTCAGTGATTGATTCTGACAGAGCAGAAAAAAGGTTTTATAATTATTCTCAAGAAAAACAATCTCTTCATCAACTTCAAACACCAAAGGATTATACACTATTGTATCAGGCAATTGAAAACTTACCATATAATTATAAAAGAGCCATTGAACTTAATTTTTTCGATGGTTATCAAATACATGAAATTGCTCAGGTCATGGAATGTTCTTTGGGTACAGCCAGTCGATGGAGAAAAGAAGGCCTAAAAGAATTGAAAAAGAAAATAGAAAAAACATCATCCGTATTAAAAGAATTCAGAATAGGAGAATAAAAATGAATAAAATATATTCAATCGAAACAGCTAAAGAAAGATTATACGGAAGACAGAAAGTAAGACGGGTTGATGGTACAATCTTTCATGCAGAAAAAGTCGGCAGGAGAGTCTACGTTTTCGCAAAACGTAAGGGTAAACCAACACCATACTGTCCAAGTATCGGAACATTTGGTGTTTTGAATAAAAACATGAAATTCACAAAATAAAAGGAAAATATTATGTATAAAATTTACAACGCAATATCTTTAATCCCCGAAGAAGAAATTGAATTAAGTGCTTTAGAGCAGATTGCAAGAGTTTCAAAACATCCTTACTTGGACGCCCCGTTTATTATTCTCCCCGATGTTCACGCAGGTGAGGGGGCAACTATCGGGTCGGTTATTCCACTCATTAATTTTATTTCACCGAGCATGATTGGGTATGATATCGGATGTGGAATATGGTGTGAAAGACTTGACTTTGGACATGCTCCTTTTGATAACATCTCTCTTGCAAGATTGGAAGATTTTATCAGAACGAATATTCCACTGGGATTCAATCATCGTACAACCGTTGACGGTATTGGGGATTTTGTTTACAAAACAGGGCAAAGATTTATCAGTGAAACATTCGAAATAAACGAAAAATACAATCTCAATGCATTACTCTCACTCGGTACTCTTGGCGGTGGGAATCATTTTATTGAACTTACCAGAGGAGATGATGGGTTTGTTTATCTATTAATTCATTCTGGGTCAAGAAATATCGGGCATCGTATTGCATCGGAGTATATGGAAAAAGCCAAAACTACGGCAGAATATACCAATGGGCTCATCCCAACTGGTTTAGGTGGGTTCTCCGAAGGCGATGATGATTATGATAATTACTATGAAGAATATCTTTATGCTACTTCTTTTGCTCATCAAAATAGAAACATCATGGCTAAATTGATTATTAATTACATGGCTCAAGAAGGTTTAATCAGTGGTAGTTTGGGATGGATTGATACTCCACATAATTTTCTTCACGTCGATATTATTAACAGTCAAATAATTCATTATAAAGGAGCCATTAATGCTTTTGATAGTGCTATCGTGGCCGGGTCAATGGGAACCAACAGTTATATAGTACAATCAACACCTGAAGCACAGAAAATTCATTGGGCATGTTCGCATGGTGCAGGTCGCAGATTTTCGAGAAAACAAGCTAAGGAGATTTTGTCGGTAGATGATTTTAAGAGGATGGTAAGAGATGTTTATGGATGTCAAACTGACCAGAACCATATTGACGAGTCTCCTATGGCGTATAAAGATATCGAATATGTTATGGAATCGCAAGGAAAAACAATTGTCATTAAAACCAAGTTGACTCCATTTTTTAACATTAAGGGGTAATTATGTCTATATTAGAAACACTTTTTGGTGCATTTATACTGGGATTGTTGCTTTTTATAAATGCTCTTATGGAATATCCAAGTCCTACATTTTTCGAAGGTATGATGGGTATTTTTATTATCAGAATACTACTTTATGTCTTTGACAAGGAAGATATATGAAATTAGAAGATATCGGTTTTTATACCTTATCAGATTATAGAGTAAGTCAAGCTTCGGCACAGTCTCCCCTGTGGCGATGTGAATTGATTTTGACTGATAGGTGCAATTTCAAATGCAACTATTGTAGAGGATTAAAAACAAACATACAAGGTGACCTTAATTGGAATGAGGCACATCGAATTGTTGATTATTGGATATCTCAGGGACTAAAGAATATTAGATTCTCAGGTGGTGAACCGATGGTGAAATATGACTTGTTGTGTTCTTTGGTCAGGAAATGCAAAAAAGCCGGGGTCGAACACATCGCCATATCAACTAATGGTTCTTATCCTCTTGGGAAGTATTATTACCTGCACTCTCTTGGTGTTAACGATTTCTCAATATCATTTGATAGTGCCTTTTGTTGTACTGCCGAATTAATGTCGGGGAAGTGTAATTCATTTGAAACCATCTGTACTAATATTGAAGAATTAGCACGTATTACATATGTAACATTAGGAATTGTGTTTACTCCCGATAATGTTGGTCATGCTCTTGATACAATCGGCAGGGGACATTCTTTTAACCCTGCTGACATCAGGATTATTCCTTCGGCACAGTATAACAAACAATTGTCTGATATAGGGAAAAATATTGATAATTCTCTCTTAGAGTGCCATCCCATTTTGAAATATCGGATAAATAATATTCGTGATGGTCGTCATGTCAGGGGTATTGATAAATCTTGTGACAGATGTTATATGGCTCTTGATGATATGGCTGTGGCTCAGGGATATCATTTCCCTTGTATTATTTACATGAGAGAGCAGGGTGATTATATTGGTAAGATTGGTGCATTCACAAGACGAGACAGGTTTATGTGGGTAATCGGTCATGATATATCAAATGACCCTATTTGCAAGAAAAATTGTCTTGATGTTTGTGTTGATTATAATATGAAATTCAAAGAAAGGTTATTAAATGGACAATGAAAGATTGGAAAAATTAAAAAATATGATAGAAAAAACCAAAGGAGAATAAAAATGAATAAGTGGATGAAAACCGATAGGGAAATAATTAAAAAAACTATTCAACATAAAATTGACCCGTTGATAGGTGCAATACGAAGGGGAGATAAAAAAATCAGAGTCAGAGATATTATGGATGGGAATTCACAGAAAAAATCGAAAAGTCTTTGGACGTTTTTTAATTCTGTCGTACATTGTGGATGTTGTCAGAAGTATCGAATTGAGGGGGGTAATTGTGGAAGTTGTCCCTTGTATGATAAATATACACACAAAGCATGTTGCGAAACCGATATTTACAATCGGTGTGACAAAAGTATAAATGATTATGTATTTGAAAATGGTAGTCCAATCGTAGCGATTGTAAGTTTAATAGAATTAAAAAATTGGGTTTTTTCAAGGATAGGAAAATAAATGGAAATAGAAGTCAGAGAAAATCCGAGGGTAGCTCATTCATATGATGTTATTGTATGGTTCAAAGATTTCCCATATGGGTTGAGCCATCATCTTTTAGAGAGACGGTCATATGAGGTAGCGGTTGAACTTGCTAACGAAATAAAAGACAGTTTAGTGTTCATGAAAATAAAAAAGAGGAGAGTATGAAAGTTTCAGCAAAAAAAATGAGAGAAAAATTGAGGGAGAAACATATTTTTAACTCTTTTCAGTTAGCTGGGCATGGAAATGTTTATATAACAAAACAAAATCAAGACCGTGGAAGATGGTCACAACCTGCTAAATATGTAGTTGTTCGTCCAGGATTCATAACTAATTCTAGTGCTCCTTGGTATGATAGTGGTTGTAAGGTTTTTACTATTCGCGGCAGGGATGAAGAGAAGGGGTGTTTAGAGGAAGCACAAGAATGGGCATCCAAAAAGTATAATATCGAAGAGTGGGGTAAGACTCCATTCGGAACTTGGATGGATAGTAAGGTTCTATCAAAAAGATTAAAAGAGATAGGAGTGACAGATGATAGAAAAGGCAATTAAATTAACCATTACTCACAAGATTATCCCTATTATCAATCGTGTAAAGCGAGGGAAGTGGAGAATAAGAGCCAGTACGTTTGCGATTGATAAGTATATAAACAGTATTAAATGTAATTCTGTTATATCCAAAAAAAACGATTTACAAAACGTAAGTGAGAAAAAAGAAAATTACGATTTACTTAAGTTTTTTGGTACTTACAAACATTGTGCTGTTTGTGTAGAAATGAGTTTCAATTGTATTGATTGTCCTTTGGGTGATTTTAGGGGCAAGAAGCAGATTCCATGTTTCCATAAAACTCTTTATAAGAGAATTGAAAGGTTATTGAAAGACGAGAATCCATCGGTAGTCGAGGATTTGGAAAAATTAAAAGAATGGATGGAAGGAAAGATAAAATGAAATATTTTCCAAAAAGTAAAGCAGGGTATCAGAGGGATAAGTGGTTAAGAATAGCGGAGGCATATTTAACTCCGTTTAGTGAGAGGGACGGGGTACAGAAAGACATTAGTGAAAGTGGACTATGTTGGGCTGAATTTATATTAAATCATGAACATATTTATATGCAGAGTAATTACTTGTTTTATTTTCATCCATCTTCTCCGGGATTTTCATATTGGTGGCCTGTAAGAAAGTATATGGGTACTATCGCATATAGAAATTTCAGTGATAAGGATGGTATAATGGATAGTGAAGGTTGTGCAGTACCTTCTTTGAAGTTATCCCAAATAGTGATTCAAACAAGGGCTGACGAATTGCGCGGTTTGGTAGCTTGTTTTATAGCAACCATGCCAGAAGACATGAGGAAGGATTTTGAATGATATCCCTTTATATATAACATTATACCAGAGACTGACGTTAAATAACATTATATATAATATTATATATAACATTTAGTACTACACTTGACGTCTAACCTTACTCTTCAAGTATAACGTCAAGAGTAGTTTCTTATTTTATTAATAAGATTAATAAAATAATAAACACAGGGAAGCCCTGTGACAATAATTATGCCGAATTTTTTATTTGGATGAAATCGAGACGTTTGGTCTTAAAATACTGACGGCAAGGTGGTATGAATGGTCAGCATAAATAAAAATCAAGCAGACGTAAGGTGAAGGGCGCGGCCATTCAGTCGGCTAATCAAGTTGTTTTGGAAAATGCCCTACTACCCTTTTTTGTTCAAAACAAAGACCACCAATCGGTTGGAGCAGTTTTAGGAGAATTAACAGACTTGAAACGGAAGGGTAGAGCCAAAAAACAGTTAAAGAGGGGTTGTAAGAATGGGCAAAAAACTGCGAAAGAGGCTTGCTGTGGAGTTTTCTTAGTTTAACCCATAGATTGGTATGGATAACGGTAAAAAGTGTCTTAGAATCGAGATATGGCGGTTTTTTGAGGATAGGTAAAAGTGAACTGAATCACAGATTGTCAAATTCGTGAGGTTGCGTGGTTTTCGACTTTTTTTTCGAAAAGTTTTTCGAATTAGTTTTCAAAAAGATTTTCAAACAAATTTTCAAATTAGTTTTTGAAAAAGTTTTCGAACAAAATTTCAAACTTTTGTTTAGAAAGGTGTTAAAATGAGGTATTTTACTGGTGATATGGCAGGTTGTCAATCTTCGAGAAGGAAGGAATTTAAGGCGGTTTATTATCCCAATAAAGAGATTCCATTTAATGGTAAAGCGTTTGTAAGGTGGTGTGATTATTTTAGGTTGGACTCATATGATATTATTAGGGTGGTGTGGAATTTATTGGGGGAGTTTGGTTGCCAATTTTACCGTTATCCATATCAATATTATAATATTGGTAATAATTGTCAGGGAATGCCTGTAATAAATCCCGATATATGGGAGGGGATAAAAAAATATTATAATAACCCTATATTTATAAAAGAAGATAAAAGGAGTGAGGAGTTTTTACAGGCTATACTGTTTTGTCTGTATTCTCAAGGGGCGATAGAATAATAGATAGTTATTAAAATAAGAAAGGAGCTATGGTGATTAAAGAGAAAGACGATTTGGAGAAAAGTGAATCAAAACAATTTACCGCAGACAATTTAAGAGAATGGGCCGACTATCTTGACAATCGCACAATAATAAGACCTTCAGGGATTAACCCAGCCACCGCGCCGGAGACGCTGGAATTATTAAAAGATATTCTCGAATGGGACGGAATATTGCCCCACAGCAAAGAGAGAATCCGTGCCATCATTGCCAGAGCGGAGAAGGGGAAAAGTATTATATTCAAATCATGACAAAATGGCAGTCCGACTGACATGTTGGCAGTGTGTCAAATTTGACACAGTTTGTCAAGTTTTCTTTACATAATGTGCGGTAAACCGAACATAGGTGTCGTGTATTTATAACAAACTGTTGTAAATATACAACAAGGTGGGAGAAAGTGGGGAAAAAGGGTAAGTTATTGGGTATGAAATGGGTATAAAAGGGGTATAAAGGATACCCATTGCCTCATTACGCATACAACTCCTTAAACGCCAATGACTTACGCCTCCCCACCCTCTCTCTTTTTGCTCCTAATATGGATAAATATACCCATTTATCCATAATGTTTCACGTGAAACATTTTATATATGCAAGTTTTTACACATACTAAAGAAGTGATAACTTCTTTCGTTGTTCACTAAAAAAAATCCCCTGTTTTTGGCAGGGGATTCTTAACGGACGTTGTTATCCTATTTAACTTCCCAATCGTCACACTTGTCTTTAATTTCAATGATTCGATTGTGGAGTTTACAGTAGCCAACACTGACTACCGATAAGCAAAATATACAGTTCTCACACCTTGCGGAATGGGGATGTTCACGTAAGTTCATGTTATCCTCTTACGAATATGGTTTCTGTCACTTTGTCAGCACTGACGCTGTATTTGGCATACTGGACGTGGCAGACCACGTTGACGTTGGTAAATCGATTTAGTCGGTACCAACAAGCTTTTTTCATTGCTTCTAAACGTGGGTTATTTACCTCTACAACATTTTCAAAGGGATTTTCCATTGTTATTTCTCAATCTCTTCCCAACTGATGATTACTATAAAATCTCTCATCTTGTGTTGCCATTCGACTATATCACTATAGCTTTCGAATAGCTTAATTCCCCTGGAACCTGACCTTTTGAAGCGGTAGATGACTCTAAAACTCATACTTGTTTTCCCATCATATCAAAAGTTAACAAAACAAATGGATGAGAATATCCATCATTTTGTTGCATGACGGTGATTTTTTGGCCTGTTACAACTGCATGATGTTGTGCAAATAAACAAGCCTGTTCTCCATCATAAAATAATCTTCCAGAAACTCTAAATCGTGGATACATAAATCTCCTTTCACAGTGCAAAATTTTCGCTGCTCCTGTGTATATAAGCTTAAATCGAAAAAATCAAAATTGCCCTGCTATTTTGTATATTAGCTTAATAGGGTTTTTATTGTTAAATCTTCTATTGCGTATCTTTTGCGTATGTGTCAAATTTGCCACACTTTTGATGGGTACAGCAAAAAATGTGCCGAAAATAAGAAAATTATTCAATCCAGGAAATAATTATAGACTTGGCACGATTTTTGAATTAGAGATTTTTGGATATAGTTATAGAAGACCGATTTTGTCCGGTTTTAGTTTTATTTATCCGGTATCGGATAAAATGGATTATACTGTCCAGTATATCCAATTGTCAATTATCAAAATAACAAATAAGCAATATACTATAATTAATACGTCGTCATTTGTCAAGATAAATTTAGCATAAAATAAAAAATAATTTGGCATGTTTTTTGCATTTTTTTTTATCATTATATATATGTTTTTTGCTCAATTATATTGACACTCAACCGATAATAAGTATATTGAGACTGTTGAATGAAACCTGCTAATTGAAAACTAAATAGCTCTATTAAAAAGCTTGTGAATCGCTTTTATTGCTGTATATCGGCTTGCAATTTGTACATGCAATCAAAACCGTACTTAGTGATAAAATCGACAAACAAGTCAATAATAGACGAAACGGAAAAATTGAATATAAAATTAATCTTAATATAGAGTAAAAACTACATGATACGTACAATTTGTTTTTTGTTTTTTTTGTTAACTATACCTATAGCTTTTTAAGATGGTGAAAGTATGGATAGCTTAGAGATTATTAAAAACGGCGATTATGTCATAAAAATCGTCCAAGATGATAACCCGGAAAGTCCTAGAGAATATGATAATTTAGGTATAATGGCTTGCTTTCATGACCGGTACGTCTTAGGCGATAAAACAGATTTTAGAGATACCGGAGAATTATGCGAATTTATAAAAAAAAATAAGTCTGTTTATTTGCCTTTATATCTATTTGAACATAGCGGAATAAGTATATCTTGTAACGCTGAACGGTTTCGGGCGGTAGATTCGCAAGGCTGGGATTGGGGACAAGTCGGGATAATATACGTAACATATGACAAGCTACGTAAAGAGTATAGTCGTAGAAATATCACAAAAAGCTTCATTAAACAAATTAAAAAATATTTGATTGGTGAAGTCGATATATATGACAAATATATATCCGGCGAATGTTACGGTTATATTGTAGAAGACAAAAGTGGTAATTTTTTAGATTCGTGTTATGGTTTTTTTGACTTTGATGAATGTATTAGTCAAGCTAACGATTATGTAAAAACGTTGCCGCAACAATTAACCCTTAATATGGAGTATTAAAAATGATTAGCGCAAGTTATAAGACAAAAAAACAATTAAAAGAGAACGTCGGCAAGCCATTGAATTATGTCGAGACCTCCATTTTTGGCTTGGAGTATAAGGAAAATGGTCATTTTTGTGTCGTGGGACCTTCACCATATATACGAAAGTGGTATGCCGAAGTTTATATGGAAAACGGTTTAATTAAAAAGGTTAAATAAAATGAAAATATCTCAATTCAAAAATAAAAACGGTCAGCCAATTCATAATCAATTTATTTTATACGATTCGGAATATACTGTTTTTCAGTCTTATAATTCCATTATCGTCAAAATCATTTTTGAAAATGGTAAACAGCAAGTATATCTTGATATTAATACTTGGAATTATTCCAAAACCACAACTAAATATAGAAATCAATTTTTAAGCGAAACCACAAAACAAACGCAAGCCAAAATTGATAATGGAATTTATAAGCTTGTTGACTTAAATTGATTATGAAAAAAAACAGATTCAATGGTCAATTTTTTACATTCGGAAATCGAAAATTGCCGAATAATACGGCAATTTTTAACTTGGAACCGTCAACGTTTTGCTCTAGTCGCAAGCTTGGATATTGTCAATTGGATAATATGCCAAGTGATTTATTAGACCGCAAATATTATAGCGGCCTATGTTACGCTTTGAAGGCGGAACGACTATATCCCGGTATTTTGGCATATAGAGTGCGCCAATCGGTATTTTTTGAGAATTGTACTAGTACAAGCTTTGTGAATCAATTAATATCGGATGCAGGAACTAATATTGATTATATAAAGTACTTGCGGCTGAATGAGTCCGGTGATATTGGCAACGTCAATAATTTTTTTAAGTTAATCGACATTAGCAATAAACTATATAGATACGGAATAGTAACGTATTTATATACTGCTAGAAAGGATATATATAATATAGTCAAAAAATACGATTTTAGAAATTTAGTCGTCAATGGTTCCGGTTTTATGGCAGATAATCAATTCCAGATTATTTCAGCCAATAAACTAAAAGAGATTAAACAAAAAAATACTTTGGTATGTAAAGGCAATTGTAGATTATGCCATTTATGTACTATTAAAACGAACCGGATAATATACAATATTATTCATTAATTAAGAGGTTATAAAATGAGTACTAGATGCCAAATTGGTTTTTATGAAAATGACACCGATAAATTATCAAAGTATAAAACTTTGATATATAAACATACAGACGGTTATGAGGAGGGTATCTTACCATTGCTTATACCATTAGTGCGCGATTTTAATAAATATCGCAATTCGAGCGACTGGGAATATAAGGCCGCACAAGTCTTATATGCCTTTATGGACGCGACAACAAAATACGATAAAAAAAATGAATATTATAATGATATATCAAAATATATGGGTTATGGTATATCGCGGTCAATTCAGTGCGATATAGAATACTATTATGCCGTATATCCAAGCTTTATTAAGGTATATGAAGCTAAAGCATATTTAAGCAAATTAAATATGAGTAAATGGTCTTTAATTCAAACAATTGAGGTCTAAAATGTCATATTCTAATCTGTCATTGAATAATCAGATTGCGTTACGTCGTGCGCTTTTAAGAAGTACAAATGGAAAAATTTTCGGCTGTACTTTCAAAAAGCAGAACGGCGATATGCGCCATATGGCTTGTCGTATCGGTGTTGCTAAGTACGTTAAAGGTACGGCGACACCGAACCAAAAAGCGGTCGATGATACATACGGTTATTTGACCGTCTATGATTTTAACTGTAAAGATTATCGAAAAATTAACCTTGCAAGTTTGACCCGTTTTAAGTATGGAAGCTTCGAGTTAAGTTTGCCTATATTGGACAGCGAGGTATAATAATATGAAGTATAAAATAATCGAAGCTGGAACGTGTCCCAAATGTTTTAGTAATGACATTGAGTTTAATTCGGCATCATTGATACATTACGATTCGTCATACCAAAACAAATGCAACAATTGTGGATTTGTTTATTATGAATGCTATTCAATTGAATTTGTCGGGATAGTCGATAGTAATGATGACTTTTTTCCAGCAGATTAAATAATAAAACTTGCCCGGTCTAATCGACCGGGCAATTTTTTTTGTACTATATATTCATATATAACTATATATCTATATTAGCATATGTATATATAGATATATGTTTATATTTATATATTATTATATTGATATATGTATATATATTTATAATGGATTAATATATCCAAGATTGAAAGAAGAGTGATAAGTCCAGGATTAAAGAGGATAATAAAGGTCATAATTGCCCATGATGACGGGGCTTAAACAGGACAAAAAAGGTCTTAATATCGAGGATATACTGTATAGTGGTCACCAAATATAACGTCCCCCCTTTTCCATTGACTCAATATGATGGACTTTTCTTAAATCCCCTCTTGAAAAAATTTTCCGGCTCTATTTTTTGGCTGACTCATTCCTTTATATTGTTTATAAAATCCGCTAATCCGCTTTTACTATCAATAAAAATAATCCAAGTAATATTACAAAAGCAAGGAAAGATTGGGAAGATAGTAAAAATTTCCCATTAAATAATGACCATATAAATATTCCCAACTCTAATCCCGTTATCAATAATAAAAAAATTTTTCCAAAATATTTCCACATTTTTATTTCTTTTGTTATAATTTTATCATTTCTAAAATAAAAGGTTTTTCAATGACAACTACTCTGATAAAGCTTTTTTCATTATCAGCGTTACTCTCAATTTGAATATCGGGCGCATTTTTTTGTTTAACTTCCATTATATCCCTGCCATTTCTAAAATTAATTTAATTGCATAATATTCTGGATTCATGTAAATCTGTAACAAAGTAACTGAGTTTATTAAAGCTATCACAAAAATAAAAAGTCCCATTATATAACATATCCACTTACCGACATCACATCCAATCCTACCATCTCTAGTTTCTGTATACTTTTTGAGTTTATTTATTACAAAACCTGCCGTAAAAAACCCTGCCATTATTACTAATGCCACTAAAACATCCCCAATAGCATCAACGTAAACTTGTTTGATTGCTATCTCCCATAATTTAGGGGCAGTTTGTTCTACCATTTCGGCTAACTTAGCAATGGCCGCGCTTCCCATATCGAGAGCTTTGTCCATTACTGAGGCAACCTCATAGTTGTTTACTACCGCCAACGAATCACCCATAATAACTCCTAATTTCCATACTTTGCTTTAAGGGTTTCAAATAATTCTTTTTCCCGTTCATTTCTTTCTATCTCTTTTTTCTCTTGGTCTTCTCTTTTTTGTTTTGCCTTTCTTTCTTCTGTGTTTTTTTCTCAATCTTCTCTTTTTCTAATCTTAGTTCCTCTACTTTTTTCCAATCTTCCCAGAGATAAAACAAAGGAAAATTAAAATGGTAAAAATCATCCTCGCCACAGTGGTATTCTTGCCACTCAATGGTGATATCTACCTTACTGATACTTATCCCATTGTATTCTTCTGAGGGGAATACATTACTAAGAGATGGATAGTCCTTTCCTCTAAAAGAAGCAACATCTCGGCCAACATAATAAGCATTTTGTCTTAATATATCCATCTGTTCCTCTGCAAGATAAAAATCATCAATTATTTTCCGAATTTCTTGTTCTTTCATGGTATTTCCTTTGGATTATCTTGTTAAAAATGAAAATATTAACATAACAATAATAACAAACAAAATAAATATTCCTGTTATCCATAATGGTGACAATACCCACCACCACGACCAATCGATTACATGGGTTAATTTTAATATTATAAAAGTCAAAATTAGTAATGTTAAGCCATCCACTCCACTTGATTGTGCCATTTCAATTTTCCTTTATATTCATTTCGTTTTTGGAATTGGTAAATTGGGATTAATTCCCATTTTTTTTCTCATGGCGATAATAGCTTGTCTTTTCCATATCGTAGCCATTGAATTAGTTACTCCTCTTTCTTTGCTAACCTCTATCCCTGTCTTCCCTAAGATATACGTATCAATAAGAAAATCTTTCAATTTTTTATCTATTTTATTTAAATTAATAAACAATTCTGTATAATAATTAGGAACATAAGAATAATTATTTAAAATATTATCACTTAATTCAATAAAATCTATCTTTTTAACACCCCTGCGACTAAGTTCCACATTATTCCTATAATAATCCCCAAATTCCCACTTAACCAACTTTCTTAAATTAATTTTTTTATTTTTTTTGAATTGAATCCAATATCTTAAACAACAATCTCCGATAAAATCATCGGTTTTATTTTTTAGATAATGACCATAAAATTTATAAGTATATTTCTTAATAAATAATATTGCATCTTTATGAGAATATATTTTATCCAATATTTAAGTCCCTATCGTTGTATTCATCCATGCCCGATATACAAATCCTGTTGCTACTGTAGTATTGGGATTTACGGTAGAGTAACCATCCCATGTACTGACTGTTGAACTATTGGTTGTGGCGGCAGCGACATAATATGTTTGTATGCCGTTGCGTCTATCCCATCGGTCGGATGTAATTCTTCCATTTAAGACAACTCGGCAATGTTCGTGGCCACAATTGGGACAATGGAGAACGTGATTACCGTTTAAGCTAATATCAACATTAAACTGAACATATTTATCACATTCATGACAATGTAGCTCTTGACGTTCAGTCATTCCTCACTCCTTTCAGTTGTCATTTGCGTCTCCTTGCCGCCCACCATACAGCAGAGATGCAAACGACGCCACTCACGAGGTAGCCGATAAAAAAAGCCGTTTCAGCCGTCATTGTTTCTCCTTTATCCCACACTCTTCATCTGAATATTGTCCATCATATTCCAATTCGACATCACCACACCGCTTGCACTTAGCAATGCACTTATACCCGGCTATGGTTTTAGGCGGGGTCGTGAATCGGCGGCACTTGGGACATCGCGTATCAAATACTGCGTTACCGTTACCATCATCCTTGTAAGCAATAAGAGGACTCATCCCTTCTCCTTTAGTGAACAACTGTCGAAGTTGTCACTTCTTCAGTATGGCGACGATTAACTCAAAGAGAGCATCGTCGGGGGTGTCAGCGTAAACTTCGATATTGTCAAACGTCCCCGTTCCGGTTGACCACACATGATATTTATTTTGGCGCGGGTCAAAAGCAATCCCCAAATGATATTCTGGCCTCAATTCTCTTACCCACGCTATCAGTTCCCCCGTCTGGGGGATGTGGATATAATGGTCAAATGCAAGTCCTTCCATTCCAATATTCAATATAGTTCCAACGGGTTCGTCCTCATCATCGTAATACCAGTCACCAATATCCAGCGTCTGGTCTGCGCCCAGCTCTTTCAGCTTTACGCACTCTTCAAGACTTAGCATCATTGTTCTCCTTTTTCCGCCAGAAGGCGGCGTTAATTGTTTTATATTTTCCCCAATATCTCCGCAAACGATAATGATATAGATTCGTGTTTCTGTTGTTTGCAAGATGGACATTTAATATTTAAGATTATATCTACATAACCGGGTCTTAACTTTGTTCCGACAATAGTTTTTTCTAAATCATTCCAATCACCGTGTGTGCAAGCGCATGTTGATTCCATCATTGTTCTCCTTTGGAAGGCGGGCAAGCTCGGCCTCGGCTTCGGCTTTTTATTTCCCGCCTTAAGATGTTCGATTTCGTCCTGATAGGCGTCCACTTGGCCCTTATTCAATACCGCGACGTGGGACGCCTTGATATATTCGACATCGGTGTCATACATCCTATCCCGACACCATGTTATCTCTGCCGCTTCACTGAAGCCCCCCCATCATCTTCAGGGTCAACCTGCAACCATATTCGGTCGGGTGCTTCTTTACTCATTGGCCCCCCATTCATCGCAAGTGTTGCGAGGTTTAACAATCTGACCTGAATACGGCGATTTGCCGTTTGCACATTCAAGCGTATGAATGAATAATCGTCGGTATTGGATAGCCCAATTACAGGTCATGCACGTTCCGCATGTCTTACTCATCACAGACCTCCAGTTTTACCTTGACGGTGCGGACATTTTTGTCGTTGATTTTACGTCGCTCAAAATGAAAATGGCCAAAGGCATTATTCCATAATTCAATCGACCTTCGACGCGAGTTTGAAAGGGTAAATATTTCATTAACCCATTTCCCATTATTGAGACACTGTTGCACAATGTAGAAATTCTTACTCATTATTGTCCCCTCGCTTTCCGGCGGCTCTTTTAACCGCGTCGGCAAATTCCTCGGCTGTATCAGAGGTTACATCCAGAATGGATATTGGGGGTATAGCGTCTTCCCTTGACCATATCCTTATCATTCCAGCCGAATCAGGTGGCATGATAAGAATTTCGCCATCCTCATAATCAATGCGATGAAACGCCTTCTCTGCGGCGGCGTCCATAGCATCAGACAGTTCATCGAACATCTCGGCGGGTTCGCCCTGCGGCTTCGATATTATATGATTTGGCATTTCAGTTCGAGCCTCTGGCGTCAAATGAACCGTCACCATTCTCTTAGTTGGTTCGGGTGTTCCGCCCAATCCTTCCGCCGCTTCTACAAAGTCGTCAATCGTGGGTTCGCCCTGGGACTCGGTGGAACAATCGACGTGCAGTTTGTTGGGCTGGAAGTCTTTGGCGAACTTCTCAAACAGCTTGGTATCATCTGGCTTCCGTTCAATCGGGCCATAAACAAACGGCTGTTTCCGCTCCAACTCGGCGAGGCGGGTGTCCACGTCCTTTGCTTGTCGATATAAACCTTCGACTAAATCAAACCGTAATTTCTTGGCATCCAATATTTCCGCGATGTGTTCAAGTCGTTCCATAATACCAAGTAACAATCTATCTTTATCATTGGGAAGCCACGGAGAGAGATTCCCTTCCTCAATTCTTAGAAATGGGAAATCGTTTGTATTAACATAATATTCCATCATTCCCCCAATATCTCATATAAATCATTTTCTAATTTATCTAATTTTTCTCTTGTTTCTTTAAATTCTATCCATTTTTGTGCTAAATCTTCAGGTAATTCATCAACATCAATATAATCCTCAAATGAAAGATAATAAAATCCACCTTCTTCAAGAGAAATTTTTAAAAAGTCTTTTTTAGTCATTGTCTCTCACTTTCAAATTTTGTGAAACCATTTTATCCATTCCTCTAATTTTTCACCGTATTCTATTAGAAAATCTTTTCCAAACAAATACATCAATGATTTTTTATCATCTCCTCCTTTGATGATTCTTATATATTTATAAGTAAATATCAAATGTTGTAAGATATCAACACTAAACGAATAGATTTCTCCACCGATGGAGATAAACCAATAATCGGCTTCAGTCGTCTGAATGCCAGAAGGTTTTGTATTGTATTCAAACTCTATTGCTACATTATCAGTATATCCAGACATAATATCATTTTTTATCTCTATCGGGATAGTTATATCCCCTTTTATTACCACCATATCATAACTTCTGGAATTTATCAATCTAGCGTGAATTTGGTTGTCGATAAATATCTCAAGAATTTTATTCTCAAGATATTGACCATCTTTTAAATCTTTATTAAAATCATAATGTGTCATTGTATTACCCTAAAAAGAATTCACATAACAAGAGAATGACCACAATAATCAATGAAAATCAGTATTATTTTTTAACAATAAATACTCAGGATTTATATGTTTTAAGACCATTCTGCCACATCTTCCCGTTTTTTCTATTAGCGTTTTAATAACAATTCCTTCTTTAAGCGGTTGTTCCTTTGAAATTTCCGAACCCTTATTAAAAAATTCGTCTAACAACTCTGGGTTCCATGGTCCTATGTATAATGTATGAGGTAAAATAAAATCTACATTCATAACAATATTATCAATATCATAAAACATGTCTCCAAAATCACCATCACTTAAATAGTGTGGTTCTTCCCCGTTTTCATAAACCATAATATCAAAAACCATTAAACCTCTTTTGTTTTTCATTCCGTATGTATATCCGTTTTGAATACCATCACCAAAAATTTCCCCATAGATTACACATCCCATGGGAATAGCTTTTTTCAAATTATATTTCTCTACCGCTTCTAAATAGACATTATTCGAATAGTAATGTTTTCGACGATTTGAAAATAACTGTAACTGTACATTATGAGAGCCGAAGACAAACTCGTATTCAGGAAGAATGTTAAAGAATTTTTTTATCTTTTTCCACCATGTATTCGCTATGGTTGGAACCCATCCGGCTCTAAAGTTGGTTCCATGTACTTTTTCGGTGATAACAACCATCTCCCCATCAAAAATGTTAGGATAGTTTTTGATGTTCTCAATATCGGTATATTTTCTAAAGAGAGGATGGGTTTTTTTCTTGCTGACTTGGTATCCACCCTTCATGGTAATAGAGACAGTCGGTTCAAATTTAGTAATACCCAGAGTTTTAGTTACATCAATCCCCTCTTCTCTGGTTGTGATTTGAACCGTATCCAAGTCAACTAAGATTCCCTGAGAAATAACACCCCTGAGTTTGATTGTCCTGACTCTACCTTTATCCAACTTTATTTTGGCATTGCCAAGGATTTTTTCTTCCAACTCAGGGGTGAGAATGGCATCAATCGGGATATAGACAGCAATATCTCCCGATTTGAATTGCCCCTTTCCAACAATACAAACCCATCCTCTTATATAAGCCACTTCCAAACGGTCGGCATTCGGATGTGGTTCGATTCTATCGATTGAGACTGTTTCTACTTTAAGTGTTGACATTGCATCATCCTTATGTAAATAATATTATTGTTGCTGAGATTATCACAAACAATGTTAAAATCACATAACATCCGGCGATTATTTTCATAGCTATTGATAAACTTTGTGCTGTTGCTAAAAAATCTTCGAATTGTTGTGGTGTCAATGTGTCCCCAAATAATTTTTCATTGCTTTTAAATATTTTACGCGACTATAAAAAGGCATTTCGAAAATTGGGTTTAAGAAATTTTCCACATCTTGTGAAATTTCTAATTCTTCCGCTCTCTCAAAAGCAAAAATTAAATCTTTTATCATATTTTCAGTGGCAAATCCATATTTATAATCGGCTATATCATATTTGACTATACCACTAGACCCGTATTTATTGATATATTGGAAAAGAGGACTATGACCCTTAATGGCATCACTAAACCGATGTCTATAGCTAGGAATACCCATTCTTGTGGTAGCCTTGTCAATCCCAATCTGTTTATTTCCATTGTCTTTTTTAGAAACAAAGGATAGTCCAAAACGATAGAGAACTATTCCCCTTACTGTGGTATTACTACTATAAGTATCATAAACCAATGTGGCAAGTAACTTGCCTTTAGTCTTGAAATGTTTTATTTTCATTTTTACTCCATTGGAATATATTTATCAAAAATATGAGCTAAAAATTTTTTCTATATATTCTTCTTTATCGTTTGATTTTACAAAACATTCGGGACATACTAAATAAGTGTCACCACCATCGTTCTCCTTAAAAACCATATATCTTTTCTTGTGGATGAAGCATTTCTTAAAAGGATTATTTTTGCGTATATATAATTTTCCATTTTTATTTAATAAATTGAAATCATAAAACATTTTATAGGTATTCTTACTAATACCCCAGTTCAACAATTGTTTTTCGTAAACAAATGACTTAATTGGCGTATAGAGAAAAAGGGGATAAAAACTCAGCCAAATTGTGGAAATACTTGTTATTAGAGATATGTTTATAAAAATACTACAATCTTGTTGATTGACAAGGGCAGATAACCACATTAATCCAAATACAAAAGTAAATAATAGTCCAAACGTTAACAAAAACAGGCTTCTATTAGTCCAAGTTTCTCTTATTCTTTTATACCACATTTATTTTTACCCTCTTTCTTCTCCTATAAAAAATATACCATGGTATTAAAGCAAGAACAATTATATTTAAAGGTTCTCGGCATATCAATTCTTCCCAAAAAATTACATTATAGACTATCGGGAAAAGAACCATCCCAATAAAAAGAAAATATTTCCACATTCTTTTCATAATATAACCAAGAGTCAAAACTCCACCTATAACAATAATAACAACAAAAGAAATAATTCCAATTATTGTATTACTTATCCATTTCAAAAATCTCATTATTTTTTCCCCTTATTAATTTCTTCTTTCATTTCGTTATACAATGAAACAAGGCGTTTTTTAATAAAGTTAAATAATCCAATAATTTTGACTCGATTAGCATAGATTATTGATACAATAAGTATCCCAAGTCCAATTTTAGTGTACAGACTTTTGATTTGAGACATGTTTGTTCCCTTGTTAAATTTTGTTTTTTTGTATCAAGGAGACAGGACTCGAACTTCAATCCTTCTGGATTGCGGACTACTTATCCTACCCCTCGTTTCTATATACATTATACGCTTATCTTATTATTTTTATTCATTTTTATATATCTATCAGATAAAATAATTGAACCAGCGACAGAGACATTCAATGAAAAATCGTAAAGTGTTGGGATATAAACAGTTGGATATATATTAGTAATTTCCTTAGGGATACCATAATCTTCGGCTCCCAATAAATAAATCCCCTGTTCGGGATGGATAAAATTAGAAAGAGAATGAGAGGTTTCTGTTTTTTCGATACAAATAAGCCGTGAATCTTTGGGAATACTGTTTTCAAAAGTATTAAAATCATGATAATCAAAAAGAGGGATACTCAAATAAGCCTTACTGGTATCGGTTTTGTGATTTTTATATCGATTGCCAATTGTGAAAATAAACGAAGCTCCAAAAAGGTGTGCCGACCTCCACAATGTTCCTATATTTTGTGGAAACTTATTTCCTATGATTCCAATTCCGCAATAACCTCTCATGACTTAACCTTTTTATATACAGGTAGGGAAAGATTCGAACTTTCATTCTTCAGTTTTGGAGACTGATATTCTACCAATTTAATTACCTACCTATTTTTTATGGTTGAGAACTTTCAAATTCACTTTCTTTAATACAAAAAAGATGTTCAATAGGATATTTAATTCTTTCTTCACCATTCTCAACACAAAACAAATCACCTTTAGTATAGGTTGATTTTGCATTTTTAAATACTATTGGTTGGGATGCTCTTTGAAACCAAATTTTTACTACCATTATACACTCCTTTTTATTTATCCCCACAGGTGGATTCGAACCACCATTGGAGGGTGTTTAAGACCCTTGCCTCTACCTGTTGGGCTATGTGGGGGTTGTTTTTTTGGGTTTTACTTTTGTGGTACAAAACCCATTAAAAATGCCGTTACATTTTCTTGAACAGAAAGTATTTTTATAACCTTTTAATAATGGGGATTGATTTGCATATCTTTCAAATTTTATTCCACAATTTTTACAAATAAATATTTTTGTTGTTCTGCCGTTTGGATATCTTATTTTTCCATGAAGTCTTGCATGCTCTTTTCTTTTCATGATTTTTATATTTTCTGGTCTATTATCATGTTTGTCGTGATTTATATGATGAGCAACTTCATCATCGTTTAGCAATCTTTTTATTTTATTTTCTGCAATAATGCGATGGGCAAGTACGTATCCATGTATATCGGCTTTTGGGTGTTCTGGAACAACTCCATATAAATACTCGCCTTTTTTAACAATTTTTTTTATAGTCCACATATTTATGTTTTCTCACCAGACTGAGCTACGAGAGATTGTTCCCTGTCTTCCCTTTTTTGATTACGACGAATCCATCTATTCCAATAGGTTTTGTACCATCTATTCCGTCTTTCTGGGAATCGACCATCACCGTTATATGCCCATCGAATATGTTTTCTACGTTTTTTCATAATTTTGTTTCCCCAACAGAACTTGAACCCGTAGTCGATGGATTAGTAAACAAATTTTAATTTATTAATACTTATGCAATTAGAAATCCATTACTTTATCCAATTGAGTTATGAGGAATTATATTGATATAATATAAAATCTATTGTCCATCCCTATATATTTGTCTAAAAGACCTAAAACACTATTCCACGAAAGTTCCCCATTTCCACAACCTGGTCTTGGGATAATTATTTTTTTCCATTCATTTATGTCGGCTAAATAAATAATCTGCCTTAAAGACCTTTCTATAATTTCTAAAGTAGCTTTAGCAGCCCAACCTGGAACTATATCACCACATTGGAATTTATCAGCCATGTGTTTTACCACATTGCTTTTATCTTCATAACAAATAGTTTGTCTTGGTTTTACTGGAAAAGAATAAATAGAATATTTATTATATTTAATAAGTGGAAAAACGCTATTCCCAAAAAGAGAAATTCCCTGTCCCAAAATAGCCTCAAGATTTTGTCCCGGATATAATTTAACGGCTTGTTTGGCTACTCCCCTACCCATAACCCCATTTCCATTGGCTTTTACGAATCCATTAGTTGTGACACAAATTACATCGGCTTTTTGTTGAAAAATATTTCCAGAAATAAGATGCATTTTCCATTCCTTTATAAAAGAGGAAGGTGTAGGATTTGAACCTACGGGGGTTGTTAACCCCAATAGTTTTCAAGACTATCGCCATAAACCACTCGGCCAACCTTCCATAATTAGCGGAAGGGGAAAGAATCGAACTCTCAGGCCAAATACATGGCCACAGATTAGCAATCTGTTGCATTACCATTATGCTACCCTTCCAATGACAGGAGAAGGATTTGAACCTCCGAAGCTTGCGCGACAGATTTACTGAAGTAATTCATTACAGTCTGTTGCCATTACTGAAGAGGTGATAACTTCTTCCGTTGTTCACTAACCACTCGGCCATCCTGTCTAATTCTTATTTATTTGAGCAAAGTGGCAGGACTCGAACCTGCAAAAGGACTTTCTTGGTGGCATTTATTAGTTCCTCGGCCTTAAGGAATCCTTGCGGACGGCTTAGAGCAAGTAAGCCTACATCGCCACATCGCCGGTATTTCAACTTATCATAGCGTTTACATTCCGCCACACTTTGCTTTTTTAGGAAACAGAAGGAGTATAGTATCTCATATAAGCCGATATCAAGCTTCCACCCCTTTGATACAGGCTTGTGGCTACCCTTTTATACCCCTAACCTGCTCCACCACGAATTTTTTGGCAAAGTCTCAACAGATTCGAACTGTTCATGCAACCAGCACTATCCCGGATTCGAACCGGATGGGGTAGCTAACCCTCTTCGACCATCTCGTTGACTTTGCCTATATATTATACGCTCAAATTACATTTTTCACTTATTTTTTTATAAAAATTATAGCTCTGCTGAGAATCGAACTCAGGTCGTAAGATTGAAATTCTCACATCCTATCCACTGGACGACAGAGCCATGGAACGGTGACAGGGATTCAAACCCTGACCCTCAGTTTGGAAGACTGACATGCTATCGTTAAACACCATCACCGCGACTACATTTGTTTTAAAAACTTATCTCTTTCGTCAATATCTAAAAATTGTTGGATAATTACAACCGCTTGTTGTAAACCTAACCCAATACCTCTATTAACACCATGTAGAAAAATTGCTTTTTCTTTTTCATCAAGATATTCTGGTTTCTTCTGAAGATAGTTTTGACTGATTTTTTTCGTATCATCAAGTATTTCTTTTAATTCTTGATTTGTCATTTTTTCTTTCTTTTTTGCTTTTTATTTTTGGGGTCTAATTTATTTGTTTTCCCAGGTTCGTCACTATACGTTTTTTGTCTCCTGCCCTTATTGGCCGGAATCTTCTTTTGTTTTTTATCTCCCATTTTTACCTCAACTATATAAATATTCTAAAATAATCTTAGCATCATCAATATTGATTTTACCGTCTTTATTTAAATCAAGACGATTAAACCAATTAGCGACATCATTAAGGTCAACTAAGTTATCTCCATCGCTATCAAATGATTTAATAAAATTAACCAAAAAAGTAAAATCCTTAAGATTTACCGTTTCATCTTGATTAACATCCACGTCATTTTTTAAAATTTCCATCATCTTCCTCTTATATAAAAAACTTATTTCTTTTGATTCGCAAGATTTACATATTGGTAAATTATGAGAACAACTACTTTCCATCTCTTTATGGCAAACAAAACATAGTTTGAGCAACGGTTTAAACATATATATTTATTTCCAAATCTTTTGGTTCAATTTTAAATATTTCCTTATTTTTTTGCACCAATATAATAAAGTCCACCTTAGAACTGTCTACTAATCTGGCATTTAGATACTCTTGTCCAAATTTGGATTTTAATTTGTAACCTATTTTTACTTTATAACTTTTTGGTACATTGTCAAGTTTTGTATCAGACGGAAAATGATGAGTAATCATTGGTTTCCCATTGCTTTGTTTTGTATTTTTCATTTTATTTCCTTATTATATCCAATTCATCACAAAAAATTATTGAAATTGCATTATTAATATCTCCCCCCATCCGAGTATAATCATCACCGCCATCAATAAATAAATTTTTACATTTGCACCATCTAAAATCATGTCGGTAAAATGAAAAAATTCTATCGTGACATTTGGGACATTCTATTCCATATTTAATGGGTTTATTTAACATTATTGCCTCAAATCATAAGTATAAATATGTTTTCCTAAAGTATCTAAATAATATGCAACACCCAATTTAAGCATACTCTTTAGTTTTTCTGCAAATGGTTTTAGTTTCCCTTTATATTTTGTTCTAATGGCTTTATCGTGAAAAGTTTGTCCATTAAAGCGAATTACTTTTCCTGGTTTTGTCATTCCAAGGTATTTAAAATTAGAGGCCTTATAAATAGTCCCTACATGACCATAAGTAGCATCAGCATATGAAATAACCATTTTAATGTTCGTGTTTTTTTGGAGCCATTTTAAAGTCTTTCCTATAAAATAACTTTCAGTATTTCGCGGGGTATTATCAATACAACATAACCTTCTTAATTCAATTATATCTTCCTGTTTATTAACATATCTTTTCCATACATTAGCCATTGCTATTTTACCATATACCATGGCTCCTATTAAAGCATCTCCATCATATAAGCCAAAACAATAATCACTAATAATACCATTCATATTATGGGAATAATGCCACAACTCTATAAAATTAGAAATTTCTTTTCTAGTACATGGCTTAACTGTGTATGTCCTAACCTTTCCCATAAATACCCTTTTAATAAAAAATTTTAAACGGGAGCAACGGGATTCGACCCCCTGACGTGACAGGCCAGTGGTTGTATCCATTTAACTATGCCCCCTCGGAATCTTCACAAGATTCATAAAACATATATCCACATTTATTACATTCTATTCTTAATGTATCCCTATGTTCCATTGGTTCAAGTTCCATTTCTTTAGGAATATCCACAACTGTAAAATGTCCCATTGGTTTAAGTTTTATTTCTTTAGGAATATACACAACTGTAAATTGGTCGTCGCCCTCTATACAATTGGGATATTTTATAAACCTTGCTTTACCACATTTAGGGCATTTGGTAATTGTTTTATATCTTTCCACTTCCCCCAAACTCCTCTCTGTATTTTGCTTTTTTAGTTATCTTGTACAAAATCAAATAAGGAAACCAATGCCAAAATGTAATCGTAAAATATTTTCCATATTCCTGTAATTCCTTTCTTTGGATATAATGTTGAACAACATCATCAATCATCAACCATCCCCCAAATCCCAACAAAAAAATTACAAGCCACTCGTACCATCCATTCATCGAGAGATTAAAAAAAATCATAACAAAACCAATTAAACACAATATCATTCCAGTAAAGAAATGATGAGATTCAAAAGAACTAAATTTAGTTCTGCCTATTGTATAATATCTATAATACATTAGTTATTGCTCTTTTTAGAATTTAATAACGCTTCAGCCAAAATCTTTGGATGAATATTTTTTAGTTTAGCCATTTTCTTGATGTTGTCAATCAATTTCATAAAATTATCCCTTCAAAAATAATAAAATCAATTAAAGCAACTAATAGTAAGTTTTCATTTTCTTTGTTGATTGTTAATGTCTCTGATAGCATATAAAATTATTCCTATATACATTATACTTAACACAAATGGTATTAAAAAAACAGGGGAGAAGGGAATCGAACCCCTATCTGGAGAGTCAAAGTCTCCTGTTATATCCATTTTCACTACTCCCCTATGGTCTGGGCAACAGGACTTGAACCTGTAACACTTTGGTCCCAAACCAAAGACTCTACCATTTGAGCTATACCCAGTTAATTGAAAAAACCAAAATCTATAATCGCAGCCGGAGCTACGCAGTCCTGAGTTGTCTTAAAGATAACATTAGAAATGGGTGACCAATTGATAATTTCATCACCAACCCTCATGGCAAAATAATAAGTTTGATTACATTCTAAATTAATTGTAGTTGTCCATGATTCTGATGTCCCGGCAGGAAGAGGAATAAGGGCGGTACAACCGGGAACTTGAGTAGCACTTAAAAATGCTGTACTATCGGCCAATGAATTCTTTCCATATCGAATGTCGTAATGGGAAGCGGTTCCGGTAGTACCATCATCTCCACTTGCCGTCCATACAAAAGTCAATTCTACATTCTTGGTTTGTGCGTTACATGCTATATTAAACAACACCAACGCACTGATAACTAAAAAAAATACAGTCAAACACTTTCTCATTATAAATCCTTTCTTTTTAAGCCCTTGACAGGAATCGAACCTGTTGTATCCTGTTTACAAGACAGGTGCTTTGCCGATTAAGCTACAAGGGCAATTTGGTGGAGTCGGAGAGAATCAAACTCTCAATCTTCTGCTTGCAAAGCAGGTGCTTTCTCGTTTAGCTACGACCCCGTTACTTTATGGCAGGGATGGGATTCGAACCCATGAACTCGGCGTATGAGACCGATAAGTTACCGTTACTTCACCCTGCTAAACTTCATCAATAATATCCTCTGAAAATTCTGACGGAAATTCATCATTATCCTGAGTGTATGCATAAGCATAGTAAAACTCATACGTAATATCTGCAACGGACTGTTCTCCACGAAGAAAAACTTGAAGAGCATCTAACAAAATATATGTATCTATTTTGGCACACTCTGTCATAAGATGTCCATTAAAGTACAACGCTTCCCATTCATCCCCCTCAACAATTTTGACTTCCAATATCATGATGGCAGACTCACTTTCCGAATCTCCATGGATTCCAAAAGAGGCTCATTTTGCCAATTCTTCTGTAACTTTTTGGCATCAGGTATTGAATCAAAAAAAGCCGTTGAGCCATAAAATTCTTTTACCTTAGTTTTTTCCGTAGGAATCAGGGGAAGCCAATAAGAGTCCCCACTCTTGAACACTCCCCAAACTCCATACTTTTCGAATAAGTTTTTCTTCATAAATTCCTTTCTTTTATATTGGGAGAGGGATTCGAACCCTCACTGGATAGGGTCTAAGCCTATTGCCTCTACCGTTGGGCTACCCCAATAATATCTCCAATGTTACTTGACCCAAAACTAAACTGTAGTCCATTTCCATGGTGACACATGCTTGCCACCATTTGCAATAAAGAATCAGCCTTTTTATAATCAATCTTAGATGGTAAAACTGATTTTTCTCTTATATTTTGTAAATCACTGAATCCATTTTCGGCCAACTCTTTTACTTCTTCCAATGAATATTTCCCCTCTTTGATATCCATTAAAAATTGATGGTCATTATCTCTAAAAATTTTAACTTTTCCGGTTTCAAGAATTTCTTTTCCCATTGTTAGCAAACGGACTAAATGAGAGGCATTCTTCGTATCGTAGCCATATCTTTCAACAAGAGCCTTTCTTTTTTCTCCCATATATCCCTCTCTATGGCCGTGTTGCATTTTTTGTAATTGAGAGTAGGCATATCCACTAAAAGCCTGATAAATTCCATCAGTATAAAGGAACTCTTCTCTGTGGTCAATTAATATTTGCCCTGCTACTGTAATTGTTTTATAAAATTCTCTTTCATTCCATAACAAAGAAAATATATTAGGGTTACATTTCATTAACAATCGAAAAAACTTTTTTACCTCATACGAAACGATGTCATTGGGGTTATCTTTTGTTGGCAATTGTTCATATTGTTCTATTTTATTTAATCCATAATAATAAGATACCGGAGCCGAAAATACCCCAATCCAATCAATATCGTCAATACCATGCTCATCCATTGAGGGTTTATAAAGTCCATGAGCAATACTTCCCCTTAAACAATACAACAAGTGTCTTTGCCCAATTTCTTCTTCTAATTTTGAGTCTATCATCTTTCCTCTGTTTTTATGGTTCTATATATATAACGCACAAAAAAGAATAATATGCCAAAAAAAATGAAATTATTTCTAAAAAATGGTCATTTTTTGTGTTTTTTTTGCGTATTATAGTATAGGACACAAAAATGGTAAGGAGGTTTTATGAAGAAAGTGCTTATCATTGCTTTTGTTATGGTTTTAGGCACGATTTTTGCTACAAATTTATATTCTCAGACTAACCCATTAGGTAACAGTGCTTTTGCTGGTGGTGGTTACGATAGTAATGCCGGATTTATTTTTAATGCCGGATTGGGTCAAAAAGTTAGTAGTTTTCTGTGGACATTTGAAACTTTTGATATTGCCCTTGATAAAGACCTTGGGGCTGATTTGGCGGCTATGACAAGTCTTAATTTTATAGACCCCAAACTGGCTAATTTAAAGGTTGGTCTATTGGCAAGCCCAGGCGTTAATTGGGTTGCTAACGGGGAAACAGATGAAAATATTGATTATTTAGCTTATTTCCGAGGAGCCGGGGGTATTATTGCAATTTATAACTTTACCGAAAGAATCGGTGTTATGGCGTTGAGTAAATATAAATTTGCCCTGAAGGATAATCAATATGAAAAACAATGGGCTGTTAGAGGAAACTTAGTGGTTAATTTTTAAGGGGCTAAATGGTGTCGATTTGGGTGTTGTGACTCTTTGGGAGTTTGCCTGACAAGGCGGTAACACCCGAAGACCTCGGTTCGATTCCGAGTAGCTCCATTTTATTATGAAAACAAAAAAAACAAAACAAGAAAAACAGTTTGAAAAAATTGTTAAAGAAATTAAGAAAAAAAAGAGTAAAAAAGAAGAAAAACAAGAATTCCGTAATCTTATAAGGGAATTCGAGTAATTTTTACCCATTTTTGTGTAATTGGAAGTCTACTGTATACGGTGGGGAGAAATTCCCCACCATTTAAAATTAGGAGAAAAATATGGATTTAACACAATTAGTACCAGTCATTATTTCGTTTTTATCTGGCCCCGTTATTGCCCCTATCGCGGAATGGATTAAATCAAAAATTCCAGAGGGGTCGCCGCTAAAAACTTTGGGAGTTGTCTCTATTTTGAACGCTTGTGTTGTAGTAATTCTAATGCTTAGTTTTGGTTTAGAACTAAACCTTTTGAATATTTTATCTCTTGCTTTTGGAACAAGCTCAACTGCCCAATTATCGCATGTTATTAAAAAGAATGTGGCAGAGAAAGAATAACGTTATATATAATATTATATATAACATTAATTAACGTCAGTCTCTGGAGTACTATATATTACGTTATTCATCATAGTAGTCGTCAAGTCTCTAAAGAAGTCGTCAAGTCTATGAATATTATTTTCTTAATTTACGTCTTCTTAGAAATTAATATTAATAAAATAATATTCTCGACGACTCCATTTTTTAGGAACGTTTGATAAAAGGGAAGAACAAAATTAACATTCTGTTGTTAGTTGAGTAATTAGTAGAAATTTTGCAAACATGAGGAAGGGAAGTTTTATGTTACCACCTATCAGCATTATTATGCCAGTATATAATCAACGTAAACATCTTCTTGAGGTTGCCGCGCGGTCGGCTATCAATCAGATTGGGGTCGAGGGTGAACTTATTATTATTAACGATGGTTCTACAGACAATTGCATGGAAGTCCTTAATTTTGTACCATCGAGCAGTAATATAGAAATAAAAGTTATAAGTAGAGTTGAAAATGGTGGTGTTGCCGCCGCATTAAACGATGGGATTAAGGCTTCTCAAAATGAATATATTGCATGGTTGCCTTCCGATGATTATTTTATGCCTGAAAAAACATTGGTTCAATTATCTAATATGATAGAAGCAAAAACTTTGTTTTCTTTTACTGCCTTCCATCAACTGGTTTGGGAAAATGGAGTTCTTACTGAAGTTCAGGCAGTTCCCACCCCCTACCCATCGGGAAAAATTGGGGCAGTCCAGTTACATCAAGCATTATTAAATCGATTTCCTTCGTGTTTTCTTAACGGGGCATCAATTATGGTACATAAAGAAGTTTTTAATAAGGTTGGTTTGTTTGATGAGGATTTAAAATATACCCAGGATTACGATATGTGGTTAAAAATAACGGAATATTATGACACTTTTGTTAATGCTGACGCTTTAATGGTCAAAAATATCCACGACAATCAGATGGAATTTATCTTTAAAAATAAGACCGAACAAAGAGCAATAGAAGAGGGGATTTTAAAAAAGAGGTATTTATCTTAATGAATGTTGCTTTTATTTCCGATAAAGATGGAGGAGGAACCTTGGGGCATTATTCTTCCTTGATTAACAAGTTTACTTCTCATCATAGCGACTGTATTGTTAATTACAATCCGTATCAATTTAAAGTAGATTATGAGAGTAGGGACTCAGATAACGGCAAAATAGGTACAATATGTCGGTATATTTTAACAAATGCTGACATTTTGGTTTTTAACAATGGCTATGAATCGGTTGATTTCGCACAACGGGCATTTGAGTGGAAATTTGATGTCACTCAAAAAAACTTTTTCTTTTATGGTGATATAAATTACTTTGAGGAAAAAAGAAAATATAACCTAAAAGTTCCCGTCCTTACTACTCAATACATTATTAAGAATTTCTTTGATACATATGTTTACGAGGCAGACAAAACTATTTATATTCCAATTGCTATTGATACTGGTTCCGCTAATTATAATAACAAAATAAAATATGCCAATAAAATTGGTATTGTTCATGCTCCCGCAAGTCGTCAGAATAAAAATACCGAAGGATTTCTTTCAGTTAATTCATATGTAGAAATGTTTTTTGATAGTGCAACTTTTGATATTATAGAAAATGTTTCTTGGAAAAAGTCTTTATCAGATAAAAAAAAATATCAAATCGGAGTTGACCATATTAATCCCAATTATGGGTATTATGGCATAAGTTCACTGGAAAATTCCGCCATTGGATTATTTAATTGTGTTAATCTCCCAATAGACGAGGCAATTTATTTATGTAGTATGGTTGAATGTGATATTATGCCATGGGCATTTACATCTGATGAAGGAGCTTTATATGAAGTTGTTGGTGCATATATTAAGAGTCCCGAAAGCCTTTTTCAAGACAGGGTAAGAACGAAGAAATGGTTTGATGAATCATGGGATGGCAAAAAAATTATCAATAAAGTAATGCAAGCTATGGAGGAAAGATGTACGATTTAGACCCCGATGGAGATTTTGGTTTTAATAAATATCAACAAAAGGCTCATGAAACTGCTGAGTATCCAAATATATATGTTGGGGGACATCCTTCTAATTATATTTATGCTGCCATGGGATTAGCGGGAGAGTCAGGTGAACTAATTGAAAAATTAAAAAAGGTTGTTCGTAACAAGAATGGTCTTGTTGCGGAGTCTGATTTATTTGATATTAAAAAAGAGGTTGGGGATGTTTTGTGGTATCTGTCTGAATTATGTACCTGTCTTAATCTTAGTCTGAAACAAATAGCAAGAGAAAACATTAAAAAGTTATCTGATAGAAAAAACAGGGGTGTTATCAAATCGGAAGGGGATAATAGATGAATATACTTTGGGTAGGAGCAGTCGATGCAAGTGGAGCCTGTATGGCTTACTGCAATGCTATCAATAAAGGTGGTGAACATAATTGCCGTTTAGTGACTCAATTCGAAACAAGGGGATTTGATAGCGATATTGTTATACAAAGAGATATGTGGTCGATTCCCGATGGGAGAACAAAAGAGGATAAAATAGAGGAATTTAAAAGTTTGGTTGAAAAGGCTGATGTAGTTATTTTTAACGCTGCTCTTTTCCCTGGTATTGGGTCTTCCTATTCCCAGGTTGTATCAGATACATATGAAATGCAATGGTACGGTATCAATTGGTATGATTATATTGATAAAAAGAAATTTTTTGTATTTTTTTCTGGTTCTTGTTCTTTAAGGGGAAATTATCAGTATTATATAGATTTGCACACTAAATATAATATTCCTATTATTACATGTCAGACAGATGTATATAAAAATATTAAAAATTTAGCCGAAAATATTACCTATCTTCCAAACTTGATTAATAATAATCATCCTCGCTATTTAAGAACTCCTTCTTATGAAGAAAAAATTCATATCGTACATTCTCCCACTGACAGAAGAGTAAAAAACACCAGTGAATTCACGAGGGTTTGTCGTAGATTAAAGAGGGAGTTCGATTACTTAGATTTTTCTCTTATTGAAAATAAAGGCTATAATGAATCTATTGTTATTAAGCAAAATAGTCAAATAGGTTTTGACCATATGCAGGGATATTATAGTTTGTCTTCTGTGGAAAATGGTTGTTTGGGATTGATTAATGTGGTGGGGTTATCTGAATGGGGCATTGAATTTATTGAGGATAGTATCGGGGGAGGCTCTCTTCCTTGGGTTACCCCAAGAAATGAAGAAGAACTTTATGCAAATATAAAATATTTAGTTGAAGATAGAGAAAGGTTATACCAATTAAGACTACAATCGTATAATTGGCATCACAAATATTGGAGAGATGATATTCATATTAAAAAGTTAATTAATGTTCTGGGGGGGAAATGAAAGTTATAGGTATAGCACAAGTTTATAATGAAGCTATTAATTTAGAAAGATTTCTTAAATATTATAAAGAAATTTGCGATGATATTATCTTACTCGATGATGCTTCTACTGATAATACAGTTGAAATAGCAAAAAAATATACCGATAATGTTATTTCAAATAAAGAAAATAGATGGAAACATCAAATGGAAACTTTTAATAAAGATTTCTTATTGCAAGAAGCCAAAAAAATGGGGGCAGAATGGGTTGTAAATTTTGATGCTGATGAAATTTTTGAAGCACAGTTTAACAGAGAAAAATTAGATAAGGCAATTGATTGGGCGGAGTTTTCAATAAAAAGAGGAATTCCTACTTATTCATATGGAGCAGCGTGGATTAATTTGTGGTTGTCGGAAGCCTATTTTAGAGTTGATGGAGGGCTTACTATGGTTTCTCCTCCAAGAATATATAAGGTTTTAAGCGATGCCAAAATAGAAACTGTTGGAGGATTACATAGAAGGTTGTGGCCTTCATATGCGGACAATCCATATCAATTACCATTTAACTTATTACACTATAGTTCAGCTTCTCTGCCGGGAGTTATTTATAAAATTACTCGTTATTATAAGTTGGGTAAAAAATTTCCCAATATTGAGATGGCCAAACAGCACTATATTTATAATTTATTAAAAGGAACGCAGATTGCAAAAGTCCCCCCCCTGTGGTTCCCCAATGAACTAAGACCAATATATAGTCCCATTAATTTAAGTGCTCTTCATAATGAAATATCTAACGCTATTGAATATATGATGGAGAATGAAAAATGAAAATACTTTTAGACAGTATGTCAAGACGATTCGGGGATACCTTAACTGCTCTTCCTTTTACTTCTTTATTTAGAGAGAAATTTGGCAAAGATGTTCATATAACATTTGGAAGTAGTCCATATGAATCAGATATTGAGTTTTATCGACATATTTCGACTATTGATGATGTTGTTTTAGGAACTCTATATAATCCCTCTGGGCGTGGATACGATATGTCTTTTGATATAATTTTAAGAACATCTTTTGATGTTGATGTAAAATTTTCACCACATAAAATTTTTGGAGAACTAGATACAAAAGAGGGATGGGACATATGTATGAAAAATTACCCTATAAAATTTTTATATTACAACAAATCACACAAATTTCCTAAAACAAAAAAAAGAATTGGTCTGTTCGTTAATTTTCCTAGAAAAGATATTTCTATCCCAGTTGAAATTGGAGTTTATCCCGTTAACCTATGGCAACAACTTATTAATATTCTTAATAAAAAATATCACGTTTATGTTTTTACTGGGATGATGGAACCAGACTATAACTTCGACAATTGCCATAATCTTGGAAAACTAAAAGCCTGTGACGAATTAAGTGTTACTTCAAATATGGATATCGTAATCGGAACATCTTGTGGTTTTATGGATATGGTAGCAACTTTCGCAGATATTCCCAAAATAGTTTTAAGTAGTTGTGAAGAAGATGAAACATGTGTTTGGTCTGGAATACCCGATAAGTGTACCTTACCACAAAATAGATATAATTATTTTATTTCACCGAGGGATGATATGTATAGTTTTATTAAGCCATCGAAGGGAGCCAGATTAGTTGAATGGTATTATCAACATCTTCTAAAAAAAATGCCATTGATTAGAAATATGAGAAGTTTAAGTGGAATTGACCCATTAATCATATCAGAACATATTGACTATCTTTTAAGTGGTGGAAAATCCGTAGAATGGTTTGTAGAAGGACATGTTTGTGATACATGTAAACTAAAAAAAGACTTTAATCAGTGTTCATATGTTTATAAGCCCTCTTTAAAGGATGGAAGTTATTATAAAGGAAATTGGGATGGATATAACACAAGATAAAAATAGTTTAGAGATAATAATCACTGAGTTAAAACAGAAGATAGGTGATTTAGAAAAGAGAATAGAAAAAATAGAGTATTTTTTTAAGGGTCCAAAATCATGTTAACCCACATTTTTATTATTACAATATGTTCATATTTAATAACCCTATTGGAAAGAAGAGCGACATGGGATATTGGCCATCAGGCAATTGGGATTGGGGCTGTTAATAGAGTGGTAAATAATGAAGCGGGTATGCCTACTCAACATCGTCCATTGTCGTATTTACTTATGCATATTTTGAGATTAAATACTATAGATTGGCAAATGGGAGTCGTCTATCTTCCTCATAGGAAAATTCACATTCATATAAAAGCAGATACAATAAATCAATACTATATCTTAAAATTTTTTCTAATATTGGGTTCATCATTGACCTTTTACTGGTATCTGTGGATACTGTGTTTTAACCCATTGGTGGGGTCATTATTGTTTCTTTTGTTTGTATCGTTTGGGTTTATGTTTGATTATATAGACTGTTATCTTGATATTATTTTTATTGGATTAGTTTTAATTGGAATTTTAAGTAATTTCCCTATGTGGATAATTGGCCTTGTGATTTTGATGGGGTCATTAAATAGAGAAACGATTGTTGTTGTTGTTCCATTTGTTTTTTATTACTATGGATTACCCTATGGTATTGCTTTAACAGGAACATTTTTGCTTGGGAGATTTTTAATAAAAAAGATGTATCCACGGAAATATAAAATCAGTTTCGTTGGATGGGATGTTTATAGGGATATAAAAAATATTTATAAAGGAATAAATTCTCCAAAAGAAACTTTTATAAATGAAGTTTGGGGAGGGGTTGTTTTTGTATTACTTTACATCTCTTTATTTTTTATAAATGAGAAATTTACAATAATGCCTATAGAAATACGCAATATCATATCCGTTGGATATATAATTTTTGGTATTTTCATAATTTTAATATCAATTCCCGGTGACATCAGAGAAATAAGAATATATTACCCAACTTTATATGTTGTTATACCACTATTAATGTCTTTATAATGGAGGAAAGATGCAAACAATAGGAGAATTAATAGATAAATTGACAATAGCGAATATTCGGCTATGGCATCTGGAGGATATACGTAGAAACAAAAATTTGACAAATGATGAAAGGTTAAAGGCGTGTGATTCTGTTTCTGTTGTTAATAAGCAAAGAAATAATTTGATTGATGAGATAGACAAATGTATTGACGATGCTATCCATAATGGAGAAGCACCAGTTTTTTTGAAGAATAAACTTTATTGAAAGGAAAGTAATGGCTAATATTGTTGTAACAGGAGCGTTGGGGACTTTGGGTTCACCGTTGGTTAGAAAACTTGTTGAAGATGGGCATAATGTTTATAGTATAGACCTTATGCATAGTGGTAGACCAAATTATATTAGAGCCGATGTTGGTGATTTTAGAGAAATTTCGAATGCTTTTATGGCGATAGAAAGTTCTCTTGTAAAACAGGGAAAGGGACATATAGATTTTGTCTATCATCTGGCGGCTGAATTTGGTCGTATCAATGGAGAGATGTATTATAATAAAGTATGGGAAACAAATGTCATAGGAACTAAAAATATTCTTGAACTACAAAAGTTTGGGCTTTTTGATAAACTTATTTTTGCGAGTTCCAGTGAGGTTTATGGGGAAACGGAAGTTAATCCCATTAACGAAAGCTCTTTTGGCAATCCATTAGTAGTTCCACATAACGACTACGCTATTTCAAAAGCAGTTAACGAGATGCAAATTATAAACCATCGTAAACGTAATGAGTTGCCAGTAATGACAATCAGACTCTTCAATGCTTATGGGCCGGGAGAACATTACCATCCATTTAGAAGTGTTGTTTGTCTGTTTTGTTATTATGCGTTGAATGGACTTCCTTATAATGTTTATGAAGGTTATCATAGGGTTTTTATGTATGTTGACGACTTGATTCCCACCTTAGCCAGATGTGCTGGACTATTTTCAGATGGACTTACTATTAATATTGGTGGTGAGGAATATCGTTCCGTAAAAGAAATGAGTGATATTGTTCTTAAGACTATCGGTATCGATGATTCTAAGGTTAACTATCTTCCTCTTGATAAGCACAATACCGTTAACAAAAGGCCCGACATAACACTTGCTAAAGAAATTTTAAAGCACAACCCCTCTACCACTCTTGAAGAAGGTATTCCAAAGACTATCGAGTGGATGAAACGTGTTTACAACATATAGGTAAATATGAAGAGAGTATGTTTAATAATCGGAGCGAGGCCAAACTTTGTTAAAGCGGCCTCGCTTTATAAAGCATTTCAGGAGTATCCCGAAATAAAATTAACAATTGTTCATACTGGGCAACATTATACTGAAGTTTTGTCAGATGATATTATAAATCAAATTGGACTTAAGGTTGATGTTAATTTGAATGTTTATTCATCTCTGTATTCCGATTTAATAACTGCAATTGATAAGTATTTATCTAAAAACGAGTTTGACATGATGATTATTTTGGGTGATGTTAATTCTTCTTTTGCAGGAGCATACGTAGCTAAAAACAGGGGAATTCCATTGGCTCATGTAGAATCTGGATTACGTTCTGGTTTATGGTATATGCCTGAAGAATTAAATAGGTTTCTTATAGATGCACTATCTGATTATTTATTTTTTACAAATGTAAGTGCGATGGGAAATGTTTCTGACGAATTTGTTGACAAGAAAAAATTCTTAGTTGGTAATATTATGATAGACACATTAGTAGCGATGGAATCGTATATAAAAGAATCGGAATATAATGGGGAAGATTACGCAATAGCTACTTTCCATAGGAAGGAAAATATCAGTACGAAGGAATCTATATTAGAGATATTAGACTTATTGAAAAGTATAAAAAAAATAATTCCTGTAAAATTTTATGTTCATCCACATTTTACTGTTAATATGTCAAGGTTTTTAACATCAACAGAACTAGAATATTATAGAGATGGCAACTTAATGGAATCTATGTATTCTCCGATTTCATATTTGGACTTTATTAAAGAACTCCATCATTCAAAATTTGTTATTACGGATTCGGGAGGAGTACAAGAAGAGTCATGTATTATGAATAAACCCTGTCTTGTCTATAGGAAAAATACAGATAGACCTATTACAATTTTACTTTCTGGAACCGTTGTTACTCAGAATTTTGAAAAAATCATTGAATTTGCAAAAAAACAAAATAATATTCCAATCAATAAGAGCTGGGATAGCAAAGCCAAAAATCATATGTGGGGAGATGGTCAGGCAGGAAAAAGAATAGCAAAAATTATTAACGATATACTAAAGGAAGGGAAATGAATAAAAAAAGAATTACATTTTTATGTCCTAAGAGTCAGGACTCATTTTTATTGCCGATTATTGAGTATTTCACTAAACATAATGAATATAAGGCGATTCATTATCATGGGGGTGACGACCAAGATTTCTATAAAACACTTCAGAGTTCTGATATTGCATGGTATGAATGGGCCAATCAAGATGTTGTTAATATTAGTAGAGGACCGAGATATAGTAAGCAAATATGCCGATTACATAGTTACGAATTCTTTGAAGGACTACATTTACAAATTAACTGGAATAAATTTGATAGACTTGTTGTTGTTAACGATAGCTTAAAGGAACTTATTTTGGGGGGTATTCAAAATATGATTCCTCCATTAAAAATTTCTCCTGATTTTATAGAAGTTATTCCAAATGGGGTGGATGTTAGTAAATTTAATTTTAATGAAAATAAAACATATAACAAGAAAATAGCCTTTATCGGATTTGTTAATCATAAAAAATCACCCGACTTGTTAATCCAATGTTTTAATGCTATCCATAAACTTGACCCTGAATTTACATTTCATATGGCAGGTTTATACCAAGACCCAAGAACTCTTCTAACTTTTAGATATCTTGAAAAGTATCTTGATTTTCCTATTAATTACGATGGATACATTGAAGATGTTAATGATTATTTCGCTGATAAAGATTATGTTATATCAACATCTTCATTTGAATCGTTCCATTATTCTATTGCCGAGGGCATGGCTTCAGGATGTTTTCCATTGGTCTATAATTGGTTTGGTTCGGATAATATTTACCCAAGGGAGAATATTTTCACAACAACTAATCAATTGGTTTCTATTGTTGAAAAAATAAATAACAGTAATCCAAATGAAATTATGGAACAAAGAAACAAGGCAAGAAAATATATTGTTGATAATTTTTCACTTGACGGCCAACTAAAAGATATAGAAAGATTATTTAAAAATATTTTGGAGTAAAAATGAAAATAGCAATAGTAGGAAGCGTATATAAAGATATCAACATTTTTAATAAAATTATTTTAGAAACAGATTGCGATGCTGTTTTATGTACAGGCAATGTTGGTATTAAAAATCATATATTGGCTCCATATATAAGTGGAGAAAAGGTTTTTAAGAAATTCATTTATGTTGTTCCTGGAATTATCGAAGATTTTAATCTTGTTGATAGTATAGTTAATCGAGAGATTGTTATTCCCAATTTTTTCATATTCAAACAGGGTCAAAAAATAGACATATCTCATAATGGAGAAACAGTTGGAGTTACTGGATTTGGGAAAGGGTTTAGTCCTGTAAGTTATACGAAAGATATATTAGAGGGGAAAAGAATTCGACATTTTAACAAAACAGAAATGGAAGAACTTAAAAGAAATCTTGCGACAAATATTATTTTAATGCACGAACTTCCAAACCAATGGCTTGGTAATAGTATGAATTTTTCCGATGATACTTTTGTTTTGTTACAAAATACCCTGGCTCTTTATCTTTTTTGTGGAAAGTATGAAAAATGGTTGTTATATAGACATAAAAATGGGATAAATCATTCAACCTATTTAACCTTTTTGCCAAAAGCTAATTCCGATTATGGGATTCTCGATACAAAGAAGTGGAGTTTTAGCAGTATTAGTATAGTAAAAAACGAGGGAGCATGAAAACACAAACAGTAAAGCCGATACCTAAAGAAGTCAATGTTATTGTTGAAGCATTGAATAGATTAACTGAAGCAGTTAATAAGATATATAAAGAACTAAAAAAGAACAATGAAAAAATCAACGATTATACCCCCGTTGATTAAGGAACAATAAATGGTAAGTAATAACGCACTCGAAATTCTTGAGAGAAGATATTTTTTCAAGGATAAAGATGGTCATATAATTGAAGATTTTGAAAAAATGTGCAAGAGAATCGCGAAGTTCGTTGCACAGAGAGAAAATAAAGATACTGAATTTACAAAAGAATATTATTTTGATAAATATTTTGACGTTTTATATAATTTGCGATTTGTCCCCAATAGTCCGACTCTTATGAATGCTGGAAGAAAAAACGGGCAGTTATCTGGGTGTTTTGTATTGGGTATCGAAGATAACATAGAAAGTATTTTAGATATACAGAAATACGCAGCTTTAATTCACAAGAGTGGTGGAGGTACTGGATTTTCATTTTCTAAATTACGTCCTGCCAATTCTATTGTCGGTGGAACCAATGGTGTTTCCAGTGGCCCTATTTCTTTTATGAAAATGTATAGTGCAACTACAGAAGCAATTAAACAAGGTGGAACGAGGCGTGGGTCCAACATGGGTATCTTGCGAGTTGACCACCCGAATATTTTAGAATTCATAGATTGCAAACAAGATACAACTCAATTAAATAATTTCAATATTTCCGTTGCTATTACCGATGTTTTTATGGAAGCTGTTAAGAAAAATAAAAAATATGATTTAATTGACCCAAGAACAGACCTTCCGTATATAGATGTTGTTACCGGAAAGATTCAGCAACTAAATGCAAGGGAAGTTTTTGAAAAAATAGTAAACAATGCTCATGCGACCGGAGAACCGGGGGTATTTTTTATTGATACTGCAAATAAAGCCCATCCTGATATAACAAAAACAGTTTTGGGTGACGAAAAAATAGAGTCAACTAATCCATGTATTACAGGAGATACATTAATAGCTACCTTAAATGGAAATATTCCCATAAGAGATTTGGTTGGGAAAGAGCCAGTTTTAGTTTATACGTGGAATCCAAAGACTAAATTACCTGAATTGTCTTATTTAAATAATACAAGAATAACCGATAAGAATGCCAAAATTATTAAAATAACATTTGATTCTGGTCTTGAGCTAAAGTGTACTTATAATCACAATCTATTTACATTTCGTGGAGATAAAGTACAGGCTAAAGATTTAAAGATTGGGCAATCAATAAGAGCTTTTAGTGTCTCCTCTCATAGGGATGGACACATTAGAATGCATGGTTGGGTTAATGGTAAGACAAAACATATTTGGGTGCATAGATTTTTGTGGGAATTATGTAATAATAAAAAGGTACCTAAGGGGTATGTGGTTCATCATATAAATGGGAATCCCAGTGACAATAGAATTGATAATTTAGAGTTGTTGCCCGAATACAAACATCAATCAATTCACTATCCAGAGAGAATGAAAAATGGTTTTAATTCTATTGGTGTCAACAAAAGCATTGAATGCGGTAAGAAGATTTCGGAATCATTAAAAAAATATTATACCAACAAAACATCAGAAACAATCAAGAATCATAAAATTATTGATATTCAAGATATGGGATATGATGCTGTTTACAATGCTACCGTTGAGAATACCCATACTTATATTATAGCTGATTCGTGTTATTGTGGTAAATGTGAGAACGGATTAATGAGTGGTATCGTTTCTGCAAATTGCGGAGAACAGCCCTTGCTTAACTTTGAATCATGTAATCTTGGTAGCATTAATCTTGGAAAGTACTATAGCGAATCTAAAAATAGTATTGATTATGATTTGCTAAATAATGATATAAAAATTGCCACACATTTTCTGGATGCCATCATTGATTTAAATGAATTCCCACTGGATATTATAAAAAAGAAAACCCTAATGACTCGAAAGATAGGCTTGGGAATTATGGGTTTTGCTGACTTACTTATAAAAATGGGGATTCCTTATGGTTCTTCGGAGTCTTATAAAATAGCCGAAAGTATCTCTAAAATATTAAGGGACGTTTCGAGAGAAGAGAGTGTAAATCTTGGTAAGATATATGGGGTTCCCGAAGTATCGGTAGATAGACGAAGGAATTTATGTACTACAACCATTGCTCCTACTGGTACTATTGCAATTATAGCCGACGCCTCACATGGGTGTGAACCTATCTTTTCTGTGGGATATATGCGGTCATTAGCGGATGGTGGAAAAATGGAAGTCTTTCATCCTCTTTTTGTGGAGGCTATGGAAAAGAGGGGCATAAAAATAACACAAAAAATGAAAGATGATATTTTTGGTTCATTAAGTTTAAAAGATATCGAAGGTATCCCCGATGATGTTAAGAGAATTTTTATAACATCAAATGATTTAAATTATGAACAACACGTAAAAATTCAAGCATCGTTTCAAAAGTACGTTGATTCTGGGATAAGCAAAACCATTAATATGCCCAAAGAAACTCCCGTAGGTGATATATACAAAGCTTTTATGATGGCTTATGACAGTAGTTGTAAGGGAATTACTGTATATCGATATGGTTCAAGACAAAATCAAGTTCTTACTAAAAAGTCAGATGAAAAAGAAACAAAAACAAGAAACAGAAAAAAAATTACCTATGGTTCTACAGAAAAGATACAAACTCTTTTAGGAAAATTATATATTACAATAAATTCCAATAAACAAGGAGAGGAGCCTATTGAATTGTTTTTGAGATTGGGGAAAACGGGGACTACAATAAATTCTTTTACAGATGCGGTTGGAAGATTAGTATCACTCTGTCTTAAGAGAAAAATACTCCCAAAAGATGTTGCCAAAGCATTGGTTGGTATTAAGAGTGAGGATACTGGATTTGATGGTGGAATAAAATATACTTCTATTCCAGATTTGGTTGGTAAGAAGCTATCTCAAAATGGGTTTAGTGAAGAGGGTGATAACGATGATGATTCACAGGAAATAGCAGTATGTCCTAAATGTGATACCAAATTAATGATGACCGAGGGGTGCATGTCTTGTGTTTGTGGATATTCTAAATGTTAGGGGATGATATGGATGTAAATGATGTTTTTGAAGAAGCTAAATCAAAATGGAAAAACGGTCAAAAAACACCGTTTGACGATATTGATACTACTATAGGAGATAATCTTGTTGGTGGAGAATTAAGAAAGAGGTTAGGAGAATTGCTTTCAGTTCACTCTACCTTAACAAGGGAAACGGCTTTTTATCGGTATCATGCTAAGAAGATGGAATTATTGAGAAAGTTTGTCAGGACTAAAGCCATGGAGGAAATTTTTTCCAATCAAGAATATAGTAAAATACCGATAAAGAGAAAAGAAATGATGGCAGAAACGCATAAAGTAAAACTACCAAATATGGAGGAACCTGTTTCTTATTTTAACATTGCCCTAAAGGGGTTGGTTTATGAATACTTTGCTGATGTCGGCGCAGGGAAGATTGTTGAAATCAGAAGTAGTTTGGAAGTTGGAAGAAGTTTGCTTTCGTGGGATAAAACAGAATTCGCAAAAGGAGAGATGAATGAAGCATAGTGACCAGTTTATGATAATTATTGTTGCGCTTATTGCAGGAATTTCAGTGATATATTGGATATCTGGAATAGTTTTTATACCATTTACATTACTGTTGGCTGGAATTTTTATAATGTACATTATTAATTTTCAAGTTGGAATGGAAATACTAAAAAAAGAAATGAAATTAAGAGAATTAGAAATTTCAAGATACTGGAAGGCAATTGATAAAAATCCAGAAATTTTATCTAATATTAATTCAGGAAAGATGGGGTTTAGATGAAAAAGAAAATAACAAATGTTGTTATTGTTTTGGTAGTGTCGTTTATTATGTATATAATCGGAGGCAAAACGGCCTCCGATGGTATCAATCCATTTTTTGAAACTGAAAAACCAGACACCGTTATGGCAACCAATGTTGTGGTTTTCCATGATGTTATTAAAGATACGGTGGTTGTTAACGAAGATATTAAGTGGATAATAAAGACAGACACTCTTGTCGATACAACTTATATTGACAGCATAAAGACCATCCATGTTACCGAAGCCGTAGAGAAACAGCCCGAACCGTTTGTTTTAAGTTTTAGTGACAATTCCAACAAATTCGTAAACATATTCGGCAATTACTGGTTCCCCCATAATAATATTGAATTTTATTATGTCAATAAGTACAAGGCAGAAAATTGGTATGGGAGGGTTTATATAACCGGAGGCATGATGGGTGTAAAACCTGCTATTGGATTGTCGTGGTGTAACAGAAGAATTGTTGTTAATACAATGTATGCGGAAAAAAGAATGGGGGTTTCGGTTGGATACAGAATATTGTAAGTTAAGTAAAATGTTAGATACTCTAACTTGGCGTAGTATTAACAATTTTCCAATAACAATTGAGGATATCGATATTGCCAATGGTTTATTGTCAAAAGGCAATTATGTAGGACATTGTTTTATTAATATCTTTAAATATGGATGGTCGACCCATATATTAAAAAGATTCCATAGGCTCAAACTACTCCAATTTTATTTTCCAGATGTAGCGACCCTTGCAACTGTTCCACAAAACAAGCGGTCTACTATAGATGCACTGGAACACACTTTTAAGGTATTAAATGAATGTGACCAAAAATTCCCATTGGATATAACAATGAAAGTAGCTGCTTTGTTCCATGATACTGGTAAGAAAATTACATACGAAAAATCAAGAGATTTTTATGGACATGAAGAGGAAAGTAATACTATATTTTTAAATTTTATTAAAAACTCATTTTTGTTAGATAAATATCAAATTAAAAAAGTTTCTATGATGATTTTGTATCATATGATTCCTCTTCAGTTCCAAAGAACTCCTAACTGGACACAACAAACAATCGATAAATGGAAAAATCAGCTTGGTGAATATGCCCAACCAATTATTGACTTTGCGATAATGGATAAGAAATCAAATATAGGATATGTTTCGCCTTTATTGTTGGCATTGAAGGAAGAGATGAAATGATGTTGCTATATTGGAATAAGGAAGATTTACCAGTAAATTTTTATTGTACATGCAGTAATCCCTACGAATGTCGACACGGATGTAAAGAAGAATTAGAAAGAAGAGCAAAAAATATAAGAATGGAAAAAATAAAAAAAGAAATGGATAGGGCAATGTTTGAGAGAGAATTTCTCACGACAAAGCCTCGAACCGTTTTTATTCTTAACAAAGAAAAGCTCGTAAAAGTTTTACCATACGAAAGGAATAAAAAAATGGATGAAGAAAAATTAAGTATGAAAAATAATTGTGCTTCGCCACACCCAACGGAATTGAAATTACCCCAACAAACTGAGGCGTTTAGAGATATTATTCATAAGATGTATCAAACCCATCTTGATAAAAATGCTGATTATAGCCCCGCCAATATTACAGTAGCAGGAGAAATTGGTGTTCTTGTAAGAATATGGGATAAGTTTTGTCGGTTATGTAATTTGCATGGCATTGAATTCCCCGCGATTGGCCCTCAATTACAAACCCTAATAGACAGTATTCAACAAGAAAAATCTCTTGATTCAGAGCAAAAAGATTTGACGGGCTTAATTAATAAACTAAATGAAATAAAGAAAAAATCAGAATTTGATTTTAGCAATGTCAAACCAAAATCACCCAAGAATGAATCTATTGAAGATGCTTGGTTAGATTTGTCTGTTTATAGTATTATAGGGTTGTTACAAAAAAGTGGCAAATGGGGCAGGTAGTTTTTTTAAGAAACATAAAATACACAGTAAGGCAAATCTCAAAAAATGCAAAGAGAGAGATGGAAGATGCTTGAATTGTGGAACGATATTTAATCTCCATACCCATCATATAATTATGAAAGGTGATGGTGGTGATGACGCTCTTGATAATTTGATTACCATGTGTTTTAGGTGTCATAGAAAATTCCACGATGGAATTACGAGGAATGGGATATATATACCATATAGACAATTAATGATTGACCTCTTGGAGAGTCTTATTAATAGGACTTATTTTATATGGGGTCGAGTATTAAAAATTTTGGAGGAAAAAAGTGAATATTGAAATTAATGTTGAGAATATTAAAAAGTATCTAAAAGTTCTTTACGGGACATTTACCAAATCCGATACGGATGCTTATAGATATTTGTTCTTTGATATCAATGGTGATAATATGGCTGTCAGTGCCTTTAATGACTATTTTGCAATTAAATGTTCCGTTCCGATAACTAACAATGGCGACAATGAGAAAGTATGCATTGAGGGGAAGTCTTTTCTTGAACTTATGAGAGTCTCATATGGTAATGTTAAAATGTCTTATAAAAGTGGGAAGAATGTTACTATTAGATTAAATAATAACTCTGAATATAAGTTACCAACTATGTTCTACCAGGATTTTATAAGCATGGTTCCTACTTATGATATCTTTTACACCCCCAAAGAAGTTCCTAAAATGGTATCGTTTGATATCAACTCATTACAAAGTAAGATTAACAGCGTAGCACATTGTCTTTCTGCTGACGATGCTTACCCTCCTTTGGAGCATATTTATGTTTATAGTAATTACTTTTTGGCCTGTAACCAAGGATACGGTAGTCTCAGTAAGATAGATACAGATGTTCTGAGTGGTATCATGATTAATAAATTCGCCATTTACTGTATCAATAACATGACTGACAAAAAAATCTCCATAGGACAAATTGACAGTATTATCTATGGTACTAGTGATAGTATTGATTTCTTTTGTTTTACTGGTATGTTAGACGAATATCCCATCAAAGAAATAGAGGAAATAATCAATGGTGGGAACTCTAATATTTATACGACAGATATTACATTTGCATCGGAATCAGTACTTGATTCTTTGAACAGACTTGGGGTTGTCGCTGAAAAAGATTACAATAGTGTCGACTTTTGGTTTGATAAAAATGGGCTACACCTAAGTGTTACTGATGGAACCCGTTCAGGTGAAGAAGAAATAATGGTTAATGGTAATTACGATGAAAAAACCCATGTTACCTTCGATGGGAAAATGTTTGGGAAGATGATGAAAATATATAATTCTGATGTTAGGTGGTTTTCAAAGGGGAGTGATGATATACAATATTTAAGTGATGGAATAACTCTTCAGTTCTTTAAAAAACAGGCCGAATAATGTATAGCAAACTTTTTCGTGAACATAAACATTTGATAGATAAATATGTTAATATGTATGGTAAGTTGGATGGGTATGCCGACTTTAGGCAGAAACTTCTCTTGTCGATATTTATTTATATTGAAAAGAAGACGGTAGAAACAGGGAAAAGTCCCGAAGAACTTTTATTTGGGGCAGTTAAAATCCTTGCCAAAAGGATTTTCTATGATTCGATTAATAATAAACAAACATCTTTCGAAAGAGGGTTTTGTTCTATAGACAATATTAATGAAATATATCTATCTGATGATAATACTGATATCATAAAATCTATTCCCAAACATATCTTCGACGATTTTGATGATATTGAAAAGAAAATAGCCTATGCCATTGATACATATGGATTTGGAGAGGTTATTAAATATACTAAGATAGCTAAGAAATTAGGCATTTCTGCTAAAACTATTATGTATAGAGTACAAAAAATAAAGAAAATTATAGAGAAATATCAAAAAAGAAGAGCTGTTTTCGAAAGAGTTTGTAATATATAAACAAATATTGTCATTATTTTTTAAAAAAGCTGTATGTTATATAGAAACATACGGCTTTTTTTATGGAGAAAAAATGAGTAGGAAAAACGATGCAACCTCTGTTTTTGTGGAACTAAACGAAGAAGAGGTCAAGGAATGGACGAGAATTTTAACATCTTTTTATAATGAAAAATTTCCCGGTAGATTTAAGACCGACGAAGAGTTGAATGCCCACATTTCGGGGGTCTTGAAAATATGTCAGGTCGGTTGGAGTAGAGGACCAAAGGACATTGAAACAAGGATTAAAAGGAAAACGGGATATGGATGGGAAATTAGAGCTCCTAGAAAGCCCAAAAAAACTGAAACGGAAGAAAATATTGAAAGGCTCCAAAAAATAAAAGAAACAACCAAAATTGGGAATATAGATTTTATTGGCAATCTTGATTATGATACTGCCTTATCAAAGAAGGAAAGGGAACAATTCAGAACAAAAATGGAAACGTATATGAGAGAGTTTGAGTTTAATGAAAGTTCTGATGTTGCTCTTTTGGAAAAATTAGTTATTGAAGAAATAGTCGCTAAACGATTATCCGTTTACCAATTAATGAATCCCCTTGATATTGATATGAGCAAACTGGCTACAGAAGCTCTTAAAAGGGTTCATGACCTTCAAAGTAAATTGGGTATTACTAGAGAACAGCGTTCCGATGAAATAAAAAGTAAAGCTGGTGACATTGCAACTTTAGCTCTTCAATTAGACAATAAATTAAAACAGATTCACGATATAGAGAAAAAAGAACGGGAAGAAGAGGAATATTACGAAGCCGAAAAAGCCAAAAGGGACCCAGTTAATATTTTACCCGAAGAAGAAAAGATAATTGCGACACTTGGTATAAGCGAATCTGGAATAGAAGCAATCGACAAGGATTTAGATATTACCTCTCAGATAGAAAAGATGCACTATGCATCTATGAATGTTGAAACTCCCCAGATAACGGAACACGAAGATGTTGACAGTTAAAGAAAAAAATAGTCTGACACAAGAAGAGAGATTAATTCAATTCTATCGCGACCATCCCGTCGAAGCAGCCAAAGACTTACTTGGGGTTGAACTTGTCTGGTTACAAAGAGTAGCTCTAAGGAAAGCGTGGAAATCAAGATTTTTCATGTTGCTTCTAACGAGAGGACTTGGGAAAACTTGGTTATCTGCGGTGATTGTTGTTTTGTATGGGCTTCTTTACCCAAAAACTAAAATAGGAGTGATAGCTCCAGTATTACGTCAAGCAAGTTATATGTTTGATTATATCGAGGAATTGTATAACGAATCACCTTATATAAAAGTTGCTACACGAAAATTCAGCAGGTCTTTGAATAGAGAATATATAGAGTTTAAAAATGGGTCTTATATAGAGGGACTTCCGTTAGGAGATGGGAATAGGATTAGAGGAAGGCGTTATCATTTTGTTATTATAGATGAATATTCACAAGTCCCAGAACAAATTATTATTCTTGTTATTCGCCCTATGATGAATATTAAAAGGAGAGGAATAAACAATAAACTTATTATATCTGGAACTGCCTACTATCCTTGGAATCATTATTATAAACAATATCTTATTTTTAATGTTATGTCAAGATTACGTCCCGACCTATATAGCTTTGTCGAATATGATTATGAGGATTTGCTTGTTGTAGATGACCCCCCTTATCAAATAGATATACAAAATCTTGAAATGATGAAAGCGTCTTCTACTCACGATGAATTTATGATGGAGAATAAAAACTTGTTCCCTGTTGTCAGTTCTGGATTTTTCCCCGCTAAATTAATCGATACTTGTACTCCTACATTAAAAGAGGGTTCTCCTATTGAGGAAATAGGGAGAGTAGATAAAAAATATGTTATTGGGGTTGATGCGGCCAGAGTCGAGGGTGGTGACAACTTTATTATTCAGGTGTTAAGAATCGATGGTATGGTTAAGAGACTCGTAAAAACAGTTAAAATGAATGGAGCCTCTTACCCTGAAATGGCTGCAGCAGTTAGAAATATTTGTGTTAATTTTAATGTTGTTAGAGTATTTTTGGATGCTCTTGGTGGAGGATTGGCTATTTATGATTTAATATCAAAACCATGGGTAGACCCTGTTACTGGAAAAATAATGCCAGCAATTTTAAATATGGATGATAAAGATACGGAGGGTCTTCCTGGTATGAGATATTTAAAGTTTATCATACAAACAATGCCTCTAAACAGTGAAATATTTCATGGGCTGAAATCAGAAATGGAACATAATAGGATGTTATTCCCAATGACAAGAAGAAGGGATAATGACCCCAATATCGAATCTATACTGGCTGAAATAAATCAAACAAAACAAGAGCTAATGATGTTAATCGCAGAAGGAACTGGTATTTATTTTAAATTTTCGGCTCCATCTGGAAGAAAAAAAGATAGAGCAGTAGCATTGGCTCTCGCTAATGCGGCAGCAAAAGATTATTTAAATATTACTCCTATAGTACAAAAGGGTCTTGCCTCAGGAAGGTGGATATAATGATAGTAACAAAAAATGTTGGTATTTCAATTACCAGAGAATTGGCAACTGGCGTTAAAGTTCCCAATACCGTAAAGCCTCCAATGAACTTTTTGCATGATTCGAAAGATTATGAAATGAGTTTCTCGAATGACATAAAAAGAACAATGGAGTTATGTGATAAAATATATAAGCATGAAGCAATCATAGGCAATGCTGTCGATATTCTCGTTGAATTCGCAACCACAAAACTGTGGGCAGAAGATACCGGGAACGAAGAGTTAAATAAAATTCTGAACTTTTTCAATAACAATGTTAATGATGGATTAACCGGACAATCCCCCGGAATGTTTGCATTGTTCGAGAAATTATTCACCGAATATCTTGTTTTCGGTAATGTCTTTCCATACGCATATTGGCAACAGGTACAAGTAGAAGGTATAAAGAAACCGTTTTCAATACCTACATCTATTACATTATTAAATCCTCAGCATATTCAAATCCCAAGCGAATCGGTCGCTTTTGGAAATGAAGTTCTATATTTTACTCCAGATTACAATACTATGCAAGTTTTGAGGTCTGACGGAAGAAGTTATCCAGAATACATGAAATTAAAGAAGTCGTTGCCCAATAACATGATAAGAAAATTAAAAAATCAACGAAGTGATAAATTAATGCTTGATTCAAGATTTGTCTCACATATCAAGAGAAAGGGGAGGGACTATAGTGGATGGGGAATCCCATTTATTTTAAGAACCTTTACGGCTTTATCGATTATTAAAAAAATAAGAAAACTGGATGAATCAACAATAGAAGGTTTAATGAATTTACTTGTTTTGTTTAAGGTCGGAACTGACGAATTCCCGGCAAGTCCTGAGCGCGTAGCCGCTTTAGCTTCTCTATTATCCGAACAAAAGGCCTCAACTCAGTTGGTTTGGGCGCACGATTTAGATGTTTCGACACATGGCCCCGATGGTAAGGTTCTCGCGTTTAAGGATAAATATGCCGAAGCATACACCGAACTGAAGAGAGGACTTGGTGTCCCTCCTGGACTTTTGGGTGAACCACAGCAGGTTCGTTATGAAGATTTGCTTGCCATGACAGAGAGATTGAACACAATAAGAAGAATTGGGTTGACGTGGTTACAGCACAGTATTTATAACAAGATTGCCATACAAAATGGATTTACTGATATTATGCCGAATCCGAGAATGGCAAGAATGAATCTGTCGAATAGTGATTCATTGAAGACTCATATAATGAACTTCTATGATAGAGGGTTAATTGACACCGACACTGCCCTAACTGAAGCTGGATATGATTACGACTCTGTTGTTGATGCTAAAAAAAGAACAAAGAAAAATGACAAACTTTTCCAACCACCACAATTACCTTGGGCTGGACAAGATAATAAACAAGGTTTCAAGAATGACAACCCGGAGAAAACAAACAAAAGAAACTCAGATGAGGAATAGTATGACCCGAAAGGATACAATAAAAGAATTAGACTCTTTATGTCTAATTGATAAAGATAACAAAAGTTTTGGTATTATGGGAAGCCATAAATTCCATGTTTTGAATAATTTATTGACATCCAAAGATTGTCAGATAATTGAAATGGTGGGGATGAATGGCGGTAAAGAAATAGACGTTGGTAAACATATTCATGAAAAAAGCACAGAAATTTTTTATCAATTATCTGGGACAACCTACTTTCACGATGGAACACATATAAAAGAGGGAGAAATAAAGTTAATATCTCCAAATGAACAACATAATTTACATATTCAAGGAAATGGTTCTGTTGTTATTATTATCCATCCGGTAGATGAAAAATTAAGATTATTAACTTCATAAGGGGGTGAAATGGGTGATGATTTAAAGGAGTTGAGTGCTAAATGTTCTGAACTGTCCTCAATTTGTAGTGATATGAAAGCACAACTAAGAATGCTTAATCCTGCCGATTTAATAGAATTTAAAGGTAAAATTGTTAATGCTCTTGCCCATTTTGATAGTGATTTAGCTTCTTTGGAGAAAAGAATGACAAAGAATGAAACCGAGATAGCAAGCAACAAAGAGAGTATTGCTATTTTAAAAGCTAAAATTGGAATAGTTGGATTTATTTCTGGGTTATTTGCCGGAGGAATAATTAACGCAATTTTATATTTAATATTTAGGGTGTAATTTGTTGTTATATATAGTGTTATATTAAACAAAATGATTATGTTAAAAAAAATGGGGAATATTTAATAAAAAATAAGTATTTGTATTAGAGATACAATTTAATGGAGTAAAAATGATTATAGCCGACAAAATTACCCATTTCATGGGTTCGAATGTAGAAATTTATAGTAAGCCTATTAGTGAAGCCGGAGAAGCTATTGCCAGAAAAAATCATACCGAAGATTTAATGTATCTGAAATTTGAATTATTACATGCTAATACTAATCGCAATAAAGACGAATTTTTAAAAGATGAATTAAAAGCTGCTTATCAAACACTGGTTGACAAACCGATTAACTGGGAGCATCGCCCCAACGAAATAATCGGTCATGTTTATTCGGCTGATTATGTTGAGTATAAACCGGAGGCTGAAGCCAGTTCACCAGTAGATACTAAAACCGATGTTGTTGTTTGTGAAGGTGTTGTTTATAAATATAAAATTCCCACAAGAGCTATGGAAATCCAAAGACGTTATGCTGAGAAGAAACTTTTCTATTCCATGGAAACGTATTTTGAAAAAGCTAAATGTTCTGAGTGTGGAAAAGAATTTGAAGATAGTATTGACTATTGTGAACACTTGACAACAAGATTCGAAAGAGGTAGTACAGCAAGGAGACAGTTAATTGGTCTATTATTCGGTGGTGCTGGTTGTGTTAAAAATCCAGCCGATGATGCAAGGGGATTAATTGTAGCTTCTCAAAGGACTAATTCAATTATATCATTAATCGATATTCTTGGTGATAGATTTACTGTTGAAGATTATTTCGAATACATTAAAAAACAATAGGGGTTTATTATGATAAATAAAATAGATGAAAAATATAGGAATGTTTTATTAAAGTATGTTTCACCAGTTGGTGAAAAACCTGTTTTTGGTGATAATATTAATGGAATTTTTTCTATAGATACGAAAGAAGCGATAACCGCTTCTATAGAAGGACTGTTAAATGATGCTAATGTTCTGAAGATTTATTCAAATACCGAAAGGTTGGAAATTTTTAGAAACATTATAGAGGCATCTTATGATATGGGAAATGATATAACCGATATAATAAAGGAAGTTTCGAAAGGAGGCTTTACAGTGAAGGTATACACAGAAGAAGAAATGCAAGCCAAAGCCAAAGAACTTGCTGATTCTATGTTTGAGGAAAAACTGAAGAGTACGGCTAAAGAAGATACCGAATCTTTGTTTACCCAAAAACTCGATGAAGTCAAAGCTCAGGTGACGGCACTTGAAAAGAAAAATTCTGATTTAGAACAGAAGGTTGCAGATGCAGAAAAAGAAAAACAAGATATTTTAGCAGAGCAAAAAAAGCAAGAGACAATTGCCAAAAGAACTCTTGAGCTGAAAGCACTTGGTTTTGATTTCGAAGCTAATAAAGAGATGGTTGCAACCTACCTTACTTCTAATGACGGAGACTATGAAAATTTCAAAAAGATTATAGCTAAGATTGCCGCCGATACCGCTAATGATATAAAGGCTAAAGCTGAAGCTGAGAAGGCAAAGCTTGGTAGTGATGGCGACTTGGCTGCGGCATCGACCATTGTTCCTAACAATGTTAGTGATGCAGGTGAAGGTGTTTTTGATAAAATTATGAAAGAAAAATTGAAAATAAAGTAACTTGAAAGGGGTGAAGATAAATGTTAGAAGTAAAAGTTCCCGGTTTTAGAAATGGGTACAGTTATAAAGCTGGCGAAGCTCTATTAATGGGTACAGTTGGATATATTTCTGGTATTGATTCAAGTGGATATTTTTTAATTAAAGCTCCTAGTACATCAACAACGGCTGCTTTAACTATTTATCCGTTTAAGAAGTATACAGATGATAATGAGGGCAGTGATACTGCTTCTGCTTACGAATCTATTCCTAGTGGCTCCGGTCTTGTCGTTTTTGAGGGATTTGGAGAATATGTAACAGATAAGTTCGTTCATACTGGTCTTGTTAATACAAGTTCAACTCAGTTGTTCCACGATTCTGCTCAGTATGCATCAATGACATCTACGGCACATTATACTACATATGGAACAAAAATGAAATTCCTGTATCCGTGTATTACTGCTGGAAAGCTTGGATATTTAGCTGGTACATCGACCAACGCTGGATTTGCTGACGCTGCTTATACTGGTACTCAAATAAAGCCATCATGGAATAAGAATTTTATTCTTGTTAGACCTTATTCTGGAATGTATATCAATAACTCAAAGATTGCGTTCAGAACAGTGCCGTCGTCACCAGTTTGGGGTGGAATGTATGTTAGTAGCACAAATGCTGCTAATGGTAATCCTACCTTAGAAATGTCACCATATTATAACAGTTAATATTAATTTGAAGGAGGTTGTTTTAATGGACATTAAAGATAGACAAGCATTGGCAAAAGCATTTGCAGAAGAAGCTGCGAGTGCTATGGAAACTCCCGAAACAAGGGAAGCCTTTGCTACGAAGATTGTTAAATATCTTCGAATGGACGTTCAACAGCGCGACCTTGCAGAATTAATGTTGACTAAGGATTATTTTGAACTTGGACAAACGCCGGAATATACTGAGTTTGCCGGACTGAAAGCCCACTGGCATGAGCCGGGGTCATATGCACCAAGAAGTGCCATGACTCGTAAGGTTTTTACTGTTCCGACAGACATGATAAGTGTCCATCCAGAATATGAATTAGGGCAACTTAAATCTGGTCGCTACGGAACGATTTTAGACCAAATGGATTCAGCGAGAGATGAAATCCTCGGAGCTACCAATGCTCTTGTTTTTAACACTATTAAGGGGTCGATTGTGTCTGGTGATGCTAACTATTTCGCCGCAAGTGGACAGGTTACATTAGCGGCACTTGACCAAGCTATTAGTTGGGTTAATGACCACTCTAATGGTGTTAAGGCTATTGTCGGAAGGCGTAGCAGGTTGGATAAGATTCTTGGTTTGAATACAACCAGTGGTCCTTATTCTGATAGAATTTTGGACGAAATCATGAGAACCGGAGTTTTGTCAATTTATAAGGGTGCTCCTGTTATTGGACTACCTCAATACTACGACGGTTTCGGTCAAGCTACAATATCCCCTGACGATATTATCGTTCTTGGTGATAATGTTGGCCGTTATGTTGTAAAAGAGGAAGTTCAACAAATGAACGATATCGACATTGATACACTAAATTGGCATATGCATGTGTGGAGTAGACTCGGTTGCGCGATTTTCAAGCCCGAAAGAGCTGCACGTATTTATATGTAATTTTAAAGGGGGAATTATCCCCCATTATTAGGAGGAATGGAAAATGGACGAGAAGAAAAGAGGAAGACCGAAAGGAAGTAAAAATAAATCAAAAGATAATCAAACATCTGTTGAAGTTACGCAACAGGAAAATAACAAGAGAATTGTCTTAAGACCAGTCAATGAAAGTGGTCGATTTATTAATTCCGAAGGCGTTCTATATGAAGAAAAAGTTTTTTATAGCTTTAAGAATAGATTAAAAGGTGCATTTTTTTATAAGGGTGATGACGGTTCCGATAAAAAAATCGATGGACTAACAATCAGAAATGACATTACCCCAAGAGAAAGAGAAGATATTACCGGATGTCACGCATTTCAAGAAGGTTTTATAGTAGAGTGGGCTGATGATACTGTTAAGCCTACGAATTATAATGCCATGAGTGACAGGCAAATAGATGCAGTTATGAAAGAGTATGGTTTATTAGAAGATAAAGATAAATTCAAAAACTATATTAACAGTATGACATCTATTTTTTCTCTTGAATATTTTAGGGACAAAGTAAAAGATACTTTACCGGGTTCGATTATAACATATATTGACAGTCGCATTGGCGAATTAAGAGAAGCTGAATATGCGAAGTTAGCTGTCAACAAAAAAGAATATAAACAAGGTTTAAAAAAATAGAAAGGAGATTATAGATGGCAGCTACTTGGGAAGTTACTGGTATCGCTGGAGATAGTAATACCGCTACTGCTGGGGCTGTTAGGGTTCCCATTAATGCTACGTCAGCAATTGCATTTGGTGGTGGAACGAGGGGAACCGCATTATTAACGGCAATTCAAAAAGATGAAGTCGCGATGTCGATGCATATTTGCGATGCCGCATCAGAATCTGCTCATGATAGATGTGCTAGTCCTCATATGCATGTAATGGCATATGCAGCAACGGCAGGATATTGCTATAATGATACCGTATACGAAGCTATTTCGGTAGCATCTCCTCCAGCAGCAAGGGGTATTGAGTTTAGATTTGGATTTGATTCAGACGTTGAAATTACAGCATGTACAATTCATGCTGGAACTGGTGCTAATGTTGATGGTATGACTGAAAATTGTGGAATTTATTTTTGTGAAAGAAGCAATAGCAGTGCAGTGTGTGGGCAAGTTACATGGAGCAGAGCTTTTTACGGAAGTGCCTTAAGTCTACATCCATTTTCAACGGCAGCAAATTCAAGAGATTGGTATGTTGGAATTTCATTAAAAGCAACCGCAGTTGGTTTTGAGTCTGATAATAAAATTAAAATTGAAGCAACTTATCAATAGGTGGTAATATGGATGAAACAAAAGGCGCAAAGCCCCTTGAAATAGTTGGTTCCGTATCTGTTTCGATTATGTCAGATGGGGTGTATTTATCATTTAGAGAAGAGCCTAAAACTGATGATGGTTGGGCGTCAACGGTTAATCTTCCATTTGCCATATATGAAAAATTTAAAGCTAATAAAGTAAAAATAACTGTTTCGAAGGCAGAATAGGGGGGATAATGGTTGGTTTTGTAACATTATTATCGAGTACTGATGCTCAAACAGCATTCCCTTCTGGTTCTCATATTAAAATTAATGGGATATACCCATATCGATTGGTTGGTACAGCAGAAGCAACGGCATCGTTCTATAACGCTAGTGATGGTTTGATATATTTCTATACGGCGTATCAAAACCACCCTACTATTCCTATTACATTCCCCAATGGAGTAGAAACAAATGGTTTTGTTGTTAATACCGGAACCAACATAGGATGCACGATAGCGGTTGAATTTTTATACGCAAACTAAAAACGAGAAAGTATGCAGAAATCTCCTATTTGAACAAATGAAATATAAATAGGAGACTTTCTCTTATTTGGAGGATAGGATGAATAATAAGTGGATGGTGAGTTTGTCTGACGGTCAGACAATCGTTGAGACAAAACTTATCAACAACGGAAACAAGCTGAGTCCTTGGTTGCAATTATTGAATTACTTAAGGAAAAATAAGGACAAAAAAATCCTAAGTATTCAGGTGGTAATAAATGGGAAAATTTATAATACTCCACGACTGCAACATAAAACTAATGCTAAGTTTGTTGATTCCGATAAACCAGATAGACTATGGTGTTCTAAAAAAGCATCACAGATATTTGTAGGGGGATGGACTTATTCATCTTCTTACGGTTTATCTTATCGTTTTGGTGACTATCGACATTATTTGTGGATAGACGAAAAAACAAACGAAACTCATACCGAAATAGTTCCAATCAAGGGTCACAGAGAAGAAGTAATAGAAAAATTCTATGACGAGGTAGTTGGTAATGAGTGCGACATTTCAACTATATAGAGATTATGGTGAAAGTCTTCACTCTTCCAGTAATACCAACTGGGTTGTAAATTTACTTAATGTAGATAGTGTTAATTGTATTTCAACAAATTACCCAATAGCCAGACCCGATGATGGAACTATTAAAACTTCATATGAAGCTTGGACATATTTTTATATGACCAAAGCTCCCCAGACGAGATGTGAGAACTTCAAATTCTGGGGTCCCTCAGATAATGTAGCCCAAGGAGTAACTCTTTGGTGTTCTGCAATTCCCCGCGCAAGCGGACAAACCCCATCATTAACATCTTTAATATGCGTAACTTCCGCAAGACCGCACAATACCCCAGGTACATCGGTACTTTTGAATGGAAATTGCAGTGGTGTTGGAAGTCCCTCTGGTTATTTGGTTTTACAACTTAGAGTAGATAGCTCTGCTAATATAGGTCAAATAACCGGGGACACTATGGTTATGCATATCTCGTATGACGAATCATAGTCTCTCCACAAGGAGAGTATATGGGTCATAATTCAATCTATGAATGGAAAATTCTTAAAAAGGATGGTTCTATAGTTACATCTGATGGGAAAATTCTTTCTAATGTTAATCATTCTGAAATTGAATCGATTTTATTCTATCCTTTTACGTATAGATTCCCATCAATATATTATAAAACAGAAGGAAGAAAAATAATTCATTTTACCAGAGTTTTTTGTAATATTACCAATGGAGAGGTCGACAGGGTACTTTACGTATTCGGAGTTGATGGTGATGATATTGATGTTATTGAGTATCCTTCTGGTAACTCATATAAGGTTAAAAGAATAGAGGATATAGACAATGTATAATATAGAAGAAATTAAAAATACAATAATTTGTGATGATTACAATAATGTGGTCGAGTCGATTCCAGATAATTGGGGACATTTGATTATCAGAGATTTTGATGCTCCATTAATCTGTAACAGTAATTACAAAATTTTTGACTATTTAATTAACGAGATAAACAATATTGTAGTCAAATGGACGTCTAAACTTATTAATGGATGTTTCTTTGTTTTTATTTTACCACAAGATTTTAGTGATGAAAATAAATATTGGAGTTATGTCTCAAATATTTCGGCTATATTTGATATGAATAATATTGTTTTACATGCTCATCAGAAAAATGCTCCAAACGGAAGACAAATTATAGTTGGAAGGAAAGGTAAAAAAACAAGAAAATATATATTTAGAGATGTAAATCTTTACGATGATACTACATATTATAAAGATGGATTGTTTTACCTACCTGTGGTAAAATTAGTTTGCGACATGACTGGTATTTCCGAAAATATTGTTGACCTTGGTTGTGGTGGGGGAACGATTTGCTTGGCAGCGAAGAAAGAGGGAAGAAATTTCATAGGGATAGATAATATAGCAGGAAACGTAAAAATATCGAGGAATAGGTTAAATGAGATATAAAATAGGGACATATAAAAGATGGGGTCATGCCGACTACTTTACCATTGGAGATAGTCTTTCTGGTGCTAATTACGGTGGATTGGGTCATAAATTTACCGGGAGAGGGAAAGAATTATACGGTATTTATTATGGGTATTACAATATAAACACAGCAAGTAAAACAACCAGTTATTTAAATTGGTGGTTAGCTTCTGTGACTGGGAGTGGAACCCCTGGTACAATCTTGGGGTCAAGTGGAGCTATTGCATTAGGAACGGAAGATGCTTGGAATTTTAGAGATATACCGAATAGTGCTGGAACTGGTCATGTTACACTAAATAGTGGTGTAAATTATTGTGTTTATTGTACTCTTGGGGCTGGATGGGGAACTAAGTCTGCTCATTATACAACATATTTTTGTAAACAACCTTTGGCAAATGGTATTATTCATGTGTCATCTGGGGAAAGTTGGATTGCTACTACTGACCCTAACTTTGATGGTATTACAACTCCACCTTATTCACTGTCTCCTACATGGTCAGATAGAAATGCCATGTGGCCGATTATGTGTAGAAATACAGATGAATCCCTCTATGGTCACGGATATTTAGATGAATACCAAGTAACTGAATCACAAGTTACGGATTATTTCCCAGTTTTTTATAATGATACCAATCGTAAGGTTGTCGGGGCTGGCTATTCTTATTGGTATGGAGCCACTAACTTTACTAATGTGGGAGATTTAAGATTTAGAATTATTGAGGGACGAGATAATACCGACCCAACTGATATTGTTGGTACGTCATTTACTATTAAACACTCCGCTTATTTTAATAATCTTTCTTCGGCATATGTTTCAACATCGTTAAGTGAAGCATCAATATACCCGGCTTCTGGTGGAATTTTGCTTGAAGCTGGTAAATGGTATACAGTGGGGTTCTATTCATGCAGTGCTTATCCAACAAGAATAGGGGGGACTGATGCCCATATTTATTCTCAACTTGCCACTACTTTAACTTATGATAGTGGAAATTCATATGTATACAAAAAATCAACTACCACAAGGAAAACTACTCATGATTTTCCTTATTATTTAGAAGTTGAAGATTATTATTCTTTAGCGTCTGTATACGGATATGTTTATTATTCCGATTATACAAAACCAATACAAAATGGACTAATAGATATATATTATAGTGGAGAACTACAAATGACAACAACATCTGATGCGTCTGGGTATTATGAAGCCATTGCATCAACAGGTGGAATAACTCTTATCCCAAGGAAATATGATTTTGATTTCAATCCACAATATTATAATATTAATTTACAAAACAAAACAGAACAATTAATTTATGCAAGTAGTCAATCTAAGTGGTGGAGCTATAGTAGTCCCACTGGGAAGGGTTCTTTATTTGCTTTTAGAGATTTAATATCCTTCACATCAAACCATGGAACAATTCCAAAGGGATACACCGTTAAAATAGAATTCCCCACTGGATATCAGGAAAGATTTGCCACTTCTGCATATTTTAATGAATCTATTCAACACTCCATGGGACAAGGAATTATTTACTGTGATGGTAAGATACATGCATGTTATTTGGCTACTGGGGCAGGAGTAAGGGTCGCAACAAAAGACGAAACAACTAAAGAAATAACAGTTAATCGTATTTTTTCTAAGTCCGGCGTTGCTGTTTGGGATACCCATTACTATCCTAATTTAGTATCTAATAAAAATAATTATATATATGTTGGTGTTGCTGGACATAATTCCGGTAAATTGGATTTGTTAAAAAGCGTTAATCCAAATGATTTATCTGTAATGGAGTCTTCTGTTGATTTACTTTTTACTGACAATAATGCGTATCCAAGATTTAGATGTGATAATAATAATTGGATTAATTGTTTATTCAGATGGTATGTTGGTGGTGATGCTGGTCTAAAAATGGTAAGATTTAATGAAGATGTTTCTACGGTCATCCCAATGGGTTATGTCGCTTATTATGATAATGCTGAGGCTGCGGGAAATGCATCTATTTACATATGTGGTTTTAAAATTGACAGCGATAATGTCATTCATTGCGCTTTTAATTATTTTGATAATTATTTAATTAAAAATACCAGTCGTGCGATTGGGTATATGTATAGCCCACCAAACGTAAATGGAATTGCTACTCCTGGCTATTATTGGTTTAACGCGAAAGGACATACTTGTTCGATATCTACTGGTCATGGATATACTGACCTATCAAGTGTTTTGGGTTTCATGGATGATGGAGAAAACCCAGAGTACAATCCTTTTGTAATTTATTCTTGGGATAGTTCTCAAACCTATTACAATGCCAAAAAATATTATCACGGAAATACGGAATCCATGTTTATTCACCCCAATAAAAGAATAAACAATGGAATTCATAATATTCATATGCCGTATTTTACGTTTCATGCTTATCCTAATATAGATGCTGGTGGAAATGATATTAATAGAGAGGTAGAGGGATTTTTGGCATATTATGACCCAGAAAGTGAATTTGCTCAAACCGGAGTTGTTGGTGAAGGATGGGTTGTTAGTACCGTAACACATACAGCAAAAAGTGTTAATGGAACTGGCCAATTAGCATGGAAGGGTCGACATTGGGGGGGTATGGCTATTGACAATACCCCAGAAATACATATTTATGGGTTCATTAAACCTTCTGGAAAAAACTGGTTTGGTGGTGAGTTATGTGAATGGACTTCTGTTGATGATGGTGCAACATGGAAACATAAATTAATTACAAATAACTCTGGTTATGGAATTGGAATGTTGTCGGTAAAACCAGATTTTTCAAATGATTCTATAGAATTGGTGTATGGGCGCGGATATGATATTATGTATTATTCTGATGTAAAAAAATACGACAGGATAAGAGAAGATGGCGAAGATATAAGGGTAGTTTATTCGGGTGCTTCATCCAATGCGATAGAATTGTCCAGATTAAACGATTTTATGGGAATGACAAATACTAATTTATATTTTACAATACAACACACAATACCAGCGAATACTCAATATGATACTGCTGGTAATTATTATATATACTACGGTAGATATGATACCACAGATGCGAGTGGGCAATTTTAGGAGGGAATATGGATATAGCATCATCAAACCCACATAATGCAATGGTTTTATTTGAAAGTTTTGAGGAGTATACTACAGGAAGTACTCCACAGTCATGGAGTGGTGTAAATAATTGGTATGGTGATGGCGACCAGTGCGATTTTTATATTGTTGATAGTATTGTTGACCATACCAATAAAATATTTTCAGGAGATAAAAGTGTTAGAAGCGTTGCTGGAAGTGCCGATTTAAAACATGATTTAAATTCAGTATCTGATGTTGCCGTAAGAGTAGGTATATGGAATGAAGGAGCCTCTAATGTATCTAAAACAGCTATATTAAAATTAGAAAATGATAATGGTAATTATATACATTTTGGTTTTAGATTACATCTTACAGAATCAACTGGATATAGATTCAAAAGTAACGCTACTGGAGGTTCATGGCTGGAAGTTGCAAGTGTTAATTCAAACTATAAACAGTATCATGAATTAACGATTTATGTAAGTAGTACCAATGGAACAAGCATATGGACGGAAAGTGGTAATTTAATTTTTTCAAATATTGATTCAGAACAAATGACTATTGGATACGGGAAGATGGATTTACATACAATTACCAGTGTCGCTCTTAGTGATAGCGGCAGTAATGGTATTTTTGATTTTTTAAGAATTTATAAAACATTCTCAACACCCAATCCATTTCAGGTAATATAGAATGTCTGATTCTTTTGTTAATAAAATAGACAGAATAGGACTCAATAAAGGGTTTATTATCAAGACACAAATTCTTGGTAATAGAGAAAAAACTTTTGTACTTAACACCACAATTGCGTCAGGGAAGAGTGATAAAAGATTTATTGTCTATAAAACAAAAGATATTTCAAATAATTATAGTAATATAATATTCCTTTCGAGATATTTTTCAAGTACAACAAGAAATATTATCAATGTAACAAAAGATTTTATATATACCGATAAAGATATTATATTCTGGGGACAGGAAAGATTAGATTCCTCGGTATTTTCTATATTTATTTCAAATGATATTTCAAATACAACAAGGTCTATTTCCCATCATGGTTATGATATATCGACAGATACAAGACAGTTGATTTATCATACCAAAAATATTGATTACTCGAATCGTGATTTAATTTTTAATACAAAAGATATATCGAGTATTACAAATGATATCATTTATCATGGTTTTGATATTTATTCAGTAACGCGTAATGTTATATTTAATTCGTTTTATATTACCAATTCTTCAAAAGATATTATATTTTATGCCAAAGATATATCAAACACAAATCGTTCTGTAATATTTTTATCATCAGACCATTGTGATGATAGTAGAAGTGTTTTATTCTTATCAAACGACCATATAAATACATCAAGACAAATTATTCATCATGGATTTGATGTTGAAAATACCACACGAAGTATTGTTAATTTAACAAAAGACTATGAATCAGCTAATCGTAATGTTATATCGTTAACTAACGATTTTATCAATACCAATAGAAATATAATTCACCATAGTTTTGATGTAGATTATAAAACTGCTGATATCATATTCGGCTGTTTCTATCGTAATTCGGTTAATAGAAGCCTGATATTTAATGTAAAAGATATTTCGGAATCTATTAAATCTACTATATTCGCAACAAAAGACTATGTAATATCGACAAGAAATGTGTCATTCTTGTCAAATGATATCGTTAACACAACCATAAATATTATCAATTTAACCAGTGATTACAAATCTTCGATATCTCAGGTAATATTTACATCAAATTATCATTTGTCGACAACAAGAGATATTATATTTAAAACAAAAGATATCAAATCTTCTAATATAAATGTTATTTATCACACTAAAGACGATGTTAATTCATCATGTTCAATTTCTTTTATATGTAGATATAATTATGGCACAACAAGACCGTTAATATTCTTGTCGAAAGATGTTTATAGCGAGACAAGAAGTATAATTTACCTATCTAACGATTACATTACATCAACTAAAAATGTAATTTATCTGTCTAATGATATTGAATCAAGGAATATTTCAATTATATCCAAGGTTCAGGACGTTGAATTATCTTCTCGAAACATAATCTTTATATGTAGATATACCTATGGTAATGCCAGTTCAATGGTATTTGCCACAAAAGACAAACTGTCATCACTTAAAAATATTGTGTACATATCAAATGATTATATATCAGATTCGCGTAGTATTATTTATAAGACAAAGGATGTTAGGTCTGGAATTAGTGATGTCATTTATCTTACGAAGGACTACAAAAATACATCAAGAAATCTTATTTATAATTCAAAAAGTAGTGTTTTTTCGACAAGAAACATTGTCTATAAAACTGGCGATATTGAATCACAAAGTGTTTCAGTTATATCTAAAGTTAAAGATATTGAATCGTCAACCAAAAATATAATATTTATATGTAGATATACAAGTAACGATAACCGTTCATTAATATTTCGTGCCAAGGATACATCATTATCACCAAGAAATATTGTTTATGTGTCAAATGACTATATTTCAAGTTCAAGTGATATTATTTATAGGACAAGCGATACTAAATATGAAACAGCAAATGTTATTTATACTACAAAAGATTATATAACGTCATCGATAGGTATTATATATAGTTCAATAAGTGGTGTTTCTGCGACAAGGAATATTATTTATAGAACCTGCAATACAGACTACGAAACAATAGCCGTTATATATAAGTCATATGATTTACTTAATGCATCAAGGTTTATTATTTATATCTCTTCATACGTTTATGGTGAATCAAGAGATATTATATTTAAATCACATGAGCCATTAACAACAACACGAAGTATCGTTTTTAATCAAAAAGACTTAAGTGGTGTTTCTCGAAGCATTATTTATATATCTGGATATACGGAATCTAATACTGTTGGAATTATTTTCAAAACAAAAGATTTCCAAGATTCAGATAGAAGTATTATTTATATCACAAGAGACATAAATAATGTTTCAAGAAATATTATTTTCACATCTGGAAGTCTATATAACACAACAAGATACACAATATTTAAGGGAATGGATTATATAAGCACAACAAGAGTGATTACATTCTTAGTTAAAGATTATCTATCAGAGACACTTGAAATTATTTTCAATACCTATGATTTATACAATACCGACAGACAATTTATTTTCATTACAGGTGATGTAAATTATTCTGATAGATATATCATATTCAATTGTGGTGGTACAGATGTACAAAGATATGTTATCTTTAAGTGTATTTACTATGGAGCCGGAGGTGGTGAAATAGTCGATTATACAACCGATACTCCGTATATAAGACCACATAAACAAATTAAGAAAATAATTGAACATATAGACATACATAATACGATGGATACCTATCCATACGAACCGAAAGTTCCATCAATAACAAAACACATTAGAATAGAGGATTTGATAGATGAATAGATATATTTTTATAATTATAATGGTGATGGTTTTATCAACTACATCACATTCATACCCCACATTTACAAAATTTTACGAAAGACCAGACACAACCTATATAACATCTTTGCCTTATACAATAAGCCAAAGTAATAGATGTTATGTTGTTGATGGAAGCCTAAGAAGCACCTCCCCTGGTGCTGCAATTACAATAAGTGGAGCATATAATATTTTACTTACCGGAAGTGACAGTGTTACTATCGATACTATATATGTTGGCATAGGAGCGTCCAATCAAGCATATGACAGTACCGACGGGATAAGAATAATGACAAATGCAGATGGGATAACAATTAGATATTTAGCAGTTGTAAATGATGGTTGTTTGGGTGATACTAATAGTTATGCAGATACAGCATTCGCAACATCTGCGATTGATGCGACATCAAGTGATTCATTATTTATGACTAATTGTTATTTTGAATCAAATGGATGGAGTGCATTAATGAGGCATGACCCCGCATATCCGTTGGATAGTGCCAAATATTTAGCAAGATTTGGAATTATAGCTCCAACCATTGATTTGAATGGATGTTATAATGTTGTGATGGAAAGTTGTGTTGTTGATGGCAACCAAATGGGTATGGAGAGAAGAGATTATTATGAAATGTCGGCGATTTCTGTGGAGGTTACTCCATTAGCTAATTTTGGTATAGGGGATTCATCTTTGTATATCACTAATTGCAGGGTATTTTCAAGAAATGTTGGTATTTCATATGGAAAATGGGGAAGCTATAGTTCATTATTGTCGGCTAAAGACTGTTATTTCGAAACCGATGAATTAAACGAAATTAGACCGCACTTTATGCATGATTCATCTAACATGTATTGTGGAAATGCAAACTCTTTTAATATAGTAATGTACGGTTCCGCATCTGGATATATAAGAGGATGTACTCTTGTTTGTGGAGATAGTTTAGCTGGTGCAAATGGAGGAATTATGGCAGAGGGAAGTCCCACTGATGTGGGAAGCCTTGATAGTGCTTTAATAATAGAAGATTGTGTTATACGTTTAAACCATGGATATGATACACGTTATGGTACTGGAATTAATGCCAAGGCAATTAAATTCAGGCAACAAAATGTTGACAATTTATGGATTATAATGAGAAATAATAAAATATATGGGTATACAAGTTATACAAACGATACCGGTAATCCAACAGGATATGGTCCTATCGTTACAGCAGTATACGCAGATACCAGATTTACAAAAGGATATTTTTTATTTGAGAATAACCTAATAAGAGTAATGACATTAGATACTAATCTTTTTACGGTAGATGCTGCTTACGGAGAGGCTCGATGGCCGAGAGTCAGTGCCTATACTTTTGTGGGTGGTTCTACGTGGGGAGGTATTACTTTTGAGTTTAAAAATAACAGAATAGAAACAAATGGTGCTTATGTTATTTTCGGTGCTTATGATGCTACCATGTCTGGGCTATCGGAAGCTCTTCAGGGAGATACTATTCAATTGTTAACCAATAGCGATACCGGAGAGGCAAGAGATATGTGGCCCGCTTTAGTAGCATTTTGGGATGAAAATACCGCTAATGCAAGCTATGATAATGTTGTTCTTGACGCTTATATTGTCCCCCCACACGACACTCTTTGGCACTCCGTTGTATTCAGGTCTGGAATTCCACAACCAATGGATGTAACATTTAAGAAAACATTTATATTGACATGTATTGGACCCACTGGCGATTCTCTTGAAAATATCCAAGTCTATTGTATAGATGCACAGGGAGATACGGTTATTGACGCATTGACCAACGCCAATGGTCAAGTAATAGATACGGTTAATACATATTATGACCAGGATAACAGAAGTCCGTTAGTAGATATAAATTATAATCCATTCATATTTAAGGCAATTGGTTCTACCTCAGAGGTAACTATTAATCTTGATTTAGATACAAATTCAAATGTTAGTAATATAAATTTGAATTTTTCTGCATATTCAATCATGTATGAACATACATCAATTTATGAATATTTGATGACAGATAGTTATACTCCATATACAACTGGAATAAAAACAAGATTAGACAGTTTGGGTAATGCCCATAGCACAACACTAAGAATGTGGGATTATCGAACAAATACCGCATCGACATATTCTTGGGCTGGATGGAGAACCGCACGATTTGATAGTACATCAAGTCATCAACATGGATGGATGAAACCACAGCCAAACAATGATTGTTATAATTTTTCTGGTAATAATATGTTTATTGAACATATTAATACATATTTTTGGAATATAGGGATGTCAAAAGACAGCATTAAGGGTGGATTTTTGCTTGTTGATACAGTTAAAGACGAGGTTGAGGATACTCTTATAGATATTACTGATTTTGATATGTTAATTTTTGGATTTGGCCCACCTATATGGTGTGGTGAAAATGACGGTGATGACCAAATGTCTGCGGCTAATATAGCCACAAAAAGAACAGAAGCATTCAAATGGAGAGATTCTGCGTTAAATTACCCTGATATCCAATTTGTATATGAACTGCCAAATCCTATTATGTATGGTACTACAGAAGGAAACAGAATGAGCGAAACTGAAATAGAAAATCAGTTTTGGTTCAACACATTTTGGTTAGACACACTTGAGGATACTGCTAATTACCCTAATTTTCATACAATATCACTTTTTGATATTTTGGTTGAAAAAAGTCAAGATAGCACTAAATATGGTTTTATAAAAACTATATATGAAAATAATGCTTATCATCCAAATGCTGTTGCTGGTGATACCGCTAAAGAATATATGATTGATATGTGGTTACCAGAAATAATATTCACAGAAGGAGAAACTCCTTCTCCAACATACGACCAAACTTTAACAATTATTGATACCAGTGAGACATTTTTTACTGTTCAAGATATTTATACTGGAACAGTAGATTCGTTAAAAATATTTTGGGATACCGATTCTGATGTATTCGATGGCAGTAGTTATCTCGATGAAACATCTTTATCAACTCCAGATACATTATTTGCGACATCATTAATTGTAAATACTCAATATTATTTCAGAGTTCTATTGTTTGATGGAGCAGTAACAGATACTTCGTCCTTGGGAAATATAACAACCCATGTTTACGACCAGACGATAACTATAATAGATACAACAAATTCGACTTTTAAAATACAAGATGCTTATACTGGTATAGCCGATTCTCTCGTATTATATTATGACACAGATAGTTCTGTGTATAATGGAAGTACCAAAAAAGACATAACAACATTGGAGACACCGGATACACTAACGGCCACTGGTTTAATACAAAACACAAAATATTATTTAAGGGTAATGTTGTTTGTTGCTCCTATTGTAGACACATCGGCAATAGATAGTGTTACCACTTTGGATATAGAATCAACAACAAGATATTTATTAAAACTTAAAAAATAGGAGAAAAAATGAAACGTCTATTTTTACTTTTAGCAACTTTAATTATGTTGCCAATTTTTTCGTATGCAACAGATTTTACATTGGGAGGGGGGACAGAGGACTGTAATTCTGTTACCATCAGCGCAATTGTACCAGATTCAAACTATAATGTTGATGTATATTTGAGAGTTAATGCTGCGGCCAATAACCCCGGTAGGGCAAGAGCCATTATTTATTGGCCGACATTAAATGATTCGCTTGGTGCTGGAATTATTGTATCATCATGTTCTTTATTTGTTGATTATCAAGGGGGAACAAATGATACATTGGAGTTTGGTATTTATGGTATTTTACAATCTTGGGTGGAAACTGAAGCAACATGGAATAGCTATTCAACTGGGAATACATGGAACACTGCTGGTGCTGATGGAAGTGGAACAGATAGAACTGCAACCATATATGATTTACATACTGGCTCACAAGATACAACATCAACCGGATGGTATGCCTTTGATATAACCGAATTAGCACAAACATGGGATAATGGTGCTGGTATATACAATGGAACCATGATAGCTGTAAGAACTGGTATGGGGGGATATGATGCCTCAACATTCTGGGCAGATGAATGGTCAACAACAACAAGTAGACCAAAAATTAAAATTTCTTATTCGGCTGCAAATAATCATGTTCTTACGGTTGTAGACACAAACGATGTCTCTTTTACTGTAAGCGATAACTATACGGCAGGTGGAACTCCCGATTCGATGATTCTTTTTTACGATTTGGATTCAAGTGTTTACGATGGTGATACAACCCTACATACCTCTGATATAACAGACCCAGAAGAATTAACCGCCACTTCATTATCAGATAATATGTTATATTATTTCAGAACGGTATTTTATATATCCACATCTGCCGATACATCAGAACTTGGGAGTATTACAACATTAAACACCCCATCTCACGAGCTCTCTGTTGTGGATACAAATTTAACGACATTTTCAGTAAGGAATAATTATAATGCCAATGATGTAGACACACTTTGGCTATTATGGGATACCGACGCCGACACCACAGGAAGCGATACCGCTTATATTACTACTGGGATTACGCAACCAGATACACTTCAAGCAACAGGATTAACCGCCGCTACTGAATATAATTACTGGTTTATGTTACATGACCAACTCGGTAGAAGTTTATCAACCATGGGAACCATTACAACATGGGCAGGTGATTCATATCCACCTGATTCCATGACCACTTTTACAATACTGTATTTATTAAGTCTTGGTTCAGATAGTTTAAGAGCTACATTGGGAACCGTTGACTCTGCTGATTATACGAGATTAATTATTCAATACGGAACTACTATCCCAACTGATACAAACTCTGGAACAAGATGTGTTAACGCAGGGTCATGGGAAGATACAACTATTAACATAATATTTGATGCCGATACTTCGACTTGGGCATATTTTTCTGTGTTTGTACTTGATGAACAGAATAATGTTTCCGACAAAACTGTGGATAGCGTTTATATTCCTGCATATACTGGTGGAGGAAGTTGTGATGTAACAGAATTAACAGCAAAAGTAGATTCATTATTAGGGGCAACATTCAGAGTTGGTTATGAATATATGATGGCCTCTGACACCACTGGTTTATTTACTATTACGGAAGCAAGGCTTGATTCTATGTTAAATGCCAATTTTAGGGTTGGATATGCATACATGATGGCTTCCGATACCGAGAATATTATTTCTAATCTTGTCAATTATGACCTGACAACATTTGTTGATTCATCTGCTTATATGTTCGGGAATGTAATGGTAATTGCAGGTGACAGTTCATTATGGGCAAGCACCGCCAACATGAGAGATAGTTTACAAGCAGAAGGGTCTTATTTGTATTATTTGGCATTAGCTCAAAGTGCTTTTCCAAGTGGAAAAAAAGTTTACTATCCGAATGACGGAACCGCTTATAAAGATAGTGTTGTCTATTTAGATAATCTTGATGTTGCTAAAATGGTTGTTAGGTTTTATCATAGCAATAATCAAAATGTTTTAGACACAAGTACCACAGTATTACCAGAATAGTAGGTTAAAATGGGTATTGATGATTTTTCTCCAACTCCAGGTTGGGATTGGGATTTCCATCCAGTTTTTATGGATGGAACTCTCGATAGTGAAAATAAAAATATAATATTTATCGTTAGTGATTACACTAAAGATGATTCAAATCCATCAAGAAATATAATATTTAATGTCAAAGAAAATTCCAATGACAACAAAAATATTATATTTGTCGGTAAAGATGTATATAATTACGACAGAAATATTATATTCGAATCAGCTTACCTTTACAATATATCAAGAAACATAACATTTATAACAAAAGATTATAATAATACAAACAGAACAATAATATTCAATTCTGGTGAAATTGATAATACCTCAAGAAACCTAATATTCCATGGAAGTGATATTTCTAATGTTGACAGAACAACTGTATTCACTGTTAAGGATACCGAGAATATAAGTAGAGATATTATATTTGTTTCTTGGATTTTTGAGAATGTATTAAGTAATGTAATTTTTCATACTAAAGACATTTCAAATGAAACAAAAAATATAATATTTACGGGAACATATCCCCACATAGAAGTCGATGTTATTTTTAAGACCAAATCAACTGATTCAGGCACAAGCAATATTATATTAATAACGCAAGACTTACATTATACAGCTCGTTCTATTATTATGAACACAGTGGAGGGAGATAGTGCGACAAGAAATATTATATTTCGTGGAAGAGAATTTTTGGCCGGAGGTGGTATTATTGTGGTTCCAAGGCATAAGAATATGAGAAGAAAAAGAAAAGTACTATAAACGGTTGTTATTCAAGATGTTATGTTGATAATTTTGTTATTAAATGTTTTTTAGGCTAAAAACCCTAAAAAATATGTATATAGAGTAGGAGGTAATGTGAATTATAATAATGATGGACTGCAAGTTATATTATTAGACAAAGCGGAAACAATTTATAGGGAATTCCGCGATGCCGACAATCAAAAAACTGACCCGGTTTCTCCTATAGTCAGAGTATACGACCCTTCTGGCGTAAGGGTTGTTTCGGCGGCTCCGACTAAAGAAACAACTGGTGTCTATTACTACACCATGTCTCTTGCCTCTTCTTATGCAGAGGGAATTTATCAGGCATATTGGGAAGGGACAATTAATGGTCAGTTCGTTACCATGGATGTTCCCCAATATCTGGCCGTTCAAAAAGTTCCATGGCAGATGGGGTTGTCTTCAGAACTTGTTAATTCTGTAAGAAGGATGATAGGGGATACCAATCCGAACAATTATAGGATATCAACCCAAGATATTTATTTTTATATAGCTGATGCTGTCGATGCCGTTCAGATGGAGTATAACATGGGATATACGGCAACCGTAACACCAACCTCTCTTTCTATAGTAAAATCTGACGGAACTGCGCCAACGGCTTTAGCGAAATCATTATTTAAGATAAAGTGTGCCGAGATTATCTTAACCGGAGTTTTATTTGATGTTTTATTCGATGGAGCTAATATTAACGTAGCTGATATTAGAATCAATATGAGAGATACCATATCAGGAAGAAAGTCTTTAAGGGATTCTCTCAGAAGTGAATTTAGTGCCATGTTAAAACAAATAAAAATGAATGCTTATTCAGGTGGTTCAATCGTAGACAATTATGGATATAATAAATATGGAGCATCATATGTTACCCCCGGAGACACTCCATGAGTAAAGATTCCATAGAAAGAACTTTCATAAGACAGGTCACTGGATTAATTGATGAATACGGTAAACCGATAGAAATACAATTTCACAGTTCATATAATTGTTCTTATTGTACGGTTAATCCGATTACTCATGAAAGTTTAAATCCTTATTGTACAACCTGTAATGGAACCGGAAAATATACTGTTTCAACATCCTATTATATAAACGGAATTGTAAACAATTTTATAGGTAATCCTAATTTTATTTTATATGGCAATGAAACTTATAACCTAATTCCAGAAGGTAGAGCAAGAGTTACCTGTTGGTTAAATGATGTTTTAGTTGATGACCATTCTACCGGGGGAAAGACGTATCTCGATAGTGCCGATGCTGTTGTTATTTATAATAACACTTATACTGTAAAAAATTATCAAAGAACAGGAATAAACAAGGCAAGAGTTGCTGTAATTAATCTTGAATTAAAGGAAGGGGATTAGAATGAATGGAGAAATGGAAAATGTTGTTTTCCAGAGTATGGAAAATATGAAGAATATAGCGTTAAAAAATATATTAAATATGGTTGACGTTATTTTAGACCCAGAGGAAAGATTCAGCAGGAGAAGAGAAAAACTTCGCAAAACAATAATGGATGAGATTAACAATCTCTACCGTTACTTTTTGGGGGAGCAAAGTGAGCGTTAAAATAACCAGTGGTGGGAGACACGCAAAAGTTCAAGTTGAACTTGGTAAGTTGGGTAAGTTTGCCGAAATTATAAAAGAAAAGTTTAATTCCAGAGACAGCAATGCCATGGGAGGGTTTCTTGATACATTCGGGAAGAAGATTGTTAGTGCTGTTGTTGAAAGATATGTCATGACAGCCAGCACTTCTGAAGATATGATGAAAAGAAGAATGAAATTGTATGGCTCTATAAATCCTTTAGATGGATTACTTGGAAGACAGATAAACTATTCCGAATATTCAAAAATTGACAATGGATGGGAATTAATTATAGGCAATCCGACTTTATATCCACTTGGTCAGGGGGCTCCTTTTTATTCTATTTTCCAAGAGGGTGGAACCAAAGGGTCACCTATGACCCCATATGTTTTGGGGCAAAAAATAGATAAGGCAACGGGAACGATTGTCAATATTATGCATCCAGGATTACCAAACAGGGAATTTTTATTAACTGGATTTATTTTTGGATTACAAAATGTTGGGAATGATATTAGTGCTGAGATAAAAAGATGGATTAATGAGGCGAGTAACATAAAATGAAAATAACCAATAGTGCAAAAATGTCTATTATATATTACATCATGGAACTTATGGAAGACTTCGGATTTGTACATGGGAGATATACCGTTATTGACTCCTATCCGAACATTCAAACCGATTCTCCTGTATTCCCTTTAATAACAGTCGGGAGTCCGTACAGGTCTTCTGTCCCTGTTCAATTAAGTTCAAGACCATGTATAGAGATAAGGGTTGCAATAGATGTTTTTGCTAATAGCGAAGCACAGAAAAGTGATATAGTTGATTTGTTACAAGAAAATATTGTTGATAAATATTTGACTGTATACAATTTTAGTACTGGATTCCCTTCTGCGGTTGGTGTTTATACCGGAATATCGAATTATGGTAAGATGCTTGTTAAGGGATTTTCGTCTGTTGATATGCCATCATCTAAATTTGAAAAAATAGAACAAGAAAAATATCACGAAATGATAATAATAACAATACAATTACCAATAAATAGCCTTTGAAAGGAGGAATTGGAATGACCGAAAATATCAAATACACAAGGGTTGCACTTACCATTGATGGTGTTCAAGCCCATCGTGTACAAAACCTAGGAAGCTCTGGAGATATTCCCACCGAAAAACTAAAGGAATTAACTAATAGAGGTTCTACAGAAATTAGAACAAGTCTTCCTGCAATCAATGTTACTATAGATACCAACGATATCGGTTCTACCGACACACTGGCGTTAGTTTCCGATAAGATGATAGATAAAACATTGGCTACGGAGACAAATGGCCCAAGGGGTGGGTTTTTCAGAAATTATATTAAAAATGCTTCATCTAATGCTACCGAGAGAACAATTACCGCAGATGATTTGCTTGATTGCTATTGTGATTTTATGATTCCTATTACTGAAGACGGAACCAACATCACAAGGGCGGCTTGGATTCATCGTGCCTCGATTAGTGGTTTATCGTGGAGTTATGATGTTAATGGATACGCATCCGAAAACTATTCGTTCACTGCCGATAACAAAAGGTGGTTCTTGAATGACTGGAAAGTTGCCAGAGTTTATAAACCCCACAATGTGGCTCAGAAGCATTCCGGTGATGCTACTACCCAAACTTGGAATAATATGGCATCGGCAGTTCCTGATGGTTCAAAAATTCTTTATTATTGTAAGAACGAACATATTTATAGAAACTCAAAAGCTGGATACGGAAGTGGAACAGTTGAAATTTCCACCGCAGGAACATACAATGGTGTTGTTCATGCTGGTCAGATATGGGTTTCAACAAGTGGTGTTACACTAAACACCGCAGCTTCAACTGACGATGTTTACTTCGTATATGTTTGTACTGCCGCCGCAGCTTCGGCATGGGCAGAGGGAACAAAAGGCACAAAGGGTGTCGGTTACGATATCGTTTCTACATCTGGTTCTTTCGGTGGTATTACAAGAGAATACTTAGCAGCCTACTTATATAACACAGGTGGTCCTATCGGTGATACGGCTCTTCCATCAGAACCTACCTTACGTTTACAATCTGTTAATATCGATTATTCTGCTACCGATGAAGAGTTGGTTCAGTTATCATACAAACGTAGATATGGTTATAGTAGGATTGACCCCGTTTTTACAATTACTGTTTCTGCTAATGATTCAGATTTAGATATGTTCGCAAGAGCTTGTGCTACTTCTGATGCTTCAGCCAAGACCATTAGTATGGATGATTTCACAAGAACCAATAAATTGGTTGTTAAAACCTATAAAGATGAAAACAGAACACAACTTGTCAGAACCATGACAATTTCTGATTTAGCGGTGTCGAGTGAGAATTGGAATGTTAGTGTTGGAGGTAACGCATCACAAGAATTTACATTCACTGCCGATAACATTTCTGTTGTTGGTAATGACGTAAGTTTAACTGGATATTAAAAATAGGGGGGAATAACCCCCCATTATAACGGAGGAAAGTAATGGACGGGAAAAACGATAATTCCGGTATTATGGCAAAGGTAGAACAGGAATTGCTTCAAAAATTCAGAATTATTCATTTATCAAAATTCAAAGATAAAGAAAATTTTGATGTTTATATTCATCTACCTAATGTTGAAGAACAAACATTAATATCTGATTATTATTCACAAATCTTCAATAATCTTTTAATTGACCCCAATAATAAATTACTTACAGAAAAAAGAATGGTAGAAGTTCTTAAAGAAAAGGGGATATGGACTAAGAGAGATGACGAAGAAATGGAGAGCCTAAGAAAGCAACTTACCAATCTTGAGATTGATATTCTGGAATACAAAAGACATAATAATAACAAAGAAGTTATTGAAAAATTTGAAGAAGATTATAATAATCTTAGAAATAAAGTCATAGACAAGGCTATGCAAAAAGAGGGGTTTTTATCACATACTATTGATAAAAAAGCTGAATCTAAATCAAGAATGTATCAAATAGTCCTATGTGTTAAAGACTCCGATGGAAATCAATTATGGAAAACGATAGATGAACTTGGGAAAGAAAATAGTACCGCAGGTGTCGCAGAGATAATCGCTGAAAGTCAATTGTTTTACAGTGGCTTAAGCAAGGAGGTACTACAGTGGCTCCCGAAGCGATTATTCGAACAGGATGATACTTCGGGAGCGATACCCTTGGAAGAATTGCAAGAAAACCAAGATGGCAAAGAGCCTACAGTATAAGTGAGGCTCTCCACTCTCCGATGTTTCCGGGGGCTGTTTCTCAATGGAGTGAGGAACAAATAATCTTTGTCCATCTTTGTGGGTATTACCACAATATAATGAATGAAGACAAGAAACCCGATGATTATACATTTGCTCATGATGTTTTGTTAGAAAGATGGGTTGATAATAAAAAGAAACAGGAAAAGAGCAAAAAAGGGAACGGAAGACAGGGAAGACATAGTGCTTCCAATCACGCTGAAATTATAGAATTTGGGTAATGAATATGGCAGATTTGACACAAATGATTCGATTTATTTTTCAGGCTGAAAACTCCGAGGCTGTTATCTTAAAGTTACAACAAATAGAGGGAGCTGTCGGTAGTTTTGCCGGAATTGTCGGGGCAGACTTAAATAATGCTATTGATAGAGTTATTATAGGTGCGAAAAAACTTGCACATGGGCTTGGTAAGGGAGAGGGTATATCAGAAGCTGCCCAAAAAATAAAAGAATTAAAAATTCAATATATGGAACTCATTGCCGTATTTAATAAAAATAAAGGCAACGCCGCTTTCCCCAAAGAACAGATGATTGATAAAATATATCAATTATCATCAGCTATCAATAAAGCAGAATCAAATTTTGTAAAAATATCAAAATCAATGATTTCAGCAAGAACTGACGCCGAAAAAATAGGTACATCGTTTGCCACAGCCGGGACAAAAGTAAGTGGATTTAGGGGTATGGTTAATGAGGCAAGGGCTTCATTGGAAAAAATGGGTGGTGCTCAAACTAATCTAAATACAAGTCTTGATAATGCTATTGGAAAATTAATTAAATATCGTCTTACTTATTTAATTTTCAGAAAAGCCGTCGACGCTGCCAAAGAATCATTAGAAACATTTGCTACTGTTAATACTCAATTAGCTCAATTAGAAAAAGTATTAGACCCTGCCACGAGTAATATCGAAGAATTAAGAGATGCTTCATTTGCTCTTGGAGAAGAATTTTCTGTTTCCGCAGAAAAGGTTTTAAAGGCTTTTGTTATATGGGCGCAGGTAGGTCTTTCTCAACAAGAGGTACTGGAAGCAACAAGAACTACTCTTGTTGGTGTTAATGCAATAGGTTTCGATACCGTTGAAATGACCGAAGCATTAACCTCTGTTATGTTTACATATGGTATAGAAGTCCAAAATACTATGCAATATGTAAATGAATGGATGAGAGTTCAAGCCAAATTCCCAACTTCTGCACAGGATTTAGCAGGAGCATTAAAGGCTGTTGGTTCGGCTGCAAAAGAAGTCGGCGTAGATTTAACTGAATTAAGTGGATATGTTGTAGCCATAAATGCCATTACAAGAAAATCAGGTACTGCTATCGGTCAATCACTAAAAACAATGTTTGCTCGTATGGTTAAACCTGAATACATAGCATTATTACAAGACGTTGGTATCGCGGTCAAGGCTAATGCAGATGAATTTAGGGATATTGATGACGTTTTAGATGAACTTTCTGAAAAGTGGAGCACTCTTACTGGTGTCCAAAAAACAAATATAGCTCAACAGGCTGGTGGAATAAGAAGATATGTAGATTTCTTGGCTTTGATGGATGCCTATGCATTAAAACAACAAGCTATCGTAGAGGCTCATCTTACTACTGATGAAGCTTTTAAGGCTTCAGATATAGAAGTTGCCACTTATACCAAACAGATGGAAGCACTAAAAGTCACTATGTCTGATTTCGGAGAAGTGTTTGGTAAAGAATTGGCTGTAGGGATTATTGATGTTATTCAATCTTTAGCGGCAATATTAAAAATCCTTAAACCACTGGCTCCTTTGTTTGGTGCTATTATTAGGGTTGGTGGTTCAATGGCATTGATTTTTGGTACAATAAAAATAGCTGCTGCTGCATGGGGATTGATTCAAAGGCAGGTTACTATAGCATTAGCACAATCAACTGTTGCGGTATCAAGTCATAGTGCTGCCGTGTTGGGATTAGCAGGAGTCACTACTACTGCTACTGGTGCAAATATCGGATTTGCTGCATCAATTAGGGCAGTTATGGGAGCACTTGGTCCTATAGCACTTGCTCTATCTTTAGTAGGTGGAGCTATTGCTACATATTACTCATTAGCAAGAGACTCTAATGAAACATTTAGAGCCCATGCTAAATACACCCAGATAGATATAGAAGCTTTAACAAAAAATATAAAAGCAAGAAGAGCTCAGAACGATATTATTGACGAATCTGTTTCTCAATTTGAAATTCTTGCAAAAAAATATCAAACTTTAAAATCATTAGGTAAAGACATCACAGAAACAGAAAAACAAATGAGTGTACAGGGAGATTTACTAAGTAGTATTAATACCGATTTGGCTATATCGGTTGACAGAATTATACGTTCTTTGGATGTAGGAAAAATAGCATTTGACGCATTATACGAAGCAGCAACAAGAACGAAGGGAATAAATCAATCTTTAGCCAATGAAAATGAAAAAATATTAGCATCTAATAAAAAAGTTTTCGAACTAACTTATGATACTAAAAAAGCTTCACTAGAAGCATCTATAAACGGTTTACAAAAAGCAGAAGAAGATATCATCAAAGCTATTGAATCTCCTGATATTTCTATATTAAAAGACAGACCCGTTGCATTAAATATAGACGATATGAATGATGCCGCAAAGGAACTATTAACTTTTAAATTAAAGTTCCTAAAGGAATTTTCTCCCTTTTTGTCAAAAGCAGAAGTAGACGAAATTAACGGAAGATTTGATGAAGTCGGAAAGGGAATAGAAACATTTGCATCTGATATAAGCTATGTATATAAAACACTTAATCTCCAAGATTATGAAAATTTACCATTAGAGGAATTATTTAAGGTTGACCCAAATACAGCAATAAAAGCAGAGGAAACAATTAAAAAATTTAAATCAGATGCAATAATTATGTTCGGTGATTTATATACGGGTGTTTCAGATAAATATAAAGAAGATTCAGAGGCTTTGGATAAATTAATAAAACAAAAGAATATTTTCGCTTCTTTGGAGGCTATAGAAGCTCCAACAGCTATCCCAACAAAATTTTATGAGATACCATTAAGTGGATTAGATGAATTAAAAACAAAATTGCAACAAACTGTCGGTGATGTTCAATTGATGGGAGATTCTGTTGGTAGATTAATCAAATATAATGAACAAATGGGGAGTTCAGCCAAAGAAACCGCCTCATCTATTGCCTCTTATTATAAAGCAGCTTTAAAGACATTCACAAATGTGGTTGACGATATAAATACCAAAAAAATAGAAATTGGATTTATTGCCGAAGAGTTTGAAAATAAATTTATATCAGATTATATGGCATCTAATAGAGTTCTTGATTTCGAAAAATTAAAAGGATTATTTAAAGACCTTGACGGTGTTGTCGCTGGTGCTAATGTAAGATTGAATGTTCTTAATGAAATGGCCGCAATGTTTTTTCCTATCATTTTTAATGGGATTAACATGGCACTTGTGGGATTTAAAAAATGGAATGATATGGCAGAGTCTGGCGTCAAAGGTATGCAGATTTCCAATTTATATAATAAGTTAACGGAATCTACTACACAAAAAATGGTAGAGTTATATAAACTTCTTGGGAAGAGTCAAAAAGATATAGTCAGATATCAAATTGATGCATTAAAAATATCTCATGAAGAAAGACGACAAGCCATTCTATTACTTGAAGCCGAAGACCAAGAAAAAGCATTGAATGCAGAGTCCGTAGACTATGCCCAAAAAAGATTAGAGCTAGAACAACAATTAGCAGCGATTGATTATACTGAAAATATAAAGAAAGCTGTCGATGCTCAAAAAGAATTGCAAAATACTTTATCAAAAGCACTTTCCAATGTTCCCAAAGATATGTCTACTGGATTCGAAAAGAGAAGAGATATTTCTCAGGAAATAAAAGACATCGAAAAAGAAATCAATGCTGCCAGAGCCGATGGAGATAGACAAGAAGTCCAATCTTTAGAGAACAAGAAAAAGGAACTTCAACAGCAATTAGATTCTTATCGAGCTGGATTATATGAATTAGCTCAATTCGCCAAGAACATTACAGAAGGTTTATCAACTGCCAGAATCCAAGCCCTTTCCGACAACATTGCCGACGCTCTGTCGGATATAGACGTTGGAGGGGTTTCCATAGGAGCCAGAATCGGAGCTGCTATTGCTAATGTTGAAACAAAATATCTTACTCAACTTGATATATTAAATGTAACCATGCTCAATAGACAACAATCTATTTTTGACGAATTTATATGGGAGCTTGGAGCTATTTTAAATGAACCAATAACAAAAGTAGAAAGAACTCCTTTTGGAACATCGGAAATTAGTCTTACAGAGGAATCAGATAAACTAAAAATAGGGTTCAAAGCATTGAAGGATTATATAGAAACAATTGCTGGAACAATGGCAGGAACGGCCCTTGGGGGTGGTGGCACTGGAGCCAGTACAGGAGCATCTCTGGGGTCTACTATAGGTGGATTAATTTCTGGATTAGGTATTTTTGGTGGTCCTCTTGGTGGTATTGTGGGAGGACTATTCGGTGGATTACTTGACAGTGAAAAAGATTTAGATAAAGATATTGTTGATTTGGGTAGTGTTGTTATCGAGAATACTCATTCAATAGATGCTAATACTGATGCTCTAAAACAGCTTGATAGTGTCCTTTTTAATGCTCCCTCTACGTTTGTTTTACCAACATTTTCAACTCAAGGGGCTCCTTCTAGAGAGGCCACAAGGATAGTTATATATGCTAATGACGCTGGTGATGTAGCTAAAAAAGTTGGCGATTTATTAAATAAACAATATTCGGTTGATGTTAGAACTTCAAGAACCAATAAAAGATATGATATATAGGGGGGGGAATGGCTAATTGTATATTAACTTCAGCAACTCCAACTGCTGAATACACACTACCGTATAATCCATCGTTTTATACAACAGATGAAGATGAAACAATTTTATCAAAAAAAATTCTACACGGTGCTCCAGTTTGGCATGAAGTTAAATTCGATAACAGAATAAGAGCCTTATCTTGGAGTGGTTACGAAGCATCTAATTCTGATATTCAGGGAATTGTTACATTTTTTAAAAATAAAAAGGGTATGACTTATTATATAAATTTTCAGGATATGGATACAATGAATTTATTGTGGCCCACAAACGACACATGGAAAAAAATAAGAATAGTAAATATAACATCGTCATTCAGGAAAGGTGGCACTATAGTTTATGATAACATTTCATTAACTATCCAGCCAGAGGAATAAAATGATAGAAAGAATTGATATTCCAGATAAAAATAGTTTCGAAAATGATTTAGATGGTGTTCAACCGTATTATAGTAAAAGAGCCATCCCTATTTCATTAATTAAATACACTAATACCGTAAGAACGGTTAAGAACGATGGCATTACCATGGATTGTTATCGGTCTACTTCTAATGCTATCAATATGATTAATACATCGTTTAGTGGCGTTACCCCAATTGTTAAATTTTATTATTCGAATGGTTTACCACCATTCTTTACAGCCAATGATTCCGGGATAAACTGGGCCACTAAATATAGAATGAAGTTTTTTGCTCCATATACTGGAAATTACACTTTGGCTTTTGGCGGTTCTGGTGAAATTTCCAATGTTTATATTGATAATTCAAAAAAACAAATTCAAAGGGGTAATGAAAATGGCGATAGTATTATTTTACATTATAACGATACCAGTTATGGCATAGCTACATCGTCATTCTCGTCAGAAACATGGCATAGTATTTCTTTTTTATATAATGCATACAAACAAACCAATAATTCGTATGGATTAATAGCCATGTGGAAATCGGACAATAGTGAAACTCCAAATTACATTCCATTATCAGCAGGGGTTTGTGCTCCAATAAACCAAGATACATCTGACGCTGATGATGGTGAAACCATAAAATCCCATACGGCTTATTACTATTCTAATATAAATTACTCTGTCAAAAAAGAACAAATAGCTACACTAACATTTGACATCCCATTAATGGCATCGACAACAGTTTACGCTGGAGGATACAAACACACTTCTAATGGATTTATAGATACCGTTCATAATATTACATTACAACAAGACCGAATGGTGGAATATTATGAGGGGTATAGAATATATCATAATGATAATTTTGCGATAGACGCCAGTGCTTGTAGTTATATAGAGGTCCCATACCATCAATCTCTTGCTTGTACGGCAGGTGGAATTACTCTTGAGTCCTGGGTAAAAGTAAGCCCAGGTTGCAATGGTGGATATGTTATTACCAAGCCATACCAAAATGCGGATGGTGCGGCGGCAGAATATGCCATGTATATAAGCAATACTGGTGGTATTACCTTTAATATGTATGGGGAGGGGTATACCTATGATACTGATATTAGGGATAATTTGTGGCATCACATTGTTCTTAGTGCTAATGGCTCTATCTGGAACTGGTACATCGATGGAAGCTCGGCGAAATCACAAACAACGACGAAAGTACCGGGAAATGTAAATAGCAAAAACATAAGATTTGGGGCCAATATTCTTGGAACTAATCATCTTGAATCTGTTATAGATGAAATAAAAATATTCGGGAGAGGACTTTCATCGGCAGAAGCCAAATATCACTATAATAATGGAAATGGCAGAAGAAATGTTTATTCCACCGAACAACTAAGGGGTTATTGGAGATTTTCCGAGGGAAGTGGAACAGTTGTTAATGACTCCTATAACACAAATCATGGAAGTATTTCTGGAATAACGTCATCAACGTGGATTACTGGCAAAATATCTGAAAGAGATGAATATGTTAAAAAATTTACTGGTCATATAAAAGATTTCAAAACTAATTATAAAACCGATGAAATAGATTCGATTCAAGTATATTGCGAAGATTTTACTTCATTTATGAAAGAGTCTTTTAATGTTTACTCTCCTAGCTATATGGATTATATCCAAGTTGGATATACCACTAAAAGAGGGGAATTGCCCAATAAATCTGTTGAGGGGATAGGTAAACCAAAAACATTCGATGGATGGGAATTATATAAAGTCATGCATGTTCTTATGACAGAATCGTTTATCGACCCGTATTTATTTTATAAACATAAAATACATACAGACAACTATGGATGCTCCATAAATGGTAATTTCAAAATAAGATGGACTAACTCCACTTCCAATATTTTAAAAATGGATACAAGAGAATATTATGGGAACCCAAATGTAATTAGTGGTGATGGGAATGTGCCTGATGATGCATATATAAATACGGCTGGATTTGGAGAATATTACTATGATATTGCAATGAATTTATTATCTCCATTCTATATAGATTTTTATTTTGACAGATATGGGCATCCATTTATGTTCCCATATAATACTCCAACATCGATAACTCATATATCGTCATTCGATGGGGTTAACAGTTTTTCTAGTACTGAATCGATAAAGTATTTATTTGGAGAGTACTACCACACCACTGCCACTGTTACTTCCTCGGCTGATTTTACTGGGAAAAGAATTGATGTAGTTTGTGGGGTTTCTCCAAATAGTGGAGTGATTTCCCCAGAGTCTGATGAATATAGCCTAAAAATAACTATAAAAAATAACGGGAATACCATAAGTACACAATATTTAAACTTATATTATGCAACTACATGGGGATATAATAATGGAATTGCTCCTACGCTTGGATATAATCCATCGGTTTTTAAATTAACGAATTTAATGGCTTACGATACCTATAGAATAATTTTTGAAACAAATCCCGATGGAACTTCATATGATATCGCTCTTAATGGTATTATGACTTATGATGAAAACTATGAAACAGGAAATGTTGTTATAGAAACCGATGATTCAAATAGTCGTGGCGGTATTACAAATCTATCAATTGAAGACTCTGTTAAAGATACCCGCAATGAGGTTTATGTTTACGGTGCATTAAGAGGGGTTGTTTATACAAAAGACACCGATGGGAATAGAAGCGACGTTAATCCCAATAACCCTATTTATAATTATTATTATTCGATTTCAAGAGATATAAATTCTATTTATACATCAACCGCTTTTAATTATAGAGGTAGGCCGATAAGGATTTTAATTCAAGACCCAAAAATAAGTAACAACACTCAAGCTGATATGGTTAGTTATAATATTCTTCAAACCTATAGACAAAAACATTTAAAACCATCTATCGGTATTATCCCCAATCCTCTTATAGATATCTTAGATTGTGTTAATATTGTTGATAATTACAAAAACTATATAAATGAAAGTAATAATGTATGGATAGATGGAATTACAACTAAAATGAATAATTCTAATAACAGCATTGATTATACAATGGATGTTGATTTTACAGAAATTAAACCACCCACTGGATATTTTTATCAGCCCGATATTCCAAGTAGCGTAATTAATGGACAATACATAAAAAATATAAATATAGAAAATAGTGGATGTCTATTCAGATTAGATGCAAGTGATGAAGATTTTGGTAGTTATTCCTATGTAAATTATCTTAAAATAGATACATCAATGTATACACATAAAACTGGTGTGGTTCAATATAATGTATTAGAAAAAATTCCATCAACAGGATATTTGAGAATTAATAATGAAATTGTTTTGTATGAACATACTTCACCAACCTCTAAATATATATGGTTACTAAAAAGAGGGCTACAAGGAACTCATACGCTCCCATATGGCAAATTCAATGCTTATGGAGTTTCACATATAGAAGAGCTAAGAAAAGGATATACAGTATCTATGGCGTATGACCCATACATGAGTGAAACAATAGGAGTATTGCCAACTGTTAATTTTGATTGTATGAAAAATGGGAAAATACAGATAAAAGTATGGGGACGTGGTGTTGCTGAAGATTATCATGTTGCAACTCTTACTGGTATAGATGATGATGAAAATTATCCATATTCTGGATATCAAAAAATAAAATGGGGGAACCATAGTTTTGTTTGGCAAGCAATAGACCAGTTTGGGATATACAATCAATTATTATCAAAAGGTGAAGTAAGAAGTGGTGGTTTTTATGTTTGTGAACATCCTAGTTTATATAAACAGTATACGCCAGGTGTTGTTGATAAAATGTGGAATGGTATAATTGACGATGATAAAATTGTTAATAATGGTAAACTTTCTCCATATGGGGAATTTTATGTAACAATTGATTTTGAATCAGACGACGGAGAACAATACCATTATACCGGGGCAACTGCTGGTGGATTTAATGATAGTGATAGACATATTTATACTAGAAGGGGGCCTGTCGGGATATCATTCTTGAAACTACATACTTCTGGTATATATGGCTACATAGACCAAGCTGCCACATCTTTTTCTGGTGTTGCTACCACAAACTTTACTGGAGAGTTTATAGCAGATAATGCTCCGTATAGGGTATATCGATGTGGTGTTGATTATCCAACAGAAAGTGTTTATTTTCAACCAAAAAATAATTATTTGGTTGAAACATACATTAAAAACACGTCAAACAATGGAGATGGGGTAAGGTTGACTCTATATGATGCTTCATTTGATTTATCTTCATCTAATACATATCCATATTTGAGCAATTATTTATATACACAATATGATAAATATGCACAGAGAGAATACAAAATAGAAATTAAGTGCCATATTGTAACAGTTTCAATTAATACATTGTATGATGGAGGGCCACATGAAGCGTTGGTTGTTCCAAGAATAAATGAAAAGGTTAAAACAATAATAAAAGATGACAATTTTAGGACATATTTTAACGGGGGCAATGGAATAACATTAAAATTCAACCCAAAGGGCGCAGTTGATGATGATAATAATTTTATCACATATTTACCACCTGAATTATTAGACCAATGGAAAATATGGATGGACAAGGGAATATATAGAGTTAATTCTCTTGTAAATAATTATTTAATATTTGATGGTACTATTTACGACAGGTCAGGTCGTCTTGTTCATAATAGATGTGAAAATGGCGGTGGTATGTTTGAACATATAGGTAAAAATGTAGGTATACCTCCATATGAATTAAGAAGACTTATGTTTTTGGCAGACGGTAAATGGCACAGATGGCAAAAAAGTGATTCTGATTTTATATCTTTATTTGGTAGGAATGTCAATATTAAAGATGGTGATATATATATAGACGATAAATTAATTCCATCACCACCATACGATAATTCAATATCTATTGAGGATAATTTATTGATGGAAAAATATTTCTATATTTCGCATTATGACCCGTATAATTTAGACCATGAATATACAAGAGCGTGGGTATTGTGGAGAGATGAAAACTTTATAAATAACAGGGAAAAAATAATTAGTTATGTTTATAGAGTATACGGATGGGATTTTTATTATTTGGCATTAAACGAATCATATAATCAACTTTTGGCTAATTCCCCAGAATGGTTATGGTATGGTCAAGCATTCAAATCTAAATACAAACCAGGTTCATTTCCATTTACAGTTTTCAAATTTTCTCACGATGATATTAATAGATATCTTGGGAGGGTGTAATGATTAGGAAAGATGTAGATAAACAAATTTATCTCAGGGAAAGAGATAAAATTGGTAATGTAGACCCGACTGTAATTACTACAAATTACAATTTTACAGTTAATAAACAAAATTCAAATGTATATACCATCCCAATTCAATGGACAAAAAATTATTATATTTTCGAAAGACAAAGCAGTAGCGGGGGACTTCCATTAACATATGATATTAATGATTTTTCCAATTATCACGGAAGTATAAGTAATAAAAAAATTCCTCAATATACAGAAGGATTTTTTGATATTCTTACAAACGGTGAAAATGCCGCGTATACATGTATTATAAGGTCTGGTAGTGGATTATCAAGCACAATAATCATAAAAAATAACCCAAACAATGAAGACAATGAGATTATTTATAGTGTATGCATGTATTATAACAACTCTTGGTACATAATGGGAAGTGGTAACAGCTCAAAAAATAAACCAATAAACATTCAAATACCAGAAAATATTGTAGCAACTATTGCTATTGTTATTTATTCGTCAACGGTTGTTTTACCCTCAAATTCTGTTAATAACATTACCATTGAAACAATGTTTAATGTTACTGCATTAAGTTGGGAAGAGGGTTCATTCGCGACTATGGAACAACCAAGGTGGTTTTCGAATGGTCTTTATTCAAGTGCCAACCCTGTTACAAGAAATGTTAGCACCATGTTAATATGGAGACACCCCGACAATAAGGTTAATTTTGCCGGAACCGGAATTTACAGAAACTCAAGAGAAACCGTTGGACACCAAATTAACAGTTCATATATCAATTCAATTGGAGTAAGCAGTGCTTATGTATCTTCAAGTTATGGAGCAGGGACGACAGTTTATTATAATGATGTAGAATATGTACCCATTGTTTCGAAAACACTTAATGCAAATTTATTTACAAATGGTTATATGAATAGTAAAAATGGATGGGAATTTTATCATACCGGAGGAACGGGTGTATTAAATGCATCTACCGCTAATGTCGTCCCAATATACTCAATTAATGGTGGTGACTGTATTTGTGTTTCCCATACAGTTACAGCAACAAGCAGAACATCATATATGAAATCAACCGATAAAGTAAAAATACCATGGTATAACGGAGAATTACTTGCTGGTATTCCATATGACATTGATGTTCTTTTGTCTTATAAAACAAAAACTGACTTATCAACACCGATTGCGCCAATAATTAAAATAATGTATCTGTCAAGCAACGATGGGACAAAATGCACTGTATCATCATCGGTAGGTTATGGTTCAGTCAATAATAGATGGGGAACAATAAGAAAAACATTGTTATTTTATAACATAGACAATAATGGTGACGAAAGTACAATTCCGCAAACATGCAGATATCTACAACCATATATATATACAGCTATAGGTTCAACAAGTTGTAGTGGCAAGTTTTATTTTTCTGGATTGTTTATTGGCCAATATAACACATTATCTTCAGATAACAATACTATAAATCATTCAACGGAACCATTGACATATGTATCATTTAACGATAGATTGACTGTTCCGAGTAATTCTCACACTTTTGATATATTTGAAATGGATACTTCAGTAGGAAATTTTGGTAACACATTTAGTGCAAGTGCTCCCGCTATAAATTATACTGTTAATAAAACAAGAACTGGGGGTCTTTTTAATGGCGGAATAAATGTTCCGAGATACCAAATGATTGAAGGTGGAACGGTTCATCCAACATCAAATAGATTTCCTGACGGAAATTTTTATACTACATCATCGGGTGTTTATTATTACAATTTATCTACCCCATATGTAAGTTATTCCGACACAGCGTTTTGTGGAGGTTATTCTGTTAAAATTAACAGTCAGTTAAGTTCTGTTTCTCAATGTATTTATAAACCATTTTTATCATATGAGGGAAGCGGAAATGACCTTACCGGAGCGACATCGTTATGTATAAGTGCTTGGGCAAAAGCAGCAACTCCCATTGCTGCTGGTGACAATCCAAAATTAATGCTTGGAGTTACTCTTGCTCCGGTATTCACTGCATATAAAACAGTTTCTTCGGCATCATTTGGGTTAACATCTGAATGGAAAAGATATAAATTTAAAGCAAATTTAACCGCAACAAGTGTTGTTACTGCATATATAGGAGAAGGATTTATTGGTGTCCCAAGGTATTCGAAAGGAACTATTTTAATAAACGGGGTTACAGTAACACAGGGATATGGTTATTATTCTAATATACCATCTGTTTTTAGTAAAAGTTCTACTGACAACACTGTTCCAGTGCAAGTAATATCTCTTGACACAGCAAGTTCATTATTTGGCAATTACGGCTCATTATCATTTTATTGGACACCTCAGTGTGATAGCAGTGGATATGAGAGTTTAATTAAAAAGATAACATTACTCGAAAGATATAAAAATGATAATAGTTATATAAAAATGGAATGGGATGGGGCTACTTCTAATCCATGTGGATATCGTTTTATTCAAAATGATGGAACAGAATATATAACAGATATTGCTACCAGTGTAGGTATTCACACTAATATTCCAGTGTTTATTTCCTTAAGATGGACTCCCGAAAGGTACTACCCTACTATTAATAGATATCATACTTCTGCGACAAGATTACATGTAGCTTCTGTAAATTCTTTATTAATAGGCACAGACCACGATAGAAGATATATGGCAGATGGAACTTATACAAATTTAAGAATAGATACTTGTTTTTGGGATGATGGATATACATACATTCAAAGTATAGCACGACAATATCATCCAGACTCATACAATAGTCTTTCTTATTTTTCTTATGCACAAAATAGTCATCTTGCAGATGTTCCTGTTTCAGGGAGATTTATCCAACCGTACTTCGATAATTACAATTTAGTTAACGGTAGACTATATGAATATACTCTCGATTTCTACGATACTTATGGTAATAGGGGAGCAAAAAGTGATAAGAGAACAATTAATGCTGGCGATACCACAGCTCCATCGGCTGTTACAGCTACGGCATCTGAAACACATATGGATTACGTTGTTTTCAACTGGACTATGCCATCTGAAAAAGATACCTATAAAGCATATTTATTTAAAGACAGAATGAAATCTATTTCAAGTGCCGATGCTTGTGTCTATGGAAACTACTCTTCACAACAACAATACGTTTGGTATAATATATGGGATTCAAATATTCATAAATTATATGTTTTACCAAGTGATGTGTGGGGTAATTATGATACTGCTAATGTTGTTTATATAACCGGGGAAGCCTCTATTGTCCCTAAAAACTTCGCCATGAACGGCGGGGTAGAAAAACTTACCGGATTTAGTAACTATGCCACTCCAATAGGATGGGAAGAAGTCTATAAAGCAGATAAAAAATATAGTGGTGGAAAATATATGGTTCCGTTTGGTAAATACGCCATTCATCTTAAGTATAAAGCTCCGTCAGAAACATCCAATATAATTGTGTTTCCTGCTCCATTATACGATTCGGCCACAGTTTATTGTATGAGCTTGTGGATTTACGACAAGCCAAGCACGAATCAATATTTTTATTGGCTGGGATATAATTTAGGTGGAGAAGAGTTAGAAAGAGAATTTAAGGTAGCTCAACCAAACGGGGAGTCATTTACATTATACAACGCTACTGGTGACCCCAGTGTTTGGTATCGTTATACAGCGACAGTCGCAGCTACAGCTTTGGCAAGTGTGTCATCTTTTAAGGTAATGGGAATAGAATTATCTGGTTCTGGAGCTGGCGATGGTGTTTATGGTGATAATTTACAAGTAGAATATGGACTAACACCATCAAAGTATCAAGAAAATTACATAACGACTCAGTACAACGTACCATTAAAAACAATTCTCGGTAATACTATTCAAGAAAACACCGTTACCATGAACGCTATGGTAGATAACGCGATTAATATAGGTAACGCAGCCGGAGAGGGTAGCTATGTTTTAGTTGGGAAACAGGCTACTGACAGTGCTTATGTTTATATGAGCCCCAATAATCTCAAATATCATGTACCAGGTATGCCAACATCTGCTGGATATACTATAACAAAACATATCGAAGGTGGAGTTGCCTATTTTGATACAACCATAGCATTTAATAAATCATATTTAGGGGCTTTTGGAGAAAAGAAAGCTCCATATTTAATTGTTACAATGGATGATGTCATGGTAACAAGTACATCTATAGCACTTGATACTGGTTTACCACAAAAATTAAAGATAATAAAAATTGCTACATCCGGGGGATTCTATTGCAATGCATTTTTATATCAATCTTTAACTGATTCACATCCTGAGTGGTTCCCCGTTTTAGCCAATTCAACGGCAAGTAATAAGACATTATATGCATACAATCCAAATGCTTCTAATATAGATTAAGGAGGGGTAATGATACGTTACGGCGCGGCTGTCTTAGATTTTACATCAAGAAATGCCTATGGATATTTGTCATTTGCGATGATATCCAATAAGAATAATGGAACCGCAAAGGTTTCCTTTTGGGCAACGAGTGGAGCATCAACGTCATATCCGAATGGTGGATGGAATGCGATTCATAGTGCTTACTTTGCACTATCAGAATCTGTTTCTTTCTATGGAATGCATTTCACAAATACAGATTTTAATGGAGCTAATTCGGTTGCCTTGCATTTACATACACCAAGTGCGAGTTTCGGGTGGGCATCATGTAATCCCATGACAATCACATATTACGTAGATGAATTTAATACTTTATCGTCGGGGAATCCAATGGGAACATTTTCTTGGATAGCATTAGACGGAGGATTCTCAACTTAAGAAGGAGTGTTCTCAATATGAGAAAGATTGATAAAATTATCATTCATTGTTCTGCATCTGAGTGGGGCAATGCTAAGGTTATTGACCAATGGCATCATGAACGTGGGTTTAATGAAATAGGATATCATTATGTTATTTGCAACGGGTATCCAGAATATAAAGACTATAAATCCAACATAAGAAAAAATAATGACGGATTAGTAGAAAAGGGAAGAAATATATCTATCGTAGGAGCTCATGCTGTTGGAGACAATAAGACAAGTGTGGGGATTTGCTTAATAGGAGATAAGGATTTTACGGAAAAACAAATTAATGCATTGTTAAATCTTTTATATGACCTAGTAAAAAAATACCCCATAGGAATGAACATATGGGGTCATTATGAGGTTAACTCAGGCGTTAAACAAGGTAAGACATGTCCCAATATGAATATGGACACTTTACGTATGCAATTTATGAATTATGCTATACTTAGACTTTATAGGGAAAGCCAAGAAGATTGAAGGCTTCTTCTCTATTAATAATATTTCCTTTCATGGATTCCATTTTTCTACATAATTCTATTGCATCTCCAGCCATTCCACACCCAACACCAAAACAATAAAAATCATTTTTATCGGTAAAGATATGAAGAGATGGGCTGTCGTCAAGATGGAATGGGCAAACGCACTTAAATCCTCTTCTCGTTGGTTTTAGTTCTGAAAAATATCTTTTAGCGACTATTTCAATTGGGACAGTGCCATAAGAATTTTCTTTATTATTCATACTATAAGTGCTTCTTTTTTTGTTATATTCAGAAGATGAATACAGTTCTGCCGAATCCATTAAATCTATAAAATCTTGTTTTTTATAAACTTTAAAAAATAGATTAGCATCCATTTTACCATAGTTGGTAGGGAACTTAATTATATATGGGTCGTATCCATAATCGAAAAATTTACCACCAAGACGATATGCTCCCATTAAACCCGGACTATATATTCCTTTTTTGGGAACATCGTAATCATAGGCAATAAAAACCATCTTACCTTGAAAGTTTGTCAGGTAATTGTCAATGTGTCCATTAACACCATAGGTAGCTATAGCATTAATTCCGTTTTGGTGTAACGTGATAGCATCGAGGGGTGATTCTACAATTACTATTGTTTTTCCACCAACGAGAGATTGTAAATTAAACAATGTATTGTTGGTTCCCTGTTGATGTAAGTGAGTTATTGGATTGTCAAAAATTGTTCTCGATGTCATAAAAGAAGTGTCATCTTTAAAAATAGACGGAATTGTAACCCTCTTATTGAATAAATCGGAAATCTTTTTTTTGCCGACATTCATGTAGGCACATTCTTTTATTATGTTTACTGGATATCTCAATAGTAAATATTCTCTGCCTATATTATAATTACAGTACCCAAGTTTGAAATATTTAATACTATCGTCGTTGATACCGCGAATATCTGTAAAATATTTATAAGCCTTTTGATTTTGTTTTTTATACAAATAATCATGATATACTTGTGTGAGTTCATTGAGAATTTTTTGTGACATTTATTCCTCATACGCTAATGCTATAGAAATAGCATCAGTTACATTACCAACCCTATTTTTATAAACAGCAACAAGGCTGTCATAATCAATACCAGTAATTTTAACAACCATTTCGGCAACCTCTATTTTACTTGCTTTTCCGTTTCCTGCCACTCTTTTTTTAATCGTAGAGTTATGGATAATTAAATATTTTATATCTCTATTGGTACAAATATTTGAAATTAATCTCGGAAGAACATTAAGCAAAGCTAAATTACTATTATTCCCGGTTGAGAACATTTTTTCTACAACAATAACATCAACTCCGAATTCATCGCAAATGTCGTCTATTAATTCTATAATTTCCTCTAAAAATTCCATAATTGGTTTTTTATTATTTAATTTCCAACATCCCGCTTTATGAACCTTTTTTGTTTTTTTGTCTACAATTGCATATCCCATATCGATTGTACCAGGGTCGATTCCTAAAATTATCATAAACGCTCCTTATATACTCTTTATCACAAATAAAACATAAGAAATTATCGCAAGTTTCTATTGGGTCGTTAAATTTATAATGATGTTCACACCACCATTTATCTCTTCGATTAAATACGCAAAAATCACATATATCGTTTTCTTCTTTTGTTTTATAGTTTCCTATGTTATTTTTTAAAAAATAAACAAAAGAAAATCGAGATATTAAAAATAAATATGGCCATTGTATTCTTGATTTTACCCAAGAAAGTCTCCATAAAATTTCCCATTTAATTTTACCAAAAAATGTTTCTGGAAATGGATTCATTATATTTCCTCGGCTTTCTTACCACAAACAGAACAATATTTATATATATCATTGTGCCATGGTGTATATTGACCCTTCCAATCTGTTGGTTTGAATTTTTCCTTTAATTCATAGTATACATATCCACCAATCTTCCATTTTTTCCAACATAAGCAAGATGGTTTTGTTTTTACTGTCTTTTTTGATGTTAGAATACTCATCCTGCCCCCGGTCCTATGAACTCTTCATTATCTTCATAATATTTAGCCACATCGTGACATCCAGAGGGATGTAATGCTTTATCTTGTCTTAATACTAAATCAAGTAGGTCTTTTATTTCCTGAGGTATACCACAGGTAAACATATCTCTTACTGCTTGAACTATTCTCCTATCTGTTGTATTCATTTATTCTCCATAAAACTGTCTTTCATCATATCGTAAAAAGACCGCCTTGAAGCGATATAATCGGCTAAATGAGCCATCATAACCAATCTTTTTTCAACTGAATTCAATTTGTCTTTAGGATATCTTTCAAAAGATTCTGGAATTGTCCATCTTCCTTCATGGTACAAACAAGCAATACCAAGTAAATGGAGTCTTTCTTTTATCTCATCGAACATTGAATATTCACTTTCTTGGATAAGACTTCTGTTAGAGTCAGAAAAGGTGTCTTCGGAATATTTTTTAATGATATCATAAATATATATAGGATGCTCTTTAACTGTATGACCCCCTGCTTTTTCAGACCCTTGTTTAAGGGCGTCGTGTAAGATAGCAGTAGCAATCAAAATGTCTTTATATTTATAATACCACGCACTCTCGTCATAATACATCCTGACCATTTCATCGGCGGCAATAGCGAATCTTTTTATATGACGAATCATCCCATCTTCTTTAATTTCATCAAGAGGGTGGTACTTACCAGAAGATGAAGAAGGAATAGTTAAAACATAATCTGGAAGTGTGTTAATTATTTTAATAACCTCTCCCCTGAATGGTGCATAACGAATTTGCTCCAATTCTTTTTTAAAAACATCAAGCATTTTCTGTCCCATTGACCTCTCCTTTCATAAAATTATATTCATAACAACTATCTTTATAGTCACAATACCCACAATGAATTCCATAATTAGGTAAAAATATTTTATTGGTTATTCCTTTTTCGATATCATCAAATAGTGAGTTTATCTTATAAACATCTTCCTCGATTATTCTCCTTTTTATTAGTTTAATTTCCCCAGTCTCAGTTTTGGTATCTTTAAGTAAAAAATCGAACCCTACGGTATGTTCTGGGATGTCATAGTCTATCACATCTCCGTTGGCAAGCATCTGAGAAAAAGCCATTGAATAAATTGCTAATTGCATATTGGTTTTTATCTGAAAGGAGTCATATTCTTTGTCAGTAGTCTTATGGTCTATAATTAATGCCCCATTCTCATCGGTAGTAATCAAATCTATAATTCCCTTGATGGGGATTTTATCTGCACCCCTGTCAAGATAAAATGGAACCTCGACAGCAGGGACTACATGGTAACTTAAATCATCTTCAAATATACCTACCATCAAAGGGGGGTTAGAGTCTTTATGTATATCATAATACTTATTCAAAATATCAAGGCCTATATTAAAATACCTATCAGGGTCTTTTTTTGTTTTCCATTTAAGGGTCGCATCATGTTCTGTCATTAAATTATACCAATGGACTTCAAACTCATTAAATAGTTCGTCCTTAGTACATAAAGTCCATATTTGACTTTTGTGAAAATATTCCAAAGCTCTATGGACGGCATTGCCAAAAATTAATTTGGTCGAAAAAACTGGTGACTTAATTTTATTTATATAGTGCAATTTGTATTTCAAACCACAATGAGCATAAGTGGCAAACTGACTATGTGAAAAATATTCAATCATTTTACCTCCATTTATTTTCTTCTAACTGGTATAACATATGAATAAAACCATTTACCACAGTCATTGCAATAATAACAAATACCAAAGGAAGAACCCCTTATATATATGACATTATCTTTTTTGCATTTTGGACACATCTTTTACTCCGAAACTCCACCACCAATGTGATATTTTTTGTTATATTCATAAAGAGTTTTATAAAATTCATTCATATAAACTATTCTTGCTTTTTCAGGGTCATAATTATATATCTTAAAATCTTTATATTCTTTATCAACAGTGCCATAAAAAAATGAACTCATTCTCATCCTATCAGTTTCAATATGTCTTGCCACTATATCATATTCCTTGACAATTCGCGGTATTTCTCTTTCTTCAAGAAAATATTTTTTTGCTATTGTGGCCATAATTTTATTTTCAGCAACAACAAATTCTTTAACAAGCTGTTTAATCGGCGCAGCAATATCACCCATATATGCCTCTGGAGCATCATGCAATAATGCCCACATTTTCAAATCAATATCAGGATGATATGTACTAACTAATTGATATACCAATAAAGAGTGTTCAGCGACCGAGTAAAATTTTGGGCATTGCCCGACATATCTGCATAAATGAGATAACCCTCTGGCTATATCTTCGATATCGATATCATCAACTTTAGGATGATGAATATCTATAATTTTTTCACTTACCGTCATTAATTTTGAAGTCATAACCTCTCCTAAACAATACCAATGTTTCTTGCAAAAATTAATCCGCTTTCTTTATAAATCCCATCAACCCATATTACTTTATATGTATCTATGATAAAACGACTTGTTTCAAGCTCCTGGGAAAATACAAGAATTCTCCACGTTCTTTCTGGAGCATATAGTTTAATATCGACATATGGTTTATCGTTTTTCGTAGTTTTATATTCAATTGACTGAATATACCCTGCCACCTTAATAGGGTAATTAAAAGGAATCTCTTCAGGTAATTTTATTTTATCTTTTATCCATTCTCTGTACTTTACCAGTGGGTCGGTTGAGATATAACTATTAATAACAGAGTATTCCATTTCTGCTAAAGTTCTATCATCATATTCTAAACATTCTTTTATGGGAATTTTAACATTGTAACTGAACAATGGACTTATTTTTTTTGATTCATGTTTTTTAATAGTATTAAGTGAGTTCACTATTGTTTGAGAATTTGAAATAATGGTAGCTCTATTGTATTCAAAATCGTCGAGAGCTCCTGCCTTTGCTAATACTTCTATATAATTTTTATTCAATCTTGTTTTCTCACAGAAATCAGAAAAGTTTACGTAACTTTGGTTTTTGAGAAGTGATTCAATTGCTTCTTTCCCAAGTCCTTTAATGCCCAATAACCCATAAACAATTTTATTTTCGTAAATAGAAAACATTGGTTTACTTTTTGTAACAGAGGGAGAGAGAATTTCAATTCCCATATTACGACATTCTTCCAGATATATATTTAATTTATCGACATCAGTTAAACAAGTGTTCAACAAAGAACACATATATTCAATAGGATAGTTGGCCTTCATGAAGGCCGTGTAATAAGAAATATGGGCATAACCAACGGCGTGACTATTGCATGTAGCGATTCCATTAACAAAAAGATTATGAGGTTCGTTTTCCATTTCAATATCATAAACATCCTTCGTTCCAATGTGTTTTATGGAAACTATAGAAGATACTTCTGACGAGAGTCCCTTACTCCATTTTTTCTTTCGACCCAATTTATAGTGCTCTTTTTTATGACAAGATGGACAAAGTTTTGAAATATTCTCAAAATTATTGTTATTCCTATCACCATCGTTGTGATGATGTTCTAAACGATTGTGCTCATTACCACATAATTGACAAACATTAACATGTTCAATTCGATTTTTTGTTTCACAAAATTTAGTGTATTCACCGTCAATATACCCCGGATTATCTTCTCCATCAGGGAACCCACTTTTGGTATTTGAGTAGGTTTTTCCCTTACATATTTGTTTTTGATTTGAGAAACTGTATATACTGTTTGTTTTTTGATATTCCCCTATACAATATAATTTATCCCCGACCTGTAATTCTTCAACTGTTTTAAATCCATTATCAACTATTGGAAATTTATGATTGATTGTTGTGGTAATTGATTTTCCATTTTCTAATATTATTAAATAGACATCTTTCTTCCCTTGATAATAAATATCTTTAATCTTATCAATAAAAATTTTTCCATCGATAATGTTTTTAGCATATCCATATCCCAATCTTTTATACCGACAACTCATGGAATATTTTTTACCATTGTGTGGTATTTTATTGTTTTTCAAATAATACATTTCACCAATGGTATATTTTGGATTATGTTTTTCGTTATTAATATAACAATCTCCATCTATACATTTATTGAACATATATCCAGATGATTCATATATATGATTCCATAGTTCACCTATTTGCACTACCGTAAGATTGGTATTACTCTGTGCTTTATCAAAAAACTCTGGTTTTACTTTTTCAAGTAACTCCGGTTTTTTCTTGCCCATAATTTTCCTAACGGTGTCAGCTTCCTGAGATGTAAAACCAATTTTAATGCATGTTTTAATAATTTGCTCCTGATAAATCATAAGCATTTGAGTATCTTTTAGAACATCCTCTAAAATACTGAAATCACAAACAGCATTTTCTTCATCATTTTTGCGTTTGATGTATTTTGTATGTAGGTCGAGATTAATACATCCCGGCCTATTGAGAGTGATAGCAACAGCTATATCTTCCATTTTCTCTGGACGGAGACTGTTGGCTATTTTAACACCCATCCCACCACTTAATTGGAAAATACCGACATTATTAGTTGTTGATAATAATTCATATGCCTTTTTTGATTCAATAGAACCATCATCTACGGGGATATCATCAATTGATTTATACAAAACATCATATTGGAAAACATACTTAAGTGCATCTAAAATATCTATCTTAAGAAAATCGTATTTAATAAACCCATTCGCCTCAATGTCCTCCATATCCCAACAGGTCACTAAAAGGTTAGATGTCTTTTCTTTTCTTAGTGGAACCATTTCATTTAAATCAAACGGAGATATAACTATTCCTGCGGCGTGAATTCCTTTGTGAGAGATTTTACCCTCTATTTTAATAGCATAGTCGTAAAGCTCCTTGAACATTAAACTGCCACTATATAGAGTCCTTTCATTTATATATTTGTCTTTAAGCGAAGGGTTTAATTCCAATGCTTCAGTAAGATTCTTGGATTTTTTGTCAATCAAGTCAACCATACTATTGGCTTCCTGATAAGGGACTTGCATGACCCTGCAAATGGCCTTAAAAGCCCCTCTGGGAGCATAGGTAGTCATAGTCCCGATATGGGCTACCTTGTTATACCCATATTTATTTTCGATATATTTTAACATAGGAACGATATCACTTGAGCCAAAATCTATATCAATATCAGGCAAAGACCCTTTTCTCCCTTGATTATAGAACCTACTGAATAAAAGATTATATCTAATGGGGTCGACAGTATGAATACCAAGTAGGTATCCAACCAAACAACCTCCTACGGAGCCACGCCCTGCCCCGACTGAAATACCATGAGTTTTAGCATAATTTATAAAATCATGGACTATCAAAAAGTATTCGACCAATCCGGCTTCTTTTATAATCTCAACTTCTTCTTTAACTCTCTCTATATATCTATCATCAGAGAAAAGGTATTTGAATTTATTATTCATGGCTGAATTAATAAGATTATCAAATATCTCCACAGAATTATGAATTGGAGCAATACGGATTTTATAGTCGGGATATTTAACATTGCATTTATCGGCAATAGCAAGACTATTTGCAAGTAATTTTTTGATAATGGTTTTATGATTCCCCCCTGCTCCTTCGTAAACTTTCTTAAAGAGGTTGACCATAGTGTCATACATTTCGTCATATGATTTGATATAGAAGCTGTCGTCACCCATTTTTTTCCGGTCACTTGCGAAAAATCCCTGTTTTCTGCCGGAACACATTAAGATATCCTGGATAATTGAATCTTCTTTTTTGGCATAGTGGAAGTCATTGGTAGCTACCATTTTTATTTTAAGTTCTTTGCTTAATTTTACCAATTCTCTTACAACTTCGACATCTTCTTTTGTGTTATGATTTTGAATTTCGATATATAAATTACAATGGAAAATATCTTTAAGCAAAGTCAGGTGTCTAACAGCAATATCGTGGTGTTTATTTAATAGATAATGTGAAATAATACCATTCATACATCCAGTAAGTACAATCAAGCCTTTTGAATATTTTCTTAGAATATCAAAATCAATTCTTGGTTTATAATAAAACCCATCAACCGATGAAATTTGAATCATCTTTAGTAGATTCTGCCATCCTTGAAAATTTTTACACAATAGGACAATGTGGGTATTGTGGTCTTTCGACTCTATCCCATTGGCGGCAAAATACATCTCTGCCCCAATAATTGGTTTAATACCTTGCTTAGTGGCTTCTTTAATAAACTTAAATGCACTATCAACATTACCATGCTCAGTAAGAGCAATAGCTGATTGGCCGTTATTCTTGGCAGTAAGGACGACTTCATCTATTGAAGCAGAACCATCAAGAGCCGAATATTCACTATGACCATGCAAGTGAATAAAATTAGTGATTTGAGACATATCTAATTAGCCTATAGTTTTCTAAAATGTCATACCTGATAAAGTTTTCATTAAGATATCTTTTTATTTTAATAGATATTTCTTTGAAATCTGGATGTTTAGAGAAATCGAGTTGAATTTCACATGGTATTTTTTTTGAAACAAGAGGTCTAATGACGTGAGTTATATATTGTTTAATATGTGATTTATTCATCTTTTCAAGACTAATGAAAAGTATTCTCCCATCGGTAACTTTAGGTAATACTTCTTTCAACAAATCAAGTTGTTCGGTAAATATTTCATATTTCAATGGCTTAGTAATCTCCGGTTTTACTATATACTTATCACGCTGTATTTCAAAGTCCATTATCATCCTCCACTAATCCAGTGGTATAATTTCTACAAATATGAGAAACTATACCACTAATTTGACTTCCAAGCATGGGGGAGTTAATATCTTCAACAAATCCCTTTCCACAAATGCTACATGTCATAGCTATTCTTTGTTTATCCTGAAAAATTGATATGGTATAGCATCCCTCTACTCCACTTATCTCCACATAATTTTCTTGTGTATAAACATTCATATTACTCTCCATAATAACTAAAAGGTCTGCTTCTATTGAGGTCGGTATTACCGTCTTTGTCTTGATATACAACCCAATAGCCGGGTGTATTTGGTTCCCATCCGATTTTCGGTTTAGTTTGATATGACTGTATTTTACAGCAACATCCAGTTTCACCTATTACCAAACTGCCACCATGTCTATACCACTTACCAAGTGAATGAGTGTGAGCTTGAAGGAATAACTTAATTGGAAGCAACTTATAATAACTGTCCCATGATACCAAATGATTATAACATTCCTGTACTGTCTTTACCGGAGTTTTCTTTGCGTTTTCAAAATGACCAATAACCATATCATTTCCATGTTTATGAAAATGTCCAACTAGGGCATAGCCCATACCATTATCAAATTCATATTTATCTGATATGATTTCTATGTTTTTGTGTTTTTTAGAAACAAGTGACAAGATATCAGTTTCAACAAGAAACATCATATCAGTAGGAACTCTTTGTCGAAAATATTTACCAACTCTATCGGTATGATTTCCTTGTTGGAGTTTTACATTTTTCCATATCGAAGCAATACTATCAATTAAGACAGTATTAACCGCCAGCTCTTCTTTGATATTTATATCTATATCTTTGTCGAAGCGACTGAAAGAATAACAATCAAAGATATCTCCCGGCCCGATAAAATATTCAGCATCGGAATGATGAGTAATTAAATGGGCAAGTAATTCAAGATTGTGAAAGGGGGAATGGAAATCCCCCGCCACAATTATCTTACCTGCTTCAGTTTGTTTTTTCCTTGATTTTATTTTCGCTCTTTCTATAAAAGAGTCATACTCTTTATAGATGTCGGTATAAGTTCTTACGTAAACATCTTTTGATTGGACAATATTATCGAAGTATGTTCTATTATAGGATACGTAAGTATATTTTTTTCTTAAATAATCTTCAGAGCGAATATGTCTCTTGAATTTTTTCTCAATGCTATTTTTAATATCGAGAAAGGAGACTCCGGCATCTCTATTTTCTTTAATAAAAGACATAATCTGGGGAACATGATACCATGTTCCCATGGATTCGTTTTCGTATTTTTCTAATGCCAAAGACTCACTTTCCATTATTTATCTCCTTTGTTAGAACGGTAAATCGTCATCTTTTGATGTTTCTGTTGCAGGAACCCCACCAACAAAAGTATTGTATTTATCAAGAACCTGCCTTTGAATTTCATTCCTGACATCCTTGTTGATAGGAAATACGGAATCGTGATAAACCCCATCCTTACCCTTCTCTTGTGGGAATGATATAAAAAGACCATTTTTACCCAAGAGAACCTTAAAATTCTTCACAACAAGGGCATTGTTAAAAGTTACGTTTACAAATGCCTTCATAGGACCATTTTCATAACTACGGAATTGAGCATCTGTGACTTGCATTACTTCTCCTTTTTGTTAATACGGTTAAGATACCATTCGTCACCATAATCTTTTCCAATTGTTTTAGTAGCGAAAAAACTGGCAATAATTTCGAATGGCGAAAAAGAATCTTTAAGTTCTTCTTTCTTTTTTAATGAAACATTTTTTACTAATTTATTGAATCTGTTATCCCATGTCTCTAAGATACAAGACATTATTTTATCGTTAAACATTAACATATGATGATATTCATGACAAAATACCCAATCGATACTTTTGGGAGTCTCAAATCTATTAATATTTATATGAATAATTGTTGATTTATCTAATTCAAAACATACTCCGCGATAGGTCATAATTTCATCAATGTTATAGAGTTTTTGCCTATCTATTAAAATTCCATGATTTTTACCATTAAGCAAAAGGGGGATACTATTGTCAGTATTACTTATGGAAACAGTAGTAGGGAATAAGCCGTTATCACTACAAACTTTTTCCCAAAATTCAATATGAGGTTTTATTTTTGTAAAATTAATTATATTCATATTAACCTAATTTTTCTTAGGTAGGGGTGGTGGTACGACATTGATTTTATATGGTTCAAGTTTTTTAATTTGCTTCTTATGGACAATAGCATTTCTAAACCATTCAGGGAGGGCAGTAGTAAGGCCATCTTTTTCATAAATACTAAAAAACTCAGGATAATTATCTCTATTTATACCTTCAGGACTCGCTACGCTATAACCTGAATTAAATTCAACCCATTCTATATCACCTGTTGTATGAACCCCTATTGTTTTCCATTCTTTATGGTTAAAATCAAAGGGATTTAGATTAACTCCATACATCACAACCATTGGATAGTTTGGATAGGGTTCAATTAAAAATGGCTCTGTACCAAGTTTACCACTTCCTCCACAAACGGGACATATCATTGCCCCTTTATGTTGACTATCTACCCATCCCTTACCCTCACAGCCATGACAAGTAAATTCTATTTTATTAGTCATAATTACCTCATGAAAATGTTACGGTGTCTTTTTCAAAAGATGCTAATACCGTACCAGTTTCTCCATCTCTTTGTTTAGCAATAATTATTTCTGCTTTTGTGGCATCACTATTATCTTTAGTATAATAAAAAGGGCGAAACAATAAAAGAACGGAATCTGCATCCTGTTCTAGGCTACCACTTTCGCGTAAATCCGACAGACGGGGTCTTTTGTCCTCTCTATCTTCACACTTGCGAGATAATTGGGATAATGCAATTACAGGAATGTCTAAATCTCTGGCAAGAACTTTCAGTCCCTTCGAAATAGATGTAACTTCCTTAAGCATATCAGTACCCTCTACAAGCAACCCAATGTAGTCAATGATAATGGCAGAAATATCAGGATTCCTTACTTTTTCTTTTCTTGACATTGCTGAAATAGTAGTGATATCAATAGATGCCAAATCATTTATCATGATATTTCTATTAGATTTAATATTATCATAATATTTGTTAAAAATTTTCCAATCACTCTCTGTAATATTTTGACCTTTTCTTATTTTATACAATGGAATTTTGGTTAAGTATGATAAAATTCTTTGCCATTGATTTGTTTTATTCATTTCCACAGAGAAAAATAAAATAGGTTTATTCTCTTTGAATCCGACATTTGCCAAAATATTATTAGCAAAAACGGTTTTCCCCATACTTGGTCGTCCTGCAATAATAATAAAATCTCCCTTATTTATCATCAAAAGACTATCGAGAGAATCAATTCCTGTTCTTATGGCAGGTTCAATTTGTTGTTTTTTCTTTAATCTATCTACAATACCGTCAATATCATCATGTAGGGTAGAGAATGTGAGTCCACCCTTTCGTATTACGAGAGTAATAAGTTGTCCCTCTATGTTTCTGACAATTTTATCCGGTTGCACATCCTCTTTTTTTAATGCCTTAACTCCATCGCTGAGAATGGTAGTGGCCGTTCTCATTAAGGCTCCCTTTTTTAATTCATCGAAGTAATCTTTGTATGCAGTATATTCAATATCGACAGTCTTAATAAATCTATTGTAAATGTCATTAAATTTAGAAGAATTCATTTTACTTTTTATCAAAGTCTCATCAACAATAACACCTTCTTCAATCATTTGTATAATACTCTCAAAAGCTTGTGAACATATAGTAGAATGAAAATCAGATGAACGCAATTCAGAAATAGCATCAAATAAGGCAGGTTCATGATTTATAATACAAGCAAGAACGGCGTATTCAACTTGTGTGTTCAATAGATTTCTCCTCAATTAATTGAGAAATTGTTTTTACTGATTTACTTTCTTTAACGTATTTTTGAGATTGTTTTTCTATGGTATTCATTATATGGTAGATGGGGAAGTCCCATTTCCCCATCTTACCAATTGCGACTTCTACGGCATCTTCACCATATCGTTTAACCATAGTATGAAGTCTTCCCCAGTCGGAACCCACTAAAGAATATCTTAACTCTTTAGTAATTTTTTGAGCTAACTTTTTTATGACAATATTGTCAGCCATTGGGCTATTCCCGATATAATGATTCTAAATATGTCATGAATCCTTCATAATCTTTTATGTTCCATTTGGAAATATCAACTTCTTCTTCTGTGTCCTTAGATTTCTTTGCCAATTCTTGTGCTTTTTCTTTAGATATATTTTTAGCTACCATAAACTTAGTTAAGGTATTTTTTGCTTTTTGGATAGGGGTAATAGTCGGCTGAGTTACCTTCGGTTGGATTTCTAACTCTCCCTTATAAGCTTCGTGAGCGACTCCCAAATAAGATGCAGCCTTACAAAGGGCGTTTGTTTTAGCTCCTTTGTAAGCATCGGCATAATTACCAAGAATAACTCTCGACCCACCGTAAGAGCTAATTCTTTTTAAGATAGCCCTTTCTCCTGTCTGCATATTTGGTTGGATAATTTCTAAGGTAGCATAACAACTAACGGTTTCTCCTTCTTTCCCTTTGGAATTCGTATATGGCTTTAATTCAATCATTAATTTACCATCTTTATCTTTTTCAATAAAATGGTCCCATCCAAAAATTCCAAAAACTTCATTAAGCCTTTCAATAACATATTGAGGTTTAATCCCTATGGCAGTAAACCCTCCCATATCAGAGGATTCCTCTACCGCACTCTCTGGGAACTTGCCCATTAATTTTTGTAAAATATCGGCATCCGAAATAACTGTTGGTTCGTTCATGACCTCTCCTTTGGTTTTGATAGGATATCAGGAAGTCTTCCTTCAATCATATCAATTAATCTTTTAACTGAATTAGGATAATTAACTGCTTCAATCGCATTATACGCTTTTTCTGTTACATTGATATAAAACTCTTCATCATGTAAAAGTCTTTCAAGCATTTTAGACTGTCCATAAACATCCCCCGCAAGAACGGTTGTATCCGGCCAGAATATTTTTGCTGATGTTACAATGTCAGTTGAAACTACGGGAACCTTTAAACAAGCACATTCTACTGGAATTCTACCATAAGAATGGATTCGATGGTAACTTTCCGTACAAACCTTTGCCTCTGACAAAAACTCAATAAATCTTCCATATGATTCGGGGTCTTTGGTGTACTTAAAATATTTCAAAATGTCTACTTTAATACCACTGTCGAGCATAATAGCGTAAACGTCGGTTTCCTTTTCCAAACTATGAGTAGCAAGATACATGTCAAGCCAGTTGTTATCGTACCTATGAATAATAGCCAGTAAAGCGTTCCTTCTCATATCATAAGGTTTGGTAAATCTTTTTAATTGTCCTGTATCAGTAGGATGAATTAAGTGATAGATTTTCCTATGAGGAAGAAGAGCCTGTAAATGAGAAAGCATAGCAATTTCAGAGGCAAAAATAAAGTCTGCTTTATCTAATTCGTATTTAAGTTGAGCAGGTAAAAAAGTATTCTGCCACATCTCTACAGCATAATCAACACAAGCAACAACGATAGCTTTACTATTAGGTCCTAAATCCTCTCTGATTCTTGACATGATACATCCATCTAATTCTGGCTTACTAACTCCCACGAAAATGATGTCGTAGTCCTTAATCTTGTCTCTTACCAGAGAGTAATAAGCAAACTCCCCACCAAAAGCTCGATGCCAGTTATAAAAACCGGAAATCATCAATCCATCCTGGAAGAGTTGTTGGTGAATATGATACGCCACATGAATAAATTTAGGTGGGTTTAGTGGAGTAATTATCTCTTTTTTTTCTAACATATATCTCCTTATTTATTAATTAATTTACAACGGTCAAATTCAAAAGAGGCTTGTTCTTGATTGGATGGTACAAAAATACCATCTCTTAAAATATACCATTTATCTGAGTAAGCAACTACTGGAGTCTTGGATTTAGCAAATAAAATTGGAGAAAAAGTATCGTAGATTTCTGTTGTGGCACAAACCACACCTTTAATCCCGGCTTGGATTAGTTCGATAGTACAATCCTTACATGGTAGTCCGCACCAACAGTACAAGATAGAGCCCTTAGTTGAGACTCCATTTTTAGCACACATTAACAATGTATTACGTTCAGAATGAACCGCAGGACAATACTCAAGACCACCACCAGAGGGATATCCCAAAACCTTTCGTGGACATTTTCCCTTAACGGGAGGATGTTCTGTTGTTTGCAGAATTTTAAGTGGTATTTTTGAATTAGTCCAATTACCTTCCCATTCGTCACACATTGGGATTCCCCTCGGAGGACCGTTAAATCCGGTAGCTATAATATTATCGTCCTTAACAAGAACCGAGCCGATATGACGAGAGTGACATCTGACTCTTGTATTACCAACAAGTTTGGCTATATCAAGATAATATTTGGCATGTTTAGTTATCCATGAATTATTCATTACCATTCCTTGTTTTAGATATTTTATACTCGGCCATTTCGAAATACTCCTTAATAATCTCACTACCAATATATTTACGATTATTTGATATAGCCACTATAGCAGTCGTACCACTCCCCATGAAAGGGAAAACAGCATTATGAGATTTATCTTTTTGTTTATTTCGACTTATCCTTAATATATTATTCATTTCTCCACGCTTAAAAACAGCGTTTTGAATCATTCTTCCACACTTTTTGTCTCCCTCAAGAATTAAAATAAATTCATAACAACTATTTAATATTCTTTCGTGCATGGCAGGTTGTCCATGTCCCTTATCCCAGATAATTATATCTTTAATATCTTTATTAAAATCACCGATAATTCTAAAAAACGCCTCTTTGCTTCCTGTCACTATTTGAAAATTATAACAAATGATTTTAGATGTTCTCAGCAATTCTGATATAACCTTTTTATGAAATTCATAAAATTCATTTATTGGTAGAGCATCATCAAAAAATTTATATTTTTTACTAAAATGCTCGGATTTTTCTCTTGTTGTATATTGACCGTTTCTTATTCTTGTTCTCATGTTATAGGGGGGAGAGGTAATAACTAAATCAATAAAATTATCTGGAATTTTTTTTAATGTTTCAAGACAATCTTCGTTATAAATTTTATTTATATCTATCATTTCCACTCCTTATGTATCAAGTAAATTACCGATAAAAAATATTCTTCATGTAATGGAGTATCTTCTATTTTAGATAACAGCATAAGCAATTCGCTTCTTCTTTCGGATGGATTTTTAATAAACATTGACTTAAAATATTTAGCTGTTATAACATGGACAGAATAAACGGGGCTATTTATTTTTTTATAAATCTCCATGATAGCGGTCCAACTAAGACCCCCCACTCCGGCAAGGGCTCTGACAAAATCAATTGTCATAGATTCATTTTCGGGGGTGTACCCATCGACTAATTCTTTGGCCTCTTCGATTGAAGTGTCTCTTAATTTAGCCAATAAAGTAATTCCTTCTCTAGGAATACCATCCACTCTCTTAATAATACTTTGTAGAAACTTTTCCTTCTCTGGTTGGTTGTACCCTTCTGAATCCCATATGTGGGAAAGAATTTTGTACATTGGGGTGTCGTCTATTTTGCCTACAGTATAGTGAACCAATCTTCCCCTCAAAGCTTTGTCTAATTTTTCTGGTTCCGTAGAACAAAATATAATATAAACATTATTTTTAACTTCTTCAATCGGTTTCAATAAAGCTCTTTGACTGTCTTTTGTTAAACCCTGTGCTTCATCAAAGACATAAACAGATACATTTGAAAGAATCGAGTTATACTTCATCATATCTAAAATAGAAATAGTCTTATCCTTACCTCCGGTTTCACCGCAATTTATCTCTCGATATCCACCTTTGGTACAGCCCAAATAATTGGCGATTATCCTTGCTAATGTAGTCTTCCCGCATCCCGATTCTCCTGAGATTAGTATAGCATGAGGAAGGGTTTTATTTTTAAGATGTTTTTCGATAGACCCGATAAGAACGTCATGACCTAAAAATTCACTTAGATTTTTCGGTCGGTATTTGGTTATCATTAAGAATCTGTTTCCTCTCAAATTTATAAATAGAATATTTTCTTATTTGAAAAATGGTAGTGGCGATTATTACAGTCTCAGCAAATCTTCCTATAACCTTTTTTATATTTGTTCCACCACACTGAGAACAAAGCCGAATGTTGGATTGAGTAATCCAAAATCCTTCCCCTGACCAATCCCCCCAAGCCTCACCACAATCAAGACATTGATTATATTCTCGATAATCTCCATATTTTAATTCTTTTCTTATCTTCATTGACTCCTCTCCGTTAACATGTTAAGTGATTGTGGGAACTGATATTAAAATCCCTTTCGTAGGCTAATTTTGGTGTTCTATATATAAATACGCAAAAAATCGGGAAAAGGGAGAAAAAAAAATAAAAAAAGTCTGAGTTTAATATAAGATATTGAAACTCAGGCACTTAGTGAACAACTGAATAAGTTTTCACTTCTTCAGTAAGGAGAACAAAATGAGTTATATTTTATTTCTCATAAATTGGATTCCCAAAGTAGTTATAATTCGACCTCTATTAGTTCGTTGAATATATCCACACTGGGCAAGGTAGGGTTCTATCATGTTTATATAGTCATAACGGTCAATATTTAAGGCAGTTGTAAGGGCATCTACTCCAACTGCCCTGCTAAGACTGCCAGAACCGCTATTAATAAGGTGACGCAAGACAGTAATATCTTGTTGAGTTAACCCATTCTCTTCGATTTTCATTCTCGCAAAGGTTTCAGTAGCATCAGTTTTCGTGGCATGGGAATGTTTTTGATAAATTGCATAATTGTCGATATTTCTTAAATAATCTCTCCCAATGCGAGGAATTCCCCTTGACCTCTGAGAAATTTCAACAGCGACTTCATGAATAGCCCCTCTTTGTTCCATCATTTGAGTAATTTCGTTTTCAGGGTAGGGCATTAATTCGTACTTAAGAGGAATTCTCTCGCGCAAGGGACGTTCCAATGACCCGGCATAATTGGTAGTCGAAATCAGCGTAAAAGGACTGATTGAAAGACCGTCGATTAGGAAATCTTCCAAGGGAGTGTACAAGACTTCCATAACAGCCTTACTTAATCTATGAATTTCATCAATAAAAAGAATATCACAGGGTTTCAAATCAAACAATAAAAATTTCATTTCCACATCTGAGTTAATCGACATGGCATTTTTTTCGATGATGTTTACGTTTCTTTCATTGGCAATAATCCTTGCTAAAGTAGTTTTTCCCAGACCCGGAGGCCCATACATTAATACATGAGGAATCGGCACATCCATGATAGCAGAAGCGGTTACATGAATATTAATATCCTCAATAATTGATGCTTGTCCTATAAAATTAGAAAACTTTTTAGGTTGATAGTTGTTCACATGTTCTCCTAAGTTTTTGTATTGCACTCTTTTTTATCTCTTTTATATAAGCGACATCTTTATCGGGGAAAAATCTCTGGATAATTTTTGTATGTTGAAGTTTTTCTTGATTAGGATTAAAGTTGTCTTTTCCCTTAGCGATATTTACCCCATATGAATATGCAATAATTTTAATTTCCTCTGCTGTCAGGGCAGTGACGTTAATAATAGTATCAAGCAATTTTTTACTGTCTTCATTTGCTTCACAGTGGTCTATATCAAGAGACACCAATATAGTTGAATAGAAATACTCTCCATCACGATAGGTTCTTTTGCGACCATACTCTTCTTGGATTCTTTGACCTACTTGTCTTCTAATAAGATTATTCAATGCCTTCATCCCAATGTTTTGGTATTTCTGCCGAAGAATCCACTCGGCTGTTACAATCATGCCCTTAATCTCATCATACCGATAATCATGAGTCGATGTATAGTATCGGATAAATTTATTCCACATTATTTTGTTCCTTTATGAAACTTAAAATATGGGTAATTACATCCACCGTCCATCCATTTCCAATCATTTTATATCTCTGTGTATCACTCATCATTTTTTTGTTAAACGGAACCAATGTATAATTATCGGGAATAGTTTGAAGTCGTTCACATTCCAACGGAGACAATCTTCTCCATCGGATATTATTAATAGCTATTTTTGGTTCTCTGTTTCCACCATTCATGGAATTAACGGTAGGACATTTTCCATTAATGTCATAAATTCTTTTTAATATATCATGTCCGTTTATATTGGCAATTCCAACTTGTTTGCAATTGTGACTATTTACTTTTACTTTAGGTGCATTTGAGCTTCCTATTCCCCTTCCTCTTATTCCGGTTCCGGCACTTAATGTTTTTGATTTACCGGAGATATCATATATATTTCCATTCTGACCTGTTTTTGGATAAATATTTCCAACAATGTTAACAGTATTATTAATTGGAACATATGAATACTTAAGATAATTTATACTATTATACATTTTATTTTCTTTATCATGTTCAATAATATCCTTAATAAATATATGTTTGTCGGATGGGTCAACAATATTGGGAATATTAGTCCAATATAATCGGAATCTATTCTGAGCCGAAACTAATGAAGAGTTTATTTCATGTGGTTCTACTTTCATTATTTGTGTAATTGTATCTCTCCATTCTTTTTTCATTCCCACGTTTTCAAGAAGAAAGTAAGTAGGTTTAACCTCTTCCAAAATTCTGACAAATTCAAAAAACAGACGACTACGCGGGTCATTAAAATTTAATCCGCTTCCTGATTTTGAGAATCCCTGACAGGGACTGCCACCCATTAAGATATCGATAGTAGGAAGTTTGTCCGGCTTAATATTACAAACATCTCCAAGCTGTATCGTCTTAGGGTAATGATATTGTGTAACAGCTATGGCGTATCTATCAATTTCACTTGCGTAATAGTTATTGATTGGGATTTGTAGCTTATTTAGAGCAATTTGTCCACAGCTTATCCCATCAAATAAACTTAAAACATTCATTTCATCCTGCTCCATTAATTATACGCTTAATATTTAATTACTGCCAAATCTCCGATAACTGCTTCTGGCATACCGTCATAATGACGATAAATTAACGCTACCCAATCTGTTAGAATAGCATCATCTTCATAGAAACCAATTTGACATCTTGTGGGCATTTGTATTCTCCTTATTATACCTTGTTTCATTTATTATACGCCAATGAGAGAGGAATCAATCAAAAATCTTTATCATATACAAAATTAGTCTATATTAATGGAACCACCCCGTTTATAACTTATTGATATTGTTAATGTTACACATGTGGACATTTTTTGGCAACAAACACTTTCGAAAATGTAGAAATTAATAATTTTGTAAGTCGTTATTGTTCAATAAATTAAAAAATTTTTTATTTTTTTTAATTAAGCCTATTGTTTTATGGTCGATAATCGTTATAATAGTGACGCGAAAGCACTTGTTGTTTTGACAACTGAATCAGTCTGTAACGTCATCACTTGCGAGTGGTGGGTTGGCGCATGAAGTCCGACATACGACAGGCGAACAGATGGATAAAGTTTATCATTGCTTTGATAGCGAAGATATACGAAGCGGTCAGACCGCCTTTTTAGGATAATACAAACGGTATCTTGGCGCAGAGGATGATAAAAAGAAACCATTAAACAAATGAAAAATTATTAAATTTCATATAAAGATTTTTATTGTAGCACATTCAAGGCGGGAAATGGTGGTTCGAATCCCCTCTCTCCTTAATTGGGGAGATAATATAATGGATAGTATACCCGCCGTCTACACTTGAAAGGACGAAACTTAAAAGATGAAATTATGGGGATGAAGTAATGGTAACTTATTGGGCTTTCTGGTTTGTTCACTCAAACTGGTACAATCCCAAGTTGTGAGGTTCGATTCCTCACTCCCCATTATTTCAATGCATCATAGAGTGTACTGATGAGTCCGATGCAAAAGAGAATTGAGTGCATCTGAAAACGGGGTGTAAGTATCTTCCATAGCAGAGGGGTGCAAATGCACTATGCGTTTCAAACGGGTAATATAATCGGGTGCGTCCTCGCCCGAATGGATACGGCCTCACCATTCAATACGAATGGCTCGGACTACGAGAACCGAGGGATGCACTCAATTCTTTATTTCGATTATGCCCTTGTAGCTCAGTGGTAGAGCGCATCGTATGTATGGTATATGTACATATATCGTAGATACAGTCGTCCCGTAAGACGACAGGTGGTCAAAGGTAGGGAAGTAGTAATGCATGACGAAACCCTATCAAGCGTAGGTTCGAATCCTATCGAGGGCATCCTTTTTAAGATAATATAAATTAAATCTGATACAAAACCTTACAGGAGAATGTTATGAAAGACACAAGTTACGAAAAATTTCTTGCGATTCGCAAGAATCTTGCTGAAATAGTCGATATTTCATATCGACTTGGTTCGCGTCAATATAATAGCGATAGGAGTCTTCAAACTTCTATTAAGAGATTGACGAAAAAATTGGGTGAAAAAATTACCGAACAACAGGTAAACGAAATCATTGATGGTGTAATAACATCTTAAAAGGAGACAAAATGTTACCATGTATTTTTTTTCAAACTCCAAAGACAATTATTCTTCACAATGAAAATTATCCCTATATTGAGCGATTGGACAATATAATAGGGATTGAAGAATATGGACACCCAAAAGGAGAATATACTTTTCACTTGAAAAA
>Ga0208958_1000097_pt1 | contig 112682 bp, 129 predicted proteins | sample RifOxyB1_FD_184032 | JGI IMG/M metagenome (GOLD analysis project Ga0208958, IMG submission 184032) | Soil microbial communities from Rifle, Colorado - Rifle Oxygen_injection B1 (SPAdes) | ecosystem: Environmental > Terrestrial > Deep subsurface > Rock core/Sediment | place: Rifle, Colorado...
TCTCTCTGTTATTCAATAACAGAGAGATCACACAGACCTTGCATCTCCTGTACACGCTGGAATTGAATAATTACTACCTGGGGGTGGTTGTGACGGAGGTCCCCGATGCATTAACACCATCTGATGACTGGGGGCAATACATATCTCAGGTGTTTCCAGGTATAAAAATCTTTGTAAGGAAGGTCGAAACCTTCACGAAGGCGGAAATAGAGGCGTGGAAGGAGAAAAGTCAGGAGGAAACAGCATGAAAGACCTTCTGGGAGACAAAATCAAGCATTACGAGGCCCTGGCGACCCCTAAAAGGTTTCTTCCCCTCTTACCCATCCTCGTAAGATTGGATGGGAGGACCTTTACGAGGTTCACCAAGGGCTTAAAACGCCCATTTGACGAAAATTTCCATCATTGCATGGAAAATACCATGCTGAGCCTCGTAAATCAGACCGGGGCACTGGTGGGATACACTCAGTCGGATGAGATCACCCTCCTGTTTTACTCCCATGACCTCAAATCACAGCTTTTCTTCGATGGAAAGATCCAAAAGATCATTTCCATCACTGCGGCCATGGCCACCAGCTTTTTTACCGACTGGGTACAGGCCCTTTTACCCTCTAAAGCCGGTGAACGACCTCTTTTCGACTCGCGGGCCTTTACAGTACCAACCAAAAAAGAGGCCCTGGACGTTTTTATCTGGCGGGAGGCCGATGCTGTACGTAACAGCATTGAAAGTGCTGCCCGCAGCGTCTTTTCACACCATCAGTGTCACTATAAGAGCTGTGATGAGCTGCAGGAGATGCTTTTTCAGGCCGGAATAAACTGGAACGACTACCCCAGTTGGGCCAAGCGTGGTTCATATGCCCATCGTAAGCGGGTCAGTCGGAAATTTACCCCCGAAGAGATCTCGGTACTCCCGGAAAAGCATCAAGCACGCTCAAATCCCGATTTAGAGGTGCTTCGGAGTGAAACAGCCCGCCTGGACCTTCCACCCATAACACAGGTTGCCAACTGCATCGAGGTCTTTTTCGATGGTGCCACCCCTCATATGTTCGAAGAAAGGAAAAGAGCATGAAAAAACACTATTTACGGTGTTCCGTACGCGTTTTGGCCCATAAACCGGATGGGACACTCATAAACTGTGTCAGCCGGAAGCCCTTCACCCTCTCCCGTGATCGTGACCGGGCCCCTAAAATACCTCTGTACGTCCTTTTTGACGGCCAGATCCTCCCCTTAAAGCATACGTACGCCGATATCGACAATCCGAGGAAATTTCGGGCCTTAAGGACACAGCCCACCACCTTTTACGTCATCCACAATCCGGCCCCAAAGGAGGAAAAGGCATGATTCCATGTCCATTATGCGGAAAAGAACCCATTTTGCTCGATACAACGGCATATTGTGATCAGGGGCACATTATGCTCGATTATCGCATAACGGCCTGGGATCTCATTTTCGAGCTTTTTTCGGCCGAAGAGATCCAAAAAATGGCCGAGGACCTTAAAATCGAGGAAGAGCCGGATAAAGAGGTCGCCAGCCTCACATTCACGACCATTTTGTCCCAAGAGGCCGTCGTACGAAAGCGGCAACAGCGACTCAATGATGGTGCCCCACCCCTGGTAGAGATGCTGCTTATGGCCGCTCGCAACCCCCAGGCCCTCGTTGTGGTCGATGCGATCCGTAAAGTGGACAAAAAGACCACCAAATTGCTCTGTATTCGGGGGAGCTCTTGTATCCCCCTCGCAGAGCTCATTTTAGAGGGGGACTTTCTGCATGATTACACCCTCTTGGAACATTCAGAAGAGGCCAAGGTACCGGAAATTCCAGTAAAGAGTTCGGTATAAGGAGCTTGAAGAAAAAACCTGGCTATCATGCTGATAGCGCCACCTGGCTCTTTTAAAGAGGGGCCGGGTGGATCTTTTAAAACCCCCAGGAACATAACTTTTTACCCCGTAGGAGACGCTGATGAACACTGTAACCAAAATAGGGCGTGCCCCCCGTCGTGGGTTTCGCCTCTACTACCAAACCGATATATCCGGGAAAGTGTGTGAGACCATTTCGGCCCTCGATCTTACACGTAAGGGGAATTTTTACCGCGGACGACATGGGGAATGGGTCGGACTGCATGTCCTGCCCTTTACCCAAGAAGGGGAGGACTATTTCGTCCGCCTGGTACAATCCCGTGGAAAAGAGCCTCGCAAGGATTATCTTTTGACCCTTCCTACCGCCCTGGCTGCTATGGGAAGAACCCGAAGCAGGGGCGCTGCCAAACTTATCCCCCTGGTCGAAAAAATGCTGGCCCGTCTCGAGAGTCCTCCCCCCGCGGTACCTCATAGCCGAATCATAACCTATGAAAGTGAGCTTCGAGGAAAAATGGTCCCCACGGTCTCTTTATCCTGGCTCATACATGAGGCGGCCCTGCCACCCAGTCGGTTAGAAAAACTCCGAGCAGAGATCGTAAAGGCCTTCGAGGGGGGTGTGGACTTTATCTTACAGGAGACGCAAACATCCGATGGCGGAACGGTCACAGACTGTCTTCTTACAATCCCTGCTGCGATCGAAATATTCAGCAGGGCGAAACACGGAGAGGCCAAAGAGCTCGTAAAGCGGCTCCAAGAGTATCAGGGCACAAAGGAGCCTGTTCCTGTTGTACCGAAGGTGGCTTCAGAGCTCATTAATCCTTCCCAACATGACGTTGAACAGGTCACACAACCAAAAGAAGCAACACCAATGACGGAAAGGGAGGTCACGGAACTGATCGAGGTGGCGCAGTACGCCCTGCCGGTCGTGGAGCGGGAGATCGGAGGGGAAAAGCGGAGGACGGTATTGGGATCGCAGCTGCTCCGGTTCTTGGAGCTCGAAAGCCGTCCCTCGGAATGGATACCGAGAGCAATAGCAGCTACAGAGGACGGTGCCGAGGGGGTAAACTACATCAAGCTCGTTGAAAATTTTTCAACAAACCCGCAAGGTGGAAGACCCTCAATGGAGTGGGTTTTGGACATCGATCTCGCCTACCACATCTGTATGCGCGCAAGTGGCGATAGGGCGAGGCTTACCAGGAGGTACTTCATCTGGGTCAAAAAGCAGTATGACAAGTCGATTGCAACTCCCCCACCACAGCAAGATCTGTTATCATTACTCAGGGAACAACAGGAGAACTTCCAGGCCTCACTACAGGCCACATTACAAGCATTCGTAGCACCAATTGTGTCAGCCATCGTTAATTTCAAATCTCCCCCAGTTCCGCCGGAGTTCAATTACGAGGCTGAGAAGCAGAAAATGATCGCCGAAAGAGCCGTGGCAGAAAATAAGGAGCTGGGGGACAAGAACAAGTCCCTGGAAGAGGAGAGAAAGGCACAGGAGAAACGCATAAGTGAACTCAACCAGGCCCTGGTACGCAAAACCCGGCAGTTGAAGGGGGATATCGAGGTCACCTTAGCAGAGGCAGCCATAAAGATGCTGCCGGCACAGGTGGCAGAGCACTACAAACTGGACCCGCAAGACAAAGACACCTTCAGGACCGTGGATTCTCTCATAAACAGTCGGTCGGTACTGCTCTTCGGACGTGATCCCACTGCAACCTGGAAGCAGGCGGACTTTCGTGCTCGTCGGGACGCCTCCAGAAGATTGGGGCGGCCAGTAAGTGTACAACAGATCTCACGCGTACGCTTCTTCTTGCAAAACCGCCAGATGGGGGAGTACTTTTTACGGGCCGGAATGAGTTTATTGGTCTCGGAAGAGGAGATTGAAAAGATCCGGGCGGAGCGGACCAGCTTAATCGACATGGCCAAGGAGATCAGCTCCATTCACGATGTGTAATCTGGTATAAGAGGGATGAAAGGAGTACAGCCATGCTTACTAAAAGGGTAATGGCCCGAAAAATCAGGCGGGCCAAATGGGAGGCCACGATTGTGGCCATCCGGAATTACCTGATTCTGGTCAATGTGTTCCTGGTGGTCCTTTGGATCATCGGGCCACATTGATCAAAGGGGGCTTATGCCCCTTTTTACCCCGCAATAACCCCCCTCCCTTCTGGTATAAGAATAATAGAACAAGATCATTTCTTTTTGGTTCCCGTTGTACCAAGGAAAACGGGAGGGCGAGGGGGTTCGGCCAACCGCATAAGCCGTTTGTAGATTATGCGGAACTACAACAGTGCTCTTATGATGCGGCCACTCCGGCATAAATAACATCGAGACCGTGCCTGTGGGCCACGGGGTGTTATGAAGGAGCATGGCGGCACTCGCAGACTGTTGTAGAGAAAACCAAGGAGGTCATCTATGAAGGATCTCGGGTCGAGATTCTACATAGAAGAGGGGTTACGGGACTTCGAGGAGATTCGAAGTGCCCGTAGGAATGGGTGGTGGCAGAGGGTTCTCCGCGTCGTCGCCGTAATAACCAAAAGGCGGGGCTGGGAGGACTCGAGTCAGGAGGCCCTGGATAGCGCATATACCGAGGCTATCCAGAGGGTCCAGGCCCAGACACTTGCCCGAAAGATAGGGCTCCGCTACTGGCCCGCCATGATAGGGCGGCCGCTAGTGGACTCACAGGCATTCCTGATTGCGGAAGAGATTCTCTTCCGAAAGACAGGATACCGGTGGGGGGATAGGGATGCTGATGATAAAATTCAGCATGGGGGATGGGATAGCTTCGGGTGCCACGGAATTTCCAGAGATTTCGTGGCGGATGCTTGGAAGGCATCCGGGTGTAAGGACAGTCCCAAGTTCCGGTTCCAGGTGTACCATGGGATTCAAGCGAAGAAGGGTGACTCGTTCACTTTCTTCAAGAATTTCGTGGCCGGCTGGAAGTGGGCGCGTGCTCGGGGGCTGTCAGGGGCATGGATCTATCCGGGGGAGGTTACCACCCGCTTAAGTGGCAGAAAGGCCTTCGCCGCCTTAGGGCGACTCCCAGAAGAGCTGCGTATCGCAGCCATGAAGGGACTTGATCGTACTGTTGGGTATAATGAGGTACCGACACTACGAATCAGGGACCTTAACTGGGGGGAGGTCCGGCGGATAGAAGGTCTTTTGGTAGGGGGGAATCTCAAGGTGCGTGCTGCACTCTTGGGGGCCACCAAAGGGATCCGGCTATTGGGAGGAGGCCCTTCTTCCATTAACCAGGATCGTGAGACCTGCACAGCGCATAACAACGCGGTGTTGGTCCCACTGTTGACCCCGAGCTACTCGAATCTGCCAGTAGCAATGGCACGACGGGTAGTGTTGGGAGAAACCCTGGTGGAGGTGAGTGGTGGGCTTCTTAATAAGAAGGAAGCTCACAAGTGGGCGGGGATGGGGGCACCGGATGTGACAGAGTGGCTGGCCCAGCAGATCTCTCAGAAGATCCAGACGGACATAACTCACCGGTCGGTGAGGGTTCTCCGCTGGTTGGAGAGATGTTGGGACAGTGGACGGTGGGCCGCTGTCGAAAAGATACGACAGCACCCGGTGGCTGGGGAACTCGTTTCCTACAGCGCTCTCTCCATGCTGGATGAGATCCAGGATGAAGATATTGAGCAGCTGGGAGACTCAGTTCCGGTTGTCCTGCACCGTGCACAGGAACGCCTGAAAGAAGCGTTCTTAACGGAACAGGCCACACAGCACCGGATTCTGGCCCCGATGCCGTCTTGGGGGAAGACCCTCCTTCCGGGCATGACTTTGCTACGAACGCCAGCTCGGCTGGTAGCAGAGGGGAAGACCATGGAACACTGTGTTGGTGGATATGCCGATGCGGTGGAACGTGGCCAGTGCCACATTCTGTCCCTGCGGACAGAGGCAGGAAGGTCTACCGCGGAACTGTCTTCAGACGGAAAGACCGTCAGACAACACCGCGGGGTGGGAAATTCGGACCCGGTTCAGGAGAATGAAAAGCTCCTGACACAGTGGTTGGAGCGGGATAAGGCCCCGAAAGTTGCGGGTAAAGAGATCCGCAATAAGTAGGTTCATATAGCTGCCCCCGTATGGCAGCGAGAAACAGCCGCCGGAAGTCGTGAGAACCGGGGTACAAATCACACGCGCAGGGATACGGAAAACCTGCGGGAAGGAACGGAAACAATATAACCGTCATTGAGAGGAGGTGATTTCAATGACGTGGACCGAAATTAAAGCTCGGGCGGCATACGCTCGGAGCCAGATGAAGTGGTGGATGTGGTTGGCGGATGGTCTCATGATGTCAGGGTTCGTAGCCCTGGTAGTATGGGCTATCTGACCACATCCATATGCCCTAACATGTGCACTGGCACGGGGCCTCTTTTTTATTTGGTATAAGAAATTTGAAAGGAGGTGATTCTATGAAAAAGAAGATTCCTCTGTGTTACGACTGTGCCTTGTACGGTCGTGGATGTAAGGGTCGTGTGGCCCTTACCGTAATGAGTCTTGATGGTGCCGCCTATCTTGAAGAGCGGGTACCTTTCAAGATAGCGGAGTGTAAGAAGTACACTTCGTACACGGTACCCAACTGACCAGCACCCTAGGCCCGTATCATGGGCCATATTTTTTAGCTGTGAAAATCCTATCCCGTAAATGGGTATAAGAATATTATATAAATCAAGTTAGGCGTAAGCCATTATTCACACCCGCAGTAGGGATTACAGGCTCCCAGTCTCTTGGCAAGACTGGTGTCGGGATCTGCCCGTGTAAACGAGAAAGACACCCTGCTGCATATGCCAAGGAGTTGAACATGAAAACTCTGTACAATATTTGGGACATTTTGTCTTCGTTAGTTGGCCCCCTCGTTGTGGCTGTTCATTCGGGAGTGTTCCATGCCGACGATGTGTTCTCAGTCGCGGCCTTACAACTTTTGTTCCCCGGCCTCATCGTAGTGAGAACCAGAGATAAGCGGGAGTTGGAAAAGGCCGACCTCCGAGTGGATGTGGGAGGAGCGTACGACACGGAGGCCGCGACCTTCGACCACCATTTTAAGGGCGGCCCCGTACGACCCGATGGGGTTACGAAGTACTCAGGCTTCGGCCTCATGTGGATCCACTTTGGGGAACTCATTTTGGAGGAGGTGAAGATCCCCAAAGGGTTCATCGGGAAGGTCTGGGAGAAGGTAGACCAGGCTCTGGTCCAGGGGATCGACGCCGGGGATAACGGTCAGGGCCGGGCACCGACTCCGGGGGAGGCCCCCTCCATCCTCTCCATCATTTCGGGGTTCAATCCCCCCTGGGATCACCCCCTCCCGAACTTTAATGGGGCTTTCAACGCTGCCGTTGAAGTAGCACGGGGGGTTCTGATCAATACCATTGAGTCTGCCCGGGCAGCGGTGATGGCTGAGGCAAAAGTAACCGCAGCCGTCGCCTCCGCTCTGGGGTGCGGGCAGCGGTGGATCTCCCTGGCGGGAGGCATGCCCTGGCAGGAGGCCCTTCTGGCCTCCGATACCGAGGGGAGGATTCTCTTTGTCATTTTCCAGAACCCCGAGGGGACCTGGATGGTCCAAGGAGTCCCCCCCGAGTTGGGGGCATTCGGACAGAGGAAGCCTCTGCCGAGAGAATGGTGGGGCCTCAGAGATGAGGCCTTTGCCGCTGTCGCGGTAGAGGACGGGGTGTTCTGTCATCCCAACGGATTTATCTGCGGGGCCAAAACAGCAGAGGGCGCTATCGCCCTTGCGGAGAAGGCAATCGCGGCCTAATAAATCCCATCAGGCCTAACATGTGCATATAGCACGGGCCTTTTTTACCACAAAATTCTTTACACGGGATTCCGGATGAACGATAATGATACCAGGAGGTACACCACATGCTACTACTCGCAACCAGAAACGTTGGAAAGATCCGGGAAATGAAAGCCCTGTTACCAGGAAAGATCCTGGCGGCAGATGAGTACCAAAAAGGCTTACCAGAGGTAGTCGAAGATGGCTCGACCTTGGAAGAGAACGCCGTCAAAAAGGCCACAACCATTGCCAGGTTAACCGGACAACCCTGTGTGGCGGATGACACGGGGTTATTCGTGGACGCTTTGCATGGCGCCCCAGGTATTTATGCCGCACGGTTTTTTGGTCATGAGGGTGATTGGGCCAAGAACCGACAGGCCTTACTGGCGTTGATGAAGGATGTGAAAGATAAGGACCGGACAGCCTCCTTTAAATGCATCATCGCCCTAGGGTTTCCGGATCACAGTTACAAACTCTTTCCAGGAGAGGTGAAAGGAAGGATAACCACAATGGAGCGTGGGGTGGGAGGTTTCGGCTATGACCCCATATTTGAAGTGGATGGTCGAACCTTTGCAGAACGAACCGATAAGAACCAGATCAGCCATCGGGCTCTGGCACTCCGAGGACTTCGTGATTACCTTTCAACTCACCCTCTCTAGGAGATTTACATGACCATCATCTTTGCCCTCGATACCGGAAAACGGGTATCATTTGAAAACGCCGAGATAACCGGCAGGTTACATGACATCATTTTCGCCCAGGGTACGGTAGAGAGCTTTACCCACACACTTAAACTCCAAGGAGACTTTACTGAGCTCGATATTGATTACGATGATCCCACTCCGTACCTAGGCGAGGTGTTACGGGCAGCCCACACTATTAAGATGTTCGGACCATTGATCGATGAGGGGGTACACGTTTCCGTTGCCAACGAACTTTAGGCCCACCCCCTACACCACACCCCAACGAATTTACGAAACACCTTCTCATATTCTCCTTCGGTACAATCCTTTCAAGTTAATACCCTACCCCCCAAGGTACTATATCATACGTATAAACTGTACCCTAGTCAGACCCATACCCCCGGGGGGAAGGGAAAGTTCTAGGTCGGTCCACATTTGAGTATAGCTCCGCGCGGTACGGCTTCCTTGATTAGTTCCCAGAACGCTGGCTGCAGGGGGAGATTCCCTAGGGGATATTGAAGGGGGAATTTTGGGGTAGAGTATCCCATTAAAACCGAAAGGGTACTCGGTACGTACCGTGAACGTATGTGGTCGTACTCAATTCCCCTGGGCGAAAATGACCGATGGTACCGCTGGGGTTTATTGAGTTCCTAATCTCTTTGGTACATTTGGGGGTTTTTAAGCCAGAGTCATTTGAGCTCAGGGGAGGAAGCAATCGGGTCGGGTACAACACTCTTTATCCTAGTAGTCCCACAGGGTAGTTTTACAGCTGGGTTAATGGAGGAAGTACCACAACCATTTATCCCTAGTGGTACCGCTTCCCTTTAACCTTAAACTGTACCAGAGTACATTTGCGACCTTTTAACTCTAGTGGTACCACTCCCTTTTAATCTTAATCTTATCCCGGTACGTCCGCAGCTCTTTACCCTAGTGGTATAGGTTGTGGTACAGCCACCTTTATCCCCAGTGGTATTTCCCTAGAGATTAAAGGGTGTGGTACTGTTTCGGGATAATTCTAAGGGAGTACTAAGATGGATGAGGGAGTTTGGGAGGGGACAAGGTACTTTTTTCGGGGCCCGTTTTGGGCCTTCAAAGGGCCCGTACCTTGCCCCTCCCTAACAGTTCCCCACAAGTGTATCATCCCAACCATGGCTGTTGCAAGGACTAAATTCTGTGACCAGGTGGTAGAGTGGAAATGTACGGGCCCATTGGTGCGTTAAAGATGCCAATGGGACATCCCGGTCATGTTCTCTGGTTTTCTTTTTTTAGCTTCTTAGCCAGGCGGGAACGCAGTGGTTTGGGCCCTGATGGCTTAATATGGTCTGGTATCTCTACCATGATAGGTCCCGCTGCCACCTCACGCATTAAAATATCTTTAATGTTTTCGGGTGGTGTTTGGGGCTTGTCCTCAAAGAGATGCTCGTACTTTTCCATGACCTCTTTGATACTATTCCCCCCCAGTTTTAAGATGAGCTGTTCCAGGGCCAACATGAGAATACTGAAACGTGCCTCTTCTCGTACTAGGGCCTCACGGGACTCTTTAAAGGCCAGGTGCTTAACATACCGTACACAGTACTCTTGGAGCTCAGTCAATTCCCCACGGAGTACACCGTCCTGAAGCAGATCAACAAGAGCCCGTACATCAGGACGGCTTAGGAGTTTTTTAGGTCTGTTCCCCGCAGTACATTGTGTACACGCTTTAAGAACCACGAGCAGTTAATGATCAGGTCCGCCAAGAAGGAGTCGGTAAGATTGGAAAGGTACTCCCGCTTCTCATTAAAGGCAGCCTCATCCAGAGTGTTGGTAATGATCACCGGCTTGGGTTCATAGAGTCCTGTCCCAGATATCTTGTGCAGAGCGGCTGTTAAGAGGTTAAGGTGATAACGCTGCAACTGTTCTGGATGTGTGGTTGCCTCGGCTCGACAGTACGATGAGATCTTGGCCGAGATGGAACGGTACGTGACCTCTATGACACCAGGGACAATAGGAACCGTCTGGAGTACATAGCCGGGGTAGATTAAGGCTGAGGGATCAATAGGAGAAACACGTGACTCAATAACCTTACGCCGCTCAGGATTATTAAGCTCATCCCACGCCCACAATGCTGTAAGGAGTTCGTCCCGGATAGTGTACGGTGACTCGGTGGACTGTAACGCCAAGAGGATTAAGTCCCGTAAGGTGTACCCATACTCAATGGAATAGTTCGGGTACTTCTTCATCCGAGCCTGCAGCACTTCCATCTCCTCCTGCATGGCGGGGGTAAATATTACTGGTGATATCTTGGAAAGCGCCTGGGGATAATGTAACATACATGCGGCGACAATTTCCATAAAGTGTTCCGCCTCAGAGAGAGAAGAAGGTGCCCACCCACTGAGCCCTGAAAACATCTCCACAACGGGATTAGGAGAGGAAGAACCCACTTTGGTTTGAGATGGTTCCTGTTGAGGCAGTACTCTGTTTTGAGGTAGTTCCTGAAATGGTGCCTCTTTGGTTTGAGGTAGCACTTTGGTCTGAGATGGTTCCCGCTGAAGTTCCTCTTGCAGTTCCTCTGGCACCATTACCTCTTCCTCTCTCCTTACTCCTTCCAAGACATCTTTCCCGGCCCGTTCCTTCTCTTGTGCCTCCACCCTTTGTTGTATCTCCCCTAAAACCCTTTCCGCCGCCTCTTTTTGGCCTGCCATCAATTCCCCCCAGCTCACCTCTTTGGCATCTTTGGCATCTTTGGTGCCTGCATCATCCGGTAATTTCATCTGACTTTCCACTCCCCTCTTTAATTCCTCCCATGTGATCGCCACTTTTGGTGTGGTCTCTACCTCGGCTTTTATCTGAGAGTTCCCGGCGGCCTCTTCATGCTGCTTTATGAAGATCCCAAGAGGATCTGCCCACCCATTTGCCAGGGCCTGTAAATATTCCATCCCAGCCCCGTCTTGGAGCTTGGCCTCCACATCCTTAGCCATATGGGGATGTGTATTGAGGTAATTATCCAGCTGCTGACGCAGATGATTTCGTACATCCCAGGCCAGGGTAGAATTGTCGATTACACGATCTATCAGGTCCTTAATCATGCCGAAACTCCTTTAACAGTTGTGCCAGTTGGTAAATGTCCTGTACCCTTTGGGCCTTGGCCTTACTGTCATACAGAAGGGACTGTAAGAACTCTCTGTACGCCATGATCTTAGAGGCCTGATCCATGGGGGCATTATCAATGATAGTTTTGATGTGGTGGGTAATGGAGGGGTGATATCCCTCTAAGACCAGGAGCATGAGACCTGTTACGAACTCTTCCTGGCTATATGTGGCGCCCAGGATACCATGGGTCTTTAAAATGTCCTCCATATACCGTACCAAGAGCACCTTCTTTACATGAGGAGAGGCACCATACCATTCTTCAGGCGTTTTTGCGGCGCCGGTAAATGTTTCGGGCATTATTTCGGGCCCGGTCTCGGTAGAGGTGGTCTTACGTACTGGCGGTAAAGTATCCGGCCGAATGGAGTACATGAACCTCTGGAATCGTTTGGCCTGTTCCGCCGTAATACCAATTCCCTGAGTCTTTAAGTACTGTAAGATCCCGTCCTCACTGGACTCGAGCCGCTGAAACCACTCCTTGGGATTGGTGGTGGCGTTATTCAAGAGCAACATGTAGGCCGTGATCTTTCCCTGTATTTCCGGCGCATTATATTTGCCCCCAAATCTCTGGAAGAGCTTCAGAAAGACCTCGGTTAAACACCGGGAGTCGATATCATTGGTTACCCACACCGAGACCTCTTTCATGAGTGCTTCTACGGGTGAACGAGCCGGAGGAGTCTTTTGGAAGTCTTCGGGGCGTATATCTACCGCCTTGGGACCAAAAGACTTACTGTTGGCCTCCTTTTGCTGCTGAAAGGTGTCCTGGGCCGCGGCTGCTTGTGTCTGTAGGGCATTAAAGCCCTCCTGTAACCGTTTTAGGGCCTCCATATTCACCTTCTGGCCCGGAATGTACTTGCCATCCTGTACATAATAGTCCCGCCCCTCTGCCTTTACCGCCCCTTGTGGGGGAGTGAATTCGGGATTACCCACAGGAGTACCCGAGAATCTTTGGGCCAGTTTGGCTACCTGGTCCTCCTGTGTCTCTGTTAATGCCCCCGGCATGGTCGGGATACGTGCCAGAGGGTCATTTTGCTCCAATTGGTAAATATTCTGTTGTAAGGCCTCTTGGGAACGGGATTCATGTTCTATGTACTCCTTTTCCGCCGCCTCATTTAACGTTTTTATGATCTGCTCATCCACCTCATGGGGATCTATCCCATTGGCACGGAGCTTCTCGTTGACGAGCTTTCGTACTTCCAGGGCACGACGATGTGCGCTGCGGAGCTTCTTTCTGTCCTTCGACGACAAGTCGCCTCCCATAGTTTACCTCCAGGTCATGTAATCATGTTTATGATGTCCATATAAACCACTGTGTGCGTTTTCTAAACATATTCAGCACTTACTCAGGCCCATCACTGGGGATTATCGTTTTTCACATGAAAAGCCCCCCGCTTACCTGGAGAAATGATAACACAGAGAAACTTTAGGGGCAACATAAAAAATCTTGCCATAGGTGCCGAGTTAGTAGTAGTATGAACACATGCTGGTAAACATTCAGGGGATACATTCGAGGGATAAATATTAAGGTGAAGTATGGACATAAGAGAAGTTTTATCCGGACTCATTGATTATTACAACGCCAACCGTCAGGTCGGGCATACCCATGCTGCATGTGAGGGGGCCAGAGCCACGGGTGCCATCGTGATTACGCGGGATGTGGACGCCGCGCACCGCTTAGTCATGCAGGATGTAAACGCCATCTCCGTTCAAGAGCTCTCCATGCTGGAGAGTTACCCCATCCTTCTTGATAATGATGTGGTACTCTGGCTTGCCCAAACGGCCTTACATGAGCTGGGGCAACTAGAGGAATCGGTTCGGGAGAAACGGAAGGTCCTGGAACAGATTCGTGACTCCATTTCTGACATTCTCCCCATCCAAGACTTTCCGGACGTTGGGAAATAGAATGGTAACGAAGATGTTCCTGCGACGGAAAGAGATGAAATGGTCACAGTATGAACTCGGCCGACGTACTGGCATTCACCAAACCAGTATCAGTCTCTTTGAACGGAAATATCGTACCCCCACAGACCCTCAGAAAAGAATTTTGGCGCGGGTACTCCGTATGAAAGTGATCGACCTGCAGAAAGAAGTGTAGATGCGTGTCATAATAATACTTTCAGAACGTCAGGGGGCCTTTTTAAACCGTATGGTGGAGATGTACAAGGCCTCGAACCGGAGTAAGGCCACCCCCAATAAACTCATTGGGGCCCTGATCGATATGTGGCAGTCTGAAGTAGAAGGAGACGCGGCGGTGGACAAAAATACCTTTCTGGAGGACCTGGAAGAGTGGAAGAGCCGTGAGATGGCTGAAACACTGTCCCAGATAGTGGAAAAGCTTAAGGGGCGGGGGGTGAAGCTGTGAAGAGCCTCCTACAACGTCTGAAACAATGGTGCATCTCTCTTTTGGCCTCTGCCATTATGGAAGATCCCCGTTTTCGGGTCATTCATGCTCGTATTACGGCCCTGGAGCTCATTTTACAGGCCCGAACCATATCCGGGATCGAATTGGGACGTTATAAGGACCAGGGGGCAGAGGCCATTATCATCTTCGCCTCCGATGCTGGCAATGGGTTCATTAAGATCATCCCCCTGCGCTTCAAGAACAGCCATGATCTGCGGGATTATGTCATGGGACTGCGGAAACAATACGGGGTAGGTTCGAGCGATGTCATCGATGCCCCGCAGGATATAAAGCATTTCATGCGTGAATGGGGTTTATAGGCCCTAAAAGGCCTTAAAATGGCCTAAAAAGAGGCAAAAATGGCCCAAAATGATCAAAAAAGGCTCTTAAATGCTCTAAAATGGTCAAAATCGGGCCAAAGAGCCCAAAAAGGCCAATTTTGGCCTGAAAAGGCCCTAAGACGGCATTTTTCGAGATTTTTGACCAAAACGGGCCTTTTATGCTGGGAGGCCGAAACGGACACTTGGAGGGATAATGTGCCTCCAGGGGACTATTCGGTGTTTTTTACGCCGGGCCACCTTATATTGGAGGCCGCTCCAACTTGTAAATTCTATGTTTTACAACAATCTGTGCCGAAAAAGCTGTGGAGGAGCCTTGAAGAAGCTGCAAGACGCCGCAAGGGCCAGAAACAAGGCCCAGGAACAACGAAAGAAGAAAAAAGAGAGTCGAATTGCTGGTAGGCAACGAAAAAGGAAGGAAATTCGTTCCACAGAGCATGGAAGGGGTATGACCAACGAGGCCCGCAAACGGGCCAGGATACGGAAAGAAGAACGGGAGAGAAAGGAACGGGAGAAAAGAGATGCACCGACGATTGATGGAAATCCGGCTGGAGCTTGAACCGTACCTGGAAGAGTTGGTACGGGAAATTGCCTGGAAAATACCGCGTGCCTTGGTATATTGGTGTGTGATACGGGCAGCGGCCCACGCAGCAACGGGCAAATATGGCACCCAGGTTATGTCGGAATTGACCATAATGGAGGCCCTGAAACGTTGGGAGGCCTCCAACCGGAGTACATCTCTTTTCGCTCTGTCACGGAGTATCATGGCGGATGGATTAAAGGCTCCCACCTTACGGGAAGTGTATCGGAGCAATGTGGCCATGTTACTTCATAAGTACGGTATTACGGACTTTAAGGCCCGTAATGAGATGGCCGAGGCCATTTTGAGCCTCTTATTCTCATAGGCCTGAAAATGTCAGATATTCCCTGGTATAATATCGTTGGCAACCCTAATGAGTGCACACTTTCCCCGGGTAAACATCACACCTGGGGAAAGTGGCAGTTTGTTTTTAGGGGGCGATCTGGGTTCGACAGGGGCATTGAGGAGAGCAGTTGCGCATCTGAGCACCCCCACAACGCTCGTAAATCTTTGTGGGAATCAAAGTAATTGCCAAAGACAGCGATTACACCGCAGTCCCGCTCCAAAGAGCGGCGTAACTGCCAGTCAGCCCTCGATGCCTGTTAGAGGGGTTCTGGCTGTCACACAATAGGCTCAAGCAGCTACAAGTGCCCTGGTGTAGCTGATGAAAAATGAAGGGGCTGAGGTAATAGGGGTCCTGCCCGGTTGGGCTCCTTCGGCCGAGATGAAGAACTGGGAGATGATGCGTGGTATACTGTGATCTGAAGGCTTCTGGACGCGGGTTCGATTCCCGCCGCCTCCACTCGAGACTGCTGTTGCGTGAGTCGTGAAACACCGGCCTTGACGTACCGTCTAGTAAACGGAACGGGGAAAACGTGAGGGTTCAAGTCCCTCCTCAGCAGTTTCGTTCAAATTACATTTGACTTATAGCGGAGTGGACCAGTTGGTAGGTTAGAGGGCCCATAACCTCTTCGTCGGGGGTTCGAATCCCTCTCCCGCAACTTGTACCTGTGTGGAATTGAAATACAACATTTGGCGTGACAGCACACTTCCGTCTCTTACCCCTACGGGGGTGGCACCTGTGTGGAATTGAAATAATGTGGGTGTGAATAAGAGTTTTATGTCTTGTAGAGGGAGGTAAAATCCCCTCTACACGTTTTTTAACTCGGAGGATCCATGTCGAATCGATTCGTGGTCTTTGAGGGGATTGATAAGTCCGGGAAAGAGACTCAGGCATCCAACCTGGCACAGCGGTTGAGTACCTGTGGAGTCTCGGTACGATCTGCCACCTTTCCGGACTATGAGACCCCTATCGGGGGAGAGATCCGGGCCTTTTTACAAGAGAAGCAGTACATGGACCCTTATGTACGACACCTTCTGTATACGGCCAATCGATATGAACTCAAAGAAGGAATCGAGGAATCCTTACGGGCCGGGAGGTTTGTGGTATGTGACCGTTATTCCCTATCCGGAGTGGTATACGGCATGGCCCATGGGCTGGGGCGACGGTGGTTGATGGATTTGGAACGGCATCTTCCCCAGCCCCATTTAACCTTTCTCCTGGATATTCCCGTAGAAGAGTCCTTAAGACGCTCTCAAGGGGCGGGAGACCGGTATGAACGTGATACGGAACTTTTAAAGCGGTGTGTGGAGCTCTACCGGGAGGAATGTGAGCAGTCCTCTGATATCATCCTTATTAATGGAATGCGGGAGGCGGGAACAGTGCACGATGAGATCTGGGAATTCGTTAAACGGTGGTTTGAGCTATGAAAAAGATTATCTTTGGGTCACAGATCTCTTTATCCATGGTAAAAAAGGGTGACCGCTTCATCGAATGTGATAATGGCAAGACTGCCCTGGTAGAGGCTCTGGAAGATTGTCGTACTACACCCGTGGAGTTCTTTGGAAAGGAGCAGCACCAGGTACGGGTACGGGTTTTATGTGCCTTTCCTGAGATCTCAGAGCGAGAATTTGAGATGGTGGCCACGAAAGGTTCACCTTACAGTTCCATGTTTTTTAAAGAAGGAACAGAAAATGAAACAGAGTCAGATCCTCGCCATTGAAGGTGAGATCAAAACAACCGTCCATAAGGCGATATCGGAGCTGCACCATCGGGTACGTCCCGAACTCTTTATCGGCCTTACCAAACAGTATACTCCCAAGGATGAAGAGGGTGAACGTGTCCCGTCCGAGTACAAACGTATCCAGGCCCATGCCCCCGATGTCATAAGAGAGGCCCGAGAGCTCTGGTCGAGGCTGTGGGATATTACTTTGACCAAAGATGCCGGGAATATGAATGCTCGGGCCGATGTCGTTCTGGATGGTGAAGTGATTTTAAAGGATGTTCCGGTGCCATTTCTGATATATCTTGGTAAAAAACTGGAAGATGTACGGACTTTTATCACCAATATTCCGACCCTGGACCCGGCTGAGGCATGGGAATGGGATAAACAACAGGGTTATTGGGTGACGGCTCCTGTACAGACCAATCGTACCAAGAAGGAGTTCCGGGTTATCGTTAAAGCTCCTGCAACCAAGGAACATCAGGCGGTTACAGAATTGGTAACTGAGGACACTGTGGTGGGGTACTGGGGTACAATGAAACAGTCTGGGGCCCTGTCGGCACCGGAAAAGGCCAAGTACCTGCAGCGGGTAAATGCCCTGTTGGAGGCGGTAAAGGTGGCGCGGGAATCTGCCAATCTGGTAGAGGTGCAGCCGCGTACGGCGGGGGAACAGATCTTTGGTTACATTTTTCGGGAGTAGTTTCATTCGGGGATAAGCTCAGCTGTAAAGCTCAACGCTTACCATAACTCTCTGTCTGATGGGCCCTAAAGGCCCGTGCAGGTTCAAGTCCTGCCCCTGGCACCTTAGCCGGGGTGGCGAAATTTGTCCCTAGGTGGACAAGGGCAGACGCGATTGGCCGGAGGGTTTTAAGCTCAAGTTTTACATCCCAAATAAGCTGAGTACAGGCTATGCCGTGTATCTCCTCCTCCCGTGCTTCATTGAAAGGTATACCGGTTCAATTCCGGTCTGGCGCTTTTATGCGCCGGTAGCCCAAAGGTAAGGCACTTTCACTTAGAGCTTAGGCACGGGTATTTGTCGTTACATGGATATTCATAGCCCCATGCCTCATAAGCATGTATATACTGGCGGGGGCCTTTGTGGCAGAGTCCCCCGTCGCCATGAGGGGTTCGTCTAGTGGCAGGACGCCGGCCATACACGTTCCCGTACAAATACTTAGCCGTACAGGCTGATGTTTACGGGGTTATCGTTACCACGTCGGAAACTCGGGTTCGATTCCCGTCCCCCTCACCGATTCCGTACACGCCGCGAGGCGGCTTACAAGCGCCGTGGCACCGGAATCCCAGGAGATAGCTCTTTGATGGTACCTCTGTGGAATTGAAATTGGTGGGTTGAGAGTAGTCACCCTTCCCCCTGCGGGTTCAAATCCCGCTCTCCTGGTTTTGGGACGGACGCGGGATTGGTTCCGCAGCGGCCTGTAAAGCCGTGGCCGAAAGGCATGAGGGTTCGAATCCCTCCCCTCCCACTGGTCCCAGGTTGGGCGTACGCAAGACTGCAGACAATTCAAGGCTATGCTGCAGTCGTCTCACTTTCCCCTGTTGCCTAGGATACCACGGGGGAGATTACAGATATGTATGGCCTCAGTCCTGATGAGCGATGTTTCCGTGTACTGTAACGTAAATGTACGCCGAAACACTCCCCGATCCAAGCGAGCATGACAAAGCTCAGGGGCTTGGCGGAGGGCATATCCTTCAGTCCGGGGATATCCCAGCTTGGGACCTTTATGACGAGGTAGCTCAGTTGGTTAGAGCACTGAAACCCTTCCTTTACCAATTTAGCCTTTAGGCCGATCAAAGGGAGGTTACCAATTCGAATGGGGTGGTCGGAGGTTCGAATCCTCCCCTCGTTGCTCTGTCTCCCCCTCTTTGTTTAATGGAACCTATGTGGAATTGAAAACCTGGTAGAGCAGCGAATAACGTATCTAGTAGTACCTCTGTGGAATGTGGTTCGAATCCATCCCTGTCCACTCAAGAGCGGGTAGCTCAGTTGGTTAGAGCACTGAAATTTTTCGGTATCGTCTCTTAGCCCCAGGCTGCAGATACCGAATTATCGGATTTTAATCCAGGGGTCGGAGGTTCGAATCCATCCCTGTCCACTCAAGGGCGAGTAGCTCAGCTGGTCAGAGCAAAAGACTGATGTACTGGTACAATACCTTAGCCTCAGGCTGATAGTACCAGGTTATCAAATGGGATCTTTAGGTCGGGGGTTCGAATCCTCCCTCGCCCACCTTTTTAACTTAGCCTTTTAAGGCTGAAAGGAGTTCGTCATGCACTATAAGGATCTACTTAAGAACGGTACCAGTCAGCAGGAGCCTCTTCCGGGGCGGGAAGCGGACATGGTACAGAACCTTGCCGGCGGGTATGCCTTTCGGGCCCCACTGGAGATGTCTGTGAGGCGTTGGCTGCTTACCGGAAGTACCAGTAACGCCTTCTATCAGAACAAGAAGGAGCTGACCTACCAGAATCTGAAGGATCTGGAGCAACTGATTCAGGAAGCGCCGGACCAGGCAGCCGCCCTGATTGTAGAGGCCTCCCAGAAAGGCTTAAAGGTCAGTCCGTCCATCGTAGCCATGGTGTACCTCTCTAAGGGGAGTCATCGGGCCAAGAATTTGTTTATGGAACAGTTCCCGACGGTAATTCGCACCGCCTCTCACCTTTATGAATTCCTCATGTACACCAAGGAACTCCGTGGTTTTGGTTCCTTGATCCGAGAGGCTGTTTGGAACTGGTTCGCCATTCGGGATACCAAGCAGCTGGCGTATCAGTTTGCCAAGTACCAGTCCCGGTATGGGTGGAGTGCCCGTGACGTGCTGCGGAAGTTCCATGTGTGGCCGGGGATTCCCGGAAAGGGCCCGGAAGAGACCAGAAATGCCCTGTTTCACTGGTGTGTTAAAGGCTGGGACTCTGTAGGTGCAGATCCGCACCCGGAAGAGGCCCTGCGGCAAATCTGGTGGATGGAATGGTTGAAAACTCATCAGGAAGAGTCGAATGTTCTGCAGGCCATTTTACAGGGGAAACTCACCTGGGAGATGGTTTCGGGCCGAGTACCCATGACACAGGCTGTTTGGGCGGCCTTGTTTCAATCGATGCCCATCACGGCCACCTTACGGAATCTGGGGCAGCTCACGGAAAAAGAGGTCTTCCAGTCTTCGGAGTATGTCACCTGTTTGGCGGAGCGCATGACGGAAGAGGCCATTGCGAAGGGCCGAATTCATCCCTTTACCATTGCCATGACCCATAAGGTGTATGCCGGCGGGGGTACTTTGGGCAAAAGTAAATTACGTTGGCAGCCGCATACGAAGGTACTCCAGATCCTGGAACAGGGAATTGATATTGCTTTCGGAAAGGTTCCCCCGACCAACAAACGTATCTTACACGCCCTGGATATCTCTTCGAGCATGTGGAGTACGTTCAATGGAACCGTCATGATGTACGCCGGGGAGATTGCGGGGGTTATGGCTCTGGCCACGATCAAGAGTGAGGAGAGCAGTGTCATCGGGGGGTTTTCTACAACCTTTGAGCTTCTAAGAATGGGGAAGCTTACCCGATATGGGGATTTGCGTCGAAATGGCCCTGTTTTTAGTGGCCTCAACTTCGGGGGGACGGATGCTTCCTTGGCTTATACCTTTGCTTTGCAGCATAAGCTCCTGGTGGATACCTTTGTAAGCTGGACTGATAATGAGACCTGGTGTGGCTATAACCATCCCGTTGAGGCTTTGAATAAGTACCGGGCTCGTATGAACCCGAATGCCAAGGCGGTGTACGTTACCATGGTCCCCTATGGTGATAAGACCACGTTGGCTGATCCACAGGATAAACACAGTTACGATATTGTGGGGTTTAGTCCGGATACCCCGGCCCTGATCCACATGATTGCGGATGACACCCTGTGAAAAGGCAATACCGTAAGGCAGCCTTGTCCTCATTAAACCGTGAGCGCCTGGATACGGTAAATGGTATTATTGAGGAATACGTGGAGCTGGGGTACCGTCTTACACTACGACAGCTCTATTACCAGTTGGTTTCCCGAGATATCATCCCCAACTCTGATAAGGAGTACAAAAAGCTTGGAAATCTTCTGGTAGAAGGGCGTATGGGCGGTGTAGTGGACTGGGATGCCATTGAGGACCGGGTACGACAACCCTATATTCCGTATTGGGTACATGATATCGCACATGCTCTGCAGGATACGAAGGACCAGTACCGCCTGGACCGGCAGCGTAACCAGGAGAATTATATCGAATTGTGGGTGGAAAAGGACGCTCTAAGTAACGTATTAAAACGAATTACCACCCACTATCATATCTTTCTCTGTGTCAATCGCGGCTACTCGTCCTGCAGTGCTATGTACGATTCTGCCATACGCATCCATAAGAGTGCTGGTCGGCGCCATAAACGTCCTCAGTACATTTTGTATCTGGGGGACCATGATCCTTCCGGATTGGATATGGTGCGCGATATCGGGGCTCGTTTGGGGGAATTTAATGTGCATCCAGAGATTCGGCACATTGCACTCACAGACACCCAGATCGAAGCATATTCACCACCCCCTAACCCGGCAAAGATCTCAGACCCTCGAGCTGCCGCATACATAAAAAAGTACGGAGACACCTCCTGGGAGGTGGATGCTCTACGGCCGGAAGTACTGAGTGAGCTTGTTAATGCGGCTATCGAAGAGCTCATGGACATGGAGGGTTTTGAGGAGGTCCTGTCCCAAGAAGAGATTGATCGGGAATTTCTCAGTAATTTAGCTGATGAAAGGGGCCAATGATGGCTTTTTACATGTTCTGTCTTTTTATGGGTGGTGTGATCCTGACTCTGGCCTTTACTCTGTGGTTTCCTCTTCCCCTGCGTCGCAGTAACCACGAGCTGGGGAAACGGTTCGAGGCCTTATGTCGGGATCTCTCGGATGCCGGGCTTGTCGTTGTGATAAGTTTAGATCGACCGAGAGTATATGTGAGGCATAAAGAAGATGTGTCAGCAGCGGAGTACAGTTATACGTCCGTAGCAATCGTGGAAAATGATCCACCCCTTTTTTATGTCAAACCATCCAATACGTCAATGGAACACCCCGAAGATGAAGGGAGCCAGAGATGCCCACAGCGCTTTTTTTCATTGTCACAGCTCTCCTGAGCATTGCCATTTCATGGCTGGTCTCCTATCTGGTGGCGAGGTACTTTTGGTCATCTCGCCGGCATAAGGTTACACAGTTGACGGAGGCGGCACAAAACGTCTTACAGCGGATCGTTGAAAGTACAGAGATATCCCCGGCCCCGACTCTGTACGTGGCCTTCCCACGGGATGTAAAGTTGTCCATTCATACATACAGTAACGACTTCTTTCGTATACGGGGCCATCTGATTTATGGAGGGGCGGAATATGAGGTCGTTTTTGAGAAGACCGTTTCCGATATCGATGCCATCGGGGGGTTACGAAAGGTACTCCCACTGTTATGTGCTCAGATGGTAGAAGAGCTCTTTATGAAATGGGAACGGAAGCTCGAGGATGAAAGATTCCTTACTTCCGGGGAAGCCTCTAAAACACTGGGCACGACGCCCTGAAATACAAACGTAAGTGGCATGGCCGGAACCGGCCGATACAAAACATCATACGAGGAGATTTTAATGAGGCACGTACTGTCTGCACTTTCCGTTCTGGTACTGATTCTTATGTGTTCTTGTGGGGGCAACACCGAGGCTCAGATCATTCAGGCGTCCGAGGCCAACATGTTGGACTACATGACCCGGCTGTATCCGACGGGAAAACTCTCCATTCATTGCATGGGTACCGACTCTGATAATAATGGGTATGTCTCCTGTGATGGGACCGTGTCCTTTTTGGATAAGCCCAATGAACTCCCGGCACAGGTGGCAGCGGAATGTTCTTACCGGGGGAAGGGATGCAAAGCCAAGAAGTAGTAAAGATCCCTGTTAAGCAGTACCCGCGTGTAGTCCTGGCGGGAATTATTCGAAGTTATGGATGTCTGCCAGGGGATTCCCGGCACTATGTATTGAAAAATACGTGGGATAGTACGAATACCAATGGCGCCCCTGACAGTATCACGGTCCTGCGACAAGTACCACGTCGTTTCTTTTTCTGGGCCCGTCATTGTGTCTGTTACGGTGAGGTCAATTTTAAACTCGGGTTGGAGGGAAAATACGACCTGCAAGTATGTATACACGGGAAGGGCTCTGTGGTTACCATGACCCAAATTATCGGGGGGTTTCAGGAGCATTACCCTCATATTGGGGAAGTGTCGTTTCATTGTGTGTCTGAGGCCCCACAACAGGTAATTTCCTGTTCTCCTCCCTCTTTTATGGGTGATTAACTATGAGAATTGTCATAACGCCCCTTTGTGATGGGGGGCAGGGCGGCTTAAGCGCCTCGGTGGAAGATGACAAGGGTGGGTGTATCGCCCATTCTTTTATCCGGGACTATTCCTGTGTGGTAAACACCCTGGAACAGACCTTTAATGTTACAGCGCCGGCTTTATTACGAGACCTGTTACGGGAACTTTCTCGACAGCAGATCCCGCCCATGAAAAGCGTGGAATGTATCCTAAAGGAAACTGATCCGTTATTGACAGGACCAGCCCCGGTTCGACAGGTTTTCACGGTCAATAACCGGGGCATTCCCCTCTTTCATGTCACCATGAAGGAGCTGGAACAAAGTCGGGAACTTCAGCGGGATATCCACTTTACCATTCAAGTTTCCCATTTGGATAAATCCCTGGCGCGTGTCCAAGTGGATAATACCCGGAGCCAAACACCCTTTTTCTGTCTGGATACGGAACTGTACCTTTTGTTCTTCCCTACCTGGGACTATTCCGGAAATTGTGAGGTCCCACAGCGGCATGTTATTCGTTCCGGGATCCAACGGGTGTACATTACCCGGCGCCGGAGTGAGGCGGTAAAGGCCTTATTGGGATGGAGTGAGGGAGAGCTGGGAAAGTACTTACAGTATGGTCCGGATGGTGGTGGTGCGCGGTACTTCGGATTTACCGAGACTGAGTTCAAAAAGCCGCTTTTCCGTCTTCACATCGCCTCCAACTTGGTATCCGTACTTCTTGGGAACACCTGGAAGGATATGGGAAAGGGGGAATTTGAACCGGGCCATGAGTGATGACATTTTTGACCTGGAAGAGGCACGACGGAAACGCCAGCTCTGCCATAAAAAGGACGCTGCCCCCAAACAAAGGGTGTACATTAGTGGTGGGAAGGGTACAGAGCGTATCATCGACCTGTTACAGAACCAGATCGTCGCGGAACGGAAGAGACAGGGGAAGGAGCTCTATCCTTGTTTCAATCAAAAGTGCCCGACCGCAACCACACAGGGGACATGTTCCAAAAAACAGAGCTGGGACTGTCTCTACCAAATGGTAGAACCGCCCCCTAACCCGATGGATTATGAGGGTGAGATGCCCTCACATCGTGAGGCCCTGCAGATTCTGGAAGAACAGGGAAATATTAAGGGGGAACTCACCCGTATTCGGGCTGAGAATATGAAGTACGTGGAGTCCAAGGCTCAAGGATCGGAGGAGCGGTACGGTACTGAAATTCATGGTATAACTATGGCCCAACTGGAGGCTTGTGTGCTGACGCTTTTCCGGGAGGCCCGGGAAGACGGGAATATTTTTGCCGGTATGGGTGGGGGATTAAGCCTGGAAGAGGAGGAGATCTTTGCCAAGAATCTCTTAATTGAAGTGGAAAAGGCCATGGGCATTTATCCGAATATAAGGCCATTAAAATGATTCGATACCAGGTAAAACATGATTTCTATATCCCACCCCTTGTAGATGGGCTGACCTTTGTGAAAGAATTCAACACCGGGCCGGCAGAATCAATGGTGGGATTTACGGTTGTGGCAGCGGGCCAGGATGAGCTCATTGCACACCGGGAACCGGATGGGTTACGGGTGTATGTCTTTGATACCTCACTGGCGGGCCCCAATCAGTTAGTGATGACCTTTCTGACCTCCCGTAAGATCCTTGAGGATTTGGAGCTTAAAAAGGTCATTACCTGTATTGCAGGGCCGGATGTGGCGATCTATCTGAAGATGCTTGGGTTTTGGGGACGTACCTGTGAGGTCTGGAAAAAGTGGAAGGACACCGGAAATAGTATCCGGGCGGCGCATGAAATCTTTTGTATCTTACGGGACGGTATCCGAGAGATGGAAGAACTTCAGCGGCTTTTGAACCAGCTTTCCCTGACTCCTCGGTTGGACTGGAAAACACCGGAAGAATACTATTTTGATGCCCGTGAATTTAAGGAGGACGTATGAATAAGGCCATTGCTCCCAGCCCGGCTCTGCAGGAACGCCTGGAAAAGATCCGACGACTGGTTGAACTCGTATATGCCCCTCTTACCGATAACAGAGAGGCCATTGTTTCTACCGCCCTGCGGAGGGACTTTGCAGCCCGTGTTTTAGAGACCGTGGGCCTTCATGAGCTTGTCCCGGACTTCATAGACGACTGTGTGGTGGAAGAGACCCTTATAAAACTGCCCCAGGAAGATCAGGTGCGGTTGGCGGTCGATTACGTAACGAATTCGGGCAATGAGCTCATTAACGAGCTGGCCCGTACAGTTATCCGGGAGAAATTGGTCAAATCCAATCAGGAAGAGAAGCGTGGGTGGTACGGCCCGAAAACAGATAAGATACAACTTCCATAAGCATATGTCACGGCAGGAAGAAAATGGATACAGGGAAAATCTTTAGGCACCTGCGACGAATATGGCGTATGCTGTTATGGTTGCTGCTTCCCACAGCCAGAGCATCCCCGTATCGTCCTTTTCTGGGTGTGTGGGGTTTTACACAAACTATATGCACCTGTTACATTGTAATCATCCCGCAAAATGGTGGATTTTGGACTGGGAGTTTCTAATGAAACAGGAGGACGATTGATTGGGGGGCCTGCGGGCCCCTTTCACATGGAGGTACTATGAACGAACAATTCTCTGAATTAGGAACGAAGACCACCAAAGAGGTGCTCTTACAATACTACAACGCCGCCCGGAATCACATTGTGGGAAATGGGGGTCAGACTTCTCTGAACGCCCAGGAAATCGCAAAGGAACGGGAAAAGAATGACGCCCTGGGTACAGCGAAAACGGCCCAAGACACCCCTACCCTGATTTCTGCACTGCGGGCGTCACTGATGGCGCAGCTGGCAACTCTGGAAATGCAGTACAAGGAGGCCATTGACGATTATACCCGGCTCCAGTCGGCCGTGACCTTTCGAAGCATGGATCTGGAAGAGATCTATGGGATCGAGAACAAGGCGGGGGCCCTGGCATCTTTGATTGAAGCCCACCAGAATAAAGAGACCGAGTTCGAGCTGAAACGGAAACAGGATACCGAGGTCCTTGAACAGAATTTGCGGGAGCGTCGAGCCCGTTTTGATATGGAAATGGTCCAACAGCGACAGGCCTGGGAACGTGAAAAAGAGGTGTACCTCTACAGCTGGACCCGAGACAAGGAACGTAAGGAACTGGAATTGGTAGATGCACGGGAAGCCCAGGACCGTAAGATGCAGGAAGAGTATGAGGCCCATGCCCGCAAGATGTCCGATTACACCATCGAACTTAATAAGCGGAGCGCCCTTCTGGATGAGCGTGAACAACACCTGGAAGAGCTGCAGCAGGAAATCAGTACCTTCCCACAGCGCCTGGAGGATGCGGCGAAGAATGCACAAAAGGAGGCCTTCGGCATTGCCAAGGAACGGGCCGAGAACCAGGCGAAGCTGATCGAGGCACAACACAGCAGTAAGGTAAGTGTTCTGGAGGCCCAGGTAAAGGGACAGCAGAGTCAGATCGAAGAGTACCGGAAGATCATTGAGGAACTTCGTTCCGAACTTAAGGCAGCTACGAGTGAGATCAAGGGTCTGGCAGGGGAAGCTCTGAAGGCCAGCAGTGGCCGGGAGTTATCCAATAAGATGGAAGCGGTCTTGAACGAGGCCATCAAGAGCCAGAAACAGGGAGATAAGAAATAGTGTGAGTGCTATTTCAGGCATTCATTTTCCTTTTAGATTGAAACCGGGTGTAAAAACCCGGTTATTGGGGTCGTAGCCCAATTGGGAGAGCACTGCGTTTGCGGCGCAGAGAGTGGGGACTCCCCCCGACTCCACCATTACGTTCGAGGAGATTTCATGGGATTTACACAAACATCTTCCCCTCAGATTCGTGAGACCAAGGGTACGTGGTGGGCCAACCTCCTATGGACATTCCACATCCGACCCCTCTTTGTACTTCGTAACTGCTCTTCCTGGCGAAGACTGGTGTCCGTGTACCGCATAGATCTGGCTACCATTTTCTCCTCCGTTCGTGTAAAAGTTTCCCCCTCAATTCTGGTGTGGTTACAGTCCCCCCATCCGCGGTGCGGGGATAACCGGTACGTAGCCGAACAGGAGGGGGCGCTTTTAGATATCCGTAAGGAACACCAGGCCACCCAATGGGAGTGGGGTATTCGTTATGGTGGTGGTATCCTGCCCTGGGATGGTGGTTATACTGATACCTTGGAAGAGGCAAGGGAGGCGTCCTTAAAAAGTCTCCGACAGTTTATCGATATGAAAAAGATCAGGAGTATTTAATGCAAGGAAAACGGGTTTATCTCAATAAAGAAGAGTACTTGGATCTTTCAGAACCAGGGACGTATGGGGTAGATAAAGATGGGCTGTGGTGGTGTCACCCTCCCAAGGGGGGAGCGGGGGCTTTGGACCGGCATCATGTAACTGAGCATGCTGATGGTACGATTACGGTCCTGCCCTCAATCTTTCTTCCCGGGATCTGGCACGGGTACTTGAAACAAGGCGTATGGCAGAGCTGTTAAGCTTGAGTCCCTACTCAATGGGAGAGTACCACCTAAGGGTGGTTGTGGCGGTTCGATTCCGCTGAGGGACACTGGAGGACCTCTTAAGGGGGTGTAAGGTGTACTGGAAGATTTTATCCATTAACTGGTCACATTTTATAAACCCCGCCGACTGAAACGGAGAGGTTCTCCATCATATACATCGGTGGAACACGCATGTTGGAGGGCAGGGCGGCACCCTGTCTTCCACCCCTTCGGGGGATTGTTAAGGGGAGTGACATAAGGCGTTCAATGATATTCACCCTGGCCTATTACGCTCTTTTTACCATAACCCTCCTCTGTTCCTTGTGGTCATTGGGACGGGGGGTACGGAGGGTCTTACTCCAACGTCGAGAGGCGCAGTGTGCCTTAAAGGAGCGTGAGCTCACTTACCTGGAGAGGCAACGAAGTATCCCCTGTCCGGAATGTGACCGGGATCTTATCTTGGAAACGGAAATTGAGCCGGGAAACACTGATACATATACGGTACAATGTCCTCAGTGTTGGAAGATTCGGGTGTACCGAGTCTTACCAGAGGGGTACCAGTACTGGAGGACCATTTTTCCTCCTATGGAAGACTATCTTGTCTCTTCTGATACGATTCTGGTAGATTTCCCGAAGGATTATGACCCCCGGGCCTTTTATGGATGGGATGGCTGTGACCCCGTTAAAATGAGTGTGGAGGGGTTGATATTTCCGTCATGCTATCATGCCAACTGGAGAGGCCGAACACTGTTTCGTCTCTATCAGATCCGCCCTGGTACTTTACAGGCCGGGGACTTTTTAACCCTGATTGTGTCGTATCGAGCCAAAGATCCAGTGCCGACGGAGGGAAGTCTCAGGGCCTCCTTTTATCTCTTTGGTGACGGGGGGTGGGTTACGGATAATGCTTTCGCCCACCTCTGGGATATGCAGAAACAGGTAATAACCCCTACTATCGAGACATATGAAAAAGTGGACCTCCTGCGCGTACAGGTACGTCCCATAGATGCTCAGAAACTTACTCCTATAGCCTATGATGTGGCCAGTAATGGGGGGTGGGTACACCTTCTTGTTTCTACCTCGACGCCACTGGTCCTAACCCGATTACTTCTTATAAAGAATGGAGGCAGTAATTGAAGGTCCGCCCGGTAAAGAAACTTGATGATGGGAAGACCTATGAGTATTGTAGTGCTGAGGAGGCTACGCACATCTGGGTGAATTTCCCGGGGCCGCATGGATACCAGATTCTTCCAGTACGAGGAGATGTCTCCCCCAAATGGAATTGGGATGGGAATGTGGATGAGCCTACGATAACTCCCAGCATACGAACAAAGGCCCATGATTTTGTCTGCCACTCTTACATTACCAAGGGGAAGGTACAGTTTCTGGCCGACTGTACACATGAGTACGCCGGAAAAACCATGAACTTACTAGAGGTCGATATTTAGAGGAATTACATGAAGCAGTACTCTTTGATTTTACCCCCCTGGTTACGAAAATGTATCTGGTACCTGCGGAGCTTATGTGGACATGTCGATAGTATCCGTGGCCCTGAACTAGATCCTAAGCCGGGTGTAGTACTGAAGCTGTCCTACAAGGAGCACTTTGGTGTGGGGGATTACATTGTGGACCTTCCGGGGTTCCTGATTCCAACCAAGATCATACGGGTGGAGAACGGAAAGTATACCACCTTGGGGGCCTACGGGTGTAAGTCCGAGTACGATGAAGATGATCTCAAACTCTTTCGTAAGCTCCAGCCCTTTGAACTTAAGGCGCTTCGGGATTGTAATGATGGCCTCCTTTCCTGGTTCTTTCATCCCGATTGGGGGTTACGGGGTCTTAATTTTACCGAACGTTTCAAAGAGCCGGAACAGCACCTTTCCCAGTACTACCCCCATAGCCTTTTACGAAACCTGATACGTCAGGGCATGCACCCACAACGTATTGAGCCCATGCATGATGTAAAAGGGGGGGTATATGTGGTATATGAACGGGGAGATACCACTATGACTCTTTTGTTTTACCCCAATGGAACGATCTGGGCAGTCACTAATAGTACCTCTATTCCTCGTGACGTTTTGAGGGGGGAAGCAGAAGTAATGCAAACCGTACGTGAGTTTTTAGGAGAAACACCATGCGCCGTGTAACTCGTTTGAGTACCATCATCATCGTTATAGCGGTCATAAGTCTGGGGAGTATCGTTTTTACGGGAAAGGCCTGCATCGATCGGGATGACAAGATGTGGGCACATGTCCATGAGCTGTATCCGGATCTTACTGACATCCGCACTCGCTGCGCCAATTTTGATACGGATGGGGACGGGTACATTCGCTGTACGGCTACAGGGGTCGGAAGGGACGGGTCACGTCAGACCATCGAGGCTGAATGTAGCTGGTTGGGGGGTTGTGTGCCTATACGTGCTCGACTGCCATAGGAGGTTCATATGGAAGGGCCAAAGATTCTCACGCCCGATATGCAGTTCTTACAGGATGTGATCAACCAGACGGGTTGGGGTAGTGTTAAATCATTCTTACCTCAGTATGAGGAAGAGATGGTACAGCTTAATATCCAGATGGAGGTGCGGGCGCCATCTCGGGTGTATCAGGAACGTATCTGGGCTGCAGATCGCCCCCACTTCGTATCTGGCGGCATAAGTATCGGTGTCTATCCCTGGGCGGGGAAAGAAGGAAAGGGGAAGGACCTTTGGGACCTAGAGATTCACAGCCGCGTCAATGACATGGGACGGATGATTGGGAGTTATACCCACATCTTTAAGACCTTACGGGAGCTCGAATGTATATGACGGAACAAGAAGTGTTGGCGGCCATTAAAGAGGGGTTTAATGCCCCGGAGTTGTTAAAGGACGCCAATCCCAATCTGGTACGACGTTTTAACGGCTTGTGTTCTTCACTTCAGAAGTTTATAACGGATGTACGCGTGCATTTTCCAGATGCCGAGTACTATTCCGCCAGTGGGACCTTTTGTTTACTCCTCGGACAATCCCATACACGGGAGGGGAGCCCTCAACAAGATTTAGTCGCCCTGACCGGCACAGGTGGCCTGATCATCGATGGCGGCGACTGGTAAGGAGATATTTATGGATAACATGTTGCCTTATGACCCCCTCAAATCCCTCTTTTTCAAGATTTTGGAGGAGTGCATCAAAAACGGTGTAACACAGCCTCCGAAGTCGGATTACATGAAGAGCCTGGTGGTCTCCTGTCGGGAAACCTTAGAGACTTTGGAACAGGAAAATGGCCGGCTCAAAGAGTCCTACCACAGAAGGCTTGAAACGGATTCTGAAAGTTTATTGGGGCGAGTATTACGAGAGGAGGCGGAATTACGGTATGCGGCAAAGGACGATGCCCCTACGCTCGAAAATATTCCAACAGGCCCGAATCGACTCATCTCCCGTCGGGATCGTGAAGAGAGAGCTCTGGCCTTTGTAAAGGCAGTGCTGCAGTCCTCCCCCGGATTAACCGCAGCCCTTTCCGAGGCCGCTATTCTGGGACGGTATACGCAACCGCGGGAGCTCCAGTCTGTCTTCAAAACGACGATCGAGAAATTCTTCGCCTCTTCTATGCTGCCCCGTACAAAGACCGCTTTAGGGGTAATGCCCCAAGATGCCGATAAGATGCGGGGACTTTTAAAGGGTACCCTCTCGTCAAAGGAGGATGTCATTACCCCTCCTACAGAAACCACCGTGTGGATGCTGGCAACAGCTTGTGACACAGAACAGGTTCTTGGTACGGATCTGGATGCTGCTCTGTGTCTGGTCCACCGTACCAATGATGCCGCCCTTTGCTTCCATGACCGCGAAGAGGCCGAACAGTTTCTACAGGCCCTGCGGGAGCAACCCGAGTATGCAACCATGGTAATAGTTGCGAGTACTATCCCCATAAAGGTGATTCATCTGGAGGAGGTTAAGGACGATGGCACATCGGAAGATCCGAAAACTTTATGAGCGTATCCCCACCTTCACCTGTCAGGAAGGCTGTACCGCCTGTTGTGGGCCTGTACCCTTTGCTAAGAGTGAATGGGAGGGAGTAGAGCCCAAACTGCAGATGACCCAGGGTATAAAGTGCCCATATGCCCAGGAGGGGAAATGCAGCATCTATGAACAACGGCCCTTTATGTGTCGGTTATTCGGAGCGGTGGATGATCCTCGTCTTGTCTGCAGTAGGGGATGTGGCCCCGATAAAAAGTTGACTATCAAGGAGGGCAGAGAACTTTTAAAACGGTACAAACAGGTAGAGCATCTGTGACTTAATCCCTAACAGAGGAGAAAGGTAATGCAGGATCGTGATCGTGATTATGACCCCGATTTTGGCCCGGATGTACCAGACGGGCCGTATTATGTTGATCCGAGGATCGAGGCACAGGAAAGAAGAAGAAAGGAGCAGAGTATCTATGAGGAGGCCATGAAAGAGCGGGAACGGAGGAGGTATAAGCCCATTCCTAAGTTTTGGTAATTCGGAAAAACAGGTAGGGCATCTGTAACCAGCTTGCCCCTCTCCCCATTTTATGGGACAATAGGGGGAGGAGGTGTTCTATGTTGTTACATCTGTTGTCACCGAATAATCAGCGACGTACAATTATTGTTCTGCTCGTGGTGGTACTTGCGGTATTAGGGGGGCTTGGATACCGTGTTTCCGGGACCTTACAGAAGCTCTTGGTACGAGAGGATCCGCCCCCACCGCCCCCTATTCTGGTGTCTGAAACAACGATCCATCTGACGGAAGATTTTCTGAAATTGTCAGAGGATATCCATGCCGCGACCCTCATGTTCTACATTCGCGGCGAGATGGGGAAGTTCTACAAGTACGGTGTGTTTGACTGCTCGTTCCTGACGCAGTCCATTTACATGAATCGGTATCATGTACTCAATATGCCTCGTACAGCCAGGGAACAGCTGGCGTTCGGGATAGATATCCCCCTCAAGGAGGCTTGTACCGGGGACCTTATCCGTTTTAAGGGTGATAAACATGTGGGGATTTACATTTCCCCCAATATGGTTTTTCACAACAGCAGCAGTCGTGGCCCCAGCTTTGATAATATCAGCGAGGGCTGGCTGAGAGAAAGTATTGTGGGGGCCGTAAAAATCTTGGAGCGTCTGCCGAATGTGTGCCACCGAGAGTAACCAGCAACTGATGAGAGTAATCCGCGTAATTGCTCTGGCGGTCTTTTATCTGTTGCTGGGACTGCAGTGTTATTACGCCCTGGGATAAGGAGGTTCGATTCATGCCGAGAGACCTGTTATGGATATGTATTGCAGCCGTGGCCCCCTTCATTGGCCTCTTAATTTGCTGCGAAGTGTACACCACCGTGGAATATGTCCCCGATGACCGAGCGGTCTGTGTGGTCAAGAAGTACCTGGGGGATCAATTGGTAGATAGGGTAGTCTTACCCGATTGTGCTCCTGTAGAGGAGTTTTTTCAGTAACTAAAAGGAGAATGCCTATGTCCGACACTATCCCTAATGGCGTGGTAAGTACGTCCTTGGATGAATTTCATTCCGACCCTCACATTGAAGTAAGACCTGGAACTACTACTCTGGAGGTCAAAGATGGACCCATTGTAGCTCTCTCACCTGATATTTCTGCGCTCTTCGTTACCCCCACCTCCGGATCTGGTACTCGTGTAGCAACTCTGATGGGACGCTGCGTTGTTCCAGTGACCATGGGGGTGCTGGATGTACCGGAAAAACTTCTAAGCGGCATCAAGCGCCGCAGTGAACGTGCTGAGAAAATGCTTCCCCTGACCGCAGTGGAGGTCTACAAACGTGTGGCCCTGTTCATGGAGAAGTTCACTTCACGTGCGGCTGGTATTGCCGCAGGGGACGCTGTGACCTTTTTCTATTCCGATGCTCTGGAAAATCTGCGTACAACTAGCCCCAATCTCGTGGATACCTACTGTCAGGGACTTTTTCAGCTCTGTAACGATGTGGCAGTACTGGAAGAGCATTATTCCAGCCAGGGCCTCTTCCACCTGACACAGAACCTACAGCAATCCCTGCAGGTGGATCCGGACATGGTCGTAACTCCCCTACAGAATCAGCTCATTCGATTGAACCGTATGTCGGCCGGCATGGGGGGATATCTGATCCTGGCCCTCTTAAAGATTGTGGATGATGTGCGGGCCCTTATTACCGATGCCTCGGTACGCAGTATGTATGGAGAATCCAATGCCATTTCCCTTTTCAGTCGCTTGGGGTACCGAACTGAGCCCAAGGAGATGCTGCTGCACAAACAGATTATCCAGTTAAGTGACCTGGTATCGGAGTACGCCGAGGGTACAAAGCCCATTCAGAATCAGATGACTATCACTCTCATCTCTCTGTGCCGCAGTGTAAAGGTAGGACTTACCGAATTTTTGGCCGCCCGAAAAACGAAAGGGGCACAGAGTAAGACCGATGAGTCCGGTACACCTCCCCTTGAAGTTCTGGTAACCCGGAAGTCTAAGAAGGTGGATGAGGGCAGGTAACACATGGCGAGAGTACACCTTCCCTCCGGTCATCTTGTTGCCACAGAACATGTAACCGGCATAGAGGCGCGTCACAATGGGAATCATGCATGGAGTGACATCTCAATTTGTGTACGACTCGTGGGCGATAGTGTCATTCTTGCCGATATATTGGAACATAAGAATTCTGATCACATCGGGTCATGTTGGGTTTCGAAGTTCGACCAGTGTCACTTCGGGTTCGGCTCCGTGTCCTCTGAATCTCACCAGGATGAGGCGCTTCGTGTTGGTTGTGACCGGATAGGGCAGTTGTTACAGGTGGCAGAAAAGGGGGAAGCTGCCCCGATAAAGAAAGAAGAGGCCCCTTCACAAGAACACCCCCTCAACCAACTCCGAGAGGCGCTCACTGTTTTAACCAAGACCATTTCGGAAATGCATACGGCGCCCCCTAAGACACCATATCTGCAAGAAGAGGAGATGGACCATTACCTTAATCCCTGCCCTTTTACTCTCGCACGGTACACCAAGCCCCCCCATTTCCAGGTAAAATAATAAATTGGAGACAGTATGAACATTGAAAACTATCGTAACGTCTACCCGGATTATCCCCCCGTATTTTTTGAACACAATTGGTACATCGGCGTGTGGATGATTGGAAATTATTATAAGAACGCCACGGATTACCATGGTGCGTACCCCCACTCCTATTTGGACCGCATGTTTGCACTCTTCCCGGAAAAACAACGGGTACTCCATGCTTTTGCAGGTAAGACCCAGAAAGGTCGATGGCCAGAGGAGATTACGGTGGATATCAATGATGCCGTTGGTCCGGATGTCATGGGAGATGTGGAACACCTTTCCGAGTTGTCCCTGGGCCAATTTGATCTTATCCTGGCCGATCCCCCCTATTCTGGAGAGGATGCGGAAAAGTACGGCGTCCCCATGGTAAACCGGAACGCCGCGGTAAAGGAATTGGCCAAGGCCCTGAAACCCGGGGGACATTTGGTTTGGCTCGACCAGATGTTTCCCATGTACAGCAACCGCGTTCTCAAGCTGGTGGGGACTATTGGTATCATACGTTCCACAAATAACCGTGTACGTATGGCTTTCGTATGGAAAAGAGCATAAAATGTGGTATAAGTGAGTAACCAATTACCACATACCACAAACTCTTTAACTGGAGGTGCCTATGATCCACGATGTTGTTCCCGGTAACCCGGGAGATCCCACTCGCATTTCGAAGAAAGACCCCAAGACCCGTACCTTCCTGGATAGGCTCCAGGATAAAATGTACGGGCGGCATCAGGACGGGGTCATCTGTGTTACCTGTGGAGCCACTGTTCCCCCCGAATCTTTCCGGGATGACCTCTCTCGAAAGGAGTTCACTATCTCTGGCATGTGTCAAACCTGCCAGGATCGTGTCTTCGGGACAGATCCGTACGAAAATATTCTGGAAGAAGGGTTTTAAGGTAAAAGACGTGTGATAATTTCCCTGGCTGCCCCGGAGCATACGGTCACCGGATTTTGGCAGCCAGCTTTTTTTTAAGATGGAGCAACGATGTACGATATTACCAAAGAAGAGTATGCCGGTTATTTTGACCCTGCGGGGGCCCTCATACAACAGGTGGTAGAGATGGCACATGTAGATGCGGAGATGCATGTGACCGATGCCTCCCTCAACCCTAACGGGGTGCTGGTTGTCACGGTAAAAAGTGCCATCGAATTCTCGGATGGGGATATCCCCGGTATGCGGATCTGTACCAATCGTGTCACAGTGATCGAAGTGGATGTGGTGCTGGTGGCGGCCAAGTTAGCTGAAAAGGTCTCTTCCCAGGGGGCGCCCCCTCAATGATAGTTGTGGCTGGAAGTGAGTGCCCGGTTTGTGGGAGCTTTGGGGTATTTTCCCTGACCTATGAGAAATCCATGTACCAGGAGAGAGAAGATCCCTACCCCGAAAAGACCCACCGTTGTGAGGGGTGCTCAACTTATTTCCCCAGTGACCTCTCTCTGGAGGAACTTCGCCAGAAGGCGCAAGAGCTAAGGGAGTGGATACGTGTAAAAAACCAAGAATTACGGGAGGCATAATGCGTCCGACCTCATACCTTTCTACCATCCTGATGGTTATCAGTACCATCCTGCAAAAGGCCCATACCATCCTCAATTGGATCTCATCTCTGGTATTTGTGACCGTTTCCACACAGCAACCACTCACGATAGCGGTGGTTCGGTTTTTATGGGAGCAGTGTTACCGCATTCCCATCGGTGGTAGGACCTACGGCTCTACCAATCGTATCATTAAGGACAATGAGGAAGAGCGGATGATTGCCTATGAGATATTGGAGGGGCCTCATATCTTTCTGTACCATGGCCGTCCCTTATTCGTACGAGGGGGAGATCGTGTTGACCTCGGATTTTTTCGTTTCACCTTCCACCCCGATACTCTCGTACAACAGATACTGGATGAGTTCAATATGCACCTGACGGCCTCAATATCCATGGAGGTAGACCGGTTTGATATCTATTATCTTGAGGGACGGGGCCATGCCGAGACCAAGGGGGATGTTATGGCTGGGCTAGCGGATATGTTGAAGGAGAAGGTACCGGAGCGTTCTGAGCCTATCGGTGGCCAGACCGTGCAGTGTCTGGATACCAACCGGTACCTGGGGGATCTTACCGCGGATATGATTCGACACTGTCAGAAACGGCAGCGGCCAATCTTTCATACCTTTGCCATGAACGATGAGTTACAGGAACTGTACGACGAATTTGAATGCTGGCTCCGTGATGGGGCGTGGTACCGTGAATGTAATGTGCCCTGGACCCGTGGGTGGAAATTGGATGGGAGACCCGGTACGGGAAAAACCACTTTTGTGGTGGCGCTGGCTGAACGGTTCCGGGTTCCGATCTTCATTTTGGATCTTACCAATATGACCAACTCCGAGTTACGGAAACATTGGAAAACCGCGCAGAAAAACGCCCCCTGCATCATCCTCCTGGAGGATTTGGATCGCATCCTCAAGAAGGAGGAAGAGAAGTACACGCTCCCCGCTTTCAGCACACTCTTAAATTGTATCCAGGGTGCGGAGCGGGCGGATGGAGTATTTCTGGTTATTACGGCCAATGATGGGACCGTAATCGATTCGGCCCTGGACGTACAAGAAACGGACGGGAAAATGTCCCGGCCGGGAAGAATTGATCGGGCCTATACCATGACCACTCTGGATCATGCACAACGAACGGAGTTGGCCTATCGAATGATGCAGGACCTTCCGGCAGAAGAGATCCGAAAGGTCATTAATACCTGTGACGGATATACAGCCGCGCAGTTCGTGGAACGGTGTGGGACCGTGGCCCGAAAACTGCGCTGGGAAACACAAAAGGAGAAATGCCATGCTACTTTGTAATGGATGTGGTATGCCCATCCTCAATGCAGAAATTACTACCAATACCCCTGGTGCCTGGCTCAGTGACTGTGTGCTCTTCCTCATCCCCACCTCTTTTTCCGATGACCACCGTGTACAAGGACGGATGGAACATGATCAGGTAGGAGATGAGGTCATCAAGGGCCGCTCACTCGTGGAGGGATACCATAAGGTCTGCTGGGAACATGTCGGATGGCCGTGGCAATACAAAAACTGCAGCCTACAGATGGAATACAGTACCGCGGCCTGTAATGATCTCTGTTTATTAACTGCACCCGCTACGAGAGAGGAGATGCGGCGCATCTATTACATGGCGGGGAAAAGTCATTCTGAACATACCATGCTGTACCGCTATATACAGAATGAGTTGCATGAGGTGAAGAAGACCTCGAAAGAACTTACGGACACTCTGAATCAGCTGTGTTCCTCCCCTATCACCCCAGAAATGGGTAATCTCATGCGGGAGGCGGCACAGGATGTACATGAATTGCAGGATTACATCAATAAACTAGCCGTGATGGTATTACGTATGCAGGCCCTAAGAGACACTTTGAGATATAAAGTGAAGGAGTCTCTTACCCAGGACGGACTGTCAGATCTGGCACCCCATGAAAAACCACCCCAAGCGGATACGGTGGACGCGGTGCATGTGAATGAAAATCATGCCCCTCAACGTACCCCTCCTCCTTCCTCTGAGACAATCTCTGAGACAGCGGATAAGTGGATACAGTACTTTCTGTATACCAGTCCACAGTTGTTTGCCATTCAAGATTGTATAAGCCGCTCCGGGCTTCAAGATGTCTCACTGTTGTCTCGGGCCCGACATGCACTTGTGGAGCTGGTGCGTTCGAAATATCCCTCCCAGATTCCACGGCTCCCCGCATTACTCTATGCCCTGGATAAGGCACTCGTAACACGTAAGGCCACGTACCTGGTGACTGGGCCAAGATGATTCAAATGGGGAGACAGGCTGGAAAATCCTTATCCTGGTCGATATCGTATCAGGAAGCCCTGGACGCTATTCGAAAATACAAGGCGGGGGATGCCCGGGCCGTCTCTCTCGTGCATGATGAAATCGTGATCGAGGTGCCGCGGGAACAACAAGTCGTGGTGGCAGAGAAGCTGCAGGAGATGGTACTGAAAAAGATGGAACAGGAGGTCTCCGATTCCTGGGTTCGGGACCGGGGAATGCCGATGTTAAGACTCTGCCCCGCCTGCATGTCCTTTCTGGATTTATCGTCTGGCCGCCCGTCCCCCTATGTAGTCGTTACCGTTATCGAGTGGGGTAAAACGGAAAACATCGCGTACTGTAATTCCGACTGTGCAGCTCAGCATCTGCGATCGAGGCATAAACCACAAACAGATACAGAAAGGAATCTGGAGGAGTTCGAACGGGCCTGGAGTCGAGGAAAGCTGAGTCACTGTCCAGGCTGTAATATCCTGTTACAGGCCTGCAATAAGATATCACATGTCACCCTGCATACCGTAGAGGGGGAGAGCGTTACCTATTGTTGCGTGGAATGCGCCGAAATGCATGCACTTCCTGTTGGCCTACCGGAAGCATCCAGCCTAACTCTGCAGAAAGCGCGGGACCCCAACGTGGAAAAGGATTTCACACCCACCATCAATTTCGATCCAGGTATCGATTCGAATGTGGTGGAATGTGCTGCCTGCAAGAAGATACGACCCCAGGCTGAGGTTATGACCACCCTGTTATGGGGGGATGTAAGGACCTTTTGTAATCTGGCCTGTCAGCAAGCCTATGTGGAGCGAGAACGCTCTAAAACCGTCATGGATCTTGTGGAGGAACAATGAGCGCCATCAGTTTACTTATCGGGGGTCTCCTAGGTATTCTCATCGGGTACATCGGGACCAAGAACTCACTGCGGGGGCCGTTTAAACGTGGTGAAAAAACCTACTATGTGGTGGCAGAGGAGGACTATCTGAAAAAGGTTGCCGAAATTAAAACGGTAACGCTTTCGGGACAGGACTTTTGTGGGTGCCAGGGTCTCTACTTTGCCCGTATGGGCAATAGTGATGTGGGGGTGGTATTCACATCGGACAGGAACCCTCCTCTGCCCAACTCTAAAAACGTTCTCCTTTCGGTACAACTTGATCCGGCCCAGTGGGCTATTATTGTGGCCTCGCTTACCATGGGGGGCATAACAGGAGTCAAGTTTCACCGTATTATGGACCTGCATGGCCCAGAGTACCATCAGCCACCAGTAAAGGAGCAATGTTGTGAAGGACATTGAACTTACTTGTGCGAACTGCCACCGTAACTTAAATGTTTACACTGTTTATTCACAGGGGGGAAAGACCTATATAACCATCCGCCCCTGTGACAACTGTCTGCAGCAGGCTGAGGCCGACGCCAGACGTAGCGTAATAGATAGGAGGTAGTATGGAATCCTTACTCCAAGAGTTGATCGATAAGCATGAGGACTGGCGTATCGAGGACTCTTCCATTGTACATGAACATGACTGTCGTAGTTGCGGCATGCTCTGCTGCACCAATACCTCTCCCATCTTTATGAGCCCCTACGATGTGTATCGAATCGCCACCGACCATATGGCTCAAAGGTTGTTTCGCATTCGTACCTCGCACGATCTCTTTACACCGGCTAATGTCATGCGCCGACCTATGCTCCTCTACATGTTGGGGAGCGATAGTAATATCCCCTTGACGGTCGTGAACATGATCGAGGTACAGGGAACGAGGTTCTGCCCCTTTCTTATGACCACCCGTATTCGTTCTACACTACTGGGGTCTCAGGAAGAAGGACCCATCACGGCGGTGTGCGGGATTGAACATATCAAGCCGGCTATCTGTGCCCCCTTTCCCATTGGAAGAGTGGCCCGTATCCCCTTGGAAACTTCCTTTCAGGGAGCGGAATATTACCTTATCTGCAACGAGAAGGAGCGTTGTATCAAACATCGTACGGGAGAGGGCCTTACAGCTAAAGAATTTCTTGAACGTCGGAACATGCCGGAGATCTATGCACAGGGGGATACCTGCCGTGGGTATCTGGATCGTATCCGTAACGAGTTTCAGGGCCAGGTGCGGTACATGTTAGGGCTTTCCCTGTACGATATTGATCTCCCGGCCGTGGATCTGGGAAAATCGGTCGTGGAGATTACAAAAATGCGGGTATCATTCGCTGATCATTTACGGGCTATCCGGGAAATAATGGATGAGCATACCTGTAAGGCGTGAGAAAAGAGGAGAATGGCGGGGACTCTTCCCCGCTTTTTACCGTATAATTACGCCACCGCTCCGATAGGAGGATATCCCGCCCCGATCTTCAGAGCATCGATATCCCGCGCATACGCCTGATCCCGCAGCTTCATTCCGCTGATCTTGATCGGAATCCCACGTTCGAACTGGATGGCCACACTCTCATTGTAGAGCGTCCCCTGGGAATCGGTAGCGATGTTGTGGGATGGTACGTAACAGTCCTCGAAGTAAATCGCGCCCAGAGCATTCCCATTGGTATCCTTCACATACAAGAGCAGGCCTACCGGCTGGGCGAAAAGATCACTGGCCAGGTTGATGAAGAAGTTTTCATACCCCGGCGGGATCTTAACGTCATGCGGGTTCTCCATCCGGCTCATGCCGATATTATTGAAGAGCGGCCCGAAGGATACGGGCGGGATACGGTCAGCATAGTACGCGTACAGTACTCGCAGGATCGAGGGGCCATGGTAGTAGACACGTCCCAGACCCAGAGATCCGATAGTACGCCCGGAAATGAAGTAGGACCGTTCCGAACCAATCTCCCAGATTCGCATGATATTCCGGTTCCAGGAGAGGTTGAAATTCTGCAAGAGTCCTACCGGATAGGCGAACATGTTGGCCCCACCCCCGGAAAGAACACTTCCGACTGTACTGGTATTGGTGGAGTCCGTTCCTCCTGCGACCATGGCAAGTCGGGGAGGGCCGGCGGCAATCAAAGTGTAGGCTGCGTTTAAGTATTCACCGCTGCGCATCCCACTTTGTACGAATTTTTCATAGGCATTCTGCTCATCAAGCAAGGGCATCGGCTTCCTCCTTACGCATTATCCCCCACCACGAGGGTGAGATGGATATAGTTGCAGGGATAGGGAACATTGAGAAGCACATCCACCACCAGACTATCCGGGGCATCTTCATCCTGAGCGATGGAGACGATGCTGCCGGAAAGAATGGCCCCCTTATTCTTCAAGAACTCCAGCTGAGCCTGAAGGATCGTGGAGATCATGTCGATAAAGGTGGGGGTGATGTTATAAATCCCGATGAAGGGCCGCAACCCCGCCCGGATAAACTTGGCGGCATAGTCAACAATGACCGTAATCGAGAGCTCCCGGGTCTGGATGCTCGAAACGTTGGTCGTCAGCTGATGCCGGCAGTAAATCGGAGCCCCCGGAGCATCCTGTACCATCTGGAATACTCCACCCGCCGCCATCTTATTCATCTGGCTCTTGGTGAAGAATTCATTGGCATACCGCGGGATCTTGGTGAACCCGGAGATCGGGAAATTGGTCATACTCTGTTGCGGTGGTGTCACTCCGATGACCGTAGCCAGAGCGGCACACATGTAAAAGCCGGGAATGGTCTGTTCAATCCCGCCAATTTCCGTCGCCACATTGTCAGGGTGGACGGATACCACTCGGCGGTTATTGTAACTCTCCGCCTTGGCCCGGATAATATCCGACATGGCATTCTTATCCAGGGTCCCATCCGGAGCCATCAGGGATGCACCTTCTTGATACAGACCCCAGGTAGCGTTATACAGGGTATCCGGCAGTTCTCCGGAGACCGTAAACGTAACGGGGTAGGTCAACAGGGAGAGATCGATACCGGCAATCGTAGCCTTGGTATTGTCTCCCCCATCCGCCAGCGTGGTACCATCGCCATTGACGGTGATGAGCTTGAAATATCCATCTGACCCGTCAGCTACGGTTACACTGCTGGGAAGTTCCAGATACCAGGCATTCCCAACACCACGCTGCCAGGTGAGTTTTTCATTATCACCCTCGACTTCCGAGGCTGTAAAGACTGCCCCACCGGTTGTGGAGCGGTAGATGCTCCAGGTGATCTTGTTTCCATCTGAGCTGTAGTTGGGGTCTTCCCCATTGGCCACATATATGGTAATGCGGTTAAAGACCTTGTCAGCTCCCGAGGCATTGACATGGAAACCTACCTGGCATCGACCCCCGATCGGATAGGGGTTTACGGCCGTAGAGATATCGGAATCCAGGAGCTCAGCCTCAGTGCTGGAAGCCAGGGTGGAGTTTATACTTCCATCCGAGGCAGCAATGAGGTAATAACCTGTGGTCAGAACAACGGTAGCGATGGCCGAGAATTTCCGAGACGATAGGCCGTTGCGTTCCCGCGTTTCACGGGCATCAATGGCGATTCCGTAGTAGTCCTGATCCCCCGCCACATTCTTGAAGGCGTTGGCCCGTTTGATGTAGTACTTCACCCCATCCCCGGCGATGATGATGTACAGCCGGCTCTGTCCGTTGGACTCCGACTCTTCGTCCGCCGCAATGTCAGTACCGCTGATAGTCAGGGTACTCCCCAGCATGGTATCCAGACGTACTGGTACCGCCATCCACCAGGTCGAGCCATTGCCATCCCCATCGTCTTCCGTAGTAGCACCCCCCGAGAACCCTGTTCCGGAAGCCAGCACAACGTCCGCGTGTTGCAGCGGTACCAACGGGTTGATGAGAATGATACGTTCCCCCTCTTCATCCGGGGAGGACATATTGGTAACATGTGAAGACCCGAACTGATGTACGACATCACTATGGGTCATGGGGGCTAGAATGTAAACGTCCTTGGTCTCCAGGAAGTCATAGGCCCGGGAGTAAGCATCCGCAGTTCCCTGGGGGGCATTGATCGTGACCTCATCGATTCCCAGCAGAGCGATCTGATAATTTCCGGCCAACGAGGCGGCGATGAAGCCCGCCAGGGCCAGAGAATTATCTGTGGTCTCACTGCCGACACCGAAGTAGTCCTCGATCTGATCCGGACCCTCTATAATGGTCAGTACTGCATTGGGGTTAGCCGGACTAACATCGCAGCGCAGGGCACGATAGCCGATATAAATTTCGCCGGTAAGTCCGGGGTTTGCCCCCATAGCGGTACTGGAACGTCCGATAAGATTCTGGGTAATATCGATGGCTTCGACATACCCAGTGCTGGAAAGCACGATCTCGTAGCCGATGATATTGCTCGAGCCCGTCTGCTCGTTGATGTCCGCCTCACTGATCTCGGAAAGCTCTTCCACCGTCACATCCCCTGTGCTGGGGTCCTGATACTTAATAAAAATGGAGAGCTCGTTTTTGGGATCCGCGATCTTCAGCCAATTCATAACCTCAGTATTGGCCGGTAACGGATTCGGCAGGGCGTATCGCAGGGCCTCCGAGGTATAAATGAGGACATCGTCGGGGGTCAGGGTATACCTCAGATTGGCCCCATTGACACCGGTGAGTTTTCCGGTCGTGACACTGCGTCCCGTATAGGTAAAGCTGCCCTTATTCGTTGTATCGCTCCAGGCCGTAAGGGTTCCGGCATCCGGAAGACCGTTGACCATCTTATAGTCCAGTACGATCTCCGTATCGGTGGAAGTGGGATTGAAGGACTCATCCGTCTGTGTACGCTGCTCCCAGGCCAGATCATCGGTTGTGGCCGGTACAGTCCCGCCCTCGGTGATGGCGGCGGGAACGGTAGGTGTCGCCACCTGTGCCGCATTGTACCAGGTCAGCCCCGTAAAGGTATTGGAGGTATACCCCGTATACACGAAGTACAGTACCACCGCCCCTGCCGCGTCCTTAATGGAAATCAGATTTCCATGGTTGGTCAGGGTGCTGGTGAGGTCCGTGGTGCTCTCGATCTCCGTAGGCAGTGTGGCACCCGTGGCCAATCCAGCCACCTTTTTCAGGGCTGTGGTAGCAATCACTCCGGTACGGGCGGTTGCGGTAGAGGTACGGTTCAGCCGCAGACCCCATTCCAGGTACTGGGTCAGTACCGGATCTGCCGAGGCCCAGAGTGAGGCCATTCGAATCGGTACGATGGTCAGGGCCGTACCCGCTTCATCATAGAAGGTCACACCGGTCAGCGTCAGGGTACTGGCCGTGTAACCCGTGTATTTGACCGTAGCGACAAAACTCCAGGCGGTGCCACCAGTCTGCCACAGGGTAAGATAGCCACTGTCCGGTAGCGGCTCTGCCGGTTCCGCATTCAGTACCAGGCTGGTAGGAAGGGTATCACCGGGAGCCAGATCGATGGCTGTGGACAACACAGCCAGTCCGGCAGTATCATCCAGGTGTTTGGGTTTGGTTTTACGGTCGGGGGTGTTTACATAGTTCCCGACATTGGCCGCACTGAGGAGATCACCGTCTGAGTCCTTAGCGGCCACGATGAGGAATGCGGGGGCAATAATACAGGGCATCAGATCCGGAAGCAAGAACGTAGGAGCTACGCTCGCAAACGCCTGGCTGATTCTGATGCTCGGTTTCGCAAGTGTTGTAGCCATGTTTTACTCCTTATCAGAAACCCACAGTGTATGCTGAACTGTGGGGGTGACCGTTGTCGGCTCAATTGCCGGTGAAGTTAACGCTGTCACTCCCTCTCCGGCATAGCCCTTCTTCGGCCGTACCGGATCATGGGGATGGCGCACAAGCCGCTGTTGTTCCACAGTCAGTCGCACGATGAGTTTTTTTACCGCCAAGGTTTCTGCAGGCTTCACCTTCCATTCGTGGAAGATGACCAGAGGGTAACTTACCGGAACGGCCACCGCCTCTTCTGGAGCATGCGGTATCATGCTGCCGGGGGGCATTTCATTTCCGATGGTTCCGCCCTTACCTATATGTATGATAACACCGGCTGCATGGGCTAAAGCCGCTATCTCACGTTCAAAGTATTTGATACGGGACCATATGAACCAGGCCAGGTTGTGGGCGGGAATACCCTTGGCCTCAATGCAGTTGAACGTAAACATCCCGTTCATACCGCCGATATGGTGCCGCTCTCCCGTACGTTCATCTACACCACTCAGGTTATCCATCGAGGTATCCATCCACCCGAAGGGGCTGGTATGGAGCTGAATGACCGGTACGAAGTTCTGATCCCCGTATTTAATCGGGCTGTTGTCCGTAATGAGGATTTCGGTCTGATCGACCTCCTCACACCAGTGAAGGTTCCCGGGCTCCCGTAAAAGAAACAGGGTCTGAAGGAAGAGCAGGAAGACATCCTTCACCCGCCCGATGGGGTTTCCGGATTCATCCAGGATGCGTGAGGGATCAGGCATGCTCATTCCCTTCTACGTAAGCCTTGCGGTATTCCTCGTATTTCGGCACAAGCAACGAGAGCCCTATGGCACCGGCCGCCGTAAGCCCCGGTAAAAGGTACCGCTGGCCCTCCGGGCCCATATTGGTACCGGTAAGATACCCCAAACCATGGCCGACACCATACCCCACACCACCTGCTAAGGCTGTTAGGGCCAAGCGTTTTACCATCTCCCGATCCATACCCATAATCGTGGGTGGAGCGGAGGGTGTTTCTATTTGGGCGAGCTTTTCAAACTCATCCGTGAAGGCGGCAAACATTTACGGTACCCGTTGTCGGTTTTCGAACGGGATATGAGGTAGGGGCCACGTGCCAGCATCTATGCTGCTGTCTCGCAGCTCTTCCAGAGTGGTCATGGGAAGCGTATAGGCTGGGTCACGTCGGTTGAGCTCATGCAGGGTCAACTGCTGCTGCGTTGTAAACCGCAGTACCTGAATCGGCGACCGCTGAGCTACTACCCACCTGATATTCTCCAGTTCAATGATTATGTCACGCGGCGCCAGGACGGGGTAATTGGGCGCCGAGGCGTTGAGCATCTTTCCGGTACTGTCCCCGGATGGACCGGATGAAATCACATCCGTAGCCGTCCCAATGGCAATATATGTCAGAATGGGGGGATAAAAGCCCCCCACAAAGTTCGTCCCATAACATGTTGTACAGCCGGTTCGTACTGGTCGCTGCTTAATACTGCTGTAACACTCGGGGCATTTGTCCCCGGTGCTCCGAATCTTATAGACCAGGCACGGGCGTCCGCCAAACCGCTGCAGGTAAATCTCCCGATAACGACGGGCTATTTCAAGCCCCGCTAAACAGGGGGCCGCTTCGAGGGTGACGATGTCACTGACTGCGGTAATACCCTTATCCGGCCCCTCTTTGATCTTGGTCGCCTGCAGCTGGTAGAACCATCGCTTTACGGCGTTGGTCAGCCGCGCAGAGGTGTCCAGGATCTGGACCGTATTCACAAAGCTCTGGGACAGTATCTGAAACTCTCCTGCCGGTGATCCACTGCGAAGAAGGCATACCGACCAGTCCAAGGCGGAGTCCTGTTCGTAATCGGGTACCCAGGAGATGCCACAGATATCCCGATCAAAACAGGTAACCTCTACCTTGGTGAATCTCACGTTTACAGCCCCTCAAATTCACCGTTGGCGATACGATGTGCCAGAACTCGGCCGGCATGGTCGAGGTACTCGAAGGACATTGCCTCTTCTTCCTGCGCCGTCTTCTCCATCTCGGATTCCAGAGCAGCATCCACCAGCTCTTCGGTGGGGACTTCATTCAGATCCAGGGCGTCTTCCTCATCCCCGCAGGACAATGCAGCTTCAACCAGGTCTTCCGTAGAAATGGCATCCAGGTCAAGGATTTCTTCAGGCATAGGAGTCTCCTAATAAAAGTATCCACCCTGAATCCAGAAGTACTCAGAGTGTACTCCCCGGCCCCAAGAGTCTTCTATGTTTCGGGCCACCTTGTAGGATCGAATCATCTGATCCCACTGGGCGTGAAAGAGTTGGGCCAAGGTCTGATAACCGGGGCCCTGACTGCCGAATGAAATAGAAGTTCCCCCCGGGTCAACATAGGGGAGCTGGTTTCTGGTGTACAGTATGGCGGCCGATTCAAGTACTGTAGCCGCCGCCTTTTTGATAATCATCGATTCCGGGATCAGACTGATATCCCAATTACCCAGGAGAGGAGGAGTGATGTTGAACATTTCCACCGCATTTAAGATCGCCCAACGCAGAAACATATCCCCGGTCTCTTCATCGGAGATAAGCTGGTTCGTGGCCTTAAAATCCCGCAGGAAATCCCGCAGGTTATCGGTGTACTGGTTCACATACTCATCCGAGGTCATTATCTTTTCCGTCGTCCCTTTTTGACCTGGGCAATCACTTCCTGAAATACCGTGGTAGCCTCAACGGCAGCTTCCTGTTTTACCGGTGCTGTGATGCTACGCGGATTCACACGAGGACAGATATCTTCCACCTTCAGGAGACGCAGGACCTCAGGACGAATGCGTTCCACATGCGCATGCATGGAAGAGTGGGCCGGAAGTACCACCTTTCCGTAAAGGGGGATGGCACGAGCGGTCTCATTAACTACCTGTTTCATCCTGACCTCCTAAAAGACGAAAGATTTCCTGAGCCAGTTGTACCTTGGGAAGATTGAGTTTTACTTCCAGGCCGCGGTGTTTCACGAGCTCTCGCAGCTCCGTGATGGGGGCAGCCTGTAAGTACTCCAGCGTATATGTACCACCTTCCGACACCGGAGTGGGTTCTGGTACCGATGGCACAGGCACATCTGTAACAGAGGGTTCCGGTGTCGGGGGGGTATCTGGAGTGCTCACTGTAACCACCAGCTTTTCAAGCTCTAACACACTCAGGTGTTTACGGTCCCGAAAAACCAGGACCGCACCGGACTGTGCCAGTGAAAAGATCTCAGCCGTAATTTCAGAAATACCTACGCCACGCCCAACTGGCCCATGTTGACCAAGACGGACTGGCCGCAGCAGTACACCACGAATATGTAAGCGCCTGCTCCGCCCCGTCCTCTGTGACACGTTGTATACGGTATACATGGGCTATCCTTTAGTACTGCACGATATTGGGATAGTGCTTCACCGCTCCCGTGGAATCGGTAACGATATTCGAACCACCCAGATCGTCTTCCGCCATCGGTCTGTAGAAGGTCCCAACGAACGGGTTGCCATCATAGAGTTCCAGCTTGGCCACAGCAGCCAGATTGATGATGGAGGCTCCGATATCCTCCCAGGCCATCCACTGAATCAGGTTGAATTCCTTCTTGACGAAGAATTTCACCTTATTCAGGATGTACGCCCGGCCCAGACAGTCGGCAGAGGCGAAACACCAGATGTTCCCCGGACGCAGGATGTCGTTCTTGATGGAGCGGACGAGTTTCTTGGACAACAGGGTGTTGTACTTGTAACCGTCTACCACGACCTCGGAAGTCAGTTTGTCGCCAAACTCTTCCAGGCCCCAGGTGAGGATGTCATCGAAATCGTATTCCGACATGAGCAGGGTCTCAGCCTTGAGTCTCCGACGACCATCGATTCTCTGGAACAGTTTCACCAGATCCGATCGCACCACCTTGGAGTTGTATTCACCGCGCTGGTCAACGTTACTGGTAGAAGTAACACCGGTATTCTGACCGGTGGCACCGGTACGAAAAAACTCGAAGGCGTCCGTGTCGCTGTTATTGGCATCTGCACAACCCTTAACCACGTTTCCACGCGGGGTCGTTTCATCGGTGGCCGGATGTGGGTCAGCACTGGTCGAATAAAGGCCGTCGGTTGCCCCATCACGGGTACCGTAAAAACCTTCCACGGCCAGCTGTGCATACCGTAGGAAGTACAGGTCTCGGGTCTCCTGCATATCGGCCAGGGAGTTCTTTTCAATGACCTCGGTAACCGGCATGGTATAGGCCTGGAGTTCCTGTTCGGTCTTCTCGAACTTTTCCGAGGCTACCATCCAGAAAGGGGTTTCCGCACGCTTGGCCTCAAGGTACCGTGCCGTGGGTCTGCCACGGAAGGTAAGGGCCATAGCACGGGTTTCAGGTTCGATCTCTTCGATCTTAACCAAACAGTCATGATTCACGGACACCTGAAGCTCCGCCCGGGTGATGTCCCGGAAGGGGATGATCTTTCCCATGAAAGATACTTCCCTCAGTCTGTCCTTGATGTACGCACCACCGACCTCGGCGATTTTTTCACGCCCTTCTTGGGTCTCGATGCGCCGCATGAACAGGGTGTTGAAAGTAGTTGCTGGTATATCCATTCCTTCACTTCTCCTTAGAAGGTGTTTATAGCCGCCAGGGACATTCACCCGAAGGGCGGTTACGCATGAGGCGGTGGATTATATCGAAATCTTCATCTTGGCGGGGGCCGACCCGTCATTCTTGATGCATGAGCCATACGGTTCTCCGTACTCCGTAGCAACATCCGTATTTGCCGTTCTTCGGCATAGTAATGCTCTTCCTGCTGTCGTAGTAAGACCGATTGTCACCATGGTCCCAGCAGCTGGCGCAATTTTTCCGGTGTCTTCCGTATTGTCCAAGGCGGTGGTAGCCGTAAAGATAGCCGTCTGAGCAATGTCCATCTCGAATGTCCCACCAATGATGCAGGCAACTTTTCCGATAGCCTGCGTATCAGATCTTCCCTTCTGTGTCCACACCATTACCAACCCGCCGATAGCAGCTGTTTTTGCTACTGCATTGGCAATACCGGTAGGCCGCGCTACCTTACCATCACTTCCGATTTTCAGCCACTCACCCTGGATGACAGGGTAGGTTGCGTTAGGGCTGAGGTCGAGGTCGGTGTCGAAATCCCGAATAACGACCGAATCCAACCCGCTTTTGATTTCAATATTGCAGTTGGTCATAGCCATCTACGTGGTCTCCTTATTATTCTTCCCCGAGCACAGCAGCCATGAAAGCGTTTAAGCTGTCACCGCCGGCGGGTATGGTTGTTTCCACATCTCCCAGACTGAATGCTCTGCGATCGGATGCGAGTTTAACTGCCTCCTCCGCCACCTTGGGACTGATGTTACGCTGTTGCCAGTCCGTAACGGTTCGTTCCAGGCTTTCCCGGGGGACCATGCCGCTGTCGGAGGCAATCTTTTCGTACTGCGCCCGTTGCTCGTACTGCATCAGTCTGGACTTGAGAGCGCCGTTTTCTTCCCGCAGGGCGTCGAGTTGGGAGGCCAGCTTCTCCATTACCGTGGCTACGTCAGTTACACGGATATTCATTGGGCACCTCCCTGTTTTACAGCTTCTGCAAACTGACAGAACTTACAAGTTCCAGCTCTTTGACAGGTGCAGTGTTTCAACGCGGCTTCCGCTGCCAGAAGATCGACTTCTTGCGGGGAGAAGTTACTCAGGCTGGCCTCTTCCGAGGTCTTTTCCAGCTCTTCACCACCACCGCCTTCACCAAGTCCTGGCTGGGGGGCATCCTCACCCTCTACCACTTCCGGGTCTTCCGCTGTGCCCTCTGCCAGGGCGGCCAGCTGACAAAACTTACAGGTTCCGGCGTTCTGACAGGTGCAGTACTTCCGGGCGGACTTGGCGGCCAGGAGAAGCATCTCCTCATCCGTCAGGTCTTCCAGGGTTTCATTGATCATTTCCTGTGCATCTGCCATGGCGTCCTTGGCCTCTTCTACCTTCTCTACCACTGCTGAGGCATCCTCGGCGGTCTTGGAAAAGGTAGGCAGAACCCGTGAAAGAACGGCGTTGGTATCAGAAGTACATCCGGGAGCTCCCTGGGGGAAAAGACGATCCATACCCTGCTGATTGTGGGCACTCGCTTCACTGGGGCGCAGACCGATAAGTCGCTGTGCCGTCATGAAGGAAGAGGTCGGAGCTGGGACAGGCTGCATCTCCGGCTGCATGTCGCTCTCTTTGGGAGCCGAAATGACAGCGGGATTATCCAGATCCGAGGCCACTTTCAGGATGTCACGGTGCTGTGAGGCCAGTGTGAGGTACTTCTCTGCTTCCGACCGGTCATCAATGATGTCACCGATGTTGGCAGCAATGTACCGTGCAGCCTTGGCCAATTTCACCAGATCATCCGCCGAAGCCACTTTCGTCATGCTCGTCTGCGGTGCGGCAGGAGCACAGTTCGGGCAGTGGGTTACTCCCGGAGGAACAAGCACCGAAGCACATCCGGCACACGAATGCCCCTGTTCCTGCGCCAGTTTTACCTGTTCTGAGGAACCCAGCAACGTGGCCTGGAGTAATTGGTGAAAGGTCTGATTCATTCTTGTTCTCCGTTTTTTAATACGTAGGAAGCTGTGTTTGCTGCCGCTTCCGTTCGATGGCTACACCGCCTGCCAGGCCCAGCACCCCCGTAACCGGTATGGCGCCTGCCGCTACAGCGGTGTAAATCCTTTCGCGGCGTGCACCGGCTTCCAACCCCGATATCTTCTTCCCGGCTGCTGCTATATCATCCTTCTGTCGTTTGATAATGGCAGTCTGGTTCCGTATCCGGGACCCCTCAGAGGTAGCCCGACGAAAGAAACTGCGAAGGTTTTTTAAGGTCCCTGCGGTTTTCTCGAACTCCTCTGCGAAGGTTTCAGCCATTGTAGGGTGCATGGTTCTCACCTCTTACTTCTTGCTGCCTTTGCCGAGCCGATACATTCCATAGCCGGCACCTGCTACGGCTGCAGTCCCACCCGCGGCTTTAAGAGCCTGGATTCTTGCGGCCCTGGCGTCAGCGGAGAGATTTTTGAGTTCCTGATGCTGTCCCGGTGTCCCACTCAGAAAGGGCTTTGCCTTTTTTCCTTTGCCTTGGACAACAGTCATCTTGTCTTTTACTGCCTGAGCCTTTCCGCGATTCCCGGCCACACGTTTGAGATACTCAACTCCGCTTTTGTAGCCACCCTTGGCAGCATCAACTCCCCTTCGGTACAGTTCCTTGGCCCCTGCGATCTTTTCCAGCTCATCGGCACAGGCGTGGGCCATGATCCGTCCGGCAAAATCGTACTCCGCCGCGACTTCGGCCGCGATCTTTTCCTGATCTTCCACCGGCTCGATCACACCGTTCTCAGCCAGGGTTTCGATGGCCAGGGCTCGGATCTCAGCTTCACTGAGCTGTTCCTGCATGCCATCTTCGGCCAGTTTCTGAAACATCATGGCGGCAGCGGTCTTTTCGAGAGCTGCATCGTTAACCTGGGTGCCGGCGGTCCCGTAGATTTGTGCGAGGAAATCGTTCATTGAAAAACCTCCTAATGGATTAATCTGCTTAGGTTTCCGGCTACCGTGGTACTTACGTAGCTCGGATTGTTGGCTAAAAAATCTCCCAGTATCCCCAGCTTCTCGCCCTCGATGTCCCTACGGTTTCTCAAGTGTGCGGAGTAAGCGTAGATAAGGGGGATCACGGTTAACATCACTCCGACCACCCCTTTAACAGAAGCGGTCTTAGAGAGGCCCCAATCCGTGCCAAAGAAGTAATCCGGGAGTTCCGGATTCTGTTCAAAGGCAGTGTCGAGACCAGCAAGGTTATGCATAACGGCGCGTCGGTACTTGACATACGGCTCCGTAAGCATAGAATTATCTAAAGGCTGTGGACGGCTTGCACGGTTCAGAACGATAATGATCCGTCGATGAATAAACGGCGGAAAAAAGGTCCGATCCGGTACAAAGCGGTTTATGGAACGAAAGATGTCAGGATCAACCAGGCTAGGGTGGATCTCTACATCCTCCGGATCAAGTTGCTCACCCGCGGAGTACTCCTGAGGTGAGGCAATAATCCCGCTATAGGTCAGTGTCGAGAGCAGCCGGCTTAGATCTCCCGGGCCCTGTACCAGTCGGCTAACTGGTAGGGGTGGCTCAGAAGAGGTAAGACGCGGCAACATGCTCCACATCGCGGCCTGTAATCCGGTAGGCTTTTCAATATCGGCCTGTTTCACCGGCAAGCCCGCCACTTTTTCTCGATTCATATGGTATGCCAGATAGGCCGCCGTGGGTTGTCCGTACGCACTGGCTACCTTTACCAGCCCCTTCGCAATCTGATCTGCCCCGCGAGAGATATAGGAAACGTCAAAAAAGTTCGGATAGGGGTTATGCATGCACACCAACCGCCCATCCGGAAGGATCTTATTTCGACCCCAGGGATAAATCAGATGCTCACAGTACTCCTCCTCCTTGGTCGCCAGGTTATGACAGACACTGCAGATGTCGAAGGGAGTACGCATCCCCATGCTGATTTCCATGATCTCATCCAGATCAATGGAACGGATGATATGGCGTGCCCCTACCTGGTCGGCCTTCTGCCGGTCCATTCTATTCAGGAGCTCGATGCGGTGCATATAGGGATTGTATATGACCACAACGGGGCTTCCGAAACTCAGCTCCGGGTTCTTGTTTATATGGTGCTGATAATTCCCGGCATGCAAAAAGGTCTTATGCCCATAGAGCCTCCCGGCAAATTCCTTGAGCTCTGGGGAAATGGCGGACTCCGGAAAGGAATCCCCATTGATGTTACAGCCATAGTACTCGAAGGCGTGTACCGGGTTCATGATGTTGTACACGTAGCGGGCACTATCCAAGGGCTGTGTCTGTAAGTACTGCAGGATTTCCGGATGGTACTTCCCCACCCGAAAGGCCGAGGCCAGTTTCTCCATAGAGCCCCGTTGTGGATCAAAGGTCCAAAACATGAGGCTATTCCCGTAATCGACCCGGGGTATGGAGATCAGTTTTTCCATTATGGAAGCAATCCTCGATTCTTTAAACGGGTCTCGGTCTCCAGCACCTTCAATTCATTGGCCCGATTCTGCAGCTGCATGTGTCTCACGGCCTCCGGATTGGGAGGTGGGGGTGTTACCGGGGGTGTCGGAACCGTTCCCAACGGTACATTCATTCCCGGAGTTTGAATCCAACTGGATTCCGAGTTCACCTTCGCAGCCGTCGCCAGGTCCTTAGTGGCCTTGGCCAGATCCGCTACCGTACGGTGATCGATAACGTCATATTCCATGGTATTCTTGACAAAACTGGCCGCCACATTGGGGTCTTTGGCCATTTCTGGCGCAAAGTTATACAGGGTATTGAAGTTTCGTTGCACCTTCATTTGATCCGGATGATCGCCCAGGGCTGGATCGAGCTTTTTCATAGCGTCAAATCCGCTCTTTTTGTAGTAGGCATCCGAAATGGTATCAATGGCCTTATTGATAAGCCCACTGCCAACTCCTACGGCCGTAAGGGCCAGGGAACCTGCCAGGGCGTTGGCCATGGTGCCTTTTAACATGGTTCCGAACTGGGCTTGTTTATACAGACCCAGCTCACCCATAAGGCGGGCACGTGATTGCCGGATACGTTCCTGAGCTTCAGGAGTCAGCTGCTGTGCAAGTTTTTTAAAATCGGCGCTGGTCATCAGTAATCTACTCCTGGAACGGGTTCTACTTCGGCACCCGGACGACGTAATTTGTATCGTTTGGAAGCGGGGCTGTCCGCTATATGTTTCGGGAGGGCCTTAGCCCCCTCATACAAAGAGAATGCTCCCATACCGGCCCCGAGTCTTCCCCCCGCCGCCCGTATAACCAGGCTCTTGGAGGGCTGCATGGCCAATTTTTCCAACATGAGGCGCGCCTGAAAGAGTTGGGTGTAATCAGTGTAAGGCATTGATACACTCCCTTCGCACCTTCTCCAGTTCCGGTTGGAGTTTCTGCAGCGCATAGGCTACCTTGAGAAACTCCCCAGACAGGTAAAGGTTTTCCTTGGCGGCCTTCATGAGCTCATGGTTATCGTTGATGATGGCGCCGGGGGGAATCGTACCACCCTCGGGCACAATGGCTGCCACCTTTTCCATGAGCAGGTTTACCTGGGCCGGGCTTCCGGCAGGCATGAAAAACCGCTGCAGATCATTTTTACGGTACCCACTGGCAGCCGCTTCCTTGATCATCTCCTGGAGACGATGGTTGGACCCGGCCAACTCTGCCCCCAGGATGCCGTAATCGGTTTCGAGGGAACTTACGGCCTGTTCCAAATTCAGAAGCCTTTCATACGGCACTTGTGGTACGATCGGGTCAGGGGTAAAGGTCCCGAAGGCTGCCGCTACCTTTTCCAGCTCTTCCTGAGCGTTATCCCGGTACCGGGAACAATAAGCAGTGGAGGCTACCTTAACGGTACCGGAACCCACGGACTGCAGTGTCTGTACGTCCGCCAACGGGATCTGAATGGCCGCACGGTCCTCGGGACGTTCTGCCGTATACAACAGCTCACGGAAGGCATTCTTATTGGCAAACTCACATACCCGGCGCAGTTGCTCTGAATTCAGGCTTTGGGCCTGTGCCACCTTTTCCACCGCCGCTGTAAGGTTTACGGTTTGGCCCTTTAAGTACAAGGAGGCCGCCTGTTTTCCAAGGACTTCGAGAATAGCGGGATCTTTGTCAGAGACAGAGTTGAGCAGTATGGGTGCAAACGGATCTTGCATGTTTTGTGGCCTCCTAATAGAATAGAGTAAAGGGGGCCGTGTAACACGTCAATACAACGGAGGCATTTTATGAGCAATGTGACAGAGCCAGATTATTACACCCTGGAAGAGGCTGCCAAGGTACTCGGCATAACCAGGCGTACCGTTTACATTTATATTCAAAAGGGGGCCTTACGTAAGGAGCGCCGTAATGGCCGTGCTTACGTGCGAAAGAGCGATGTGATTGAGCTGCGGGCAGAGGCGATGGTACCTGAAGAACGTCTGAGCTGGAAGTCCCTGAAGCAATTCCAGCTGGATATCGACCGGAGAATTACGCATATGGAAAAAACCATGGAACAGGCCATGCATTTCCTGGGATTCTCCAAGAGCCCCCTGGATAGACTGACCGATAACAAGCTACGACAATGTATGACGGAGGCCTATGATGTCATAGCACAAGGTTTAGAACACCTTACCATCGAAGAAATCACGGCCTGGGCGGACATCCTCGCCAAGGTGGACGAGGAGGCGCTATATCGGGCGGCCCGTTTGGAACAAAAGATTGATGCCTGGTTACCGTTCTGGGACCTGGTACGAGAGCTTCATGAACATGTCGTACACCTCCCCAACTATGACAAGGATTATCGGCTCCGGGATTTAGGCTGGTCCTTGAGTCAGAGCAAGTCTGTAATCCGTGGCCTGGCCCTGGTTATCATGACCTCTACCCCCCACTCCAAGAAACGAAAGCTGGCCCGAGCTAAATTGGGGCTGGGGAAGCTCTCAAGCCCCATCTCGGAGTACGTTTACACCCGTCTGCAGTAACCCCCCGAAAAACCTCACGAAATCCTGGTATAATAACTTCAATTCAGCACCTAATTTGTTAATTTCTCATAAATAAGGAGTTTTTCATGACAACGAGACACGCAACACCGACTCCCGCCCTGGATCTTTTGAACGGAGGCCTCCCGGCGGGGGCTAGTGTCGAAGACAAAGTGCAGCTATTGTTGGAAACGGTACAACGGCACGAGCAGGCGTTTCAGGCCCTGATGGACACCCAGGAAGATAATCGGGTGGCCATTGACGCAAACCTGGGGCACCTGAGCACCCAATTCAACACCTTCATGGTGCGGTTTGATGAACGGGAGAAGCAGCGGGAGGGGACGGAGAACCGGTTCCTTCAAGAGCTGGAGCTCCGGGACCGCAGGATCGAGGAGCGGATCAATGAATTCCAGGGGAGCACCCTCCGATCTATCGAGGAGAAGGAGAAGACTCTGAGTGCTTACCTGAACCAGGGCCGCGCTGTTCTGGGGGACTTCGAGTCCGTCAAGGTCCGGGGGGCGAAAACTGAGAGTTCCCTGAAGGATCTGACCGTGCAGATGGGGGGGTTCTCTTCCAACGTCAACACTCTTATGGTTGAGGGCGGAAAAATCCAAGCCAGTGTGTCCGGGATCTCTGCTCGGCTGGAGGCTGCGGAGAAGGAATACGAACGGACCATCTATCGCCTGGAGCAAGACATGAAGTCAGGGCTGGCGGGGATGGAAAAGCTCAATAGACGAGTTGAAAAGTATGCGGATGAGATTGAGGGGGCTTTGAAGCACAAGCAGGACCGGAACTGGTACACAACGACCGGACCGGCAGCGGGCTTCCTGGGATTGGCAGCAGGAGCGGCGGCGTTGGGGCTCATCATCTTCGCATAAAACGGGATAGGGTGCTGAGGAGACAGGTACCGCGGTGCCTGTTTCTTACCTAGTAATCGTACTGGTCCTTTTCCAGAGGATCATAACCAGGCTGGGCCAGGTCCTCTTTCATAGGAATAATGACATCGGGGCGGGGGCGGATGATCATAGAGGCCAGAAAACAAAAGACGACGGCATGCAGGGTGTCATCCGGATATAAGGGTCGGTGATCATACTTGATCTCACGGAGCTGACTTGAGTACTCAGTATACACGTTTAAGATGTCTTCCCCGTAAGGCTCAAAGTCATTCCACTTAAAGAACCGAAGTTTATGGGCCTTCATGGCCAGGAACATGTCCGTCAGTACCGGAGAGCGGTAAACTCGGTAACAATGATTCATGGGGTCCAACCGGACCTTCCCCTTCAATCGATGCACGTAATGGTACTTGGCCAGACGTTGTGGCCCTAGGGCACGGGTAAGGGCATCATTGGGGTCAAAGCCCAGACCGTAGTCGGTTCCGACAAGGGTGGGGTTTAAGATACGACACATCTCCAGTACCTTGGCGGTACGAACGGTTGGTTCCGCTTCTTTCCCCGTAAAACGGTGGGCAAAGACAATCACGAACTCATTATTCAAATACATTCCCACCACCGCCACTGTGTAAGACTTCTGAGTCTCACCTACGCCCCAGTCCACCCCGATAAATTTCTGCCCCGGTAATTGGGCCAGCTTTTCCAGGTCCTCCCAACGATATATGCCCTGACTCTCAATGCAGGCATCCATGAGCTGGGTCCGGGTAATGGGACGGACACCGCTATCGTACGATATCCCTAAGAGTTCATTGTAGAGCTGAGCACGTGGCCATTTGTCCTTGGCGTACACTACCTCGGTCCAGTTGATCCCCTCGATCATAAGGTGACAGATCCGATACCCCTCAAAGGGGGCATCCGCCTTTCCCGTCACGGCCCAGAAACCATGTCTGGGATAGATACGCTTTCCACAATTGGTGCAAATAAGCCCCTCTTTGCCAATGGAGTCCTCAATGACTACGTTGAAGTAGGGCGTGGTCTTGGCAGCCCCGGTACCGGTAGAGGTACGACGGCAGTGGCATGGGATGGCCCATTCATTTTGTGTGGAAAGGTCCGACCAGTAATGTTCAATGGTATTATCCAGAGACTTGGGGGTGCCAGCATACATGTAATCCTGGTACTTGCTGCGGTAGGCACAGGCCTCGATAACCGGGATGTTATTGATCAGAATGTCCTGGAGCTCATCGATCATGATGTAGTCCGCTTTCAGCCCACGGACACGGTCGGCATTCAGGTAACAGTAGCGGAGGGTAATGGTGGAGTAAAAAACAAAGCGCTTCTGGTTCACCTTTTGCTGAAAACGGTCACGGAGAAAGGCCAGGATCTTGGGAGAGGTTTCAATGGGCGTACGAAGCTTATCGGAGGAAAACGCGGTAGCCTGGATCTCAGTGGGACAGACATACAGACCGTGATAATGTCCCAGGAGGCAGGATCGACCGATACTGGTATTCCCCAGTGTGGTGCTCTTCCCCACCTGCCGGCTGCACTTAAGGAGCTTTCGTTTGTGGGGGCTGTCATAGATGGGGAGGAAGAATTCCCAGCCGTCAAAGGTAAACGGGTTCCCGTCGATATGAATTGCAAACTCCGTAAATTCTGATAAGCTGGTACTGATGGGTTCAATGTTATCTGAGAGGGGGATGTCAATGAGATCTTCCGTAACATCAATAACGTCCTCTGGGACCGTGGGAGTATGAATGAACGATTCGAACATATCCAACCTCATTGAACGCGCCAAGGCCTTGGCACAGTATGTCTTTAAACTCTCCACCGCTGAGGTCGGTACTTCAGCACCGGAGGATTTTTATCACGTTCGCACAGGAGATGGCCTGCTATACGTCACTATTATACTCCCACTGCCTTACAAGGGCAAGACACGGCTGTACCTGTTAAAGCTCCTCCGTATGAAAGCCAAGGAGCTTCAGCTGCATGTACGGGATATCCAGATTGAATACCAACAGAAATTCACTGTGGCCTTGGAGATTCCGGGGGAGGAGAGTAGCATGCCTCGATCAAGTCGAAAATACCCTGTGAAAACCGGGCATCGTTTTCCGCCCCTGGCAGGGAAGCACACCATCCCGTAACGTCACTGAATTCCACCTGTACTGAGTTATTCAAGAGTCGAAATGCCGACACCAACACGTCTTCCAGTTTCTCCGGGTAGGGTAGGACGGTGCGGCCTTCCCGACAGGGATATATCTGATACCGCCACACCCCCTCTTTGAACCAGAACTCCACGTCCACCAGAGGGCCCTTAGCGGTTTTTAATTGCCGGACTTGTGTTTGTGGCACCGGGTGCTCTAACTGGATCGATTCTAATGGTAGCTCCACTGCTTTGCTCCTCTATCTGCGGTACATTTCGCGTTACATCGATGACCTCTTGCCAGGTCGGTATGACACGTTTATTTGGCCGAAGCTGGAATTTTCGGAACTCCTCCATGACCGCGGCCAGGGAGTACTCATTGGCCTCCAGCTGCTCTACGGCATCGAAAAAGCCCTCACGCCACATCTGTGCAACTATGGCATTGTTTCTGGTATTGGGGGCCAGGATCATTTCACGGTGTTTAAAGAAGCAATCATCCCGCATGATCTCCAGCATCTCCCTATTTTCCATACGAACCCGTTCCCCACGGGCCCAAAGGTAATGCTGCTCCCCCCCAAAGGCGGAGATCTCCAGGTTCAGCCGCTCTTCCCGATCGGAAAGGGCAATGAAGTTCCGCCAGTCCGCATAGCCCATCTGCTCCACGTTCCAGAAATAGTACACGTATTCCTTCAAAACAGGAAGGGGAATTTCAACCTTCAGATGCTGTTTTACCAGCTGCCCCGATTTTTCAACACCCCGGGTCGGGAGTACCCCATGTAAGAAATGGCGCAGGTCCATGTATTTCACAATTTCCAGGGCCGCCATGGCCGCCTGCTCCTTGGCCCACAATGAAAAGACCCCCGTTTGTTTCACCCATTCCTTGGCCTTCTTCCCCTTACCCGATTTGGGGGGAGGTCCAATCTCATGACTCAGGGTCTCCAGGTGTGTTTCAGGAGGGGTGGGGAGTTTAAGGTTGATGAGTACCTGATCGATGTCGCTGTTCTTTCCCCCCATGACCAGAAGGTACTTTATGAAATAGTCATAAGGAAACCGCTGTCGTACTGCTACTTCAAACATTACTTCAACCTGTGGGTGTATTTAGTCATTCGTCCCGCCACCCCTCCCTGCATGGATTTCTCCAGCCAGCTGCTTAGGTATTTCCGGGCGCTGCGCAGGGCCGTACCTCCCTTGGGGGGTGGACGAAACCCTGCGAGTTTTTCGAAGGTCTGAAGAAAGGAATCACTTACGTCCTTTGATATCATGCTGCACTACCTCCAGCTTATGAATCACATCCGTGAGCGCAAAGAGGGCCCGTTTAACAGCGTCTTCAGGGGGAGATGTTTGCCCCAGGCGCACGGCAACCAGGAGCTCGGCCAGTTTATGTTGCGTAAGGCGAAAATAGGGCAGGTTTTCAATGAAGGCTGCGACGTTATCCGGGTTGATGAAATGCAGGGACAGTACGGCATCGACCGAATCGGCATTAATGAGCTCTGCAGCCTCCTTGACCAGGTCTTGTTTCAGATCTCCAATGGTAAAGGTACGGGTAATCGGGAAGGTTTCATCCGACTGGACGACCTCGGTGAAGACCATCTGATGCAAACGGGCTGCTTCTTTTTTGAAAGCCCCCTGGGTATGCTCCTGCGTCTCAATCTTACGGAGCCCATCCACCATAAGGCTTCCATACTGCCGCGTCATATCCAGGGCCACCTTGGTAAGAGGGGCACCCATGCCGGCAGCGGCACAGAGAAATTCCGCCTCTTCCCGTGTCAAATTGCTGGCCGTGACCTCTTTAAAGGGGGTGCCCTGCAGGGAGTAGTCTCCGTTATAGATGAACTTGGCCGCGGTGGTGTAATCAACGGGTACTTGTTGTGACATGGCCAGCTTGACCTGCGGCTTCCCGGAAAGCGAGATCCATTTTACCCCTTCCGGTAAAACAAACTCACGCTGGGCGGTCTTCAAAAACGTAGCGGCCTGGGGGATCAGATGCAATTTAAGCTGCTCACCCCACAGAGTCTCAGCTACCAGGGACTTGGTTCCGGCCAGTTTGGTGTGGCCTACGATCTTCAGGGGCTCGGTCACGAAATCTCCCTGGGTATGTCCCTGGAAAAAGAAACACCCGGTACCGGAGATGGTATCAGAAAAGGTTACGGGGGGTGCAATGGGATCAAAGGCCTTTACCGCCGCCACCTTTTCCTGCATACTGTAGAAGTCCTGACCGATGACCATCTTGGCAGGAAGGATCGACAGGCCAGGCAGGGAAACGATGTTGGAAAAGACATAGCCGGCTACCGGCTTTTGACTGCCCTCTTTGATGAAGGGGTAGACACCCTCCCGTTCTACGGGAAGTAAGGACGGCTCAGGCGTGATACGGGCTGTGGTTGGAATGCAGTGTACAATGGTGGCCCTACCGGACTGGATCTCTTGCTGCGTGGTCTCAGAGATAGTAAGTCCTTTTAAGTTATCCAGTTGTCCGACCTGGGGTGGGAAACAGAGGTGGTGGGCGCATTTTACCATGTAATGGTGGTCCGCCTTTTTAACCTGGATGACCGTAGGAGGTATTGCTGCTGCTGCTGTTTTCATAAGATCAGCACGCGGCAGGAAGAGAGGCTGGATGAGCTTGGCGTACTTGGACAGTCCCCGGGCAATGTGGGGGTCTTTCAACCGCTCCCCCAGACTGACGACATCTTTTTCCGAGATGGTGGGGAGGATCTGCTGCAGCATGGCCGATTTGACCATATAGTTGGTATGCCGCATATCATAGGGGGGAAAGGTCATATCAGTAATGTTATTCTCCCCGTCCACAACACCCACACCTTTGGATACCGAGGGATCAATCAGTACCCGGTTCAGCCCCGTCTCATCCAGGGGGGCATAAAACCCCTCCTTGGTAACGAAGACATCCAGGGGGAACAGTTTCCCCTTTTGGCAGATAACCGGTAACGCCACCGCCTTCCCCGGTTTGGTCTTCGAGGTGACCTTCACCGACCCTACTGCATACCCCTTGCCCTCATCCACCACATCCAGATCGATATCCAGATTATAGTTCGACAAAAAGGGGGAAGCCTTCAGGGCCTCATCCAGGATTGTTTGACCCCACTGTGTCGTATCCGTCGGAAGGTTTAGCGTGGGCTGCGCCCGCAGATTGACATTGCCCTGTGAATCGATGAGAAAAAGATTGTCCATGGCGTCTCCTATTAATCGTCGGTGCTTAAGGCTCCCGCGCTATCATCCTTTACGGCCTGTGGGTTTCCAAGCCAGGTATTAATGGTGTCTTGAATCCGTGCTGAAACATCCCGTGACTCCTGCTGCCGACTGCGAACGGAGAAGGCGATGTCGGAAGAGAGGTCTTCCAGCCCCTTATTTATGGTCTCGGAGATCGCGGGCTTCTTTTTGCGCTTGGCACGTTCACGTACCCTTCCAAAAATTTTAACATATACCGAGGCGTTATTCAAGGCCTTCACGTGTTTGATAAGGCTGGTGAAGCGAGTGGGGGGATCATCATCTGGTAAGTAGATCGTGTGGTTGTAGATGACCCCAGGAGTAAACGCCACAGTAAGTTGCGTAGTTGGCCTTACGATGGCCAGGTGTACCTTTCCCCCCAAAAGGAATTTATATCCAGTATCAAGAACCCCCTCACCCGTAACAGGATCAAAGGAAAGGAGTTGCCCATTCCGCTCTTCGGAAGCAGCCATAATCTCTTCCGCAGTGTTCCAATAACCATTGGACCAATTAAGTATTTCTGCATCAAGCTCCTCACTCCCAGAAGTACGTCGGGTTAGAAGACTATCACGTACTAAGGCGAGTGTATCTGCCCCACGAATATCCTCGTACCCAATGGCCAAGAAGATGAGATTGGCATTGATCACAAGGTCCTTGGGAGGGGCCGGTGGGATCTCCGGAATGTTGCAGCAGGTGGTGGTGATATTCAAGGTTGGAATTCGGATGTCCGAGAGTACAGAAAAATCCAAACCCCCGGAAACACCCTGTAAAAAGGCGGCGGGTATGGCGGCGGCAGAACCCACGAGTCCAACTACGTATGCCAGAAGGCGTACGATGGGTTCCAGATCGGCCAGACGGGAAAGGTTATTCATACCCTGATTACAGAGGATGTCACACAAGCAACGCAGCTCTTCATACTGGGCCCGGTCGCCAGCGAACTCGTTCCCGGATTCAATGCGGGCTCGAATTTTGGCAGCTCGCACCTCGACATCACGCATGGTAGCGTTGATGGTAAGATGACGATCTAAGACTGAATTCAAGATCGTTACCACCGGGATCAGAATGGCATTGACATAGTTTTCCAGAGTGGCCTTGATGTCATTGGCGATACCGGAGAGCTCCATGGCAATATTCGGAAGCTTATTGGGGGAGAGCGAGGTCAAGGGCTCCAAAAAGCTCAGGAAGGCGATGTAGGGCTTGAGTATGAGGGAAAGTCCCGTAATGCCAGCCTCAGCGAGTCCCAGGGGCTCCCGACCATTTGGGCCCGTGGGGGTAGGTGGAAGTGTAACATAATTTCCAGGAATACGAATAGGCCCGATCTTGATGTCGGGTATCCCGATCTTAACGGTTGGAAAGCCGGGGTATCGACAGGCTTCACCCATGTGCGCCCCCTATAGGGTAAGAAAATTGTGGGGGATCATAGTCATCAATGGTGTATGTGATGTCGGCCATTTCAGGAGAGGTACTGTCTGAGGTCGGCAGCGGCGTCTGTGTGATATGGGCGGCATACTGCAGCATGTGTCCCCGGGTTATTAAGGAGAGGGCGGCCCCGCTCTCCAGACGAAAGTCTCCCCCGACATATGTCCCAGCACTATCCTGGACGATAAGCTCCTGGCTGTTACAGGCCACACTCTGGCATTCCCCCACCTTGGTATCATCACTCCCCTGTACAATCACCACCCGGTCCCCGGTATTAAACTCTTCGTATGAGACCGAACGCTCCTCTCCGTCAATGGTCTTCTCACTGCGGGCCCCGAAGTTAAAGTGCCGTCTTCGTCCATAGGTGATTTCAATGCGGTCCTGTTCCACAATCGAAATATGGTTGCCCCGGCAATGATCCAGGGTGTTCCCGAACTCATCCACATAGATCTCTCTTCCGGCCAGTACAATCTTGGCAATGATCTCTCCTGGAATGGCGGGGACACCTTCTTCATTGACGTGACGGCGTACATCCGTCTTGATCTTTCCCAGCTCCATATGCACAACCGGGTTTCCCCCGATAACACGTTTCACGTCCAACATAAGACCGGTAGGGAGTTTGGAAAGGGTGGCCTCATCTGCATTCGGGTCCAGATAATCATGGGTCCAATAGAGGCTTCCACCGGCCGTATCCATCTTGTACTGCATGGAAAGGTCCCGGATCGTATCCTGGTGGGAACTATATACCCGCTTACAAACGGGGCTGGCAAAGACCTCTACGGTACCCCCACGGTGAATGATGAGCCCACTTTCGGAGCGGCCAACCAGTACAATGTCCCCCGGCAAGATGTTTATGCGCCGTCCGGTATAATCGATCGTACCCTTATCACCGCCATCCGCCCCCGCGTTTTCTCCCGTCATAAGGAACCCTAAGACAAAGGCCCCCAAGACATCACTGTCACTGGGCTTACACACCACACACCGTGCCCCGTCTTCCGGGGCTGCAAAGATGCCCTCACCGTTAACGTGGTGTAAGTAGGGTGCCATGATCGGAAGGTTCCGAAAGTACAAAAGGGACCGATGACACCAGACGTTGACCGTATAGTGCTCTAAGTCCGGTGGCCCATGTACTTCCCCTTCGAAGATATAGGCGCGGGTAAGATTGGCCTTTTCAAAAGAATGCTTGGTAACGTTCATATTAATACCGAGGCGTATACCCCTGTTGTTCCTGACGCATGGCCTTTACGCCACCATAGAGCCCGGTGAGACCTACTGTAGCGGCACCACCGACATAGACCTTATTGTGATGCTTCTTCCACCACCCGTCTGATTTGGCAGTACCACCTGTGGCCTCTACCGTGGGGGGAGTGGGCACATTCGGTGACTTGATGACATCCTTGGTCGTTTGGTTTACGGCCTCTGATTTCAGTGGTTTTGTGGACTTTTTCGCGGCCTCCTGGAGTTTTTTGGTATCACGGGCTGCTATACGTTGCACTTCCATTTGTTTACTGCTTAACGACACATGTGTCTTTGGCTTCTTCGGTACTGGGATGTCACCACTTTTTATACCGGCATCCCCCAAACGAGGCTGTTTCGTAAGCTTGGCCTGTTGGCGTAAAATGGCCTTTCGTGAGGCAGCATCTGTAACTGTATCTGCCGCAGTATTTAAACGTGAGGCAAGCTCTTTCCCCTGCCCCTTCCAGTCTTCCATAATTCCCTGACGACGCTGCGAAGAGAGTTGCCCACCATGCAGGGCTCGTTCAGCCTCAATCTTTTTTCTTACTACGGGAGATAAGGTAGGAGCAGTCTGGGGTGGCTGAGTAATACCAGGGGTCTTGATTTTCACTACATCTCCGGGAGCACTCTCCGCCCTTACGATGGCCTTTTCCAGCTTTTTAACACCCTTAGTGGTGCCAGACAAGACCTTTCCAGCCACCCCCGCACTCTTTTCCATATCATAGGCCGCCGCCAGGGCAGATATGACACCCTCAGAGGTAATATGCATGAAACACCTCATACTTTCGGTGCCGGGGGAGCATTGTACGACTTTTTAATGCCCCCACCAGCATTTTTCCAATAGGCGGTACTGTTGAGTTTCTTGCCCACACGAGAGAGCCCCGAACGGAGTTTACCAGTAAGGGTACCCCCGCCCTGGCCCCAGCCGTGCTTAAAGCTCTTTCCAACCCCATGTGCCAGGACCCCTACGGCTGATACGGCACTACCCAGGGTGGCCAGCTTCTCAAATTCATGGGTAAAGCCAGCGTAAATCATTAGGCGGCCCTCTTCTTATCAGAGAGCAGTTTCTTCGCCCCATACGCCAGAGCAGAGAGCCCCAGGACGGAACCTCCCGCTACAACCCCACGTTTTCCCCATTTTCCCAGACGTAACGGTGTTCCGGCCTTGGGGGTCGGTTTGGCATCTTTGGTCTTTGTCATGACAGGGGCCGTTTTACCCTTCTCCGCCTCATGCATGATGACCTTATCAAGCTCCTGGTTAAGGGCTGCGCGCTGTGGGGCTTGCGGGGCTGCCTGTTGCGGGGCCTGCGGAGCGGGCGTCACAGGCTTTTCAACTGGCTTCCGCGGTGCCGTAAGTGCCCCCTTGGTCTCCTGGACCTTTTGCTGGTACAGTTGTCCCGAAGAGGCTCCACTGGCCTTTATGCGTTTTTGCCGCTGCAGCTCATTGCGTTTCCGATTCTTGGCCTGTACTTTCTTACTGTCAGCCAGTTTTTCGAACTCATCCGTAAAGGCCAGTGACATGTAGACTTCCATGTTTTTATCCTTTCATTTATTTGATAAGGGGGAGCAGGGCACCCGCCGTTACGCCCAGCAGGGCCCCCTTAATGGGTCGGGGACGTTTGAGCTTTCCTCCGGAGATAAGCCCCAGCATACCTCCGGTGGCAGCTCCCCCCAAAGATTTCCCCATATGATCCTCTGGTTCCGGGGTTTCCTGCGCTTCCATGACATCTAAAGACGTGCGGGCGATATGCTGCCCCGCATGGGCCAGGGCCGGCATGGCCAGCTTTTCAAATTCGTCTGTGAAGGCATCATACACCATGTACCGCTCCTTAATAACCCGGTGTCCCCTGTGGGGGTTTTCCAAATTCCAAGGCATAGGCCATACCAGGAATAGGGGAGCCTAAGCCACCGTGAATATGACTCCGATGTCCTTCTTGCGCCGCCTCTAAGACAGTCTTTCGTACATCCCGGTAATTCATACGAGCCATCCAGTCTTCGGTATGTACTAAGGGAAAGACATTGGTGCCCTTCATAACCGAGGAATACTCTACCGGTTTCAGGCCCTGTTGTGTAAGGCGTTTATTCTCCTGTTCCACATGGGAGGCATGGGCAAAATCCCCCCGTACAAATTCCTCATGATCCCCTGCATCATGGATCTTAACAAGATCCGTAAGGCTTCGTACCACCACTTCCATATTCTTACGTCGTACTTCCTGTCCGTAGGCCTCATGCAGCTCATTGGTCAGATAATTTTGTACCGCCTCTACACCCTTTAGTTCCACGAGATCAATAGGGTTTAAGGGGCCGGAGCTCAAGGCATCCCCCTTCATTACCTGCTTGCCGCGTTCCACCAGGAGCGTACGGTCCCCAGGGACGTAATGCCGCTCCCCATGCACATATACTTCCCAGCCACCGGCCGGGGATTTTTCGATCCGTTCTACCGTGCCGGAGTAAAGGGAAAGCGTAGCCGCCCCCGGCAAGGTGCGGGGCATCTGTAAGAGCTGATGCACCCGCTCCATCTTATCCGTGACCCCCGAGGCGGCGGCAACGCTGCCACCGGTATGGAATGTTTTAAGGGCCAATTGTGTAGCGGGCTCTCCCATGGCCTGTGCGGCGATAATGCCGATATTGGTACCAAGGGTGTGTTCATTGCCGGTCTCATCCAGTCCCAAACATTTGGCACAAACCCCCTTACCGGCCCGACAACGTAAGGGAGAACGTACCGGGATCTTTTCAACCCCTGCGGCCTGGGCGCTTGAAAGTAAGCGGGGGGTGGTAACAGTACCCCGTGGAACAGTCTTTCCCCCCATGACAAAATCCGCGAAAGTGTAACGATTCAGGGCATCCTTGGAAGAGACCGGCATCATGATCCCCTCCGTTGTATGACAGTCCTGATCTGATACAAGCATGTGCATAGAGGAGTTAACCACCTCTTTGGTCAGAGCCCCGGGATCAGAGGTGGACTGTACCTTATCAATGACCCCCTTACGGGCACCGTGCAGGGCCGTCCAATAACTTCCCACATCCAGCCCCTCGGAGTAAGACTTTCGAATCGGAACCGGTACCACTCGCCCCCGTGCATCACGTACGAGTCCCGGAGATACGACCATCTGCTGGTACTGATCTACCTTGCCTTTGGCACCGGATGATATGGCCTCATACAGGTAATTACGGTCATCACTCGGACGGACCTTATCCTTTTCCACCCGTGCCTTAAGGGCATCTCCAGAGGCAGCCGTATAAGCCTCTACAATGAGCTTGTCCCGTTGTGTAGGTGTCAGGTTCTTGGCCCCCTGCACCTTCTTGTCCGCCGCGGCAAATAAGGCATCCCGTTCCTTCTTATCCACCCGCAGGTCCTTTAGAGACAGGGTATGTTCCCCCTCATAGGCCCAACGATTTCCCAGCAGCATCAGCTTATGAGATACCTCCGGGAACTTGGCGGGGTATGCCTTGGCCACCAGGGTCATGATGGTATCCAGAAACTTCTTATCCACCTTGACCTGTGTGTCTGAAAGGAATTTCTGGGGGTCCCAGGCGTCCTTGGGCCACTTCTGCATCTCTTCCGGAAGACAACCCACGAATTTCAGGCGGCCTACGGTAGTAAGACGGTTATTGACGGTAACAACATCGTAATACTTGATCCTTCCAGCATCCGCATCCACCACTGCAGCCGCGATGGTCGGATACCGTTTTCCAACATTGGTCCCCCACCGTGACATGGTGAAAAGTCCTAATTGTGCCTCCTGTCCCGGAAGATTCATGAGAGAGCCGCGTGTAGGGCTAAAGAGGTTATTGGAGGGGAACATACGATGCGCTTCTTCAATGGCTTCTTTGGTAGAAGGGAGGAACAAAGAAGCAGTATCCCCATCAAAATCCATGTTATAACCTGAAGTTATGAGCGGACTCACACGAATGGCCTTTCCAGACACAAGTCGGGGCCGAAAGGCCATGATCCCGAACTTATGCAGGACCGGATCACGTTTCATCAAGAGGGGGGTGATATTTTTGGTGGACCCTGAGCGCGCCACTTCCAGATTACGGTCTCCCATTCGATCCAGGGCCAACGGGGTATCATCCATAAGATGGGTCAGGGCCTGCCGTGCTGCTGGAGCCCGCTCTTTAACCTTTTTTTGGGCATCCAGGGGCGTATAGCCTAAGCGGTAGAGTTCCCGTACGATCATGGGCTCATAGAGCCCCCAGGCAATAGCCTCCGGAACTCCAATTTCATCAATACCCAATTTCGGTTCCGGGATAACGGTAGAGCGTGCCGTCAGGTCCTGTTTCCGTTTGAGTAATTTATCCTGGAAGAAGCCGTACTTGGGTTGGCCCTTTTCGCCGCCCCCCGTAGAGATCTTCTGCAGTACACCGACGTACTTGGTGGGAGCTCCTACACCGGAGGTGGCCTTCATGGCATCGTACAGACTCACCCGCAGCTTGGCCACCTCACTCTCAGGCAGAACCTTACGGGCCGTGCGTAACTGTCCGTTTATGAGCCCCATATCCTTATAGAGCCCATTCAGGTCATCAAAATTGATATTCCCATCGTCCAGCTGTGTAAGGGGGCGGAATACAGGGGGAAGTACCGGCATATGCTGCAGCATGTAGACTTCCGGCGTAAGCCCCTTGGCTTTTAGGGCCCGTAAGATCTTTACCTTACGGTGCAACTTGTCCACCTTCTGCATACTGGTAGTGATCTTGAGGTCCTCCTCCGCGCGGGCCAACTCTGTATCAACGTTTATGCCCCGTAAGAGTTCTTGAATCGCCTCACCCCCGGACTTCCCGTTGATCTTCTTTTTTCCGGCCAGGATATCATGATATTCTACCCCGGTTATGCCCGCAATAAACAGAATGGCCTCTTCAAACACCGGGTTCGGCATGGGTTCAGCCAGAGTAATATGGGCCCATTTTGATGCACCTACGCCGCCCGTTATCTTGGGGTCAAAAAGACCACCAGCCTCTTCCCGTAAATCCTTGGCTCGTACGGTAAGACCCGGATCTTTGATCTCACCATTAGAGAGGCGGAGAATTTCCGCATTCGTCATGGGTGTAAGGGTCAGAGAGTGCCCCTGCTTTTCCAGGTTAAGCCCCAGGGAGTTTAAGTACCCTTCAAACTTTTTAAAGGCGAAGGCCGGCTTGGGGGGTGGAAGGGGTTCACCGGTCTGCAGGGCAAACCAATAGTCGTCATTCCGCTGCGACTTGTAGTTGAGCATGTCTCTCAGGTTTTCGGTGGCCCCATGTGCCAGGATCCCATAATTCCCCAATTCTCCCAGGCGTTGTCCGGCATGCTTCCCCCCGCCCTTCGGGATCATATTCACATCATAGGCATCCCTTGAACGGGAAGAGAGTTTCTTGGCCACCTGATGCTGGAGCTTCAGGGTGTACTGCTCCCCAGTAAGGATACGGCCCAGAGACTTCCCGGAAGCGGAATCAAAGAGCTCTTCACGCCCATCCTCATCAAACCCATGCTTTTTGAGGGTTTCAACCGTATGCTCCGTATAATCGATCCCTGAGAAGTTACTGACCTTAATGGGCTCACCGGTCTTTCGTACCACCTTGGAAAGACCCAGCTCCAAAAGCTGCCCCAGATTCATACGGGAGGGCACCCCCAGGGGATTGAAAATCACATCTACCGGCTTCCCCTCTTTATCCCGCGGCATCTCGTTGTCGGGGAGGATCATGGAGATGATATTCTTATTGGCATGGCGGGCGGAGAGTTTATCCCCTACGATAGCCGGCTCATTGGTTCGAATGTGTACCGACACACTGTCACGAAGCTTTACCACCTCAGCCACCGTTCCCGGGAAATCGTACTCCCAGGACTTCGTGCGATTCTGGTAAGGCTTCACCAGGGACTTATTCACCCCCTGCAGTGCTTTGGCCTCGGCGGTAAGCTGCCCCTTACGTAAGACACAAATGAGATGGTCCCCATGTTCTACCACCTCGCCCTTTTTAATGATCCCATCTTCATCATAACGTTGGGCCTGGGTTGCTGTAAGCTCCCCTGGGAAGTAGGCCATGAACTTTTTCAGGTTAAGGACGATGATATCTTCCCGGCCCTGGGTGATACGGTACATATGCTCGCTGGTGAGCTTCCGGGAAGTACTCTCGGAGATGATCGTACCATCGTCATAGTTATAACCCAGGTAGGGCATGTAGGCATAACGGAGGTTGGTACCGATGGCCAGTACCCCATTCTTGGTAAAATTATTGTCGGCGATGACCTGACCGGCCTTAACCGCATCCCCCACCTTTACCAGAGGGTAGGAATTCATAACCGTTTTCTGATCATTAAGGGGGAAGTCACTGTACAAGGCTACTTTATGGGTTTGGCCCCCCGCCTTAATCATAATGGCATTCGGGGTAATGGCTGTTACCACTCCATCCACGGGAGACTTGTGGCTCTGGAACTTTCCAACCACCTCTTCAAAGGAATTGTCGGTCTCCGTAGCGGTTTGTATGAGGGGGGCCTCACGGTGTACAAGACTTACCGCCTGGTCTAATTGCTTGGCGGCAAAGACGATACGATTCCCCTGGTTGTGGTGCAAAAAGGGCAAGAGGTTGACGCCCAGGTCCAAGATGGCCTTGGAAGAGGGGATGACGAAGTCGATCTTATCGGAGGCCACTTCTACAATTTCCCCATGGTAGGAGGCCTTAACCACATTGGCTACCGGGTGAAATCCGGCCCCGATACGCTTGAATTGGTCCGGGTATGCCACGTACGCTTCATACATCTGGAGCGGAGTAACCTCTTCCAATTTCTTGGTACGTCGGTTGTAGATCGTAGTAACAAGATCCTTGCCTACCTTCTTGGCCCCCATGGCTAACTGTAATACTACACCGGCCTTTTCAGATTCAGGGGTCTTAATCGGGTCCAGGAATCCAAGGTGCGAGGGGTTGATGAGTTTGGCATCCGTTGTAATGGCATGTCCGGATTGTACCCCGCCCTCACCCATGATGGTAGTCTTGGTCTGTCCGGACAGAGAAGCCACGGGATTGGTCTGGTCAGAAAAGGCACTGACGGAAGTGCTGGTAAAGAAGGCCTGTACGGGTTTGTTTAAGATATCGGTACTGACGATATCCCGAACCTTTACCTTGCGGTCCAGATTATTGTGAATACGCCGGGTGATCTCCTTGATGCTGTTATGCAGGCGCTCATCCAGATAATCCTCTATGGAGTAGAGCTCCTTAAAGACCAGGGAATCACGGTCATCCGGCTTCTCTTTCTGCCGGGAGATATTCAGCATCCGGGTGGAGGTACGTAACAGGGCCTCTCCCTCCGTACTTTTGAATGATTTTCCCAGGGTCAGAATCGTGGTGTCGGCACGGATTACGGTGCTTTCCAGCGTTGTCAGGACCACTTCTACGTCCGAACGTGTATCACGGGGACGGCGCATGATCTCAGCCAGCTTGGCAATCTCACGTTCCGGGGCGGGTACCTGGTTGGCCGCCATAATGTCCTTGCCCCAGGCGGAAAAAATGTCGGCGTCTGCAATGCCCAGGACCTTCAGAATGGGGTAGAGCATGATATGACGGGTGCCGTACTTGATCTGAAACTTTCGGGAAGCCGGGTCAAAGAGAACCTTAAAGCCACGCCCCTGCGACGCATTTACCTGCGCCTCCAACTCACCGCTGTCCGTAATGCGGTTATAGATCCCGGCCTTCAGGCGGAACATGTTCTGGATCTCATACTCCTTGCCCTGGACGATATATGAGAACCGATTGGTGATTTTGGGGAGGGTGATGATCTTTACACTGGCTGTATCTAAGACTTGTCCGGTTTTTATATCCTGAAGCTCAAATTCCCCATATACCGGTACAGCCCAGGTACCTTCCTGGAGCTTTACGGATTTTTGGCTGTGGATGTCGTAGGGACTAAGCGTATCATCAATAATAACCCGCTTCAGTACCAGACGGTGCACCTTACCCGTCACAGGAAAGAGCCCATGCAGAGTTTTGGGGAGCTGTTCTTTAAGTATGCCAAATTGTCGGTCGGGGTTGAAGTGCATCGGTGACCTCCTCGTAAAAATGATACCTGATTCGATGAGACCGGTCAATAGAAGGTTTTTTTCTGTTATAAGGTATAAGAATTATGAGAGGCCCATAAGGGCCTATAAATTATTAACCGGGGGTACCCCCCAAGGAGGCACCGATGTGTAGAAGCAAGTATCTTCCGTGGCTCCACAATTTCTTGTGGAGCAGTGGTGATGACGACGATGACGATGATGATGCAGCAACGGAAGAAGAATACGATGATTCGGCCGATGATGCCGGATCATCGTACGAGGAATTTGAGGAGGATCTCGAGGACTCGATAGGTATATGATTCTCCTCAAATTGGTCCTGATGTCCGTGACGATTGGTTTTCTGCAGGGGCTGATCGACTCGCAGAGGCCTACGGACGACGATCAGGACGAAGACTGATCCAAGGTGGTCTCAGGCCTTTGGCTTGGGATCACCGGGTTCTTTTTTAGCTGGGAGGAGCTGTTTGGTCTGGTGGTGTCGTAAAAGAAGGGCTGCAATTTGAATGCGTTCCGTGTCCGTCAATTCATGGGTTTTTCCGCTCTTACTATCCCCCACATACACCCGGTCAGCATACGCATGGAACTTACCGCCTGGCTGACGAAGTGCTACATGGGCCCCATGTTTCCCCTCTCCATAATGTGCAGAGCCATAACGGATATGCGTCGGCTCACCCCGAGAAGGCTTGCCCGCCTGTGGCCGGTTATTATGCATCTCGGTAGCGATCTGAGAGAACTCACGCTCGAAGGCGGCATATTTGAAGAGACTCATACAGCAGCCCTCATGGCCTCTTCTCCAAACTCACGTATCTGCGGCATAGCCCCATATACACCCATCTTCAAACTTCGACGCGGGCTTTTGGTCAGAAGAACCTTGGTGGGCTTGCCTTGAATAGTTCGTAGGGCATTGGTGGCAAGATGCTTGCCCTTTACAAGAGGGTTAGCTGGCCCCCATTTTCCGGATACCACCGACTTTTGTCCGATGGCCTTTATAACATTTCGAGCCCCCATGGCCAAAGTAGGTACTGACTCCAGGCCCGCAAGTTTTTCGAACTCATTCGAGAATACTTGGTACTTCATATCACCGCCTTTGCTTGTTCTCGTCGTGGGGGCTTCTGTTCTGTTTCCGCCGGGCCCTCTGCGGTCTTGTTTTGCTGTACGTAGGCCGTAACTTTAGCCGCCAACTGAGGATTGGCCCGCTTGATGCTCTCCAGGATCGGGGCCCTGCGTGCCTCGGGGTACTGCAGCACCTGTTGCGCAAAGGACTGGGCCTGTGCTTCAAGATCCTCAGGAGACTCCTCTGCTTCCGGGGCCCCTTCCGGGGGCGCCTCACCTGGTAATCCAGGGGCACCGGGGATATCTGCCTGCATGGCCTTCTGGGCCTTCATCTGGTACACGGCCGTTACGATAGCGGCAGCTCCCTGGGCCTCGGCCGCTGCAATGGCATCCTCAACCTGTTGCTGTCTTCGATACGCAGCGTCTGCTTCAAGTTTTTTACGTACCTCGATGATGTCCTTATCCAGCTCTCCCAGTAACGTGGCATCGTCCAGTTTCCCCATCTGATTCAAGGAGACGTAGAGCTGTTTCTTGGAGAGGTCATCCGCCATCTTGAACTCTGCCAGGTGACACTCTACCGGTTCCCATTCCATGTAGGAGGAGATAATGTCTACCAGCCAGCGCAGATACCGGTGCGTCTGCCGGATATACACCAGGAACTGGTTCTCCAACATACGCAGCGAGACATTCGAACCCGAGTACTGCATGCCCCCGAATATGAATTCGATCGGCACCGACATACCGGCAATGATCTGTTCTGACCAGGCCCGAATCTCCTGGTGCAGCATCAGGGCCCGGGCATCACCGCCCAGGGTCATAGAACCCAACGGAATAGGAAAGACAGGAGTATAGTTGCGGTCAATCCGCCAGCGTTTGATCTCTTCCACAACCAGGTTGGCCCAGTTGGAGAGGTTGACATTAACATAAGGGTCAGCAGAGGCAGAGGACATTTGAGGGAAGACGGTACGCAAGGGCACAATGTTTTCCCGGGCAATCATCTCCTGTGATTTTTTCAAAATCTGCAGGTAGAAGACATCCTTTAAAACGGGGAGAGAAAGGGGCTCCCCCCAGACGAAGTCCGTCGAGGTCGCCGCAGGGCGTTTGAAGTGGTACAGGGTACTGTTATTCAAAATGACGGGCTGACCCTTTTTGGCGGCCTCGAAGTATTGTTCGGGGGTCGCCTCCAACATCAGCTTATGCCGCTTGTTCTTAGGCTCAAGGGGAAGGAGGAGCTTGTTACGTATCGTATTGGGGAGGTGGTAGGCATACGTATTGGTCTCCGGAGACACCCCCGGCTCGATGCTGATGTTCAAGATCGGCCAGATGTGAAGTCGGATCTCTTTTTCCGAGCGGATCTGGACATCTTCCGCCTGGTACGTTACGTATGTTTTACAACTGCTGCAGGTGCCTGAGAACTTAAACTCACGGTACTCGTAGTCGATGCTGGAGGCCTGGTGCCGCTTCTTACATTTGGGACAAATCAAGAACTTACGGAAGGGGAAGATGACGGAAACGATGCAGTTGCCGTAGGTAAAGTAATCCATCCCCACCAGGATGCGGTGAGTATCGATGTCGAGATTGTACTCGAAGAAGTGCTTGTACTTGGTCTGCAGTCCCGCATGCTCAGTGTCCCAGACCACGGGGGTAACCGGGTACTCAGACATCTTGTGATGCACCGAGGCAATCAGCGGGTTAGACATGTTATAGTAGCGGACGATCTTGAAAAGCTCCTTGGTACTTTTGGGCATATAAGTACCGGCCAGATCGAAAAACGGGTGGGGGTAGTCCACACTATCTCTGCCTGAGGCAATGGGTCCGCGACCGTATAAGCTCATTTCGTTTCCTTGTACTTCAAGATCGGCGTATTCATCGTTTTAAAATAGGTGACCACGGAACTCCCACCCTCTCCAAGCATGTGCTTGATCTTACTCATGAGGGGGGCACCGGTCACGGCATGCTTATCCTTGTGTACCACCCAGTGCTTTTCCCATTCGTGGGCATGGAGTCCATCGGACCTACGCCATTGACTGGAGAGGATTCCAGAGCCTGGTTCGGGGGTACCATAGGAACGCTCAAATCCAAGCGCCTTGGGGCTCATCTTTTCCTTGGGGATAATCACCCGGGCATGTTCCGTCCACACCCCCGGTTTTCCCTTCAGGGTATTCTTTATCTTCTGTAGCTTCTCACTACGCCGGGTACCGGGAAGACTGGGAATGTAGGTCATACCTTTCATGCCAACGACAGTATCCTTCCCCTTCCCATACGTCTGATAGGCTGCAGCCAGCTTCTCAAACTCATTGGAAAAGCTCGTATAAAGCCCGGTTGTAACAGGGCCAGTGTCCATGTATTCTTGCATACGTGACTACCCCTTGAAGTCGAGATATTTTTTAGGGATGCCCTTGGCCAACCCCGCTTCAGTGGCCTGATGAAGTGGGTAGCATTTGAATTCATCCGAAAACATTACACTCTCCGGTCCCTGCGGCCCTCCCGTACGTAACATAAAGTAGTAGGGCACTCCCGCTTTATCAGGGTCGTTTGTGTGCATGGCATGAAACTGTTTTAATTCATCTGCCGATAGGGGTTGGCCACTCTTGATAACCGCTTTCCAAGGATCTGTTTCCGGGAGCTCTTCCTGTACGGTAAACTTAGGGGCAAGCACCTTAAAACGCTGCTGATCGAGTGCCCCTAGTACCGCCCCTGACACGAAGTAATCACCCGCCAGCTTCTCAAACTCATCTGCAAAGGACTCATACACCATACACCTCCTTGGCAGCCTGCCTGTGTCGTTCCAGTTCTGTCTGTCGCTCCGCCAGGTAGATTTTTATACTCAGCATGCGGGCGGCTTCTACGCCCAGGGACGTTTCGGGAAAGACTGTCTCGGGGGCATCTGGTCGGTGCGGGAGCTCTTCCAGGTAGGGCCACATGGCCTCCAACATGGCAATATCATTATCGAAAGCGGTATGACCATGGTAGAGCTCTTTAATGACCGGTTGCGCAAAGGGCAGAAAGGGGGTGCTGTACCGAAGCCCATGCTCCCGCCAGATTCCGGCAATATAGCGTGCAACCTCATCCCCAAAGGTATGGGTCCGGATGCTCTGATCCACCATTGTCACCGCGGCTACGACATGTGCGGGTTCCGGAGGCTCGAAGATGGCAAAGTTGGGAATGAACCCGTTTAAGGCCTCCGTGACGTGGTGAAAGACCTCCCACTCCTCCCAGAAGGCCTCATGTAACTGCAGGAGCTTCAAGGCATTGATGGCATTCCGGTTGACCTCGTGCACGGTCTCATTAAAGGTCCTCTGGATGGCCAGCCAGGTAGTCTCGGGCGTCCAACCCTCCCAACCCGGTTCCATTTTGGCACGCAGGAGGGTAAACAACACCAGGGGATGTGCGGGGGCTTCAAAGAGTCGCATTATAAGAGTACCTGTTTCTGTACAATGACCTTCTCACCCGGGGCGATGGAGATATGGTACGCTCGACGGCCCAGAACGACCTTGAGGGGTTCAGGCAATTTCTCAAAGGCCGCGACCGGATCCCGCAAAAAGTCTTCTGGTTCCCGCAGGATGGCACTGACCTCTCCGGGATGATTGGCCAGATTTTGCAGGTCCTTGGCGTTGATATGAATATCTGGACCATCCCATTTCCAGGCAGCCTTCCCGGAGGGCATTTCCCCGAAAGCAGATATAATGGGGTCGGGGATCTTGTCATACTGCAGATTCAGGCTGGTCTCACGATCGAAGGCATTCAGAAGCGCGGATAAGACCACCGGGGGTGCAGCCTGCCCCATCTCTTCAATCGCCGCAAGTTTGGACAGATCCTTCTGGTCGGAGACAAATTCCCGGCGTCGTTCGATGGCGGCCCGAAATAGAAGGGGGTCCTGTTTCTCAGTAGCCGCATATTGTCGGATCTCGGGGTCCACCGCTACACCCAACGCGGAGGCCTGCTTTTCAATCACATTGGCCAGACGTCGCTTCTCTTCGGGGGGCAGTTCTTCCCGATTCTCCTTGAAAAAGTAGGTACCCTCCACCACCGCTCGTAACGGGGTCATGGTAGCCTGTACCCGAGGCAATTCTGCCTCTTCCGGTACAAAGGGTGCGACGGGGTCGGCACTGGCCAGTTTTTCCAGGGTGGGGGGTGGTGGTGCATCGAAAAACCGGAAGGCCTGTACGATCCTGGTAGCGGCTACCTTTTGCATGTGTGAGGGTAAGCCCCTTCCATGCTCCATCAGATAGTATGCGGACAAAAAGGTATTCCCCAGGTCGTTTATGGGATATCGTCCGTACTTCTCACCCTGGTCATTGGTTATCACCAGGGCGTAATCTGTATCGGGTAGGGGGGTGCTACTGGCGTCGGCCGCCTGCTTTACAAAATCGGGCAGGGTGGCGTACGGGAACCGTTGTACAAGGTGTTTTTCGGGGTCGTGGTAAACATCAACGATATGCATGCTGATTCCTCCTTCCAGTATCATAGCAGACCGGTACAGCCTTGGCAACACTCGAAAATTTTGCCGAATCGCTGGTATAAGTAGAAAAACACAAGTGTAACCTGCATTTTTTTATAAAGGAGTTATTTTTATGGCAGAAGAAAGGCCGGATTGTCCGGATTACGCAACGAATTACGAGAGTGGTAATCGGGAGTGCATGAAGTGTGGCTGGCAAAATGAGTGCCGGCAGCGGACCCTTGCGTACATAGAACGTAACCGGGCCTATCGCTATGTTCCACCTCCCCGGGAATCTGAAAAGATCGCAGCCCCCTCCACCTCCACACCCCCCGTCGGTCCTGTCACTCCCGGTTCCCGTTATGGACATTTACCCCTTCCGACGAAGGAAGACGGGTTGCCGGAATACCGTGGGGATGGCACCATCTGGGATGAGCTGGGAATCATGACCATTGAGGGCACCTTAAAGTCCATCGGGGATACGGTCTCCTGGTTTTTCTCCCGAAGACGGATGTCCCACCTTCCCTTCACCCGAAAAGCAAAGGCCCCGGAAGCTCCAGGTACCGTAAAGCCGGAAGTCCCGAAACGTGTACGTGGCCGATTACGTGAACGATTTCGTCGTCGGGAGCATTCGGAAGATCCCGATTGAAATATGGGTAGAAACCCTGTAAGATGCCTGCAGGGAAATAGTTAGGAGGAAAAATGTTAAAAGATACATGGCTTTGGCTTCCCAAGGGCGTCATCAACGTGGCATCCCTGAAAGCCGGCTTGACTCTCAAGTCCGGACGACGCTCTACCCATCTGTACATCGAACAGGGGGAACTTTTGGGGGTCCCGCGCGAATTTCTCTCTCCGGCAGAGATACAAAAAATGGGAGGTACTCTGGAGTACCATCCCGGATTACGTAAGTCCCATTACACCAGTATTAATTACCCCGCAATGCCGGAACGAGACTGGTGGGACGTACAGAAGGAGGCACTGCAAGCACTTTCACGGCCCTATCAGAATAACGGCATTATCTCCATTGCCTGTGGAAAGGGGAAGACCGCCCTCGGTATGGAGCATATTCGTCGCCGTGGTATGCCGGCCCTGGTAATCGTTCCGGATAAGGGTTCTTTGAGTCAATGGTTTGATGAGGCCACGGGTCCGTTTGGTATGGAGCCCTTTCGGGTAGGGATCGTTGGGGATGGAAAGGACAACTGGTCCCCGGAACTGACCATTGGTCTCCTGCCCTCAGTACTCAAAGTGCCCGATTATCTCAAGGACTACTATGGGGTTATCATCTTTGATGAGGCCCACCATCTTGGGGCCGCCGTGTTTGGCCAGGTCGCCCACCTCTTTTACGGGGAGCGCATTGGGCTAACGGCCACCCCCCTTCGTTCAGATGGGTTCCACCTGGTGTACCATTATCATATTGGACCGGTACTGTACCAGAACTTGGACTTAGATCTTAGCCCCATCTGCATTTTCAAGCACACCCATGCCATCTGTCCTCCCACCCTGACACATACCGATGCCGTTACCGCCCTCTCCAAAGACCCCCACCGCAATAAGATGATCATACGGGAACTGACGGCCATGATGGCTGCTCACCGCAACGTACTGGTCATCGGGAATCGGAAGGATCAATTGAAGCTGCTTTACACCGAGGCGGCTCATATTACCGGGGCCATCCCCGGGCTCTACATCGGTGAAACCAAGACCAACGAGCGGCGGGCGGTACGCCAGACCTGTAACATGGTCTTCGGCACGTTCCGAACTGCCCGGGATAACCTTAACATCCAGCGTCTGGACATTATCTTTCTTATCACCCCCTTCCGGGATCAGTATGCCGCACAACAAACCATTGGGAGGATTCTGCGTGAGTATGAGGGCAAGGGGGCCCCGTTACTGGTGGTACTGGAGGACCAAAAGGTAGCGTGTGTGGCGGTTACCTGCGGCCGACTCCGTACCTACATTCGTCAACAGGGCTTTGATTGCCACATTGTGATGGAGGAAAATCATGAACCACATTACCGAGATGCAACAGTGGGAACTCCTAAAGCGGGGGATAACGACACTCGAGCGCATCAGCGAGACACTTCTCCTCATCTCCAAACACTTGGAGACGCTTTCCGTGCTCAAGGCATTAAACCACGGGACCTGGGAAGAATCGTTAAAAAGTAAGCAGGTCCCACTGCCAGAACCCCCCGTACCAGGAGAAGTGAAAGATGCATACCAAGGAACAAGCACTGCGGGAGCTTCGAGCACGGTACCAGAGCTGCCGAAGTTGTTCACAGACGACGGTGCCGGGAAAAATGGTATGGGGCCACGGAAGTCCCGATGCGCGTGTCATGCTCATCGGGGAGGCCCCCAAAAGGTCGGATGAGTTTTATGGCCTCCCCTTTTCGGGGGCCAGTGGAAGACTCTTGCACCATTTTCTCCGTATCTCAGACATAATCCCTTCCTATCCTGATCTCAGTAAGGACGAGGCCCATAAGCAGGCCCTCAAGGACCGGATGTCTGAGATCTACTGTACCAACCTGGTACTGTGCTATCCCCTCAATATTGCAAACCCCAAGTTGGATCGAGCCCCCTCTACTTTGGAGATTACTTCCTGTCAGCAGCGACTCTGGGAGGAGATTTATATCGTAGACCCCCTGGTCATTATCCTGGCGGGAAATGTGCCGCTGCATGCCCTTATCCCCGGGAAGTTCAACATCCATACTCTGGTGGGAGAGGCCTTGACGCTCTCCATCCCGGGGCGGGTACTCCCGGAAGTACGGTATACGGCAGTACCGATTTACCACCCGGAGTATCTCTTAAGCTCAGGAGACCGGAGGGAGAATGGAGAGATGCATAAAACCGCCAAAATTATCCTTAATATCTGGAGGAGGTTGGATGACTTTGAAAACCTAAGGAGCACCCATGCAAATCATTGAAAAATATCTGAAAATAACCCTCAATGGAGCCGTCATTTATAACAAGTACAGAAGGGAGACACGTGTCATGGATACCACCGGTAAGCCAGCAAAGGTTAAGGTAACCCTCGGCATCAGCCAGAATAAAGAGAATCGTGCCACGGGCAGGAACCTGTGGGTCAAGGGGGATATTATCATTACCTCACCCTGTGAGAACACCGTAGATGCCAAGATACAACAGGGTATCGAGGATATCGATGTGGCCAACAATCTTCTGGCCCAGGTAGGCGACCTGGCAGCTGAGATTTTAAGGAGATACGAAGATGGAAAACACGCCAATTAAACAGAAGGTGCGGTCAGGAATCATTACCCACATGGTACCCGTAAAGGTTACTCTGGAACTGGCCCCCGAGATCCGGGCCCTGCCCCCGGATATGAAGAAACAAGCCCTGCGTATCTCTGCGGAGATCGTTTTACAGGATGCGCAGGGAAATAAGTGGGGCGGATACCTCTTACCCACACGTGAGGGTCCCACCATTCCACCGGAATTTATCTGGGGGGAGAAGATTCGGGACCTTTCCATGCAGGTCATGCAGGCCATCACCAAACATATCGATCAGAACTTTTTCCCCGAGGACCAGGGACATGAGCCTTAAATTCTTAGATACGACAGAGGTACTTACACGCGCCCATGTCTCGGGGCAGTATGATGTTGAAGAGGCCTGGGTCGAATCCCTGCATTATCAAGACATACAACATCTGGAGGTTGAGGGTGAGGGGCTTTTCCTCATGACCGACTGGGCCCTTTCACAATTAGCGACCAAACTCGGTATCCCCGGTAAATATGCCCTGCATTGTATTGCGGAGTCCGCCGGGGAGCTGAAGGCCCAATTTGACAGCTGGATACGGCATAAGAGTGAGGGGGCCAAGGATTGGCGTGTGTACCTTCGTATCCGCCTCCTGAAGGGAGAAAAGATTGATGGTGTGATTCGGGGCGTCATGTTCCCCACCTTTACGAAACTGGATGACGCGGAGGTCTTAGAAGTTATTGTTTCGTCCTTACGTGACGCCCACATGCGCTTTAGCCTGGCGACTCCGGAGCATGGCCCGAATCCAAAAGACCCGGAAAATCCGGAGAGTTGCTATGATCTTGTCATCGATGACCCAATCCCATTACCCCCCCATGAACATGGCGGCCATATCTATATCGGACTCCACATTCTAAATAGCGCGGTGGGCAAAATGGCCCTCTCTATCCGGATCTCTCTCCAAGACGACAAGGGTACCATGCTCTTCTTCGATCGGCCGTGCCGAGGCCCATTGGCACACTACTGGCACAAGGATGTGGAAGAGGATGCGGCCATTGACCACATTCATGCCCAGGTGTTAGAATGGAAAAGAAAGAAAAGTGACATCCGAAAGACAGTTCTGGCCAATACCTCCTTATATTCCGACACCACGGATGTTCGGGCCCGTCTGATTCGGGGAGGTATAGGTCCGGAAGTATCCCGACAGATTATCTCTCATAACCCGTACTTGTCCTCCGGCACGCCTCTGGGTCTCGCCTTTGCCGTAGCTCATTATGCCAAGGGCGCCCAGAGTTCCGCACGTGCACTCATGTATCAAGGCGTGGCCGGAAAACTTCTTTTGTAGGAGCGATCATGGCAGGAGTCAACTGGGATTTGCGACTGCTCGCGTATTGGATTGATCACCCAGAAGACACCCCGAAGATAATGCGGATCGGCCGCGACTTCATGCTCAGTCATACCGCAAGGGCGCTATATGATTTTATGGCGGAGTACCTGCGGAGTTACGGGCAGGTGCCTACTATGGATTCCGTACACGAAGCCTTTCCGGAGTATTCACACCCTCCGTACCGTGAGAATCTGGAATCCATTACCGGTGAACTTTCCAAGAAGAAGCGCGGCTTAACCTTAGAGGTAATGGCCCGTGATATTATAACCCGCCTGGATACCGGAAACATCGACCAGGCATACGAAATTACACAGGAGAACTACTACCAGCTTCAACTCAGTAATACCCACCAAACAATTGTAGAAGTCACCGCCGATGACGCCCACCTTCTCCTGGCCGATTATGAAAAGGCCAATGACGTTGGTGGTATAACGGGGGTACCACTGTATCATGATACCCTTACGAATGCCACCTCGGGCATGCGTCCCGGAAACCTCATTGTGCTCTACGGCATGCCGGGGTCCGGTAAAACATGGTTCGGGGTGCTTACGATGTATTGGGCCCTGATGCAGGGGTACAATGTGCTCTTCTGGACCCGGGAGATGTACCCCAAAGATATCCTTACCCGTCTGGCTTCCCTGGTGACACACGTAGACCACCGAAAACTTCTGCGGGGATCTCTGGATCAAAATGACTTCCTTCGTTTCCGGGACATTACCCAGAATCTGCGGAGTTACCTGCAGGGACAGTTTGTGATTACCAATGAGTCCGATTACAAGGGCCGTACCAGTGTAACGACTCTGCGGATGCTCATCGGTAAGGTGCGCGCGCGGATGCCGGTAGACTTGGTCATTACGGACGGTATCCACCTCCTTACCGACGATACGGGGGGCAAGATGGTAAAGTCCGTGGAATTTGCCAAGCTTACCAACGTCAGTCAGGCCCTGAAAAGTCTGGCCATCGATACCGCCATTCCGGTTATGGGCATATCGCACGCCAACCGGAATGCCATCGGCGCCTCCGGCACAAATGCCATGGAGGATATGGCCTTCACTATGTCTCTGGTGCAGGATGCCGATGTAATCGTAAGGGTCCACTTAGATAAGGCCAAGCATGAGTGGTACATCACGGTCCCCAAGATTCGTGAGAGTATCATGGATGATGGCGAGGTGGGGTTTACCGCCAACTATAACCCCTGTCTGGATTTTGAGTTCAAGAATCCAGGTATCCCGGAAACCTTTACCCTTCCCCCTGCCCGTGGCCGAAAAAAGGCGGCCCAGCGAAGGGAGGAGGATGCTGCGGATGAGGTGCCGGAATGGAAGTAATGGAATCTCCCCTACGATCCCTGATTCTCCAGGTAGCGCATCAACGTATGCACTATGGGTACAATGTTTCTGGGAGTCAGTTGAATGGTTACTGCCCCTTTCATGATGATTTCAGCCATGGGCATAAGAGCTTCGGCATTAATCTGGATAATGGGCTCTGGAACTGCTTCAGCTACTGTGGGGGTGGGAACATCTTCACCTTTTTGCGGAGAGCGGGGTACACTTCGACGGAGATCGACCATCTCCTGCCGGAGGATGAACAGCGGAAACTGCAGCGCTTCTTGCCAGAGAAGGCGCGTGCATATGATAAAAGCCGTTTGCAGGAATTGCCAGATTCACTGCTCGCGGCTTTTTCATTTGTGCCGGACCCGCTTGTGGCGGCCGGATTCGACCGCGACCTGCTCAAGGAATTCGAAGTCGGGTACGATACCCACAATTACCGTCTTACCTTCCCCCTCCGTGACCAGCGTGGGAGACTTGTCGGTATTGCTGGTCGGACCCTCATACCAGAGGAGGAGGCGGTCTGCAAATACCAGATATACACCGGAAAAGAGCTACAAGTTCCGGAATATACCGAGTGCAAGAAAAGTCATCTGTTGTATAATATGTACCGGATAAATCCGGAAGTCCTAGAGGGGCTGATAGTTGTGGAGGGATATAAGGCGTGCATTTGGGTGCATGGCCTTTTGCGTCGTCTGGACATGCCCTCCTGGGGGGTGGTAGCGACTTCCACTGCCAGTACCAGTTATACGCAAGCGGAACTCCTCTCTACGCTTGACGTTCCGATATACTACATGTATGATAACGATAAGGGTGGGAACCGGGGTACGATACGCTCCGTACGGGAGGTTTCCAAGTCCAATACCGTTCGGGTCTGTGACTTGGATATCGTACGCCGGCTTCAACCGGATCAGCTCGAGGCAGAGGAACTTCTGCTCGTTTTAGAACAGGCCAAGTCCTGGGTCACACAAACACTTATTTTTGACAAACGCTATGGAGGTAAAACATGGCACGCGAACTATCAGGCTGGGATCCCCGTAATATAGACGATGCCGGTGATAACATCGTATCCCCTCATCGAGGTGGGGGAGGGGGAGGCTTCGGTAATCGACCCGCACGCAAGAAATGGCTCAAGCTCCCTACCGGGGCTTCCAAGATCATTCGGGTACTGGAACCATTGGAGGAGGTCGAAACCTCTTCTTCTGACCCCTTCCCATTGTTTTATGATCACTTCGATCCCGGACAAAACGAGGTCAAAGACCCCATCATCTGCAGCCAGTACGGTCTCGCCCGGTACGTAGACCCCCAGGGGCGGTGCTGCTCCTGTGTCACACTGAGCAAGAAGTCTACGGCACGGTACGGGATACCGGTGGTGGATCTTACCCGTCTGCACCGTCACGGTGATGATGATAAGGCTACCTGGTCCGAATGTACGGGAGAACAGTGTGAAGACTGCCAGAATGGAAACCCCTACATTTATGGGGGTGGAAAATTGTGGGGGCTCGCCAAGGGGTTCTACTACAATACCAAGCGAAAACCGGAATACACCCTGTGGGGAGTCCAGCAAATCCTGAAGCAACTCTGCCGTTGCTGTGGAGAAATGCTCATCCCGGTTTCTTTCAACTGCCGGCAGTGTGGGGCGCTGTTGTTCAACCCGAGTTCAGCCAAGGGCAACCGGCAGATGCTGATCGCCAAGTACCAGATGGCACCAGTGAAATGTGAGACCTGCCAGTTCGAGGGTATGGCCTTATCTGAGATTGACTGTCGCTGCGGGAACCCGATTCCCGGAAGTATCTTCGATGTCAATCTGACCGTCACCCATTTTGAAGATGCGGATGGTCACATCATATCCTTTGAGCCCAGTGAGTTCTGTGACCCCCCTGCCGATCTTGACCCCAAACATCTTACCCCCATCCATCCGGATCAGATGTTAAAGCCCCTCTCTCTTCCGGGCCAGGCAAAATTGCTGCGCCTGAAGAGTAATCCCTTCGATCAGCCCCTCAAATCATATTAATCCATAACATGGGGGGCTCTCCCCCCGGGAGAACCTTCCCATGCGTTTCATGCGAAAACCTGAACCGGTTTATATTGATACCCAAGAGGGGTTGGGCCATGTCATGAACAAGGCGGCCAGGTTAGGAAAATTCGCCTATGACACGGAAACAACACTGACCCAGAGGACGGCCAAAAAGCGGGAGGCTGACATCATTCGGGACCATGCGGTGATGTGGTCTCTTTCTACCGGGACAGATCGCTATGCCTTTCCGGCCTGGCTGCTCCCGGCCGCGGCCCCTATCTTTGAGGACCCCTACATTGAAAAGATCGGGCACAATGAGCGGTTTGACCGCCACATACTTCGCAACCACAAGATCCAGGTCCTGGGCCCTATATCCGACACCATGCACATGTACTGGTTGTATGATGAAAGTCTGAGTGGGCGTTACGCCCTTAAGACCGCCGGCTGGGACCTCCTGCAGATCAAATCCCCTACGTATAAGGAACTCTTCGGGCTCTTGAAGGACATTCGAGAGGCCCCCCTGGACAAGGCGGCGGACTATGCCAGTAATGATGCCTGGGAGACCTTCCAGATCTACCTGACTATAAAGAGGCTGTTGGTAGAGGACTATAACGAAGTACTGCGGATGAGTGCCTGGGAGTATTACTGTCAGTATGAACGACCCTTTACCGACGCGCTCTTCGAAATGGAGTGTAATGGCATCCGTTACGACGAGAACTACTTTACGGCGGTGGCCCCCCGCATGGAAGCGGAACTAAAACACATGGAGGAGGAAATTATCCACGAAATCGGGCACTACATCAATATCAACAGCTCCCAACAGCTGGCCAAGTACTTTTACGAAGAGCGCAAGTACCGGGTCAAAAAGTATACCGATGGGGGCAGCAGTGGTATCGCCCGACCCTCGGTGAATGAGGTTGCCCTGCAGAAGCTCATTACTGAGGGAGACCCCGTTGCCGCCAAGATTCTGGAACATCGCGGCATGAGTAAGCTGCTTTCAACCTATATCAAGGGCCTGGCCGCATACATCGGGCCAGATGGTCGTATCCACCCTTCCGCCAAGGTCACCCTGGCAACAGGACGTATCTCACTCTCTCCCGGACTCCAGACCATCCCCAATCCTCACAAGGATGAAATATTCAAGCTCCGCACTGCCTTTATTCCCGATGCGGGGAAGGATCTACATGCCTATGACTATGAACAGTTGGAAATGCGGATCATGGCCATTTGCGCCAATGACTCGGGCATGATTAAAAATATCCTCTCCGGGAAGGATATCCACGCCCTGAATGCTGCGCTCATGTTCCAGAAGAGTTATGACGACATCCGGGCGGCCAAGAAGGCAGATCCCCCCACCCTGGAACAAAAGGGGCTCTTACGGCTCCGGGATCAGGTAAAGGCCATCGGATTCGGCATCAATTACCTCATGGGGCCTTCTTCGCTGGCCGTTGATTTAAAGTGTTCCGTTCTGGAGGCCAAGGAAAAGATGGAGGCCTACTTCCGGCTTTATCCGGAACTACAGGCCTTCATCGAACGCAGTATCGAACACGGACGGGTCTTTGGGAAAGTAGTCACGCCCTTTCTGGGACGAAACCGCCGTATCCTGCATCTGGAATCCTCCCGCGGCAGTATGCGGCATCATGAGGAATCCGTCTGCGTCAACACACAAATCCAAGGCGGGGCCGCCGATTGGTTGCGCCTGGCCATGATCGATATTCATCGAGACAAACATCTGCGGGCGGCGGGTGTAAAGATGATCCTGCAGGTACATGATGAGCTGCTCTTCGAGGTGGACGAAAAACTCTCGGATGAGATCATGCCCTATATCAAACATAAAATGGAGCATCCACTGGGATGGGAATCTAAGGTTCCCCTGCCTGTGTCATGCGCCAAAGCCAAAAACTGGTATGCTGCCAAATAGGAGGTACGTATGAAGGTAACCAAGTATCCACGTGTGCCTTTAGATAAGAAGGCTGTGGACAAGATTTTCGAAGAAGCCACGGAACAAAGTGAGTACATTCTTAAGCTCTACACTCTGGTGTACCCAGACTTTGAGAAAAGAGAAACGGTACCCTGGCCCATTATCTCCCGTTTGACGGGGGAGTACATCATGAATAAGGCGGTAGAGTGGGACACCAACCATGGGCTCCCCGCACGGGGGGTTCTGGCAGGCGGGGGCTGGTTTAATCGTGGATTCAGCTGTGCTCCGCGTGAACGTACCGATCTGCCTGACTGGGTCGCTGAGATTCCTGCCGAATAAGAAACCATTTCCTTTCAAATCTGTTATACTGGAGGTACCAATGGAGATTTACTGTGATGGCGTGGTAATCCATGAAAACTACATTACACCCGCGGCATATGTGGTCGCCGAGCTCCTGCGTCGACTTGATCCGCAGTATACGCCGTGTTGGTCTACGGATGAGCCCCAAATCGATGAAGTCCTGGCAGCCTGGGGGTTCGCGGTAGATTATGAGGAGGAACATCAGGGGTACATAATTTTTGACTTCGATGGAAGAGATTCTCGGGAAGGAGCGGAAGAGCTCTTGTTTCTCCTCCTGGCTCCTTACATGCGAAGTGGGAAAATCACGGTGCGTGATGATGACACGGTATGGAAATACTTCTTTTCCGGGGGCATGTTATTCATATCACAGGGCACCATGCAGTTCTCACATCCGGAAAAGGTCTCTTTACATGAGGCCTTACAGGTACTAACCGAAACCAAACCACATGAAGAAAGGAATCTTTTACAATGGATAAGTACGGAGTTGACCAGCAACATTGTCCCCTCGTCCACGGACCCGCTTTTGAAAAGTACGCTCAGGGCCGAGGCCGAAAGCCTGCTCGCTGCCCAGAGTGTGGACGAGAACTCGAAAACGACACCCCCCAGCTCAAGTGCCCCGTCTGCGGAACCGCCCCCTTCGAAACCCCTGCTGGAGGATGACCCGCCTCCAAGTAACGACAGGATCGACATCAATATCGCACGCCTGGAAATCATCGGGGCGGTCACGACTCTTACCAATCCTCTTAAGATTGCAAAAATACTTGCCGTATTGCGGGGACGGTTCGTAAAGTTCAACACCGACGGCACGTACACAGACATATAGGAAATACATCATGGCAAAAAAGAAAGCAGCCTCGGGTACTCCAAAGGGTACCCCCTCAGACACCCCTTACTCCAAACTACCCCCCCTTCCGAATGAAGAATCTGATGAATTGGATGCCCTCATTGCAAATCTGAATGCCGGTATGGCCCAGAAGGGACAGTACTCCGGTCGTATTGCCCGCGGACGGGATTTTATCAACACCTTCGCCACACGGCGGCCTACAGGAAGCATAGGGCTGGATCTGGGCATTGGAGGGGGCTATCCCTGCGGGGGGGTAGTACAGATCTATGGCCGAGAAGGGGCGGGCAAAACCACCCTGGCCAATCTAGCCATTGCGGAAAACCAACGGGTACGTGGCCCGGACTCCCGGGTATTTATTGCCGTCTCAGAGACGGCCTACGATAAGGCCTATGCCCGGAAGTGTAAGGTCTCCGTGGCTTATGATGCCAACGAGCTGGAGCGCATGGAGATGGAACTGGGGCGAGCCCTTACCGAGGAGGAACGCCGAAAACTTACCAGTGAGGTCGGAAAAGTATACATCGGATCGGGGGAGTCCTGTGAACAGGCCCTGGATAACGTGGTTACCCTGGTACGCACCGGTAAACTTGATCTGGTGGTCATTGATTCGATTGCCGCTATGGAACCGGCTGCCATGCTCCATACCTCCGTAGCCGAACGGGGGTTTGGTGGAGGCGGCCGTGCCAACATGTTGGGATCATTCCTGCGTAAGCTCTGTGCGGTCCTCTGTTGTGCTGCCTTTACCACTCCCATCTATACCACCATCATCTGTATCAACCAGGTCATCGACAAGATGGGGACAACTTTTTCGGGAGGGTTAGACACACCGGGAGGCCATGCCCTGAAACACCACAAGCTCGTAGATATTATGGTTAAGTCCTCCGTCCCCTCGGATCAACTAGGGATTGGAGAGGGTGAAAATAAGTGGGTATATGGCCGGACGATGCACTGGCGGGTCATGAAGGGAAAGGCAGGCTGCCATGAAGGAGCCTTCGGTAAGTTCGACTTTTACCTCGAGCCCTTTGATGATTTACGTCCGGGGGATGTGGATAACGCCAAAGAATTACTTGAGCTCGGTACAGAAGCGGGTATACTGACCAGGTCCGGATCCTGGTTCTCCTATAACGATACCCGTATCGGCAACGGATACGTACAGTCCTGTCGGAACCTGCGTGACAACCCGGAGCTGTACACCATGCTGTACGATGAGCTCTGCAAACGAAAGGCTCCGCATGAAACGACTGGATAAGAAACTTACCGAGGCGCGGTCCAAACAGATCGGGGGTAAGCTCCCTCGAGGCAGTGGGAATCAGTGGTATGCCCCGGGAGATGTGGTGGATAAACATCGATTTTTTCTGGAGCACAAGTACACCCACGCCGAATCCTTTCGGGTCTCACTGGAGTTAATCAATAAGGCCCGAAAGCAAGCTGGGGCGTTACCCTGGTGTATCGAGGTGGCCTTTGTAGAGGGGGAACAGGTCCGAGACCAGATCTCAATTTCGGAGAGCCATTTCTTTGATACCCAGATCTTACAAAGTTATGGGTGTCGAAAATGCAACCAATCCTTTGGAATAAGGGTAGAAAGTGTACCCCATTACTGCCCTTATTGTGGAGGAGACACAATCGGGAAACTGACGTAGGAGAGATAGATGACCAAGTATTCTGCCGAGTGGCCTCAGGATAGTGTATGCTCCCAGCCCCCCGACCTTATGACGGTGGCACTGGTATCACCCAGCCGTATCAATACCGTCTGGCGCTGTGGGTACGTGTACTTGTTTCGGTACACCGATTTCCTACAGCCAGGGGGACTTATTATCCCACCGGGCACCGCCGCGATCCTGGGGAAGTCCTTTCACCACTCCGCCGAGCACAATTATCGGTACAAATTTGAGTCCCGGCAGGATGCCCCCCTGCAGGATGTGCTCGATGCCTTTTCCACACAATATGAGGAACAAATGAAAGATGACGTTTTTTGGACATCCAAAGAACGATCTACCGGAATTGAAAAGGTACGGGGGCAGGTAAAGGACAGTGGGATCTCCGTTACCGAGTACTATCACAAAACCTGTGCGCCCCAGGTACAACCCAAGATCATCGAGACTGAGGTCTATATGCCGATTCATTACCAGGACGGCCTGTGGCGTTCAGACTTCGGCATGCACGGGTTCATTGATCTCGTGGATGAGAATGACATCATCGTGGATTATAAGACCACGGGTAAAGCTGTCGCAGATATCAAGGCGGATCACCTGCGACAGCTGGCATACTATACCATGATGTATCGTCATGAGGGAGAGCGGGAGCGTGGGATACGCCTAGACTATGTAGTAAAAACCAAGACCCCTCAGGTCTTACCCTTTCAGAGAACCATCACCCCCAATGTTTATAATTGGGCCCTTTTTATGCTCCATACCGCGCTGGACACCATCAAACGTGAGGCCTTCCTCCCCAATACGGAATCATATCTCTGCAGCCCGGATTGGTGTGGGTACTTCAACCTGTGTCCGGCTGTAGCACACCGGAGGTAACATGGATAAAACCCCTTACGATGAAGCACGGGCACTGGCATATGATGCCTTTCGGAACCTGGATCTTTCGGAGCCGCGTCATCCCGGGTTCCCAATGGAACTGCCCCCCGATTGTCCCATAGAACTGGTAGAGAATGAGCCGGTACTACCCGTAAGCCTTACGGAGATCTCCAGTCAGCACCTGGGGATCGTGTACGCAGTTTTCAATGCCTTTTACAAGTATGTGTTACACCAGGCTACGGTGGCCTCGATCGACAAGACCACCGAGGCCAAGAAGCTCAAGCTGCTAAAGCTTCGGGTAGAGCTTGAGTACTCCGACCTGCTCAAAAAGGACATCCCGGATGCCGTGTTACGGGATGAGCGTGTTATAGAGCAGGAGGGGATATTTGACAGTGCTGACTACCTTTCCCGCTTACTGGAAGCGAAGGTCACCATGTACTCCAAGGACCTGCAACTCATCTCCCGAGAGCTTACACGGCGCCTGGGGGATATCGAGGTGGAACGACGTGAGCACAGTTTCGACCGAAATTATTGAACTGGCCTTGGCCATCAACCAGGCCGTCCCCGGGGTGAATGATCTCTACAAGAACGTGGTGATCCCAATTCCGGGGACAAAACGGTGCGGGGTACGGCGGGCGCTTACCAAGAAGGCGGAGCGGGTCCGTAATGAGGTAAAGGCCCTCATCTCCCAGCAGTACCTGGTAGAGATCCAGAAATTCATGCAGACGTTTCAAGAAAGGCTTGCGGCCCATGATACTCCCTGGTTGGAGGTCGATATCACGGCCTCTTTCCCCCTGTACAATAAGGGGTATCCCAAAGAAGCCAAGACCCCTTGGAAGAGACGTGATGTGGATGGCCCGGTAAAGTTCCTCCTGGACGTGATTACTGAAGCAATTGGTCTTAACGGTGATGAAATGGTGCGACGCTTGGCCATTGAAAAGGTTGATGGCCCTGAGGACCACTATTTCGTTACCCTCAGCATAAGGAGATAAGCATATGTTTCACACCCTGGGGATCTCTCTGCAGATTACGGATGCGGAGCAGGCCCGTCAGTTACTACAAACAACACAAAAACTGGAAAATGACCTGGTGGGAGAGGACCACCTGGCTCAAACCGCGGATTACTATGGATTTCGGCTGGAGGGTAACGACCTGGATGTACTGCACGATGATGATATCAACCTTTCCAGCGCTCTGGACTTTTTGAAGGTACTGTGTACAGTACTCACCGGTGAGTGGGAGTTTATGGATGAGGGCACCTTCGTAAAGATCCAGATCCAAGAGGGCCGAATGCAGTCGTATCAGGGACGGTTGATCTGGGATCTGACCTCTGAGGTAGTGTCATGAAGGACGAGCGTTTTTCTCCCATTGTATGGTGTACTTACAACCAGCACCAGATCTCGCGCGCGCTTTGTGTACTGAAGCTGTACCCGTATTGTAACACCTGTAAGTACGCGGAGCCCTTTGTTATAACCCTTCCCCTCATACACGGCACGGAGGAGGACATAGATGTCTTCAGACAAATCATCAAAGAAAGGCAAAAAGAGCTCCCCCGAGGAACAAAAATGGCAGCAGGCCCTCGACATAGCCCTCTCCCTCCCGGAGACCCCGAACCATGTGAACGAGACGGAGAGGCATCAGATTGCCCTACTGCGTGGTGAAATATCCTGTCTGCGTAGTCCGGGACAGCAGGACCCTCTCTTTCCCTTACGGGAACGGATGTGGGAGATCACCCGGCCCTTTAACGTGAGTGAAGCTTACTGTAACCTGCAGTGCGGTACCTGTGAGGAAATCCACGTATTGTGCTGCTACAACGACAACAATTAGGAGGAACGGATGGAAAAGGCAATTATGGAAAAATACAACACAGGCACACCGATGACATTCGATGAGATTCTGCAGTTCGCTCAGCAGGCTCCCACCTATCTGGGGATGCACTGCGCCCGACTGGGATTCCCCTACACCGTCGCCAATCAGCTCCTGGCTCAGGAAAAGAAAGACGAAGGTGCAAGTTATCCTGGCATGCGGGCCGCGATCATGTTTATGCAGTGGTCCCGGAACATGGTGGATGACACTGGAAACCCCATTAAGGGGAAGAAACGTCTCAACACCAATACCCCCTCCTGGTATGATCCCAAAGACCCCCTGAAGCTTCCGGAAGATATCAAGATCACTCCCCCGGGGTACACGGAACTGCAGCGGGCGATGGGTATCGGAACAGCAGAACCGGCTACTACAACCACTGTCACCCCTTCGGCCGATGATAATGGAAAGCGGGCGGCACCGCGTAAGCGTGCCTCTCCCAAACCTCCGGCTACCGATGCACCGCCGCCGCCCCCGCCTCCGCCTCATGCGACTACGTCCTCACCTGTAAGCCGTGCGCTGGGTGAAACTACCCTGGCCGATGTGGTTGGACGTGTAGGGACGTTGGGAAAAATCCTGGACGAGAACAGTAAAAGTCTGGCAGACATCCATGGACTGACGGATGACACCTTCCATGTCGTGGAACAACTGAAAAAGGATCTTGAGGCCCTGTGTGGTGAGGTCCAGCTCCTGGCGAAGGCCGTTGCTGCCATCAAAGAAGTGGTGGCCCCGGATGCCTAACACCTTTACCATTGACACCAACGAGCTCGCCCTCTTAACCATGGAAGAGCTCGATACCCTGGGTTATATCGTCGGTATCGATGATATGGCCCACTATCCAGAGAAACCCAATAAGCTCGCCCGCATCATCCGCGCCTCTGAGGAGTTCCAACTCCCACCGCTCTAATCTTTCATGGGGACATATCCGTCCCCTTTTTCTTAGCTGGCAATACCAAAAACGGTGTAGTCCATCAGAAATTTGATGTAGGCAGCATCATCCGGAATGGTATCGCTGGTATCTACGATGGTTGCGGCGGGGCTGTAGAAATTGTCCGGGTGCGGATTGCAGATAGTACGGCCTATGGTTGTCAGGGCCTGGCTGGTTTTCCACTGCAGACTGAGCTGGTTGCCACTGATAACGATACGGAAGGAAAGGCGCAGCATAACACCGTGCAGGTTGGACTGTAGGGGAGTACCCCCAATAGTTTGACTGGTTTCAAGTTTATAGTACGTACAGGCTAAATCAGCCTGACTGAGGAAAATCCGACGTATGTCGAGTAGTACCTCGCCTATCCCTACCTCACTGGCAGTTCGGCCATTTACCAGGGTCTCACCGTGATAAATGGCGGGAGAGATAACGGCTTGATTAGAGGGGGCCTCAGTACCCCAGAGCGGGTAAAATGCAAAGTTCCCCTCATTCCCGTACCACCATCGTTGTATTGACTGCCCACTACATACAGTTGAACCATCCCCCTGTAAAAAGGCATGTCCATTGAGTTTGAAATCAGCCGTAAAGGGCACACAGCTGAGGTAAAAATCCGGATTGGGAGGTACAACCAGGCTCTCTGTAAAGTATCCGTCGGTGGGATCAAAGGTTTGACCGAACAGGTTAGGGATAATGATAATGCCGGTCCCACTCCGATAGATGGCTGGATCAGGGGCATAACCATAACCTTCAGGGGTCTGGTATGGCATGACCGGATCGTTATTCCGGGTTGTTACCAGGAACCCGTTTAAATTGCACATCACCGCGGTGGGATTAAAGTTCAGCGATACCGTCTTGAGTGTGGTCCAATCCCGATCCGCTCGAACGAGCCCGGACTGTCTCTGCACACAGCGTACACCCTTTACGATGTAATCCGAATCCATGCGGCCGGTATACCGACAGGTACGGGCCTCTTTATCCGTCAGAAGGTTCCCCAGCGTCACCCCGTCATGGCTGGCCTGCCAGAGTTCTGTCGTACTGTTCCATCCCAGCCGCGGAAGATTGGAGGCTGGCATAAAGGGATTATTACTGGGTGCGGAGGCGTTACGTTTAAAGACTGCCAGGACGGCATCCTCGAAACTGGTTCGTCCCAGATTCAGATAAAAGGTATCCCGTCCCGTACCCTGATCCTCATTGCGGGGATGAATTTCCGGGGCGTTGATGGGAACAGCGATATTTCGTGCGTCCAGCAGAGGCGTGCCGACCACATTACTGGTACCGTTCTGCAGAAAAACCTGACACGTAAGGGCCCCTACTATAAACTGGACCTCAGACGTTCCCGTGGCCCCGGTAAGATCCAGGTGGAGCATGAGGTAGTTTTGTCCATCTTCATAGAGGGTACTGATAACATCGGCAGGGAAGTAGTATTCCAGCACCAGTGTGATGGTTTCCTTCGATTGCACCGCCGTAATGGTCTGGTTACTTGAGGCCAGAGTTACGGTAGTCCCGGAGGGCAGGTTTCGTTTGCGTACCGCCAGGGTCAGTACGATACTCGTACCATCTGGCAAAGGGGTCGGCAGAATGGTAGCCGTAAAACGTGCCCGCTTCCCTGCCAAATGGTATCCCACCCGATTCGCCAGGGTGTTGGCCACGGTATCCAGATCATCGGCCAGGATGTTATAGATCCCTTCCGATACATCCGGGATCAACCCATACGGAATGGTGACCTGTGTGGCATCATTCCAGAAGTCTCGTTTACTGTACCCCGAACCCTCCGGAAGTGTCTGGCGGGCCCAAAAGGTATTGGAGATCCCTGAAAAAACCACATTTACCGACCCTCCCCAGTTGCCCCAGGGAATCGGAGCGGCTTCTGCCAGATCAGAACGGGTAATATGCAAGCGGGGGTTTTCCAAGATGTTGGGGCCCAAAGAGGTGCGTGCCGCCGCCTCAATGGCCTCCTGACCAGTTGCAGTCGCTGCCGGAAAAAGTCCCTCGTTGGCTGACCCCGGACCGGGTACGGTAAAGGCGAAGGCGGAAACTGCGTTCTTGAAGATATTACTGCCGGAATGGGCCTTTACATTCCCCAAAAAGACCAGATCGAGCTTCTGATAGTAGGGAGATCCCTCCGTTGCATAGGCCGGATTCTTGACCAGATACCCCAGGGGGATGACTCGTGTGGCGCCCCCCAATGTGATGGGCACGGTGCCGGGGGCCGGGTAGCTGTTGGCCACATCCAGATAGTCCGCCTGCGATAGAAGGTACAGTTTCACCGCACCACCGGTGTGTGCTGTGGGGGTATAGCAGGTTAAAGCCCCTACCGGATTCTCCGGGGTCACTTCGTACACCAGCATATCCAGGTTTCCGGGGGCCTTACTGACTTCCACACTCCCACCCCACCGTTCAACTACAAATTCCCCGGCCGTAATGGCCTCCATCCAGATACTGGCATTCCCCGTAAGGTGAAGGTTCGAGGCAGACTTCCAGATGGGCCCGATTGAAATACCAGCCTCAGAGCCTGCTGCACCAGCCGTGACAGTCAGCGTAATTGTTTCAGCCACCGGATCGTGTGCGTACGACAGGTCTGCTGCGACCAGGGAGACTCCACATCCCAGATTACGAGTAGCCATGGTCACGGCCTGGGAAAACATCGCGGTGCTTGCGTAGAGGGTTGCCCGTCTTCCGGAGTACAAAGATTCCCCTTTGGCAAATTCGTGTCCGGCCAAAAGTAAGCGGTTACTGGTAAGGCAGGCCGCCAGAAGAATCATGTTCAACATCGTAGAGTAGGTTGTATTGGAGACCCCGCTGAAGGTACTGCCGAAATAGGTCTGCATGTTTCCAAGGTCGGTAGCGGTCGCACGTAAGGTGCGCCAGGCTGTGCCGTTATAGACGGCAAAAACATAGTGTCCAGCGGCTACGCTCAGACCACCGGGTGAAAGGGCCTCATCCGTATCGACAAAGGCATGCGTGGTATCATCCCAGCTTACCACAAATTGGGTGGGGTCTACGGCTTCCGGAGCTGACCCGTGTGAGGGGATTACCGAGTACCCTGCGGTGGCTACGATTCGACCGGCGGAGGAGTAGGAAATACCCGCCGAGGGGATTAAAATCTGGGCAATGCGAGAATCCTCGATCAGGGCCTTTAAACGGGCATCGTTTCCAGCCAGCTCGTCATGGGGACGATTAGATTCCACCGCCCGCACATCCCGTCCATCTACAATCCACTCACCGGACTCCTGCATTGAATAAGGGCTTTTTACCTCGTTAGGCATTGATCCTCCACGTAATTCTCAGCTGATTGGTAATATCTTTCACCAACGCCGGTGTTTCTGTAAATATGGCCCGGGAGAAGAGCTTATATACCCCTGCGGTAGTACGATAAAAAAGACCGGCCTCCAAGATATAGGCGTGTACAGTAGCAGCATCCGGAACATTGGCCTGTCTCCGTGTAAAGAGCCGTTCATACTCCACATATGGACCTCCCACCGCTGCATACACCTTCAAAGGGGCCTTACTGAAAGGGGCCAGGTACATATTATAGGCCGTTGAGGTCTGTCCGAGCGCACTGGGAAGCACCACATCCGCTGCATCCAGATCGGCATAACATATCACGGAGTTCAAGTGCGTATCATCAAAGCTCTCTCCGGAAGCCTCTCCCAATAAGCTGCCCTCGGCATCAAAAAGTCCACAGCCAATAGCCATACGGGTCGGGGGGGCCGGGGGATTTGAGGGAGAGCCCAGGAAGTTTATGATCAGGTCACGCCCATCATACACCACAGTATTGTGCGTGTGGATTACACGGCCCTTTTCATCCAAGAGCTCTAATCTCACACTGCCAGTGATCTTACAGTGGCTCTCTCTGCCCATATTTAAAATCATATTCCTCTCCAGGCTCTTCAGGATTAACGATCTTACATCCATACTTAATCTGTATGGCCGTTACCGGTTGCCCCCCGATCTCACTGGGGGTTGTATACGTCGAAGTCGGAGCACCATCCGGCTCATTCCCCAACTCGATCACCTCTCCCGGCTCTAAGGTATGTCCATCATACACCCAGTGCTTCAGGTCTTCAAGTGCCGGAGTAACCGCCTCGGTAAAAGAAAGATCCTCTTCTACCAACTTCCCTACAACCAACATATACTTGGTGGCCCGTCTTCGCACCATATCCAGAAATCTTCTTACCATATCGAGTGTTTCAGTTGAAACGGCGGTGTAAACCGCTACCTCGAAGGTATGGTACCGTTCCAGAATATGAAGCTCTCCCGCCTCAATATAGGGATCAATCCAGTCCGGTCGGTTCTGCGTGTGCCAGACTTCTACACCCCAGCAGAGACGTTGAAAGCGGGGCAGGGTATCTCCCACCACCACGGTTACGCTGGTCTCATCTCCGGGTAGAACCAGGCCGGTTTCATCACTCCGGGACAGGCGACGCGGGAAATAGTATTCATCATCCCCTACACGAATCTTACCGTGGGTCGGGGAGTAGGCCATATTGATGCTCCGTACGACCCCGGCCCGCCGTACAAGGGGCAGCCCCACTACGGCATGCACCCCTAAGGCCAGATTGGCAGGGGTGGCACTCCGGATGCCAGCGGCAAAGAGCCCCATGACCTGGGAAAGGTAGTCACGTGAATCCGGGGTACGTGGGGCACCCACCGCTACACCAAAGGTCTGGTAGAGCTTATAGCTCCGGTACACCACATACTCAGCCCAGTAGTAGTTCCGCTCTTCATCACTCGGGAGTTTCAGGAAATCCAGCAGCCCCTCTCGCAACGTGTACGCCGTGCCTTCCTGTAAGTAGTAGTCCGACAGGTTGGTAAGATCCAGACGGGTTGTAAGCGCCGGCAAGAGTTCAATCTCTTCGGCAAAGGTCGGGTCCAGAAACCGAAGCTGCGCCAGGGCGATATCCACTCCCTCATGACTGTAGCCGTCCAAACGGGTATCATCCCGTATGGTACGGAGGTAAGCCTCTTCCAGGGTAAAAAAACCAAAGGTGGAAAAGTCCGGGACGTAGGGGAAATGGAGCTGGCTCACGTTGGTCTGCAGATGCAGGATCTCATCTTCTCCTGCCCGCACCTGAAGCATGAGTGTGTCCCCATCCTGGGTGAAGGTAACCTCGTAATTCAGCCCATTGGCAAGGAGGGTATGAAAAACCGTCCCATCTCCCAGATCGATTACATGCGCCCCATCCGCATCACTATAGGTGAGGGCCTGGGTATTTACCCCTGGCAAGAAGATATTGGGCGGCTGGGTTTTATCCCCCGCTATGATCCCCAACGTGCCATTTCCCAGGACGATGATACCCAGAAAGCTCTTTCGGTCTGCCCCCGCATAGCCCAGGCATACATGGGAAAGATTATAGGGTGAAATATTCCGGGCCCGGATACGTGCCGTGATCTTTAAGGACGTATGCAGGGGTATGGTATTTCGTAGCGGGGCCAGAAAGGCCTCATGCGGACGTAAGCGGGTAATGGCATAGCGAGCCTGGGGATCGAGGTACGAGGTCTGGGTATCTTGGTATGCCGTAAAGTCTGCCAGGCTCTCCCGCCAGATCTCAAAGCCGATCCAGCGACGGGTCTCACCCAGAGGGAGTGTAACCAGGGCGGGGGAGAGACGGGCCTGCCAGAGCTTGTGATACTCTGTGGCTATCACGGCTCCGATGGCCCTCCAGCAGGTTTCAATGACCTCCCGCTGATCGAGCAGGCTCCAGAAGTCTCCCAGATATTCCCACAGGAAGGAGCATTGGGGTATGCTATTATAAACGGGGCTTATCCAGGGCCGTACGTCATAACTCTCCGAGAGTGCCACACCGAGATTGGATGCCACCAGAAACATTAGACCTCCATCAGAAAGGAGTCGAGGGACGCCCCACGATCCAGACATTCAATTTTAAGGTGGGTTGCCACGGGGTCAAGCGCGGGCAGAAAGACCTGTTCTATAAAATAGGCCCGCCCCTCACAGCGATAATAACTCTGGTCCACGGTGGCTCGGAGAAAACTTTCTACAATGACCCCACCGACGACCCGTACCACCGTAACACGAAAGAGTGGCTGTGCATAGGAAAAGGTCAGTGTGATTACCACACCATCACTGGCACCCCATGCCCCCCCGAATCCTGCATCATCAAACGTCGTCGCGGCCAGGATCTTGGGAGTGCCCTCCAGCTCACGGGTGTAAAGGGCGTTGGGGATCACGATCACCTTACGAAGGGTGGTGCTCTGTGTGGCGGGGTACTTTCGACTTGTAACCGGTACAGCCTGTGTTAGCGCCGCTGAAAGCAACAGTTCTACAATGCGGCCCCCCGAGAGGAGGAGGCAGAGTAATCCTGTTTCAGCATCATAGGCCAGGCTCTGAATGGCTGCTGCGGTGCCGGGGATAATCTGACAACGGGCTCCCGTAAGTCCCGCCGGGAGTGTATCGAGTTCCCCACCCTCTACTCTGCGGATAGAGTAAAGATAGAGCAGAGAGGCCTGCGAAAAGTCGGAGGCAAACACCCCGATGCCGGTTCCGATAAGGAGGGTATCCCCATACAGCTCACTGGCGGCGCTGAGAACCGGAAGAAGACGGGTGGTGGTAGCGGCGAAGTCCGGAGTCTTCCATTCCGTTTGAGAGCGACAGGCATAGTGTGCGGCCCCATGACTGACCCAGTACAGTATTCCCCCCGCCTCATGCAGCTGCACCACATTCTGGGTAGCAATGTCGGAAAGACTGGAGAAGTAGGTAAGGTCCTCTGTCATATGGAGTACCGCCAGTCCATGGTCAGTGCCAGCCACAATAAAGGTACCCTCCGGGAGTTCTGGGGGACTTATGGCGGTGCGGCATACGGTAGCGGTGGCCGGAAGTCTTAAATTGGTGCTGACTTCTGTTGTAAAGCCTGCCGTAACAGAAGTAGTGTTTCGTTGGGCCAAGGTCAGGGGTACCCCATCTGTGAAGCGGTACAGGCCGGAGGTGGTGAAACGGTACAGGGTATCGTCCCCCCAAGAGATCCAGGTTAAATGATCCCCACACACCAGAATTCCATCCGGGGCCAGGGAGAGCCGGGTAGGATTCTCGCCGGCAAAGAGGGAAGCGCTGAGATCAAACCGCATCCAGGCCTCACCTGTTGCTGCATCTAAGATTACAAGCTCTGCCGTATTCAAGATGGCCAGACAACGGGCAGGAAGAGGGGTAGCACCCCAGCTGGCTTGTGTAGATGTTATAGCGCCCCCGGAGTAATAGTAACCGCTCTCAGCATAGCCGGTGAAACCACGCAGGGGATTAAAGAGGGGACGGCTGGAAAAGTCCAGATAGAGCACATCGCGTAAATCGGAAGATGCAAGTACGGGCGTATCGCCAGAAACGGTCTGGCTGTGTATGGCGGATGGTAACATTAGCGTGCCTCCACCGGTGCAAAATACACCCGAGCCTCAGTGAGTATTTTATTCTGGGAACGCAGGGTCGTATAGGTCCGATCCTGTTGCAGCACCACACATACCAGATCAATGGGGTTGGTAACCGCCGTAGCCCCCTGTTCTTTTAAAAAGGTGTTGATAACATGGGTATCCAAGCCATCTTCAGGCCGTAGCGCCAGGATCTTATTCTTCAAGGCCAGGGTGATGACGGCCGCATTTCCCCCTGTGAAAGTAGGGGTCACATAGGTATGTGCCGGAAGGTAGTGTCGCACCAGGGTATCGGCACACGTATCTCCTCGGGCATCCCCACTCACCAGATCCTGTGCCTCTTGAAGCACCGGCACGGTTTTATAGTGCAGCTTCACCCAGCTCCCGTTTACAGTAGTTTCTGTGCTCCCGTTAAATACCGTTTTAGAGAAGCGAAGCCCCACTCGTTCTAAGAGTGAGAAGGTAAAGGCCGCCGAATATTGGCACGTAAGATCGGAAGGATCTACCGGGAGCAGCCCGTACTCATACCCATACCCCGTCAAGCCCTCCCAGGTAGAGTAAATGAGCTCGTCCTGTTTCAACCGTAATGGTACCGTTAACGCTGTATCATCATCCAGGTTGTAAGACAGGGGAGGATGTAAGAACTCGGCCGTGTACGCAAAAGTCATGTCGGCCTCGTAACGGATAAAATCTGCCAGTCCCACGCGGTTTCCGTAAATGGAAGCCACCGTCGTCTCAATGATATTGGAGCTGTATCCCGGGACCTCACGCCTGGTATCGAGGAGATACACGTAATCCCCCAGAGCGATGGTATCCATCTCCGCCTGCGTGAGTGTCAGGGAGATGCCCCGGGAGACAATCTGTGCCTGCAGGGCGCCGGAAAAGAGCACGGCATACCCACTGGGCTCAAGCGGGTCCGGCCGCAAGTACTGATAGGTGGTGCCGCTGGGATATTCCGCGGCCGTAACCAGGGTCTTTACGGCCACCACCCACCCGGTATCTGTAGCCGTGGGTGTTTCCTTACCACAGAGGGTCGCTTGGACTTCCAGGGAAGAGCTGCCTCCGGAAAGTTCCAGAATATCCCCATCTACAAAACTGGCAGGGGTGCCGGAGGTGGTCTCCAGTTTGAAACGATCCGTAACCACAGAGGGTGTTGTGGCGTGGGCCTCTGCATTGGTAATGTAAGGAACGTCCCAGCCGGTAGCTGTAATGATCGGAACATCCACAAAGTAGAGGCCGTTTTGTAAGGTCATGTCGTCGGGGGTGACGGTCCAAGCAAACATGGCTTCATCCCCTAAGACCTGGGGTGTAAACCGGGAATCGGAGTACACCACGGCATACCGGCGGCCATGCTGGTCCTGAAACACGGTATACTGAGTGATGACGGTACGGGTTGGATATCGAAAAAAGAGGCGGGCATACCCATCGGAACCGGAAGCATCAGTTTGGGTAGCCCCACTGACATTGTAGGCCCGAAGATCGACGGGATGTGCGTATTCGATATAACGTTTGGGGCTGTAAGAGGCCTCCGAACCCGCCTTAACGATCTCAATGGCCTCAATATCGATAAGGGGCAGGGCCACATTTTCCCGGGCGATATTGACTCCGGTATTGACCACATAGCCCGTACGTGTATTGGCCGGTGTAGAAGGGTCCCCCACCAGAGAGAAATCGATCAAGGGGGCTCCGGTAGTGTCCGGTATCACGGGGTCACCGGAGGTATCATAGTCTCCCGCCGTATTGATCAAAAAGGGGCTCCCATTCTGTATGGCGACCAGACGGGTAAGGTCCAGAGGGGCCGTTCGAACGGTAACACTTTCTGCCAGACCGAAGAGATTTTCCAGAGCCTCCAGGCTGCCCGATAGAATGAATCCGGATGATCCTCCCGTCAAAAGGTATTTCCCCAAGTGCAGCTGGGCACTTCCTTGCACCGTCAGTTGCATGGCATTCTGGAGTGCCGCGGTGACCTGACTCTCCGAGGGGGTTTCCTGAAAGACACAGGTGACCGGGGCACTTCCGTCTACACGGCTGATGGTAACGTGTACAACCCCGGAAAAGGTAAAAGTCGGGGTAACACTGCCATACAGAGAAGCGGTGGCAGGGACAGACAGGTTCTTTATGAGTAAGCTCCGTTTAGTGATGTTACTGGATTTCACATACACATCCTGATGGCCCCCCACGTGGACGGTCCCAGCGGTAACCGTATCCAAGAGTCTGCCGCCGGAGAAGCCCCCCGGAATTCCGGAGAGAGTGATAAGGGCGGTTCCGGTTACCATATCACGACGCATCTCCGGGTCTCCATAGCCCACCACGGAGAGAAACTGCAGCCAGGTCAAGGAACGAAAGAGTCGGGCGATGCCACCGGCAGAGGTAGAATTCCCAAAGGAACGTGCCGTCACGATATCCTGGTACAGGTCCGCATTACTTTGTCCCGTAATGCCACCCGAGATGGAGTACTTATTCGTGATGGCTGCCACCGCGATGCCGGTAATGGCAGTAATCTCATCCGGCCCAATTTCATAGTCCGGGCCCTCAGCTTCAGCGGCTACGATAACGTCCATATAGTACAAACCGTTTTCCACATTGACTGCCATTTCCAGGGAGGTAATCTTCTGGATGGAGGGCAGGGGGTAGTAGAACTTCCCGTTCTTTCCGATCACCCGGTTGGCCACGGTAATGGTCACACTCCGTGGGGTACTGAAATAGAGGCGTACCGATCCGCTGGCACGTTCCCCGCTCTCACGCTCCGTAATGAAGTTGGCGACCAGGTCATCCATCTCCGCCGTGGTAAGCGAGGCATAGTTGGCAATGGAAACCCGGGTACGAGTCTCCTCAGCGTTACGGCGTACCGGGTCCAAGAAGGATTTTACCGGCATCATGACCATGTCATGAAAGGCCCCATCGGCACCACGGTAGACCTCCGGATGATTTGTATCCAAGACCTCTTCCAGGAAACGGACGACATCCGTGTCTGGGAATTCCGGCCCCAGTCTCTTACGCAACGGCCGCAGTACCTTTTCGTAAAAGAGGCTCCCCTCTGCCGTAGAGATGGCAGGATCGTACTCGGCAACCTTTTCGATAATGAATTGTTCAATCGTGGCCATTACAGCTCCAATCCAACCAGTGCCGTTGTACCGGCCTCTGATACAATTTTTACGATGGCGTATAACTCACCCCGCTCAACATCCAGATAGTAATGATCCAGGACCAGCGCGGCGAGGCGTTCGGCCGTGGTGAGAGCCAACCCGCGTTGTATGGCTTTTACGGAATCCTCCGCCATTGCCAGGCTCAAGGAGAGGCTGGATGAGATCCCACGCGTACTCTGGAGATCGATAGTTGAGCCCAGAAGCCGTGAAAGGGTGCTTCCTACCGCGGGGGAAAAGACACTGGACCCTCGGGTTTGCAAAAGGGCCTTAACCACACGCTGCACCAGCAGGGCTGTCCCCGAAAGTGCCCAACAGGAAGCACGCACTCCAATGACCACTCGTCCTAAGCTCGTAGAGGCTGCAGGCCCCCCGAGTACTTCTACGGCATGAATGACCTCTTCAAAGCCCTCGGGGAGCACGACCTGGATCTCATAGGGTGTTATGGGTCGTATAGATGAGGCCGGCATGGTAGTGTCATTAAAGATTACGGTCTCCACACGATCCATACCCACACCCGTGATGCTGATGGTCTTAGGGGAAGTGCCGGGAAGGGGTCGTACCCGTGAGGGCAGAATGGCGTCCAACAGGTGTATGATTGGAAAATCAAGCATGCCCATCCCTCTCCAAGGCCATGTAAGAGTCAATGTGCGCCTCGGCCTCCCGCACAATGAGATCAATCATCTGCTCTCGATTCAGCCGCTTCCCACGTTCCGGTGTCCCTGTAAGGGAGTTTCGTCCGGAAGCCAGAATCCGTTCGAAGGATTGACTGTACATGGCCTGATCCGCAGCCGTTGTAAGCACCGTGGTGTACAAGGAAAGCAACACCGCATTGACCTGCCGTTGACGGTTGGACCCTGAATTTCCCCAGATAGCACCGTATGTTTCTGTTACCGTCATAACATCCCCGCAATTGCGCTCCGGATGGAGGATAGGAGCTGATTCATGGCATTGGCAGTCTCTTCCGTCATATTGGTCAAAACACTGACATCACTCCGTAATAAGCCCCTTCGGATATGGTCCAGGCCCTCATCACCCAAGAGACTCATTAACAGGTCTACCACCGGAACAGCCTCGACCTGATACTGATTTAATACATTTTCCAGCGCGGCCAGAGACGTTTTCAGATACTTAATGTAAGCCCGGGCATGATCAACGTCCGTTATTTGCGTCGTGGTAAGAGCATTGTACAGTGCTGTCTCAAGATCGTCAAGAGATCCTTGCGCCAGATTATAGTACAACGTTACGGAACGCTGCTGCGTTCGATCCTGATCCAGTTCTATCTGTGTCTCTCCCCGCCGGAAAATGGTACGGAACAGGGTGAGAAGTTGGGTGGACAACGTCGCATACCGCCGGGCGTATTTGTTATAGATGACAAACGTCGTCAGATCTCCGGTATAGGGCAGCTCTGTTTCCAGGGCTACGAAGGGGTGCGCTGTACTTTTGATAGCAGCCTCATTCCCCGCCACATTCAAGATATCACCCGGTAATACCCCCAACATCGCAAGATTTTGAAACCCTCGGCGGTCTATAGTACGGTAGGCACAAAAACGGGTGGCACCTTCCCGATTTCCGTCCGTTGCTTCAGGAGAGACCAGCCCCAGGGGATTGACCCCCATGACACGAATGATAGCCTGCTCTTCACGGTAGAGGGTCTGGAGGACCAGACGCCCCTCAGAAACACGGGTGGCAAACATGATCCCGTAAGTCTCGTCCCACAGTACTTCATGGGGGAGTTGATAAGAAGACAATCCGAAGACCTGGCCCGTACTATCATGCTCGTCCTCCGAGCCCGTTACAATCAGGGATGGAGACTCTTCCCGCCCCCAGAGATGTGTGAGGGCAAACCCACCCGTCGTGAGCTCGGTAGCCGTAAGTGGAAGCCCTTGTGCCCGGCAGTAGCTCTCCATGCTCCGTACAATACGCTGGGTAAGGGTTGCTCCTGTGAGATCCGTAAATACCGGTATCTTCTGTACCACACTATTGAGATTGATGGTTACATACTTGCGGACATCGGGGGTAAGTGCTGCATCCGGTATACCCTGTGCCACCAGGGTTCCAAATTGTGTCGTATGTACCGCCGCCATGATCTCATCTACGGTCACGTACTGTCCCTGACTCGTTACATCGGCATTAAACCCCACCATAGGGCACTTATCCACCGCGACCTGTGCCCCTGGTCCCCGTGCCACACTCTTGACCCACAATTGCCCTCCACCCAATTGAAGAGGAAAGCCGTGATAGACCTTTCCGCTGCGGGGGTTAAGGATAATGAAATGCAGGCTGAGGTAGGTCTGCCCATTCCATAGCTGTAACTGCTCATTACGTGAAACGATTGGCAGAGCCTCCGTCGTAGTCAGGTACCCCGCCTCCGTGGCCTCGATATACATCTGTGAACCAACGGTAGAGTGGACCTTCACCGTACGCAAGGAAGAAGAAAGGGTACGGGCGGGGTCTAAGAGATTGGGGGTCTCGGGGCTCATAAAGATACGGCAGCCCGGGGCAATTTCACCAGACTCTACCAGTTCCGCCAGAGTGTAATGTCCCCCCTCCGCATCCTCGATCTCAGAGGTCAGGATCTTAAAGAGGCGGGCGGATGCTCCCAGCTCAAAGTTAAAGCTCTGTCCGTGAGTTTCCCCATAGCTGCGCTGTAAGACCCGAACCAGATCCGGCATGCGTAAGGAGGGTGTCGTGATCGGCAGGGGAACCGTAAGCTCTTCCGTCGCGGTCTCAATGTGCAGGAGCCCGTTCGGAAGAGTACCGTAGCTGGTAATATCTGAAACACCCAGATGGTTCCAGAACCGTGCCGTATCCATTCGGAACTGATTCGTGTAACTCCCGTCATACTCCTTATAGGCCATGGGGACAGGCGGCAGTGCCTGTACAAGCTGCCGCAGCACCTCATTGCGGCTCAACATCCGGCGTAAGACCAGGACATCACCAAAGGAGGCATACCGGGTGCTCAAAAAGGCGCTGGCCCCATGGAAACGCCCCAGATCAAAACGGCTTCCGGTACTTCCGGATACGGCAAGTGATATGGTGGGGGGAAAAAAGGAAGCACTGGTATCGGCCACATCTAACGGGGCATCCCCATCTACCAAGAGACGTAACGTCCCGGAGCCATGGTACAGAAAACAGAGCTGTCGGAATTTTCCAAGCCAACGTTCATGAAATTCCTCGGCACTGAAGTGGTACCGATGCATCCAGAGCGCCGAAGGATCATACTGGGGGTCCCGAATAGCCGTGAGGAGCTCACACCGACTGTCACCATAACTCCAGAGCAAAATGGCGGAGAAGTACCCGCAGTCCGGGTCAGCATCTTCCCCCTCCGGTCCGATAGTAAAAAGAGGCACATAGGCGGGATTCTCAATCGTCCCATCCGTAATGGTCTCATCCACCCGTACCTGCATGAGCACCGTCATCGCCGAGAATTCATTGTTCGATTCATAGCCGTCATGTGCCCCGGGGGCCATGTTTCCGGTACTACGCAGATAAGCTCCCCGCATTTTAAGGGCGCCGGCCTCTTCAAAGGGGCCGGACACATGTGTAATATTGGCCACGGTGCCCCGGCAACTCATACTGGTAGCGTACCGTGAGATATCAGGAGCGATCTGGGTCCCATCTTCGAGTACGAGGGGGAGCTCAAGTGCTGCATCAAAACGGAGGAAAAGCTGCAGGGTATAGTCCGAAAGCGGTTCCGCCAGTGTGAAGGCTCCCGAGGGTTGACTTTGTATAAAACCCCGATCAAATCCAGGGAGCACATCCACTTCGGTAGGTGCTGGGTAAATGACGGTACCGGGTGTTACGGAGAGGGCATAGGTATCTCGAGTGTGCTTCAGTTGGATACCGCTTGTACTGATGGTCGTGATATGGCGCAATAAGACATAGGGCTCACCATCACTGGCGGGACTCCGGGGAATCCAGGCATCGGTACTCTTCCGATAGACGGGGAGTACTTCCAGCGCCGCCATGATATGATACAGCGTTACCATCTGCATCTCACCCACGTAATGATCGGCAAAGAGGTCGGAGGTAAAAAGGAACCCGCGCGCCTCAAACAGCTCCACGTCAGAAGCAGAGGTGGGAGCGGCATCAGCCAGGAGGGCAAGATCATTATAGGACATAAAGATGTTGATGTGGGCGTAATTGGAGTACCCCTGCACCACCGGAATCAAGTTGGCGTCTACCCCTAATCCCTCCAAGGCGCCACCCGCATATACCAGTACTTCTACCACGGCCCGCTTGCCGGTACTATCAACCAGTACCCCCTCTCCCAGACTCTCATTGTATCCGATGGTCGTATTGGTAAAGGTCTGGTCTACCAGCAGAAAATATACCTGCATCCCCGGGGCCTCATCCGTATAGCGGCACGCCGCCCGTACGGTAATGCGCTGACGGGCAACATACAGCACCAATCCGGAGAGGCTTACAAAAACATCCCCGGCACTCAGGGTGTATACCAGGAGGACATTACTATAGGGGGCCGGGACCACAAAGGGAATGGTGGCTGCAAGGGGCTCATAGATAATGGCCGTGGCAGATTTTCGAAGCTCTCCCGAGCGGACCTCGGCCCGTGTATTTACAGGCAGAGCGAGCTTTCGTGACACCGTTTCACCCAGGGCCAGTGTCATAGTCTGTGCGGCGGGAAGATCAAAGGGGCCTACTTGACTGACCAGATACGCCCCCGTTTCATAGAAGTACACCAGGTCCCGTGTGGTGAGGAGGCCATGATTGCCGCTATATATGGGTCGTTCCGGCAGAAGGGAACTCAGTAACCGTGAGAGTACCGTACGGGCTGCTACTACCAACAATACAGCATCCCGCTCCAGCATACGCAGATCCGAGCCGGCGCCAAGCTGGGTAGTAATGGTATCCAAGACCTTCGCCACATCCGTTGTTATGTGCCGCATATGCTCATGCACCACCTGGCTCTCTTTGTAGGTGTAAATGAAGAGCCGGATACGTTCTATCCATTGGTACAATTCGGTCAGGTCTTCTATAGCTCCCGGACAGAGCGCCGTAATGTGGGCCCGTAATTCTTCCGCGGAGGCCTTGGCGGCAGCAGAACTGTACTCGTGCATAAGCTGATCCAGGGCGCTTAAACCGTCCACAGGATGTAACCCGGTAAGTGTCGCCGAGGTATCTTGCAAAGACTCTGAAAAGGCCCGCAATTCTTCAGCCGTCTCACGTGCAGTATCCGTAGAGAGCTCACGCGCCCGTTGCAGGCTATAGCGCATCAGGGCCACCGAGAGCTGGCCCAGTTTCTTTTTAAGACGGTCGATGAGGGTAAAGACCTCTTGCACGCTGAGAAAGATAACATAGTACAGGGCCCGGGGATTGGTGAAGAGCGTAAAGGTTAAAAGGCCGCTTAACTGTGAGAAGACACTGGCCTGTGCCGCGGTGGCGGTAAAGGAGAGATCAAAGGACCCCTCCAGAATACTGCGTACCGCCTGCAGGACCTCCGAGTACCCGTAAATGGGTTTCTTACCATCCATGGCCGTGTCCTGGGCCACCGCACTATAAGAGAGGGTGGTAGGGGTGATAACCGTAGCCGCCACACGAATGGTAAACGAGATCGTGGTATCGAGTTCTCCCCCGATAAGATCCTGGCAGTAAACATGCACCGCAATTACCGCACCCTCTGGAAAGGCATGGGGCTGGAAGGTGCATATAAGTTCATTAGGTGTACCGGATATGGTCCCCCCATAGACATTCCCTGTAATACCCCGAGGCCAGGTACCCTCTTCCTGTGTGACCAGCGTGCCGTCGTAGATGGTACTCCCAGCAATCTCAAGCTGTACGGTGGTAAGATCAATACCCTCCCGGTCATCTGCGAGACAGAGGCTTACCTGTGTAGAGGGGGGGACATTTAAGGCCCCATCCGGCGGTATGGACCACTTCAAATAGGGTGGGATGCCCACAATGGTAAAGCTCCAGGACACACTAAACGGATTATTGTACCAGTCCTCCCCCGATACTGTAATAGTAATGGTTTCACCATCTGTAAAGGGGGTGTTTCGTTTTAATTGAAAGGCATACCACTCCTGAATCGAGGGGTCCACGGTTTCAACACACTGGGCGGAGGCATTATTGTATTCATCACTGAACCAGGAGCCGTCAGGAGTTCCCGGTTCTTGAAAGACGGGTTGTGTGGACCCGGAAATTTGAACCCGTAGCCGGCTCTTTCGCACCCCGGAAGCATTCTCCTCGGGGCGATCCACCACCTGAAACCGGATCGTCACATCCTGTGCCACATCCACTGCATCGGGGGCTGGCTCATGATTAATCACAATGGGGGGTACCGTTTCTACGGGCTCTTCGATCCCTACCAGGATCCCGTTTACCTGCGGCTCTGTGCCTGGGACCGGTTGCAGGTCCTCATCCGGATCATACGCAATCCAGGGAGTGGTATCAAGCAGATCGTAACGGCTCATGATACGTAATCCCCGTGCCACGTATACTGCATCCCCCTCCGTGGAAATGTCAAAATCCTTAAACCATTGATCGAGCTCCGAGGCGGGCTCGGTAGAGACGGCACTGCCCCGAAATACGACTCGATTACTGGCATGGGTCTCAAAGTAACGCAGGGTATCGAAGTTCTGGTGGATGATGAGTCGGTTCGTTCCTACAAAACGCATCTTATCCGGAAAGGCCTGGATCGGAACACTCTCCTCCGGTGAAAAGATTGTATAGGTACCCATATCAGTATTGGGGCTGGGCTCAAGATCCGTACGCTCTACGATACTGGCGGGTG
>Ga0208958_1000098_pt1 | contig 111333 bp, 120 predicted proteins | sample RifOxyB1_FD_184032 | JGI IMG/M metagenome (GOLD analysis project Ga0208958, IMG submission 184032) | Soil microbial communities from Rifle, Colorado - Rifle Oxygen_injection B1 (SPAdes) | ecosystem: Environmental > Terrestrial > Deep subsurface > Rock core/Sediment | place: Rifle, Colorado...
GGGCCTGACTATTTCAACTGATGTTTAATTAGTTGCTTATTAACTTCTGCTATTTAATCATCATTTAAAGGAGCTTACAAATGGGTATTATTACTACTAGTAATTTTGCAAAAGATCTGGTGCCTGGTGTCAAGACTTGGTTCGGGCAGAAATATAAAGAGTATCCGATTGAATATTTGGATATTTTTGAAAAGGGTAACTCTACAAAGGCTTTTGAAGAGGAAGCTGGCGTAACTGGGTTCGGGCTTGCAGCTGTGAAGACTGAAGGAGCAGGGATTGCATATGATGAGCAAGAGCAAGGATTTGTTAGTCGCTACACTCATGTAACGTATGGTCTTGGGTTTATTATTACTAGGGAAATGTACGAAGATGGTATTGCGGTTACGGTTGCTTTGCGTCGTGCAAATGCTCTGGCCTTCTCCATTCGGCAGACCAAAGAGATCATTGGGGCAAACATACTTAATCGGGCGTTTACTGCTGCTTATACTATGGGGACTAATAGTGATGGTAAGGAGCTTTGTGCTACTGATCATCCGAATAAGTCTGGTGGAACTTGGCAGAATGAACTCTCTACTGCCGCTGACCTGAGTGAAGCTGCTCTCGAGCAGGCTTGCATCGACATTGCAGCATTTACTACTGATCGGGGACTCAAGATCGCGATTATGCCACAGAAGTTGATCATTCCTACTGCACTTGAGTTTGACGCTATGCGGATTCTCGAATCTATTGGGCAGTCCGGCAGCGCGAATAATGATATCAATGCTATTCGGGCTTCGAAGAAGTTTCCACAAGGCATCGCTGTGAATCATTACCTGACGGATAGTGATGCATGGTTTATTAAGACCAACTGTCCTGATGGCCTCAAGTATATGGAAAGGCGGCCGGATGCATTTGGAACTGAGAATGATTTTGATGCCGAGAATGCAAAGTTTAAAGCAACTTTCAGGGGTTCGTTTGGTTGGTCTGATCCGCGAGGCATTTTTGGTTCGCCTGGTGCTGCATGATAACTTGGTGTTCATAAGTGAACGGCCAAGACTAAATTTTAATACTAGCGTTGGAAGGACCCAATCTTCCAACGCTGCTCTGAATGAGGAGTGGTAAAAATGGGAAAATATTCTTTTGGTAAAAATGGCCCGACTTTCGAAGGCAATGCAATCTTTCCTGCCTTCGCATCTGTAACTACTACTGCTACACCTGCATCAGGTTCCTGTGCAGTTCAATTTGTTTTCAAAGATGTCTTTGGTAATGCTGTTACGGCTCCTGTATCTGGGATGCTTTATTTAAGTACAAGCTCTGCCGGATTATCTCATAATTTAGCTACTACAAGTCTTGTAAAATTGACTAATGGTGCTCTTACTAATCTTGGTAGTGCTGGGCCGAGTTTGTTTACTACGACTGCAGCTGGATTGCTTGGACTGACTATTACTGCCGCTGCTGCTAGTTATTATGTTGTTTTTGTCAAGCCTGATGGTTCATTGCTGATTTCTTCTGTTTGTACTGTAAGTTAGTATGACGCTTAGAGGAAGTTAAAAATAATTAAGTAACTTTAACTTTCCATAGAAACAAAATAAATTTCTATGGAAACTTAAGTTTACTTAGATCAGCTGGTTTCTTATTAATTTAATTGGTGAGGTAAATAATGAAGATTATTAATATTATCTTTTTGTTGTTATTAGTTTGTAGTACGAATTCTTTTGCTGCTTGGTCAAGAGTAGGTGGTATTGAAGCTGGTGCAATAGGTAGTCATGGATCTCCTACAGTACAATTTACTTATGAGTTTACTGCTACTGTTGAAAATACTATTGATACACTTACTCTTCCGACTGCTGGTGGATGCATTACTTGGCTATATCTTGATTTTCTTACTCCAGCTCCAGCTTCTATTACTACTACAGTTAGAAATAGTTCAGCACTTACTGTTACTGGACCTTTAGCTGATGCTTTAATAGCGGATGGAATCTTGTATCAACCAAACACTGGAAATCCTTTATGTCTTGCAAAAGGCTTTACTTATGCATTTACAGGAACAATTACTGTAGGTGATAAATTTCGCGTTATTACTGAGGCAATGGTTAATGATTAATATGAAAAATACTTATAGCAAATCAATTACATTAGCACTTTTAGTAGTTTTGTTAATAGCTGGTAGTGCGTGGGCTATGAAACCATTATATCTATTAACAATGTTTTATGGTGGTACAGTAACAAAAACATATTTAGCATTTGGAGCTGAAAAAATAACACTTGGCGGCAATTATGTACTTGTGAGGGAATAATGAAAAAGAGACTTAGTTTTATCATTGTAACGTTGCTGTCCTTGCCCGTATTTGTTTTTGCTGATGTTGATGGTGATTCAGATGCAAATGGTTATTTAGATGTGGCTAAAGGGGGTACAAACTCAGCTACTGTGGTAAATGCAAGAACATCACTTGGAGTACCCGCTACAGCAACAACTCTCGTTGGATCATGTACTGTAGGACCTTGCTTAGATGGTACTTCAGATGGTGGAGACTTAATTAAACTATATGGACCAAGCGGGTTTTGGACCTCGTTGCAGGCTGGTAATGCTGTAGTAAACAGAAACTGGAGATTGCCAATAGATGCTCCGCCGGCTGCCGGCACTACTAGGCTAATTAATGTTGATGAGAATACTCAAATGGGTCTTGTTGATCCGGCAACATTCGCTGAAGCTCTTGGAACAGATGATAACTATGTAACGGACGCTGAGAAGACCGTTATTGGTAACACCAGTGGCACTAATACAGGCGATCAGACCTCAGCCTCTGCACTTACTGTAACAGCAACTGGATTTGATGGCAACTTGACGATTACCGATGATACTGTTCAGGAGGTTGCTCAAAAACTTGATGATCTTTCGGTAACAGGCGGATACACTAACCTTACGTCCTTTTTAACTCAGACAGCTTGGAGAATGTTCTACTCTGATGGCTCGGGTGATGTCAAGGAACTCGCTCTTGGTTCAGATGGTGAATACCTGAAATCCAACGGTGCAGCAGTTGCTCCGTCGTGGTCTACCCCCTCTGGTGCGGCGCATGATGCCGTCACCCTGGGCGATCCGACAAACGGGCTTTCTCTTGCTACACAGCAACTCTCTCTCGGCCTTGCCTCTGCGGGAGTCACTGGGGCATTGTCCGGCACGGATTGGAGTACATTTAACAATAAGCAGGCGGCACTGACCAACCCAATCGTAGCGGCAGGAGCACAGTCTATCACCGGCGCGAAGACCTTTGATCCCTCAATGCTGAAGGTAAAAGGATCATCTACTGGTGTTACTTCGATTGACAGCACCAACTCAAGCGCGACGAATTACACCCTGAGTTTGCCTGCTGCTGACGGGACACTCGCTCGCCTCTCTGATATTACTGGCACAAATAGCGGCACCAATACCGGCGACGATGCCACGAACTCGCAGTATAGCGGACTGATCACCAGCAAGACCGCGAATTACATTTATGCTGCTCCAAACGGATCAGCCGGCGTGCCGTCCTTCCGGGCGATGGTAGCGGCAGACGTACCAACCCTCAACCAGAACACCACCGGCACGGCAGCAGGGCTTTCTGGTACTCCAAATATCACGGTTGGGACTATCTCCGCAGGCGCGGCAGGATTCACGATTGATGCAGATGGCGATATGTCTGTAAAATCCATCTCCACCACAGCCGCAGATGGTAGCCGCAGATCAATCATTCCCAACAACACCAGCATTGCCCCGCTCGCAGATGGCAGCGAAGAAATATACAATGAAGGTGGTGCACTGAAGGCGGTCGAGAATGACACTGAGTATGATATCATTCTCTCCCGTGATATTGGCGGGGCGGTCCAGGCATATGACGCAGACCTCGATGACCTTGCCGATGGCACACTCAGCGAATCGAAAATTGATGCTGCAATCGCAAGGGACACTGAGGTGAGGGCAAAATACGTCAGCGGCACAGAAGCCGATTTCTACGGCACTCTGCTCGACCCACAGGCAATCTACGCGGTATCTCCCTCGGTAACGCTCATCAACGATGTTCCGGCAGCATTCACCATCACTGAGATATCCGTCTCCTGCGATGCCAACCCGACCACAGAAACGACATTCACTTTTCAGCACAAGGCAGCGGGAATTGGTTACGGCACTCCAACCACGATTGAGGCTGTCTTGACTGTCAACGGCGCGGCAACCATAACATCAGGTATTGACGATACAACTATTCCGGCAGGCACAAAAGTTTTTGTCACGCTCTCCGACCCGGACGACGCTTTGAATGAATGCTCGTGGCAGATTGAGGGGGATTGGGATTGATTATGAAAAAACTCATACTGGTTTTATTGCTGGCGCTGATTCCCGGCCTGTCGTTTGCTGGATCACATAATGTCGGTGTGACGATGGCGAAGGTGCAGGGTGGTACGTATCTGTTCGACTGGGATGCCGAGACAGATACGGCAAATCTAAGCTCTGGTACAGTCCAGGCCACAGTCAACGGAGATCCAACACTCTCCACGGATTACGCAGCATCTCCCACACAGTCGCTCAAGGCGACTGGGAGTTATGATTATTACCGCTTCACCGCGAATGCCTATAATCCGCTTGGCGGTGTTATTCGGCTGAAACTGTATAGTAATTACACGCTCGTAGGGTCATCAGCAAGGGCATTAACTATCTATGGAAATACGAGCAACAGTATAGAAGTCTATCACACAACGACAGATAGAGTAGTCTTCGCTTACAAACTGACTGGAACTATTCTGTACGCGATATCAAGCAACAACACGATGCTGTCAGGACAGTGGAATGATATTGCACTTACATACAGCCAAAATGGCGGAGCAACAGACTGGTCGTTGGCGATTAACGGGAGCGCAGCGGGGAGCGGTTCTATGGCCGGAGTGTGGGACTCAGGCGTAACCCCGGCCAGAATTGATGTAGGGGCAACCACAGGCACCGTTCCTGTCAACCCGCTTTATATTGATGATGTGAGAGTGGAATGAGAATACTACTGGTTGTCATAATGTCTCTATGGGCGTCAACGTTATGGGCCGCCCCGAGTGTAACATCAGTATCCGAGGCAATTTCTCAGGGGAGCCAGGTAACAATTGCAGGCTCGGGGTTTGGATCTCACGCAGACCATAACACCTCTCGGGAATACCTGGCGGCGGGGTGGGAAAACTTTGAAACAGGTACTGCTGATTCGATATTTACGGGCAACACAGGGGTTGCCCTGGAGACGAACACAGCCCTTCAAAAAACAAATAGCAGTTACGCTGCAAAAGGATATTACTGGGCCACACCTCAAGCATATACGAACGTGTGGGGAACGGCTAAAAACACCGCGCTAATGTATGGTTTTCACTTGCCACTTGCGACGTTTCAGAAAAAGATTTTCATTTCCGGGTGGTTTATGTTCCCTGCTGGGTTCGATGACGGAATAAACTACGACACCTCGATGGTTGATCAAACGAAATTCTTATGTATGACACCACTCGGGACTCTCGATGGCAGTGACGGCGCTAAAACGTACTTCCAAACAAGGAAGGATTCAGTAGATATTCCGCTTCGCACAGAAACCGAGGATGGATATTATTCCGAAGGAGATAATGATCCGCTTTTCAATTATTCCCCGATGGGGACCTGGCATAGGTTCGACATTTACGTTGATCTCACCAAGCCAGACGGACAGAAGATCCATAACTGGTACGTTGACGGGAAAAAAATATCTCGCACTCATGAGTTTTATAATTCAGACGCCGACTTAATCGCGAGAGGTGTGGGTGATGGATTCAATTATCTATCTTGGCTAATGTACCAGTTCCAGGGAGACGATACTTATACGTGGTTTCAATATATGGATGATGCTTATGCAGATCTCACCCAGGCTAGGGTGGAAATATCAGAATATGCCACATGGAGCGATACGGTTCAACACCGAAAAGAGATCCAAATACCTACGGCATGGAGCGATACGGGAATTACCATCTCTGCCAATCTTGGGCAATTTGATCCTGGCGATACTGCTTACCTATATGTAATTGATGACGCTGGCGCGGTATCCACAGGCTATCAAATCACCATCCCAGGCGGCCCACAACCTCGCGGAACAGTCCCGCTCGGAGATATGCGATGATCGGCAACGAGCGGGGGTTTCTGAAATTAAAAATTAACCTTTGGGGGAGAGAATGAAGAGATTTTTAGCAGTAGTACTGGCCTCTGGCCTGTTAACAAGTTGTTCTGTAAACTACAGTCCGACTGAAATTACATTTAATCAGACTGGAAGTGGTACAATGAAAACCGATGCACAGGGCTTGACAACTGCTACTACTCCGACTCAGGATGCTTCTGGTTCTGCAGCTGCTGACGGTGGACTCGCTTCGCTTGGAGGTATTCGAGATGCAGTAGGCAAGTTAGTACCGGATATGTCTCAGAAGACTACGACCACGACCACAAAGACCGAGATCAAGGAAGAGGTCAAGCCGGCCGAACCGTCCGAATCGGAAGGCCTCGAAGACGCGCCGGTTGAACCAGAGGGTCAGATCGAGGAGATTGAGTGATGGCAAAATGCCCGAACTGCGGTCACGTATTCGTTGAGGGAGCGACGCCGACGGTTGAACCGACAAAGGCTTTTCCATGGAAGGTCGAGTTTGAGCGGGCGACAACGCAGGGAAATGGCCGGGCTGGAGTATTATTTCGCACGCTCAAGCCAGGCGATATCAAGGCAGTGACTGTCAACGGAGAACTCGCCACAGAGGGAAAGCCTTACAATGGCGGGCCTGTCTTCTTGATGTCAAAACCGGGAGAGCAATATTCCCGGCCGCTCAGAATGATTATTACCATGGCCGACGGGCAGACCTATACTGCGACGACCGGGACCGGCGAGACACCGTCAGGACCGGCGACGACCGGCGATTATGACCATAAGGCAACATACACCAGTTATGGGGTCCGCAATGGTGGCAGGCAGGCATGGCGGATATCCAAGAGCGGCAAAGACCTGGGGGCGGGTCCGATCAAGTTTGTCTTTGCATCCAACAAAACCTTCATCATCAAAAATCCGCTGAAGAATTGCCGGGACCAAGAGAATTGCAGTCGTAACTCGAAAGCGGCCATGTACGGCTTTGTCTACAAGCCCGGTATCGGCCCGAATGGTGATGGCGATAACGATACAGGTACCAGCCACGGGGGCATCTATCTCCATGCTCCGTATGGTGACAGCAGTAAAACTGTAACGATGTATTGGTAGTTTGTGATTGAAGTTTTCCTTTACTTCCTGGAGGGAGAGATGAGGGTGATTGCAGAAGACAGTTTGCAGTTATTAAAGAAAAATGATCAGGGTTTGCATTTTGTCAAGGATCGATATTGCAAGGAACCGGGTCCATGCTTCTCTTTTGATGACCACGGCAGGGCCAGTATAAGTTGTGAGTGCTTTCGATATCAACCAACAGGTGTAAAATTATGTGTCAAATTATAATCTTATTCTTTTTACTTGTAGCTTCGATTGTTCAAGCTAAACCAGCCACAGTTGTAAGTGTTACTGATGGTGATACAATCAAAGTTGTTGATGAGACTGGTCTAACGACTGTTCGGCTTTATGGAATTGATTCTCCTGAAAAGAAACAAGCATTTGGTCTTGCAGCTAAAGATTTTGTTGAAGTAATGATCAAAGGTAAGGTTGTTGATATTGCTCCTGTTGATGCTAAACATTATGATAGATATGGACGAACAGTAGCTGTTGTGATGCTTGGAACACAATGTGTACAAGAGCAGCTTTTGCTTGCTGGTTATGCTTGGGTTTATCCTCAGTATTGCAAGAAGTCATTTTGTCAAGCCTGGGAAAAACTCCAAGGTATTTCAGCTGGTAATCGAGTAGGGCTGTGGGCTGCTCCTGCTCCTGTAAGGCCTTGGGTTTGGAGGAAGAAATGAATTTTGTTAAGATTTCATATTGGGGGGCTGATCTAACAATTCCTGATTTTCTTGAACCTCTATGGCCGCATGATTTGCCTCCCGAGGCATGGCCAACATTCTGTGGAGCTGGCCAAGGTTGGGGAGATGCAATAGTGCCAGACAAAATCGGAAAGGTTTATCTCAATCCAGCAGGTCTTTGTCATGATGTTGAATGGTCTTGTTCAGCTAAGAACTTGTCAGCATTCATGGGAGCGAACGGTAGATTTTTTCTGAATTGTGTAGAGTTAGTTCTTGCTTCTGATCTTGACTTGTGGCCTAAGATTAAGATGTTGACTTCGGTAACTGGAATATATTTAACGGCAGTTAGTACGATGGGAATCTTGTTCTTTTCATGGTTTACTAAGAACCGTAAAGAAGATATTAATCCGTTGGAGAATCCGACTGTAAAAGACAGACTAAAGAGATTAGCTATAGCTAGGAATAATCATTGGGCAAAGATCCTTGACACTAGACTACCTGATAATGAAGATGCGCTTTATAAAAACGACGAGAAGGAATATTAAATGCCGGAGAATGGAGGATTTACCTTTTTTGCTGGTGCTGCTGGAGTGTTTGGAGTTATTCTTGGCTGGGCACTTTCTCTTGTTGGCCTTGGTGGAAAGATTCAAAAGACAAAAGGTGAAATAGAACGCGCACATACACGACTTGATGCTCATGACATTAAATTTACTGCAAATGACTTAATTCTTGCAGAAACAACTCAAACACGAATTAGGATTCTTGATTATGATCGTAGGTTATCAGAGATTGAAAATGCGATTAAGTCTGTGCTTAAAATGTTTGAAATGTCTGATGGAGAACCAAGATTCATTACTAGACCAACTTGTTCTGATGCTAGAGAAACATGTCACGAACGTCTTGATGAGAAAATGGCAGCAGGTGCTGAAAGGTTTGGCAGACTTGAGAGTGAGGTTAAAGAGGTAAAGGAAGCTCAAGAGAAGAACTTAGAAACGATTCTTAAGGCAATTCAGCAAATAAATAACAACGAGACACATACATGATACTTAAAGATGGGAGTGAAACTCAAGATCCTCGTTGTGGGTTGATTTTTCAAGCTGATTCACTCGCTCCGAATATTCTAGCAGTGCAACCGATTGATGCTGGTATTGACTTGCGATATCGAGAATTGATTAGTAAATATCGAGTAAAGAAGTTCAAAGCTCCTTTGCTTAATCAAGGTAAGTGGAGTGCTTGCGGAGGCTTTGGATTTGCTGCTTTTATGGAGCATGAACCAGGAATAAGGACTCTTGGTGATGAATGGGCATTAGAATTTTATTTCAGGTGTCAAGATAATGATCAGTGGGCAGGCTCAGAAAGACCAGGATCAAAGCCAATTAGTTATGGAACATCACTTGCAGCAGTAATGCAGACTGCTAAGCAAGAAGGCTTGATTGAATCATATTGCCGAGCTCGGACAGTTGATGAAATAATTCGTGGCATCGACTATTATGGTAGTGCAATACTTGGGCTGGAATGGACTGAGGGTATGATGTATCCTCGAGAAGTAGATGGACTAAGTACTCCAGGTGGTGAAGTAATTGGCGGACACTGTACAGCTGGGACATTTATTAATCTTCACCAAAACATTATTGGTGGTCCAAACTCCTGGCCGGATTGGAACTTACTGCGTAACGGATACTGGGTGATGGATCTTGATGATTTTGCAGAAGTATTTATCAAGCGCGGTGGAGAATGTGCGTTTGCTAGAAAGGCAATAATATGAACATGAAAGTTGATGGCAAATTTTATGTCTTTTTGAAGGATGTTGAGGGAATCTATAGACAAGTTTATCTTGATTCTGGTGGTGAGCCTACTATTGGTATTGGTCATTTATTGACATTATCTGAGCGTAGATCAGGAAAGATTGTAATTGGTAAAGCTGTTGTAGAATATAGACACGGATTAACTGATGCACAAGTATTAGATCTCTGTCAACAAGATATTCGGGCGGTGGTTAAGGTAGTGAATCGTGGAGTCAAAGTGCCACTCACACAGAATCAGTTTAACACACTGGTAAGCTTTACTTTCAATGTTGGCGACGAAAGCTTTCTAGATTCTACTCTGCTTCGAGTTCTCAATCAGGACCAGTATGGGGTGGTGCCGAGCCAACTGCGGCGCTGGAAATATGACAACGGAAAAGTGGTTCAAGGTTTGATTAATCGCAGAGAAAAAGAAATTCAATTATGGTTGTCATAAAGAAGGTAAATAATGTCATATAAACCTGGTGATTATTTAGTAATCTGTGATCAATGTGGCTTCCAAAGATATGCATCTGAATGTCGTATGACTTGGGATAAGTTGTTTGTTTGTGCTGATACCTGTTGGGAAGAAAAGCATCCACAGTATACTGATCCAAAACCATTAGGCGAGAAGCAAAGTGTTCCTGTGCATAGGCCTGAACCAGAGGAAAATTTTATAACTACCCCAATAACTCCAGATGATTTATAAGGAGCTTTATGGCTACTTTTAGTGCATTAAAAGAAAAGGTTGATCTTCTTATTAATGATGATTCTTTTGAAGATTACTTGGGAGATTTTATTAATCAAGGAGTTTCTGAAATTGCTGGTGGAATGCCATCGTTATTGGATGGAATTGATAATCCAATCCCAAATATACTTACACCACCATTGCCTGAGTTGTTTACTATAGATACTGTAACAACGTCACTTACTGATGCTTTTGTAGATATGCCTACTGATTTTCAACGTGACTTACAGTTAGTAGTTTCACCTACTGGAAGTGAGATTGATATCGCACATTCATTTATTGAGTTTGCAGAAACTTATCCATTGTTGAATAAACCTGGTAGGATTTTTGAATCTATTGAACATGGAAGGAAGTTATATTATCAAGGTATTCCTGCAAGTGCTGAAACACTAACGTTGCATTATTATAGAATGCCTGTTGATATGGTTGAAGATGATGATGTTCCTGATGGAATTCCATCACATTTACATATATCTTTGCTGGTGAATTTTGCTGCTTGGAAATCTTATGAGCATATTGAAGATGGTCTTGAGGGTGAGACACCAAATACTATTAAATTTAAAAAGCTTTTTCTTGAAGCAATGAGAACATTTGAATTAACACTTCCATTTTATTCTCGTGGTTTGATGCTTAAATAATTTAAAACAGGAGTCTGTTATGGCATTGGAAGAAGGAAAAAGAGCAAGGTTGAAACAACCGACTGTTGAGGGGGTTGTAGTTGATGTGCAGTACAACAAGCAGAAGCGGTGTCTTGAGCATTGTCTTGAATGGACTACGGATATCAATAATGATGGAGTATTAGAAACACATCATCGATGGTTCCTTGAATCTGAATTGGAAGAGGTGGCGTGATGCTGACACAAAGAGGACTTGAATTACTAGGCGACAGCGACCCTGGAGATTGCGTTATCAGAAACAAAAAAGGCGTGTTTTTCCGTGTTGATAATGTGTGCGTGAGCATATCAAAAAAACACAGAGAGGGGAAGGACCGCGACGTCACTCTCGAATTTTCGTCTGGTGGAGAGGTGGTGTCCAGGAAGATTTTAAGCCATTTCCGTCTTACTGACACTATCCGCATTGCCGGTCAAGGAATGCTTATCCCGATAACTTTTACTGCTGGTCCCGACGAGGTGGATAAATGTTGAACATGGTTAAAAGCGAGAAAACCTTTGGCCTCTCCATTCAGGGCGCGAGTATCGGCAAGAACGTCGAGGCGGTAGAGCAATCCAAGGCCATCGGCCGGTACGGGGTCGAGTGCGTCGGCCCGGTTGAAGAGTTTCGGGCACGGTATGTTCTGTTGCGCGACAAGATTCTCGCCTTCAAGAAAGCAGGGAAGGTTCGGAGGTTCCTGCGGCGGGCGTCCATTCGTAAGATGCTGGCCGAGTTCGCCTCGATCCAGCTGGAAGTCAAGTGGACCGAGGCATTTGATAACCTTGTTACGACTGCCGGCAAGAATGACATGCTGGATAAGTATCTTGCCGGATCATCTTATACTGCTGCATGGTATATTGGTTTGATCAGTTCTACCAGTTATACGACTGGTGCAGCTGTAACCGATACTATGGCTTCACATGGTGGATGGGCTGAAGACGTTGAATATTCACAGGCAGCCAGAGTAACGACCGCGTGGAGTGCAGCGGCAGCAGGTAGTAAAGCGCTGTCCGCAGCTTGTGTCTATTCAATCAATGGTGATGGTACAACAATCAAAGGTTGCTTCTTGAACTCAGTATCTACTAAGTCTGGGACTACTGGAACTCTGTTTTCGGCTGGGCTTTTTACTGGTGGTGACAAGATTCTTGCTAATGGTGATACGTTGAATGTTAGTTATACTGCCACTCTGACCTAATAGAGTATTGTGGCTGCTCCATCATATAGAAATAAGGGTACATTTACGATAGGAACAGGGGCAATCTCTGTTCCTGTACCTGCTACATATTCAGCTGGAGATATCCTTCTCCTGCTGGTGAACACTGCCAATGAAGCAGTCGCTACTCCGAGCGGATGGACGCAGGTTGATAACTCTCCTCAAGGCACTGGTACTGCTGGATCTGCTGGTGGTGTTCGCCTGTATGCATTCTGGAAAGTATCTGCCTCTTCTGAGTCTGCAGTCAGTATTGCTGATGCTGGCAGTTATACAGCAGGCCAAATGTTCAGCTTCTACAATGCTAACGCTACCACTCCGATAAATGTTACTGCTGGATCGGTCCGAGCGACTGGGTCTACATCGTGGACTCTTCCCGCTGTCGTAACCACCGTCGCAGACTGTCTCATTCTCTTGTGCATCGGCAATGATCGCGATGCCACACAGACAGATACACTGCTGACATGGTGGATTAACTACGGTTTTGACACAGATTCGATGTTTCCGCGTGTTGACCAGACCGGGAATTCAGGTGTGGGCGGCGGACTTGGCCTTTGCACAGCGACCAAGTCTACGGCGGGGAACACCGGGACAACATCGGTTTCCAGTGCAACAGCGGTCACGGCGGCATTCCTGACCATCGCCCTGGCTCCCGTGGGAGGTACCACATACGATGCAGGGATTACAGAATCTGCCGCCACCTCCGATTCGCCAAACGGCTCTCTGCCTGTTCTCACAGATGCAGCGGAGTCTTCTTCAGCAGGAGATACGCCCGACGCTGGGGTAATATACGGAGTGAGCCAGGAAGAGACAGACGAGGTCGCAGATACCGCAGACGGACGACTCCCCTATATGCCTACAGATGGTGCTGAAGAATCGGCAAGTGTTGAAGACACTGTCAGGACCAGCACCCCCCCGTCGCAAACCGGGGCTGCATATCTGAGTTCTTTTTCTGGGCCGCAGTCATCGGTAAGTTTCTCCGTTACAGTTCCCGCAGGGACGACGCTCGTCGTGGGAGTAATGCTCGTTTTCGACTATTCCTATATGGGGCCAATCTCCAGCATTCCGATGCCAACGATGGGCGGAGAATCGTTCGTACAGGAGGGCATTCTTAACGATTGGGGGCAAACGTGCTTCATAGTCCAGCACGACCCGCTGATCGGTGCACAGACATTTGCGTGGAACTCTGGGGATGCTGACGAAAAAGTAGACCACATTTGCCTGATGTTTTACACAGGCACCGGAGAGAATCCCATTGTCAGCACCATGCATTCCAGCGGGACAATTTCGGCTGATCCCGCTATCCTTTCTGGCTACGCCTACGACCCCATAGGACTTACGGTGGGAGTGGCAGTATTAAGTTACGAAACTCAACTCATCGGAGAGACTTACACCGACGACTTTCAAACACTTATTGGATCGTTTTCCCCAAACGGCATAGATGCAGGGATGGTGGTTTTTGACAAGACCATCAACACTCACAGAGTTTACACGACAAATACCACCCGTAACGCGATGTCCCTGATGGCAATCAACCTTCAGGGCAGATTGGATGGCGGCGATGTAGTGATAGTCGCCCAAGATGAGAGTAGTGCTCCTGCCACAATTTCTGACGGAGAAGCACCAAATGCGCACCAAGACGAGGTGAGTAATATCCTCGTACTTGAAGGTCCGTATGCGACGATCAACAGGGCTGCTCCGCTCGTAATAATCCCGGAGACACAAGTAAACTTCGGCTACACGATTAATATTCCGGCAGGGACTGAGGTCATCGTGCTGTTCTGTACGGCGTATTCTCCTTATGCTTTCTCTGATTGGGCTACGCCTACATCTACAACAAGGACGTTCTTCTACCTGAACGGGGAACCTTTCACGCAGCGCATAGCCACTTATTACGAGACCACAAACCTGGCCGCTGTCGCAGCGTATGTCTTCGTTAATCCACCGCAGGGAGAGCAGGCACTCAGTTGGGACTGCTACATGGAGAATACTTCGACGTACTCTATGTTCGTGCTGAATTTCCTGAAAAACGTCGACATCATCACCGACTCGGTAGTCAGTGTCGCCAGAAACGACTTTGGATTCACTTATGACACGTATATCCCCCCTGATGACTTAACTCATTCTCCAGGGGATATTCTGATTGGAATGATTTGCAGCGATGTTGAGTTTACAGATATGACCGAGGCTCCTCCAATGGCTACATATCCGCCACCTCCGTCTCCATTAGTGCAGTACGCCAAGGTCACTCAAGGGGGCAGTGGTAGTTGGGGCGGATGGCACGGAGTTGTTGGCATATCAATGGGACCAGAGACAGACTTCGGAATCCTTCGTCAGGCAGGACAACGCCCTCCCATCGCGGTTGCCTTGTGTCTGCGATGTAAGAATGCTCCTGAGTGGATAGATACCCTGCTCAATGATGTGTCCGTGCCTGAGACTGCGGCCATCTCTGACAGACCGCAGGTTTACGAGCTGTATGATGCTGACGTTGAGAACTCTCTCCTGCCTATCGTGATCGACGGATCGTATGTGGATATTCCCACAGGTGTGGTGAATGCACCACGTACTGGGTGTTATGCCTATCTTATCAGGAGCAATCCATCGGCCGTGGGCGTTATCATTGAGTCAGGAGTGAATCTTTTTGTTGTTATCTTTTCCTCACATTGGAGCAATGCCGACACCTGGCTCGGAATCGGAGATTACACGCTGACCTTGAACGGTGTCTCTGCCACGCATTACACCATGCTCGACTCTTCGGATCGGGCGATAACTGTTGCCTATGTCAAGAATCCTACCTCTGGGACGCTAGCTATTGGCATAGACAATCCACATTATGGCAATGAGATTGATGAACGCGATTCAGATCTGTTTATCGCCTTTCAAGTCAAACATGCCGATATCTCAAGCGATCCGATCAGGAGTCTGTCGGGAACGACAGCAGGGTATTTGAACGGCATCACCATTTCGGATATTGACTATGTTCTCGGAGATATGGTGGTCGGAGTTCTTTCTACAAATGACTATTATTCCGTTCCCGAAATAGGAGTATATCCAAGAATTACTTTGGCATCCGATTACTTTTACGACACTGTTCCGCCTTATACTGATTGGGAGCAGGCCCTATCAGTTGGATGCACCAGGATAGGTGGAGATTCCAGTATCCTCTTGAACAACATCAATCAGGCAGAACTATACGGGTTCGCCTTGGTGATTAAGTGTGGTGGAGATGTTATCGGAGCAACGCTAAATGATACTGGGACTGCAACAATTGCGCCAACCTCTACGGAAATCGGTTCACTTTCTTTCTCGGATGCTGGTGCTGACTCCTTGACAATTGATGTTGCTTCTCCAGCGATACTTGCCTTCACTGCAAGTACAACTGAAACAAAAATAATTACCGAGGTATCATGGCAAGTCACTGCTACTTCGGGAGTAGAAATAGAAACAGCAAGCATTGTTGTTGCTGGAGACGGTAACGCTCCAGAAGTAGCATTGACTTCTAATAGTATGTCTGTAGTTGATACTCTAACTGGAGAACGTACTGCAAATAGCATGGGATACGCTTGGGCGATATCCAGGGCTATACAGAGTGCTAACAAGAGATCTGAAGATAGCTTGACTGATACTTTGACACCATTAGAGATCATCGTGGCATGGAGAGGTATTTACGTTTCTCTTGCAGATACAGCGGCGATTGAAGAGATAGCTTCAGCATACATCATTGCTACTATGATAATTGAAGAAGCTCTGGCAACAGAAGATAATTCAACGACAACAGTGGTTATTTGGGGATTCGAGGTCGAGACATCCTTTGCCGTTGATGTACCTACAAATACCGCGATCATGAACACTGGTCGGATAGAGTTGTTCACAATTATTGATGGTTATTCAGCAATCAGAATTGAATGCTACTTTCCAGAAATGATTGTTAGTTATGGCGAAACAGCATATAAGGCTACTTTATTTATTCCAACAATTAAAGCAGTTTTAAGTCGAGAAACAATTATGGGTATATTTCAAGATAGTGAAATTGAAGCTATTTCTACTCAGGATGAGATTATGGCTTCTTATGATACTCACGAAATAGAGGCTATAGTAGCTGCGGAGATTGTTGCGACCCTCAGTCAGACTACATACATCGCAACAAAGGGAGAATGATATGGCAAACGAAAATGATATCAGAATGTACCGAGGTGATTCTTACGATCTTACCTTTACAATTACTGATAGTGATACAGCTCTTCCGGTATCACTTAGTGGAGCAACTTTGAAGATGACAGTTACTACGATTAAAGATCCACCAGATGCTACTACAAAACTGTTCGATATGACAGGAACTGTAGATGCTGATCCAACAACTGGAATAGTAGTCTTTAAACCAACTACAGTGAATACAGCGGCTATTGGAAATTATTTTTATGATATTCAGTTAACTAGTGGAACGGATGTAAGGACTGTTCAAAAAGCAAAATTTGATATAGTTCAGGATAATACGAAATGACTATAAAATTATTTTCAGGGACTACGGGTTGGAACAATATTGCTGATCCAACCAGACTCAAGATTGATTTTGAGACTGGTATCGTCGAACTGGCAGAAGCTCTTGATGTTGATATAGATGATAATGGTCGATTGTCCAGAAGACTAGGACAAGTTTTAATTGCAAATGGCAATTATCATTCTATCTTTTGTGACGGTGGAGATTGCTTCGTTATTCTTGAGACTGTAGGTGACGCAGCCATTTATAAAGTTGGAACTAACAATGTTCTTGTTGGGGTTCGTTCAGGCTTGACTAAGAATCTCAGGATGGGATGGTGTCAGACAAGCCTTGGAACTTATTATAGTAACGGAGTAGAGAGTGGATATATTACTGCAGGAGTATCTTATCCATGGACAGCACAAACTTATGTAGGTCCGCCGACAACTAAGATATTTGGCACACTTCCACTTGGGACTCATCTTGCTTTATTTTCTTCAAGTATGTGCGTGGTTAATGGGGCAATAGTAAATTATTCTGAGCCATTAGGATATGGTTTGTATGATAATGCTCGATCAAGATTAAGGTTTGCTAGTAACGTAAAGATGTTTAAGCCGGTTGATGGTGGAGTGTGGGCGTCAGATAGCAAGCGTACTTATTTTCTTGAAGGATCAAATATTAAAGAACTCATCAGGCATCCACGTCTTGAATGTCCTGCGCATGAATATTCAGAAGCAATCGGTCATATTAATGGTGCAGACTTTGGCCTTTCACCAGATGTAGGAGAATGTGCTGCATGGTCATGCAATGATGGACTGTGTATTGGCACTCCACAGGGACAGTTGATCGTAGTTACTAAAGATAAACTCAATTATCAGGCTGGAACTAGAGGTGCTACAATTATCAATAATAGCACAGTTATCAATACGATTGATGATTCAGTTTGCATCAGAACTAATTTGATTGGAGCAGCATCTAGTAAGTATCAGAATTATGGATTTAACTCGATGGTTAAGTTTAATGGTGGATTGTATGGTGCAAGAAGTGATGGATTATTTCAGATTGCTAGTGGAAGCACAGATAACACTGCTTTGATTGCTTCTACCTTTACTTTGCCAACTACTGATTTAGGCTCACAAAATAACAAACATCTTCGTTTCTGGTACATGGGAGTAAAAACTGATGGCAAGATACAACTTGATTTGACAGCAGAAGGTAAGATGACGAATACTAAATCAGTCAGGATTTCACCTCCAAGGAATGTGCATCAAGTTGTCAGAACCAAAATAGGACGTGATTTGTATGGACGGTATTGGACGCCGAAGATATCGAATGTTCTTGGAAGTGACTTTTCAATAGATACGAATGCAGTATTACCAATTATTAAATCAGGTGGAATTTCATAGGAGCTAGTTATGGCAGATTTTGTATCATCAGCAGGAGTAGTCCTGCCCGTTGCAACTGTTACTCCAAACCTTGCTGATATTAACGCGCCTGATCCGCCAATTATCATTGGTGGTACACGCACTTTAGTTGAAACAAAATTGACTTCGACCATGCAATTGGCCGATGATATGATGGTGCGGTTGGTCGGGATTGATGGAGCTAGTGGATATCTTGGAACTCTTAACTCATTAATTACAACTTATTCAGAGCCAGTTCTTGATCCACTTTCTGTTACTCTGACAACAACTGCTGTAACTATTCCTGAGCGTCCATTGCCTACTGGGCTTGCTTCATTAATTACTGATTTTGGTACATTTTCTGAAGTTGCTCCAACAATGGCAGCAATGCCAGCTATTGATACTACATTATTAACTCCAGGTACTGCTCCGGTAGTTCCTGATGCGAGTGTCACATGGTCTGAGACTGCACTCGCTACGTCTGTTTATACTCCATTGTTGGCAAAGATCCTTGCTACGATGGCAGATGATTCGACGGGTCTTGATACTTTGGTAGAGCAAGCGATTTATGATCGTGCCATTGCGCGAAACTTGAATACCAATAGTAAGATGTATACCGAGATTGAGACCTATTTCTCGGCCCGGGGTTGGGATGAACCTCAGGGTGCTCAAGAGGGTAAGCTTCTTGAGGCGTCTGCTGAAATTGCTCGGAACGAAACAGATGTTACTGAAAAGGTAATGATTGAGCGTGCTGATTTGGTGCAGAAAAATGCTCAGTTCATCATTCAGCAAGCAACAGAATTAGAAAAACTGATCCGAGCTACCAGAGATGGTGAATCTCAACGAGCTCTTGATTATTCTAAGATTTCCGCTGAAATTGTTATTCAGTTATATTCAGAAAGTATCAAAGGTTATGTTGCTACTCTTGAAGCAAAGAAAGCTTATATTCAAGCACAAGTAGAGGTTCTGCGTGGAGCAATCGAGAGTAATAAAGGACTAAATGAGGTTTACAAATCTCAAATAGAAGCGTTCAAAGTTGGAGTAGAAGCTAAAGGCAGTATCAATGATGCAATTATTAAAGGCTTTGAAGCACAAATTACTGGTTATGAAGCAGAAACTAAAGCATTGACTGCAAGCCAAATGGCTTTAGTCGAAGATAATAAGGCGAAGATTGAAAAGGCTGATCTTGAATTACGTTTGATGATTGCCCAGATTGATGCGGCAATTCGAGCCTATATAGGCGAATCTTCTTTGAAGGAAAAAGTTAGTAATGACTTAGCTCAGATTGCCGCTCAATCAGTTGCGTCTGCATTGAATGCAGTTAATGTATCTGCTTCAGTTGGTGCCACTGAGAATGAAAGTCGCTCAGAGGATTATAACAAGAGTGAATCAATTAGTGAACAACACAGCTTTCACTCTAGCATTACTGAATCGCATGATTTTACTCATGATCCTACAGCATGACAGTTCCTATTAAAATAACATATACTGGTGATATCTTTGCTGGTAAGGTCTTTGCTAAACAAGCTCGGGTTCAAGTTGGCATGTTGAAAGATGATATGAAATACTTGGGACTTCAACAAGGAAGGCGCTTTGTTACGATATCTCCAGGTGTAACTATAGAGACTCGATCGGTCTTTGGCTTCGATGAAGCAAGAGTACATGTAACGCCACCAGCAGGAAAGTTAATCAGAAAAAGACTTGCTCCAGAAGAGATATTTAAATGGTACTGGTATGCCTTTGCAGTATCTCTTGATGATACTGGAGTTTTTATTCCTACAGGTGGCGGCGGAGGTATGTCTGATATTGACTTAGATGGCAGTAATAATGTTTATGTAGTTGGTTATTCGCGGACTAAGAATTATCTCAATGTAGATATGGAATTGTCGAATGAATCAATTCATATAAAATATGATAATGATGGAAAGTTTTTGTTGCGTCGAGTGCTTGAAGGTGGAGAGTATGCAAACATTGATCGCAATGAATCAGGAACTGGTGTAGCTATAGACATTACTGTACCAAATCCTCTTGATCCTCTTAACCCAATTGAAATTCCTCATGGAGGAGTTTACGTTTTATCTGATTTCTTTTTCTATCGAGATGATTATTGTTATGATTGCAGTCTGTTTAAATATAGCTCGAGTGGTACTGTGAAATGGAAGAAACGATTGTCACTAGGAGAAAATGGCATAAATGATATCTTTAGCTGGGGTGTTGATTCTGACTTAGTAGGAAATGCTGTCGTGACTGGCCATGCAAATATTTATAACGGAGATACATTTCATAGTCCGTGGGATGCTTATGCATTGATGTATTCAAAAGGAATGCTAGTATCTTTTGCTTATGATGGTGAGGTTAATTGGGCAGCACAAATTGGTGATCCATTGCCTGATGAAAATGGTTATCCAACGACTAAAAATTCAGTTCATCTTTATGCTATTGATGTTGCTCCAGCGGGAGATATTGTTGTTTGCGGATCTATTCATGAGAATACTGTTGGTGCAGCTATTCCAGCAGGACTAATAGTCAAACTCAATAATCTCGGAGAAGTTCAATGGAAGCGAGCTATAGAAGGATTCCTTCATAAGCGAGATGATACTCTTGCTTTGTATGGAGATGCGAACACAGGATTAAATGCAACTGGCTGTGGAATTGATACTGATGGTTCTGTTTATGTTATTTCATTAGTTCCATGTGATGTTGCTACTAACAGTGGATTTTATCATTATCACTTGACAAAGATTAATTCTATTGGTGAATTGCAATGGCAAAGATTTTTTGAGGTTGAATACTTCAGTGATGCAGATGCAAGGCTATATGCTTTTACAGCTCAACTGGCTGTAGGCAGTGATGGAGTTTATGTTATTTGTCCAAGGTTTCCTAATACTGCAACGTCAACATTATGGGGAAGTCATATTCTGAAGTTCGACAAGACCGGAGGAATGCTTTGGCAGAGATTGGTAGAGGTGGAATTGTCTGCACCATTTATTAGTTATTCTGGTATAGTCTTGAGAGCGATAAAAGCCAGAGGTGGAGATATCTATTTAGCTGGCCAGATTGTCTCAAATGCCTCACCAATTACTATGAAATTGCCTGGAGCTGGTCCACCAATTGGTAAGCAAAAAGGATTGTTTTTCAGTAATCCAGGATTAACTATTTATACTGACGATGCAACTATTCCAATTCATGAAGATGCAGGTACAGGCGATATAACACCAGCTTATGAAATATCTTTTCTTAGTAGTTTTACTTTGAATGTTAACTCAGGATTTGTTACTATATCAACACCGACTGAGGGAGATTATTTTTCACCACTCTGGACACAGACGAATAAGATTATCAAGTCAACAGTAACTAAGGAGAATAACTAATGCTTAATGATTTTCAATCAGCAGTTGAAGAAGAAAAGAAAAGAAAGTTGCCTTTTTTGAATGAAGTAGCTAACCTGATGCCTGGTGCTCAACGCGGACAAGAAACTGGCAGGTTGGTAAGTGAGGCATATGATAAAGGTGGGGTAATGAGTGCTGCTGGTATGGGATTGCGCCGAGCACCTGGTGATATTGCAGTTGGTTTAAAAGAAATGTTAATTGATCCAATTAATAAACCCTTTGCTCCTTGGATTAATGCTGCTGCTGATGTTGGAAAAACTGCCATCACTGGAGAAGTAACTCCAAAAGATCAAAAACTTAGTGTGCTAGAAACAAATCAAAATAATTTAAGAGATATTAATTCTCGTCCTGATAGAATAGGGCAAGGAACTAGAGTAGTTGAAAGAAATATGTTACCTTCAGTAAATATTGAAAGCCCTAAGATTAATGAAACTTCTAATGCTCAAAGAGATGCAGAGTTAGGCAAAATGACAGCCTCCATTAATGGAAATACAACCACTTATGACATTGGTGGAAATACTCTTTCATTTGAAGGAACTAAAGATAACCAAACTAAAACTAATTTAGAAAGAATAAATCCAAATGGTATTCAACGAGTTGGTAACATGGATGTATCATTCGATTCTAGTGTATCACCTGAAGCAAGAAAAAGATTCTTAGAAAATCCTGTTGTTCCAACTGGACAGATGGCTCAGTATGCTAAATATATGAACACTCCACGAGGACAGAATTTTGGTGTTACTAAGATAGACAATACTCCTGCACAGCCTATGGGATGGAGGACACGTAAAGATCTTATGCTACAAGAATTAAATAATCAACAAGCAAGAGAGAATAATTTAGCTAATATTGAAGAACAAAGACAGCGAGCTGCTATAGATCAGGATAAAAATCGCATAGATGAACAAAGAGTTAATTCAGAAAATAAGCTCCGTGAAATTCAAGGTCAAGTAGCACAGCAACCACCTGTTAAAGAAACTGCCTTGAAGCCTATGGTCATTGAAGAAGCAGATCCAAATGATCCTACTGGAGCAACTAAAAGACAAAGAATTATGATTCCAAATGCAGAGGGTACTGGATATGTTAGTGGTATGCAAGATCAATCAGCACCAAACATAGCAGCAAAACTTACACCTCAGCAAAAAATTAAAGCAGTTGAATATGCTAAAGCTAATCCAAATATTGATAAGAAAATCATTCTTCAAAAAATAGCTAATGGAGAAATTTAATGGATGAGTTTGATAAAATGTTTGGCGTTAGTGATGCTGATGAACCAGACGAATTTTATGCAATGTTTGGTGATGTTGATACAGTAGCTAACGCTGCTCCTGCTCCTGAACGTACTTTAGGATCTACCTTAAAAGACACTGGCATATCTCTTGCTAAAGGTGTTATTGGGGCAGGTCAAGGAATCGTAGGTCTTGCTGACATTCCAACTGGTGGTAGAGTTGGTCGTAGTCTTGAGTACATTGGCATAAAACCAGAAGAATGGCAAGCAGATCTTTCTGAAGAATATTCTCTTGCTCAACAAGAAGCAAATAAAAAGGTTGATGCGGCAAAAGGCTTTGTTGATACAGCACAAGCAATGTTGGAAAATCCAAGTACTATTGCTCATGGTATTGTTGAAACCTTACCATCTGTTGCTGCTGGTGGTGTATTAGGTCGTGGTGCTCTTGCAATTAGTAGTAAATTATTACCAAAGGCTGTAACTGCATTAGGCAAAACTGGATCTGCTATCGCTGCTGGATCAGTTGGTGAAGGTGCAATATCTGCTGGACAAACTGCAGAACAAATAAGAAATGCAACACTTGATGATCTTTTGAGTGCTAAACAATCTGCACTTGCAGTAGCTTCAGGATTGGGTACATCAGTATTTGGTATAGTTGGTGGATCATTAGCCAAGAAACTTGGTTTTGCTGACATAGATACAATGGTAGTTGCTGGATTAAATCCTGCCAAGAAAGAAGGGTTTAAAGGTGTTGTGAAATCTATTGTTGGGGGTGGTATAACTGAAGGTGTGTTTGAGGAATTACCACAAACTGTTCAAGAAACAATATTTACTAATGCAGCGCTTGATAAGCCTTTGCTGGATGGAGTTCCTGAGGGAGCTGCACAAGCTATTATTCTTGGTGGAGTAATGGGCGGTGGAGCAAACCTGCTTCCAGGAATAGATAAGCCAGCTGAAAAGACTGATGCAGAGATTGAACTTGACAGGCGAGCAGCAAATATTCTCAATTTGAAGGAAGATGAACTTGGCCAAAGCATTCAAAAGTTAACCACTGACATTAATTCAAACCAGGAACTTATTAATGATCTTGATAAACTTGAAGCAAAAGCAAGGAAAGAAAATGTTAATCCGGCTGAACTGATTAGAAAGATTGTTGATGATAATAAAAATAGCCAGAGTCTTCTTGATCGGATTAATTCTGGAATCCAGAAGAAAGAAGAACTTGCTAAGAAAGAATATGAGGCTCTTTCTCCTGAAGAGAAGCAAGTTAGAGAAATTGAAAATAAGTTAACTGCTCATAGATATGAATCTGCAAGTCAGCTTAATGAACGGATTACAAATATTGATAAAGAGATTACAACTCTCTCTGAACAATATAATCGTAAGTTTGATCCTTATGCGTTAGATGCTAAAACCTCACCAAGTGCAGAAGAAAGAAAAGTAATTGAAGATAAACTTATTCAATTAAACAAAAGGCGTAATGAGTTACTTGATAAAGAAACTCCTGAGGTTAAGAAGGCTTTTGCTCCATACACTACTAGAGATGGTAGACAGAAATATCTTGAAGAACTTTTTGGTACAGTAAATGTAGGAGAGAAAGTTGGTATAGAAAAAGATGCTGCTGAATCTTTTCAAAATTTTGAGGCTAATAATTTATTGCCTGTAGAAATGGCTAATTATGCAAATGGCTTAATTAAGCTTAAATCTGATCAACAAACATTAGATTCTGAACAGCAAGCACTTAAACCACTTGAAGAAAATAATTTAAAACAGATTGAGGATTATGCAAATTATATAAGAAAGATTGGTGAAAGGTTTACTCCTCCAGAGCAGGCTATTATTGAAAATTATTGGCAGGGCGTTAAAAAAGAATTGAATCTTCGACAGGAAGAAATGACTCCTGGGACAGAAGCTTTCATGAGGAAGAAGTTCTTTGAGACGCAACTTGCTAATATTGAAGGTAACGTTAAAAGTGATACAGCAGCTCAAGGTGAAGCAAAACAAAATGTTGTTCCATCTTTAGCTGAGCAGAACAAACGACAGCAGTGGTTTCAACAAATTGCTAAAGATCTTGGTGATGTTCCGTCAGTAAATAGCCAGGCAGTTCAAACAGAAATTCCTAGAAACTTGCCTGGAGGTTTGCAGAGTGGGTTCACTAATGAACAGCAAGTAGGTAGTGTTCCACAGTTTCAGGTTGGTGAAAATCAAGAAGCATTAGGCAATATAACTATTGATTATATTAAAGAAGCTTTCCATGATCAAAAAGTTATCCAGCATGAAAATGGTTCAATCTCTATTCAGCTAAAAAATGGACAAGGCGTAACAATCAATAGCATTCAAAATGCTGGTGATGGCTTTGTCAGGTTAGCTATTGAAACTGGACAGATGTCAAAGAATGGAAAGATCCTTGGCATTACGATTGGGAATGAAATTCTTCTTGATGAAAACTTTGCAGATAATAAAACTCTTTGGCATGAGAAAAAGCATGTCCTTGACAACTTGGGATTGATTACAGAAGCAGATAACAGCGCGCTTAATAAGGAGTTTAATAAACTTCGCAAGGCAGGCAAACTTGATTTTGCTCTGAGTACTTATAATGATCCAAAGAAGAGTGAGAATGAGAATAAGAAGCAGCGAATGGTTGAGAATCGTGCGAACATGTTTGCTCAAATCATGGTCAACAGAGCTGAATATCGCAACACTGCGTTTGGTAAAGTAATTCAAAGAGTGATGGATTTTTTTCAGCAACTGCTAATCTTTGGCAAGCAAACAATCTCAGGGTTAGCTCGTGAAGTAGAAAGTGGAAAGATTTATGAACGTCAAGTTAATGGACAAACTGTTCAAGTTACTGTTCCTCAAGCTGCAGAAGTAGCAAATAAGTGGTACTCTGCACTTGAAAATGCGATTGCTGGGTTTAATCAGAAGCAAGCAACACCTGATCAATGGAAAGGAATGATTAAGAACTTCCCAGGGATTAAGCAGAATGAACTTGATTGGGTTGGTGTAAATGAATGGCTTGATAAGCAGGAAGGAAAAGTCAGTCAGGCAGAATTGTTGAAGTTTGTTCAGGAAAATAATGTTCAGCTTGAAGAAGTTGTTAAAGGAGATTCATTTCTATCACCTAAAATTCAAGAATTATTATCTTCTGAAGGAATCTCTGCTGAATATGATTCACAAGTAGATGAATATTATTTTAAAGATTCTACAGGAGAAGATATAGAATTTAATGAATTATCAGATGATATTCAAGAAGCTATATATAATGAATATCCTGATAGGGTTGATACTAAATATTCAGGATATCAACTTCCAGGTGGAAAGAATTATAAAGAACTTTTGATTACTTTGCCTCCAGCTCCAATGACAAAAGAAGAATTTTCTAATCATGAGGCAGCTAGAGGAATTATTTATGGTAATGATGAAAGACTTCAGGAGGAATATAAATATTATCTTGAAGATCCAATAAAATTTTCTAAAAATAATAACTACCAATCAGGTCATTGGGAAGAACCAAACATTTTAGTCCATGTCAGATTTAATGAACGAACTGATGCAGATGGAAATAAAGTTCTTTTCCTTGAAGAGATTCAAAGTGATTGGCATCAGGCTGGAAGAGATATAGGTTATAAAGAACTGTTAGATAAACGATTTAAAGAATTAGATGCAAAAATACTAGTCGGAGAAAAACTTACTGAAGAAGAAAAGAAATGGTATCAAGATAATGAAATGTTGATTGGTGTGCCCAATGCACCATTCAAGAACTCTACTCAATGGTCCCTGCTTGCCATGAAGCGAATGGTCAGGTATGCTGCTGAGAATGGTTTTGATAAAATTGCATGGACTACTGGACAGCAGCAATTTGATCGTTATGCTCAGGGCACTGAAGAAGAAAAGGCTAAAAGACTTCGTGGGATGCAGGAATTTTATGATAAGATACTCCCGAATACTTTTAATGCAGAATTCAATAAGAACAAGTGGGGGAATGCAAGAGTAGAACAAATTGAAATGCCTTATGGAGAAGTTAATCCAATAACTGAAGATATTAGTTCTATATTTGTCAAAGCTATTCCAATCACGAACCGCATGAAATCCAAGGCACTCCGTGAAGGTATGCCGATGTTCGAGGTTCGTGAAACTCCAGTTCAGAAGATCAGCGATGAAGAATATCAACAACGATATAAAGATAAAAATAATATAGTTCGTAGAATTGGGAAGACTCTTCATATGCGGGCTAGTGAAGTTAAGCAGTTTATAGATAAATTTGGAGGCTCATCCTATACAAGATTGTTAAATGTAGATAAGCAACTTGCAATGGAGTATAGAAATATAGATATTAAAACAGCCAGAGAAATTACTCATGCCCTTAAAGCAGCACATCCATTGTTAGAAAAAATTAAGTTAATGAGTAAAGCAGATCAATTTATTTGGAATGAGGCTACTCAATCAGCAGATAAAATTAAGATTGAAAAGTTAGCTGCTAAATATAACATGTTTAATGAATGGCAAGAAGTTAGAAAAGTTTTAGATCAAATACATAAAAATGCTGAAGATGTAGGTTATAAAGTTGGCTATATAGAAGAATATTGGCCACGAATAATTAAAGATGTTGCTGGATTTTTACAAGCCACTAAAGAGATATCTAACCAACCAGAGTTTAGTAATCTTTTAGATAAGGAAGCTGCAAAGATTGGATTGGATAAAGAAAACTTTATTCGTAACTATCCAGAAAGAGCAGCAGATTTAATTAGTCATAAAATTCTTAATCCTGGTTTTGGTATTGGCGGCCCAGGCAACATTCAAGCAAGAAAGTATGATATTGTTGATAAAGATTTAGCTCAGTTTTACATGGATAGTAATGCTGCATTAATGAGTTATATCTATAGCATGACTAAAAAAATAGAAGCTAGAAAATTCTTTGGAAAAGTTCCTCCGAGAATAGCTGGCCTTAAAGCAGATAGGTCACGTAAAGAAGCTAGAATTAGAGAACTGGAATTGGTTGCTAAAAATGTACGTAATATTAATCCTTCAGAAGCAGCTATAGCTAATAAGACAATAGATGATTTGTCTGGAGAATTAATTCAAATAGAACAAATTTTAGATGAATACAAATATCAAGATCGCGATTATACTGAAAATATTGGAGCATATGTAACAGAAAAAATCTTATCAGGAGAATTAAATCAAGATCATGAACATATGGTTAAGGAAATTCTACATGCTAGATTTAACGAACATGGAACAACTGGCTTAGTTACTGCCTTTAAGAATGCCTCTTACATTGATGTATTGGGATCACCATTAGCAGCTGTAACACAGATTGGTGATCATGCTTGGGCGATGTATGTAGCTCAAGTCTGGACACCTAAAGGACTGGCTAACTATATTAAAAATGCTGCAAAAGCTACAAGTGGACAATTTAAAACTACTAAGAAACTATTTGGTGGATCAGAAATTACAAAAGAAGATCTATACCTGGATAGGATAGCTCAAGAATTTGCAGATGGAACCACTTTAAGCAATGCTGTAAGTTGGGTTTTTAGAAAAGTTGGCCTTGAAAAAATGGATTCAATCGGCAAAGAGACATTAATTAATGTAGCTCATGATCGCTATAAACAAATGGCTAGGTCAGATGTTGATAGGGCAAAATTAATGACACAGCTTAAGCCAATTTTTGGTCCTGCCTCAGAGTCAGTAATTAATGATTTGCTCTCAAATAATCCTAGTGATAATGTAAAGATGTTATTATATCACAAAGTGTTGGACTTTCATCCGGTTGCTTTATCTTCAATGCCTACACCATACTTAAATGGTGGAAATGGTAGAGTAGCTTATATGCTCAAGACATATACTATTCAACAGTTTGATGTCTTCCGTAGAGAAGCTTGGCACAATATGAAGAATGGTTATATGAATGCTCAAGAAAACGGATATAATGAGACTAATAAAGCACAAATTATTGAAGGTATAACTAATATGGTTAAGCTAGCTAGCTTATTAGTACTTGCCAATGCTGGTGCGGATGAGATTAAAGATTGGATGTTAGGCAAAGAAACAAAGTTTAGTGATAATGTAATTGAGAATTTCTTAGTTCTTGGTGGAGCCTCTAGATATATTAGAACTAAAGTTAGTCAAGAAGGAATAGGCAGTGGAATTGCTAGTCAATTAATGCCCCCATTTAGATTTTTTAATTCTGCTACTAAGGATGTAGGAGAAACTTATGATAATTATATAGCTGGTGATACAATGAACTTTAACCATGCTAGAATAATTGAATCTATACCAGGAATGGGTAAGTTGTATTATTGGCATTGGGGAAGAGGAGCTGACTATAAGAAGAGTGGCAACGAGCAAGAGTTTAGTAAGGTTGGCAAGGATGTTAAGATGTTTAAGCGGCAGCTTGAAAACTCGGAAGACAAACGAACTTTCTTAAACTCAAACCTGGATGGCTTCAAGCAAATGAAGTTGCATGAAAACTTTCAGTCAGCACTAAATCGGAACCAAGCAGTAATTAATAAGTTGAAAAAGATTGATCAGACAACAAATGTTCGGGAGAGGCTTGGACAGTTGCAACAGCAACGAGAAGTGATCTTGAAAAGATATTTTGACATAACAAATACGGTGCAATAAAAATGAATAGCCAGAACTTACAAGTTATCGTAGGTTCTGGCGTTCTTGTTTAACCTTGGAGTAAGTCCCAAATTTGTACAGCTAACGAATATTTATAAGGCTTCAGCAGGTGTGGATTTATCATATATGAAAACTTTTCAGGAGTTATAAATGGAGTCTTTAGTTGGCTTAACTCTTCTACAGGAAGTTCAAATGGAATAATCTTTCTAATCAATCCTGCCTTTTGCAAGGCTGCAAGCCTTTGATAAGTTGTACCCATCTTAGACTTGTCATAACCTTCAAATTGTTTCATTACAGCAATTCCAAGTTCTGGATCAGAGTTTTCTTTGATCTCATTGAATAAGAGTCCTGTGGATCTTGGAACTGATAAAATTAAATCAAAGATATCCATGTATGTTTTCCTTGAATTGTTTCCTTATTTAACTGGTTCTATTAAGTCCCATACCTTTTTAGATAAATCATATTTCCATGGAATGATTAGATCTGGATTAATCATGTAGGTATATCTTTCTGGAGTAAGTAAATTAGACTTCAAGTCTTCAATTTCTGGATCTGGATTTTCAATCTGAATCATTTTCCTAATTAAATTCGCTTCAATTAATTTATTGATTCTCCGATATATATTTTCTATGTTCGGAACGGATTCAAAACAACTCATAACGGCAATCCCAGTATCGGATAAACAGTTAGATTTAATTTCTTCAAAGAGGATTAATTCAGCCTTTGAAATTGTTGTTAGAATCGTTATTAAGTCCATTTGAAACTTCCTCGAATCTTTTCTGTTTAACCAACCAATCATGCTATGTCGTGGATACTTTTCTCTATAAATCTTTCGCTTGTTTATAATCAGTTCTTCATCCTGATCAACATATGTTGTAACAGTATTACCAATACCCATACAGATTTTTTCCATAGCACAATTCCTTATAAAATAAATTAAGTTTATAAGGGCTATGGTAACATAAATAACGGTAAAAAGCAACACTTTTTTGGCTTTTTAAGTGTAAATTTTTACAGTTGGTAAAAGCTGTAAGTGTGTGAAAACACTACAAAATATTGAATTTAGGGTGCCCTGATCATGGTATATAGTATGTATAGAAGGGCCGTTCATAAATGAACAATCAGTTGTCAAACATTAACTTGGGGTCATTAACTAATTAACTCTCTTGCTCACATTCAGGACAAACTTTACCAGTAAAATCTTTATGATGTTTTTCACAACGATGGATTTTACTTTCTTGATCTTTTATACTTATCTTTTTATTTATAGCTGTAGGATCATATCGTTTAATATTATATTGCCCACATGGTTTTGGCTCACAGCAATAGCCTCCACGATACACACAATTTGGCACCATATAATCAACAAGAAATGTGTCAACCAATTCTACTGCTTTTTGAATTTCCAGCATTACATCACGTGTTTCTTTACTCGCCTGATAACATAGTCTCTTTCTGCTCATATCTATTAAATGCTGGGCATTAAGTAACATGCGATGATTTACTGGAGAGTTTCTAGTAACTTGGTCATCACCAGCCCCACCTCGATCTGCTCGATTACTCATAACGAAGTGTTGCTGACCTACTGCTGCATGACGAACAAGATGAACACTAACTTTTGTTGGAATGTTCATCATGTGTATCCAAAATAACTGCGTTCTACTTGGACTATGTTCCCATCTATATAACTGATCAAGTGAACATTTAGCAGTAAAGCCAGATCGCATGGTAGATTCGATAGCTAAATGGGCATCTGATAAATCAGTAATCTTGGTTGCAGTTATTTTCATATTCTCATTCTCCATCCTCATGAGCTAAGGCTGCTATCAAATCATTATGCAAATCTTCTCGACGATCAATTGTACAGGCTTTTGAGTTATTCATTAATTGTCCTTGTATTGTAGATAAAACTTGTATTTGATAATTGAGCTGTTTTATTTTTTCATTAATAGCAATTATACTAGCCTCTGTTAGATCTTTAGTAAGAAATTCTCGAAGCAACGGAGCATTGATATGTGCTCGATCAAGTGTTTTCAGATATGCTTTCATTATTTGTTCCTTTAACTATTTTAATACAATCTTTAATTGCCTGAATGGTTGCTGCTGCTGTAACTCCGTTAGGAATTATTACATTGGCTGCATCTCTAGTTGGTTCGTTTTCACGCTCAAGTAAGAAAGCTTGAAGTTTTTGCAGCACTGTAGATTTGAACGTATGCATTTTTATTACACCCTCCAGGTGTAGTTAATCACTTCAGCTAATGCATGGAACTTCTGGTTCAACAGAATTGCCAGTTTTAATCACAGTTTGTTTTACATCCACAGGAAAAGGTTTGACAATTTTCTTTTCTGTTATACGTCCAAGAGTCTCATTCAATCTTTTAATCATGCCAGCCAGCCAATCTCCATGAGATTTAAACTGTAATAATTCGCATTCATCTAAAGCGTTTTGTAAGTCTAGTTCAGTTAGTTTTTTCATAAATTTATTCACTTAGACTCTGTTACTAATTGCCATGATCTAACAGTTGCTTTAGCTCCACGTTTAGTTTTAATCTTTAACTTATCACATCTTCCAGTATGGAAAGCAACTAATTCTGCCGCATGTTTTTCAGTTGCACAAGTAGATGCAACATAATGCATACCTTTTCCCCACTGGATAGTGATTATGAATTTTTGGATTTCCATAAATATCCTTATTCATGCATGATTATTTTATCAAGTTCTTGTGCTTCTTCAGCTAACTTTGTATAAAGCATTCCTGCATAGTGTGCAATCTTTAACAGATCAAGCCTCTGTTGACCTTCACGAGAGTTCTTTCCATAACGATTGAGGTATTTTTTCATCTGGGTGATGAAGTCAGATTCGCTAAACTCTGAACATTGATCTGACCCCTTATCTCCGTATTGCGGCACTGTGTAGGTTTCAATATGGTTAAAGACTCTAGTAGCAAAGTTTTGCCATTCTGATGCACGTAATGAAGGACCAGGTTCGTAATCATCTTCTGATGGACAAGGATCAATTTGCATAGTTAAACTCCATTATTATGTTTTTTTATTTTTGCTACAAGATCTTTCAATCCTTTTTCAATCTTATAAAGTCTTTCAAGTTCAGTAGCAGCTTGTAGTCTTGCTGTACGTAATTCAAGTTCATCAATACCGTATGGGTTTCGCAAGTAAGATAACATTATCATTTTATCCATAGTCATATTAACCCTCTAGATTTGGAATAACAATTCCTCTATTTACCAATTCAAAGAAGCACCTTTTAGTTGCAGTGATATCTGCATATGCATCATGTGCTCCATCGAAGCATTCGCCAAATAAGTGTTCATGCAACTCGATTAGCTTCGGCCATTTTGCACGACCAGCCTTGTTTTTCAGTCCACACATTTTTACCACATTCTTATCTTTCATGGTGCAATGATTTGGCAAGTCAAGATAGAATGCACTTCTCGCAAGGTCAGATAACTCTTCCAAGTTGCGTTCCATCATCTGGTAAACGTAGTTCCAATCAAAGGCAAAGTTATGGCATACTACCAAATCTGCCTGCCTGAGCATTAAGCCAAATTGTTCAGCAGCTTCAAGTTCTTCAATGCCCTCAGTGTCTGCTCGCTCAATGGTAATGCCATGCACTTCTTGAGCATAATAGTTCATTGAACGGCCATTACTTTTGATGATAACATTCATTTGATCAAACTCTTCTTCTTGGCTGGCAAGAATTGCACCGATCTGTACTGTCCAAGCCTGCTCGGGATCGTTGGCAGGCAGAGCTTTTTTAATGAAATCTGAAGTTTCAGTGTCAAAGAATAATACTTTTGTAGCTGGTGTCATTTAGTTTTTCTCCATTTGATTTTTAATAACATTCCTATCCATCAACCTAAAGATTGTTCTATCAAGATATGTTGGATCACGAACCTTTTGTTTCTTACGAATGGTAGTATACATGCAAGTAGTGGCAGAATTCTCTGCTTTGAGTATCCCAGATTGTTCAGCCATTTCAACATATCCACGTAGCTGAGGTATGTTGTCTACATCTAGGTGAAAGTTTCTAACCAGTTCTGTCCATTCAAAAGATTCGTGACTGTCAATGAAGGACAGTATTTTAGCATAAATGTTAGCCTGACTTGATAATCCAAGTCCATAGAAAGCGTTTGGCATCTCAAGTTCTGTTGCTTGCATTATTGCTAGGGCTTGCTCGAAATGTTCAGCCGTGATTATCATGTTGTCAGACTCGGCAGCACATACAAGCATGCAGACTTTATTCAGATGCAGCGGCCGTCTATGATTATAGCCTAAGAATCGCTCACTTGGCACACCAGACTCGTCATAATCTTGCTCATACCAGCGAACATAAGTTTTGAGAAAATCCTTACTTAAGGTGAACTGCCCAGATAAGTTTGCAATCTCTTGCAAGTCGTTTTCTAACCTCTTTTGTGTATCTTCCTCTTCTTCAGTTAAAAACTGTAAAGCTCTTCTTTGCTTGGGACCCTGGCCAACTACGAAAATAATCCGGGAGATCAGGCCACCACCAACAGCATCTTGACTCAGCTTAGATTGCAACAGACTAGGAGTAATACATCCAAATAATGTTAGCCAACAATTGGATATATCTTCAGTCTTTCTTGCTAATGTTTTATACTTCCAAGTATCTGCACAATCAAACAGGTCAGTCAGAGAGGCTAGGAGCATTTGGTCTCTGTCGTTTAGAAAGACTTGGAATTCTTCTGACCAGATTGATACGCTCTTATGCTTGCGAGTAAGTCCAGCATGGTCAACATAAGTATCTTCGCTGTCCATGAGTTCTCTATAAAGTGCCTGGGTTGAGCCTAACGAATCCGCTCCGATATTAACGTCTAGTTTCTGGACAAAGCTCTTTGCAATTTTCATGGCTGTGCCTTTCCGTCCCCCAGGTGGACCGACAAGAGATACGAATAAATTAGGATAAACATAGCCACGAAGTGCGCCCCAATTACAATAGCACTTTCTTCGCAGAGCTGAAGATATTGCAGTCAGTCCTGACCACAAATGATATAGTTCTGGTGGCTCTGTTCGCTGTGTGTACTTCATATAGTGGGCTAACCAATTATCTAATTGCCTCGACATGAAAAGGTTCCTTGAATAGCGACATACAATGATTGAATGGGCTTTCCCATTTTATTATCTCTTAAATTGATTTAATACATTTAACTATACAAAAATCATTTTCATTTAACCAATGATGAAATTGTTTTGCAGAATAAATACAAGATTTAGTTTTGCATTTTAACTTTCTTTTCATTAGTCTTGAACAATTCATTGCAAGACAAAACTCTTTGTTTTGATATCTTCGAGTTTCCATAGTTAGAATCCTATCTTCTCAATTGCTTTATCACATTCTTCTTGAGTGAACTTACTGATTTCAGCTGTATTACCGGCCCATTGCGTGCCAATCTTAGCATCCAGGCCGATGGTGAAACTCTTTCCTTTGTAAGTAAATGTGTGTGTCAGATGATCTTTAATGATAAGAAGGATCTGAGGCAGGTTTGGAATTTGACTTTTATGAAACCTGAATACAAATGAGTCATGAACAGTTGTCATGCAACGAATGTCAAAGCCATCTTTGCCAAGCCTGGGATCATTCACTACCTTTATCATTCCACGATTTAACAACTCTGCGACTGTTGATTGAGGCTTGTAGCTATAAGCATTTCTGAAGAGTGCTGCATTCATTTCACCCAAGAACCTGCGAGGCCGGCCAAACAAGTTGTAAAGAACTCGATTTTTCTGTACCTCTTCTTCGATTGATCTGTGCCAGCGTTTGAGGCCAGGAAATCGGTCAGAATAACTATCGAGAAGTCGTTTACATTCTGATTGAGATTTGAAAATTTCTTCAGCAGCTAGATTGTCAGAGAATGTCTGTGGACCCATTGCATAGTTGCTGGCATGGACTACTTTTTTGCCCATGTAACGCATTGTAGATTTCTGATCAGCCTTTTTAGTCTTAGCTTCATGAATAACGTCTTCGATTGGAACATTAAATATCTTGCTTGCATTAAAGCTATGCACATCTATTCCTGATTCGAATGACTGAATCATGTTAGCATCTTGCGTAAGATATGCAACTACATGAGCCTCTGCCTTAGCAAGATCACACTCACACATAATCCAATCAGGGTCAGCAATGAGATAATACTTAAATACGTATGGCTGATTCTGCAAGTTTGACCCGGTTCCAAAGTAAGTCTTTTCTGTGGCAATCCTTCCAGATACTGTTCCAGAGATTTTATGATTACATCTGAGCCTCTTATCATCATCCACTTGAATATTAAAGTAAGTTGATACCATCTTTTGATACTTACGAATCTTGATAATGATCCTAGCTTCTTCAGAACCTTTAACATCTTTCTTTGCAATCCTGTGTAAGGCTACAGTATCGCATGTGACTGATCCAGTTTTGCGATTTACATATGGCTTGATCATACAAGTTCCGTAGAAGTATGCAACCATTTGTTTCGCTGAACCAGAATTGATCTCCTTGCCTGCGAGTTTATTCAACTCTGCTTGAAGCTCAATCAGTTTGATTTCATACTCAGATTTGATCTTTTCAATACCGTCTGTGTCAGTCAGGATGCCGTTGAACTCCATTTCTATGAGAGGCTTATGGAGATTCATTGTGTAATCCATAGCATCCATAGAATCGAATTCACCTAACTCTTCTAGGAGTTTTTCAGTTATTGGCAATAAGTATGCTGAGTCTTTGGCATTATATGTCCAATATTGTGGCCAGTTTTTGATAGCCTTAAGGTGAGATTGCTTTCCTTCGTCCTTATAGTATGGATAATATGTGTAGGTTGAAGTTAGATAATCAAGTCCCTTTGGAAGTTCTGTATAACATATATGCTGTGCAAGCATTGTATCAAAATAAAAGTTATCTGTTTTAATCATCATGGTACGGAAAGTAAACATGATGTCGAACATTCCATTTTGACAAATCTTACCTATGGCTTCATCATTAAGTATTTCTGCTAGGCCAATCCAAATTTTTATCTCTTCTGCTGTTGCCCAATAGTTACCTTGGTTGTTCATTAAAGGAACAGACATAGAGAGGATCTTATTATCATGATAGACTGCCAAAGAGTAGCAGGTAATAAATTCTGGTGTAGCCTCAATGTCAAAGGCTACATATTGCTTTGTCTTAATCAAAGCGTAGAACTGCATGATTTCTTCAAAGCTAGGCTTGATTTTTATTTCTACATTATCGGTAAGCAATTCTGGATCTTCAATAATTCGCAGAGCCTTCGTGAAGTCTGCAATCATTGTATAGAAGTGGATAGGCTGCCCGTATGGAAGGGTGAAAGATGGATGATAAGACAAACCGATTATCTTTCCAGCCAGTTTGTCTTTCAAATGAGGGAAGTCTTCTGCATGATAGAAGGAACCACGATATTTTGTGATTGAATCGAACTTAGGCTCATCAAGCAATAAGCGCATCGGAGTAGCTCCGAGCAACATTATGACTTTGCCAGGGAATTGAGAAAGCTCATCAATTAGTGCGGATTGCAACTTGGACCAGTCTGGATGGCGATAGCCCTTGTCTGTCCATAAGACAGCAGTATTGTTTTTTGGTAACTTAGCTTTGCAAGCATTAGTTAGATAGATTTTATATCTTGCAAGTCTAACGGCTGCACAGATGCGATTAAGCTGAGATCCTGTCGGACCTACGAATGGTTCGTTCTTTAGGACTTCGATCTCACCTGGAGCTTCGCCAACCATTACAATTTCGGCTGTAAGTATGTTGTCAGTTGGAGCGCATTCTACAGCCAAGCAATCGAAAGAACCTTCTTTCTGCGGAGATGCTGTAGTTGATATGCTAGGAATTATCATTGATTATCCTTAAAATTTATTATCTTTTTCTTCGTGTAATCTTCCAAGAAAGTAGAAAAATCCATTCAATCCAAGAAGATGTATAGGCCCTTTATGTTCAATAAAATAACCAACAGTGAAAATAATAAAAGCCAGTAACATAAAGGTTAGATTTGAAAATAATTTTATCTTCATATCCTATCCTTAGTCAATGCTCCTGGATTCGGAGCCTTTATTTCTTGCTTACAATCCAAGCAGAGGTAAGAACGAACTCGGATAACATTTGCACTGATAATGTTGATCGCAAAGTTATAGTTTGGCTCATTCTTATAGCCGTTTGGCCAGCTCTTGGAGGCAAAACCTATTTCGAGTGGCACGATGTTTTTATGTAGGCAACAGTTTGAGCCAGACGTGATGGGAGCTTTCTGTTCGGATAGTTGGCCTACTTTATACTTAGTCATTACTTTATTTCCATTGTTATTGGAGGTTTCATATTATTTATTATTTTAATTATTACACTCTCAAAATTATCAAAAGAGCTAATTAATATAATTATAAGCATTGCATAAAGTAATGGTCTATCAACTTTACCACATTTATTTTCAAGCCAATCTTTATCATCTTTAGAGAGCATAGTTAAAGTCCCTCTACGTCAGCAGTTATTCCCAGATAATTCTCAAGCCTCTGATAAAATTCTGGTATATACTTCTGGCTCTTATCACAACCAACTGGCATCATTTTTTCTTTGGCTGCACTAATCAAGCAATTGCCAGAACCAGCAAACAGGCTCATAAATAAAGTTCCAGGTTTACCTAATGCTTTTAAGAAATGATCATAAAGCTCTATAGGCTTTTCCCACTGATGGATTCGTTGACTTGAGCTGACTGTACTTATGTTAATTGAAGATGATAAGCTAGGAGTATTGAACTGTGCATTTCCCTTACGCAGCAAGAGGAACATTTCCCAATTGCTCACCATGTTTGTCTTCGGCTTATTGGTACTGCCACCAACTTTGTTCCATGATCCAGGAGACTGAACACCAAATCCGATTTCCCTTGCAATATTGTTGATCTGAATAAAATGTTCTTTGCCTGTCCAGACTAAAGCCCAACTACAGTCAAGCATTTTCTCATAGACTAACGGGAGATAATTGAAGTAGAAATCATAAAGTTCTTTTTCATCCCAGTCTTGAGCTTTACATTCGATCTTATTTGTCTTGCCATAGTTATCGTTAAAGTCAATCGCGTATGGTGGATCAAGTTCTACCATCCCTACAGAATTACTTGGAATCTTATCGAGGAATGTCTTGTAGTTTTCAGCAACATAAATTACTTGGATACTAGAGCTGGTTACTTTTTGTTCATCTTCAAGTTCTTCATCATCTTCGTCAAACTCGGTAAGTTTTTCTTTAGCTTGTTTAGTTTTCTCAAACACATTCTGAGTTACCGTATTTTTTATCGGGGCTGTCATGGTTCCGTTTTGCAAAGCAACTAAACGCCCTTTTTCAGCCTCGGTGAAACTTCCCATTCTCTGAAGTGCCTTAGCTTGTTCACCGAGAGCTTTGTATGCTTCCTTAGCTCGTCCTTTAGTAGACTGTTCTTTGAGGATCGGAAAGACTTTGAGAGCTTCTGCGAATGCAAGATCGGTAGATAAGCCGCCAAGACTGCACTTGAGCCGTTTAGCAGTTTCTCTGTATCCCCAAGATTTACCTTCCTTGCCTGCTGCTTCAACCCAATAGTTATGCAGCTTATATTTGAGGTCTATTTCCTCATGCCACAGAAATTCCTTACGGTCCATATTACTGAGGAGTTCAATTAAGAAATGATCATCTTCAGTAATACCGTCGAAGACCCTGACTTCAATGGTTTCCTTACCAAGCTTTTTAAACGCTTCAATGCGATGTAATCCATCAATTAAGATGTTGTTTGAATCTATAAGGATCGCATGAAGCTGGCCAACCATCGAGATTGAATCGGCTAGACTTGAGATGTCTCCTACTGCTGATCGTGCGCGATCTTTGATGATAATATCGGAGATGTTACGTTCTTCTATTTGGAAAAGTTGCATATTAAGTCCTTTTAGTATCCAGAATCATGTTGTTTATTCCAAGCACCACAATGGTTACAAATCTCATCTTTATTTGGTTTTCCGCATTTTACACATCTACAATCTGGACACGGAACTTCTATCCATTCTGAGAAAGGAGATGTACAGGCACCAAAATGATCTCCAGCATCATGATAACTATTTATTATACCACTATCATTACATTTATAGCATTTCATATTAACCTAATTTAAATTTTGAAACTGCCTTTTGATTAATTCTATTTGATCTGCTGAAAGTTTACCAAGCAAGTCTGTTGCATTCTTGGTAGGATCAGCCAGCATCTTCTTACCTCGCTTTGTTCCAGAGTTCTTAGAAATATTCTTCATGGCAGACTTTGTGATCTTTTGAGACTTGACAAGTGCTGCATTTAGTGCTGAGGTTCGCATAGTCCGAACGCGTTCAATCAGTCTGGCTTGCTCTGGATAAGACATTTCTAAGAATGATCGGCAGTAAATACGATCCATTAGTGACATGGTTAAACCTCATCATATAGTCCAATATCATACATATCTTTTTCTATATCAGTAAGTATATCAAGTGTAAAAATTATTCCAAGTTTTTCTCCTTCATAAGCATCCCAACAAGAAAATCCACAAGCACATTCAAATCTTTCAGTACCACTCATATGCGTTCCAGGAATTCCATAAGCACAATCATGCATATGTTTTAAAGTATCTTTTTTACATTTTGGACATATAGAACTCATAATTACTCCTTAACTATCTATGATCTCCAGAACCACCTATCTGGTTGCGTTCTTTACGATCAGCAAGTTTGTTAATATTCATTATTGCTATATCTTCAAGTGATATTTCGAGATCATAGGCTGTACAAGATAGATACCACAAAACATCTCCAAGCTCTTTAGATATTTCAAGTACATCAGTTGCTGACATAAGGCCATCTTTGTCACGATAAATCTTTTTGAGCTTGCCTGCGACTTCACCAGCTTCATTAGCAAGTCCAAGAATGTGGCAATCAAGAGCTTTGTCTGGAGGATAAATGTCGGTTGAATTTGCCAGGTTTTGATATTCATTAAAGGTCATAATAATCCTCACTTATTCTGTAACTTTAAACTTTTCTACTTCTTTAAATTTAAAGTTTTCTACATCTGTAGATAAATCTTTATACTTTGTTATGTCTTCATAAATATCTTCTATAAAAGAATGAATCCCTCGTTTTACCAGCACAGATAAATTTGGAATTGTATCTAATGCACTGCGTAGACTAGTTATACTCTCTTCTATAGACTCTACTTTTTCTTTTAGATCATTAATATATTCTCTTAGTTCTTGTTCTGTACAATGCATAATTAAGCTCCTTTATTCCTCTATGCCTGGCAAAGTTAATGCCTTTCCCTTATACATATAGTCAAGAACCTCATTCAGCTTTCCACCATTAATGATGCTTTTCAGCGAAAGGAATATTTGCCGAAATAATTTTGTTTGCTGTCCATGATGGAAGTGTTCCTGGACTTGTTCGTACAAGTCTTTGTCTATTCGTGCAGTTACTTTACATTCTTCTTTGATCATTTTGTTCACCGTAAAAGGTTAAAAAGTTGTTCCTCAGTTATCTGAGGGATGTTGTAACGAGTTGCCTTTTCTATCTTAGTTCTGCCTGGATCATCTCCGATGACTAAATAGTTTGTTTCTCTCGTTACTCCAGATGAAAATTCATATCCATAAGTGTTCAGAATTTCGATCATAGTTTCTCGTGACTGACTTAATGATCCGGTAATACAATAAATTGCTTTCGCTTCACTAGGGAGTGCTGCGAAGGAGAAGTTTTTCATCTCCTTAATTGCTTCTGTATAAATAGTAGCTGCTTCAATAAAACTTCGTTTAGCATTATCAGTTATGTGAATGTTAATCTGGCCAGTCTTTAAATATTGACAAAGCCGTAAAGCTGATTTGTATGCTAATCCTGGTAAGCCAAGACCAGCTACGAAGTGTGCCATTGTGCATTGATTAGTCATTGAAAACACTTGTTCAGCGATGTTGCTATAAATTGTTACACCGATTGTATTTATAATGTCTGGCACAAGGTCGTAGCTAAGTGGATCGAGTAAAGCCCAAGGCTTGGTTGATAATACAGAATAACATTTTTCATTTTGAAGTAGCTTTTCTATAATGCCTTCGCCAACTCCGTCGATTTTTATACCCTTCTGAGAGTAAAAATAAGCAATGGATACAATTGATTTTGCTATACATTTAGCTCCATTACAGACAAGATGGACTCCTTCAAAATCTAAAAACGATGAGCATACTGGACAGTTAGTCGGCAAAGAAATAGTTGTTGGCTTTTTCACTGCTACAATCTTAGGAATTATTTCTCCAGCTTTACCTACTGAAATAATTCCATCTATAGAAATGCCTTTGTCAAGTATCCACTGTGCATTATTGCCTGTTACGCGGTTATTGGTAGTGCCACAAAGTTCAATTGGTTCATAGACAACTGTTGGTATTGCCCTGCCGAGTCTACTAATGTTCCATTCGATATTGGTAACTTTTGTTTCTTTAACTTGGATTGGAGGTTTCCAGGCGATTGACCAGTTATTGGTCTGCCCATTATTACCGGCAACCAACCGAACTTTTTCGTCCGCTACCTTGATCATCAAGCCATCCATCGGATAGATCTTTGACCATTTGTTATATGTCTCAAGCAGAAAATCTCCCATAGCTTCTAAGCTACCGGAGTAGGTGTATTCTTCAAATAGGTTGCCATGATTATGGGGGATTGCTGTCATCAGGGCAGAAGGCTTATCATATTTGCGATCTAACCAGCCAGCGACTACATTTCTTGGATTGGCTCCATAATCTGGATTCCACTCATTCAATGGAATGAGAATCTCAACTGGTTGAAAATGCCTCATATGGAAAGGAAACGTAATATATGGCATTAAATGAGTTATGTCTCGTCCACATCGTCCGTCGCCTTCAAGAGTTATGTTAATTCCAGTATCTGTGAGTGTTATAACTGCTGCACAACCATCGTATTTGGGCTCAATCCTGAGTTTGTAACTGCCAAACCTTGTAAGGAATGGCTTGAGGTCGAGCATGTTGAATGCTTTGTTCGTTCCATAGATTGGATGTTTGTGCCAGGTTTTGCCTGTCAAAGCAGTTCTGCCTTGTGCGGTATGGTAGAGGATACTATTATGTGGGTCGAGTGCATAAAGTTGTTGCCATAACAGATCGTATTCACTGTCTGTCATGAATGGTATGCCAGAAGCATAAGCCATATTTGCTTGGAAGATTTCTTTTATGAGTTGTTCATGGTTCATAGTTAAACTCCTTAATTAGCTTCTACTAACTTTAAATCTATCCAAGAAAGAGTATTATTATGAACTGGAATAATTATAAAATCCTTTTTACCTCTTTTTAGTACAATTCTGTCACTTTTATTTGGACCAAACAGAGATGCATATTTTGGATTAACTACCATTCCACCATAATATTTAACAACTTTGTCTGTTTTTGGAATTTCAAAAGCTTTAAAGATATAAACTACTTTACATTTAACTGGAGGTTTTGGATTTGGATTTTTTTTATTTGGCCTAACTGAATAATAAACTTCTGAACCAATTGTTATTTTAGTAAAATCCATCATAATAATTCTCCTTTAAGAGATATTTATCTTTGCTAAACATTAATATTTTAGCAGATTAATTCTTAGTAAAGATAAATAAAAATAAAAGTTGTCGTTCAAATACTTGCAAAACTAATTAAAGTTATGTTCATATTTGAACGGCAAGTTTTAGTTATTACAACAGTTAATTAAACAACTTTTGCAATTTCATTCCTGGGCTGGCCGACCTTAATCGGATTGCCATCATCATCTGTCGACATGCCATCATTAAAACTGAGTTCAGCCGTAAAGTTCAGGCCAACAAGATCAGATTCGTCAGTTTCCTGGTCGGGATCAAGCCCCAGGGCGCGAAGGAAATCTTTTACCATTCTCCACATGAGGTTGTTCTTTTCCTCATCATCGCCCTGATAATCTTTGTAATTTCCATACCAGAGGGTGTGAAAGATAGTTGAAGCGTTATCTTCTCCGTCGACATTAATAATGAGTTGACAACCATACCTGCCTGTACGCTGAGACTTGGTTTCTTTGACCTTAGAGATGGTCAAGTCATATTCGCCAGCTTCAACAGGTGCTTTATCAGGAATTTCGGACAGATTAGGAATCATAGACATAGTTAATACTCCTTTAGATTGGTTTTGTTGCGTGACCAAAGAACGATTCTTCGATCAAAAGTTGGTTGCTTTACTTGTTAGTTTTCATTTTCGTTTTCGTTTTGAGTGTTTTATGCTCTCCTTTTTATTCGTTAGTCTTAACTGCCATTGCATCTTCGAAATGCTTTGTAAAGTTGTTCAAGAAATAATTCTTCTTTCGAATCAAATCTTCTACTTCCTTCTCCTTAGATGCAATTTCACGATCCATTTTGATAATAACATCACTCTTATTAAAAATAAGGTCTGATTCTCTACATGGAGCAATATCAACTTCTTTTGAATCACTATTAAAATAGACAAACTTAATAGTAGCTTCGTTATAGCCAATTTTAAGATAATCAACAGTAATGGTAGGCAAGTCTTTGAAGTTATCAAAACCTATAATGATACCAGGACATACAATCTTGTCAGAATATTCTTTGATTAAAACATTTACCTTATCTCCGATTTTATACTCGGAAATAATCTTCGCGCTGCTCATATCAACTTCAAACTTTACATCATTAATTTCCACGATTTGCTTTTCCCTAATTAAAACTCCTTTAATTAAGCTGAGATGGATTGTGGAATAACTTATTATCTATCTACCATAGATTGTAGGTCTATTTTCCTAAGCTCAAGATCAAGATTACTATCTTTAGTTGATTCACCTCCATAATTGCTTTCAAATACTTTTTTCATGGATTGATCTCTTTCTTTATTTCTAGTCAATTCTTGAACTACTCCATTTAAAATTGGATTTTGTCCAAGATCAATAATCATGATATTTACTTTTCCTTTCTCATGTAATCCCTCAGGCAATGAGTTTGCCATTTGCTTTACTAAAGAAAGTTCATCACCATCATAGATTATGAGTCTTGCTATTCTTGCCATAATCAAACTCCTGATTGTGGAATAACTGTTTTACCTGCTAAATAAGCTGAAGCTAATTGATCCATGGAAATTCCTTCAACCTTTGGCATATCAAACACGCGGGACTTTGCTTCAAATGCAAGTTTTTCTGTAAAGAAGATTTGTCGTTTCGTTCCTTGTGTTGTCAACAGGTAGGCTTCGTCAAAATCTGCCGCAAGCAGTTGTCTGAACTGACCATTTACTGCAGGATACCTTGCCACTACTTCCTGATCAGAATTCATAAGCGTGTGCAAATGGACAGTGACTGCAACTGCACAAGGTAACTCCTGGAGAGAACTTACCAAAGTACTCATCCAATTGAGTAGTTGGCCCCAATGAGCCGGTGCCATGCCCATCTTCATGTCGATCTTTTTACCGATGCCACTTGGAGTAATTCCAGACTTCTTTTCAATTTCATGAATCGCTTTTTTGTTAGCGTTGGTCAGAGAGTCTAAAACCAACATGCCTGACTGTTCCTTCAGCCATTGGAATAAACCATTTTTTTCATCTTCCTGGAAGGTCCGCCAAAAATCTGAGAATAACAAAGAGTCGGCTGAGAAGTTATCAATTGTAATATCGTTCCTTTTAGATGCTATCTTCTCTATTGTCTTTTCGCCTCCTTTGTCAAACATGTAGTAATGGAGTGGTCCCTTAGTGTAGGTGGCTGTGAAGTGAGTTTTGCCAGAACCTGAATTGCCAGTAAGCAGAAATTTGAGGTTAAAATATCGTTTCTTCTCAACTAGCTTTGTTTTGTTGAAATTTGGTGATGTAGCTACTTGTGGGTTCATTTAAAACTCCTTTAAATGAAATAATTATGCTTTCTTATAATCCAAAACTAGCTTAACAAGTGCAGGATCAACCTCTATGATTTTAATTAACTGTTTCAAAGTTTCAGTTAGTTTTTCCAAGCTCCAATTGTCAATCTTTGTAAGTTTTTCCTCAACAGTAGAGAGTTTTTCCACATGATTTTTAATACTTTCAGAAGTTGAAAGCATCTTATCTTTGAAGCGTTTTTCTGTAGTCGAAAATTTCTTTTCAATCTCTTCATACTTCTTCTCTGCTTCTTCAGAAATAGTTGAAAGGATTTCATATGCTTTGTCAGCATGAACTTTTGCCTGAATAGCCATGTCGTCCATGTTTTCAATACTGGTTTGAATTTCTCTTTTCTGTGCCTCAGCAATGGTTAAGAGAAGTTTATCTGGATCAAGAACAGCAGCTTCTGTTTTGAGATGATCAACAAGGCTTTGTGAAAGTTCACACTCAATCAATTTGTCATCAGCAAGATTGCTCTTAATCTTAATAGCTTCTTTGCCTCTCCAGGATGAAGCTGCTTCGATTGTGTAAACTAATTCAAATGTTTTCATCTAAAACTCCTTTAAATGATTGTTAGTAATGAATAGGCTGGCAGGATTCGAACCTGCATCCCTGGGAAACAACCTGGTCTAACCATCGGTCGGGTTCTCATGTCATAGCGTATACCAGTTCCGCCACAGCCTATTTGTTAATAAATATTCTTTTCAACATGCTCTGAAATCATCTTTTTTAATTCATCTGTATCCATCCAATAAGAACAGACTTGAAGTCCATAAAGAAAGATTTTTGCAAGTTCTTCTGGAGTCATTTTTTCAGTTGATTTCCATAAAGGATTAAAATCAGCGTCTGCTTCATTACAAAAAACTAATGTAAGTTTATTTGACATTTCATCAATACCAAACTCACCTTTATCAAAAGAATCTTTTTCATATGCTAAATTATAAAAAGTTCCCATGCTTATACCTCACTTAACCTCTGTTTAGTCTTTGCCTCGTGGAGTTCCGGGTCCCATTCGGAATGAATAAATCCTTGAGGTGCCTTTTCCATCCAATGCAACGGATTGTTTCGGAGTCTGCAAAGATCGTAATAAGGACAAACTGAGCTAAATGTAGTGCAAGCATAGCCTGGATTCCTGTGGAAGGATTTCAAACAATCTGAGCGTTCCCGGCAGTTAATTTTGTCTTCTTCAAGCAGGTTTAAGTTTTGCTGAATCTCATCTGCATAATGACAAAGGTCAGACAAGAAGTGTTCAATCGCTGCGGATCGTTTATTGATTGTAATTGGTACGAAGTCAATCTTGCTTTTCTGGCAAAGAGCGACTCGATAAGTAATGGTTGGGATTTTATCATAAAAAATTCTGCCAGCGGTTAGATATCCGTCTGACTGGAATGACATTTCAAAAGTTTGGGGTGTCGTAGAGTAGATAGCTTTAGCGGTTTTGTGATCTAGAATATCGATACCATTCTCACCACTGGAAAAGATCAGGTCGATGCGGCCGATATAATTTGGTAGCTTCAAGCCCTTTACAGATAGATCAATAGAAAATGGTGCTTCAACAGCCAAGATGGAACGATTTTTTACATCACTTACGAGAAAGCGATCCCAATAGCCTTTGTACATATTGGCTGCATGACCTGGGGATTTGGGAAAGATTGCATCTTCATTCTTCCAGAATGGTTCGCCATCGAGCTTCCAGAGCTTATGGAATGCTTTAATGGAAGTTTCAGTTGCATCAAGAACAGATGGTGAAGAATCCTTAATTAAGATGTTATAAGTAGCTTCTAGGCCGTAATGCCAGCAGCTTCCAAACACAAGATGTATGGATTGTCCAGCTGGTTTGAGGTTCATTACATATTGGAACAAGAATCTGCGAGGACACGTTAGATAGGTTGATAATGCGCTGTAGTCTATTTTTTCGTAAAAATTCATTTGAGAAATCCTCTCGTTGAATTTAAAGTTCCAGAGTTAGGTAATATCTGGATACCCGATTTAACACCAACCTATAACTATTTAAAATTTCAATTATAAGTTTCGGTATGCTTTTAATTAAGTAGCCGATTCCAACATCGTCATGCTGGCGATACCTGTCAATTCAGGTCGAATGGTGCGCATGGACTTGCTATCCAATGCGTTTCCGGCAATAAGAGTTAAAAGTAGTGGGCAGGATTCGAACCTGCATCTTGTCTAGCCAAGTTTTGAATCTGCTTTCACATTCCTTTGAATGATACTTTGCACCCATGATTCAAAGCGTCTACCATTTTTTATTCCGCCACCACTACTTTACTAATTTACCGATTGTTGAACTGAGCCAGAACTGCATCACGAATTTCCGGAGGCAGATTGCCCAACGCTTCCAGAGCTTTCTCCTCGGGAGTCTTAGTAATGCGAAGAGTCGGCTTCCAGTCGCTGAAGTCCTCAGCCGTGATGGCTTCGTCAGTATTGCTGAACTCGTTATTGTCGTCCTTCTCTTCAAGTTTGCGACGAATAACAGCGCGGAAACTGACCTTCAGCTGGTTCTTAATCATGTTTACGGTAAGATCTTCACCGAGAGCCTGTACCATTTCCTCGATAGTTCCGAGGTTGAGAACTGCCGGCTCAGTTACGGTGATTTCCCTGCTGGCCTGATTGCTAACTACTTTGATCATGCTCATTTTTGAATCTCCTAATTAGGGGTTTGTAGAATGGGCGATATGCCCGACTTGAAAACGGCTTTTTACGGCCTAAAGGCTTTTCCGGTGTTTTCCGGGATTGTCCGTGTACAGTAACATAAAGGATCGCCCCTGTCAACAAATTTCTTCACCTTTTTAGCCTTTTTACTATTTCATAAAATCCTTAAATACTTACACAAGCTATCGGTGAATCCAAGTTATTTATCCAAACTGGTAAGAGCATCTCTACTGGAGTAAAATTGCAAAGCTGCTTGATCAATCGGAGGTGTGGGATATAATTTATCAATGAGAAGCACAAATAAGCCTACGACTATAAAAGATGCAATAAAGAATAAAGTATTTTTTGTAGTCTTCATTTTACCCTCCGAATATGTAGTCTAGCTATTCGCATTATTTTCCTATCCGCCTCGTAAGAGCTTTTGCTTTTTCGCGTAAAAAAAGAATGAATGTTACACAAGTGAGTAAGAATAGCATGAAGTATTCGAGTAATCTTTCGCACATTATTTCTCCTTATCAACTTTTTGTTTAACCTTATCAAGGGCTTTCGTTTCATTGGTGACATCAATCAGCATGTAGGATTTGCCTCCTTGAGTTACTTTACAAATGCCTAAGGCGTCAACAGTTACTACAGGCACGAGGTTTGTTTTCTTTCTAAGTTCATCCATTGTCTTATTTTTCTCTAAATCAGCTTTAAGAGCAAAAAACATTATTATTAAGCCAAAAATTATACTTACACCACATATTATTCTACCATTTTGCATATTTTATTCTCCAAATTATTTATTATCTAATTTAATTAAATCAGCTTTAAAGCATTGAGTATCTATATAGATTCCGCCTAAATCATGGCACTTATCTTTTCTTACTTCTAAATAAATTATACTACTAAATACTAATATAACTAAAGAAATTATTGTGATTATTGAAATTTTATCCATAATTTATCTCCTAGTTATTTATTAATAATTACTATTCTTCTATCAAGGCTGTTAATAAAATAAATCAATTCGTTTGGCCTTTTATTGATGGCATGTTTATGGTTCCAGGCATAAAAAGTTTCGCCGCGAGAAGTCTGGTAAAGGTTCATTCCGAGGAGTTCTGGCAAGAATTTGCGTTTGATCACCTTTTAGGCCTCCTTCTTAGTTAGAGTGAATATTGATTCATAAAACTCATGAATTGCTGTTCCTATTTCTATATTGCTTTTACCTTTCATTAGATCAGCTATAACAGTTATGCAGATTTCACAAGATAAGCCTTCTCGATAGAGGGTGATTATTTTCTTGAGTTGACGTTTGTTCATAGGTTAGGCTCCCTAATTAAAATTGAATATCATCTTTTAAAACTTTAATATGAGAACTAATAACTTCTTTAAATTTCATATCTACATCTCGTTCACTCATTTGATCTACTTGCCATTGTTCATAGGCAACCTTGCGGGCTTTGTCAAAAGTGTGTGGCCAGCAAGCTTCGCATTTGCTTACATCGAGTTGATGAAGTGCCCGACTGGCAGCTACATATAATATGTTGGTTTCTTCAGTATTAGGGTTTCCGTTATCAGATGGAACTTTAAAATCATTAGCCAGTCTCACTCTAGACCATTCCAAACCTTTTGCTTTATGCGCTGTAGTTATAGTAACATCGGCTTCATTTGGATCTTCTACAGTTGATTCAAGAATACTTAGTAAGCGTTCCCTGCCATAGAGTTCAATTAACTTTAGGATTGGCTTAATGTCTCCGCCCATTGGAGAATTGGCATATTCGACAAGATCAACAAAATTCTTAAAAAGGAATAGGTCTGGATGATTGGAATATCCCTGAATTTTGAGCTGAATTATAGAGTTGATAAGGTATGTAAGTTGTTGAGTTCCTCCAAGGATGTGGACAGAAAGATTCTTACCAAGAGCTTCGATTGTTTCGGAAATAACTCCTTTGTTTGTTCGGCAGAGGATGGCGTCTACGCTTGGAAGTGGTTCATAATGAATAGATGATGTAACATCGTCGTTGCCATGAAATGGTACATACTCAAACTGATATGGATAATAACCAGTTATTATGGTGTTTGCCATATTGGCGATGTTTTCACCAAATCTGAAACTTCTAGTAATGTATAGCTTTGCCAGATTGTCATCCTGGAGTGCATTTACGGCCCCTCGCCAAGCATAGATTTGCTGGAATTGATCGCCAACAAAGATCTTTTGGCAAGATTGATTCTTGATAACCTGAGCAATTACCGGGTTGCTATCCTGGTATTCGTCAAAGAAGATAAAGTCTTTGTTAATGATTGGATTTGTTAATGCCCAGATTTTTAAATAAACATCATGTGTGATTGGCATAGGCTTATTAACATCGGCCATTTCGTTGAACACCAGATTTGCGTGTTGAACTAAATCTTCACGCATAATATCCAGGTCAGCATCCTGAAGAATTGTGAGTCTTGGCAAATGCTTGTACTGAATAACTTCGTCGCTGGAGTAACAGTATTTACGGATCGTATTGAGAATGAGGTATCCCTTGTTAGCTGGACTATTATAAAGTTGCCACTCACCAATATCGAAAGTATCAGCTAGTTGTTTGCCTGTCAATTTGCTGAGCTTCTTCTTGTATTTGTAGCCAACTGTTCCGTAGGCTAAGGCATGTCCGGTCTTGCACATTATGTTACTGGAAAACTTGGTTGCTGCCTCTTGAGCTAGGAGTTTGTTGAATGAGATGGATAAGCCATATCCTGACATTTTACGAGCCATTGCAAGCAACAAAAAGGTCTTTCCTGAACCTGGTGGAGCTTGGATGGCATAATTGTTACCATCAAGAATGGTATTGACGTGCGCTTCTTGTTCGGTGGTAAGAGTTTTACCTTTATATTTCATTACCATGATCATTAATCCTTTTTAATAAATTCATAACAATGATTTAATCCTGGTAGATTTGATCCTGAGCAGACAATTTTATTTACTGAATGTTTTGGAAGAATATTTGATGATTTTAATTTCAAGCGTTTTCCACAAATTTTGCATGTGCCAAACTTTTTCCACATAATTAATCTCCATAATCATAATAATCTGGTTCATCCATCTCAGCATCTGGTACATTAGCCTCACAGCAATCAGTCACAGGTGAGCCATAATCAGATGGATAGTGAATGCCAGCTTGGCCATGAGTGCAATGAGTGCCTGAGTAGCTAAATGAATCGTCTAAGGCAATTATGCGACATGGCTGATTGCAGGCTGGACAAAGAAAGTTAGTTGGTGTTTTATAGAATGGTTTTTTCATGGCATTAGATCAGTTAAAAAATCTGGTTCCAGGCCAAAGTATTCTTCACAAACATTCTCAGCAGCTTCAAAATCACCAGAAGCTATATATTCTTGAAGGGCTTCCCTGGCTTGATTGATTATGTCTTGTGCTTCAAGTGCAGATATTCCGTCACGTCGCATTAAGACTTCTTTGATAGATTCGCACATAACAAGCTCCTTTTAGTATTGAACTACTGGTTCTTGTTGTGAGATGGTATGTTGATAATCCATTTCTCCTGCAATACCGAATAGAGTTAAGATAATAATGGAGACAAGAAGTTTGAAGATTAATTTCATACTATGTTCCTAGTAAAGGTTGTCTATTTTATACTTCTTTAAAAGGGTCTTTTAATTTTGATAAAAGAACTTTTAATTTGCTTACATTTTGTTCATAGAGTTTCTTCTCAAACAAGTCAATAATTTTTAATATATCTTCTTTATCCGAATATACTGAGGTAATAATTTCTATTACTTTATCAACTATTTCATCATCAGATAATTTTTTCATGATTAGTCTCCTAGTGAAGTATTATTTCATTATTTATATGCTTTGTAAGTTCATTAGCCATTATTGCACAATGTTTTCCATATTTATTGTTTGGATTATCTTCATACCATCCTGTTAATGCTAATCTTATAACATCTAATGGATTACCTCCAGCATTAATTACATAGGAATCAAATACTTCTCTTTCATCACTATCTTCTGGTAATAATTTCATTGTTTTGATCCTTTATTATAATTAATCTAGGTCAGTTAAGTTCAGTCCTCTGGTTACTTTTGTCTGGCTGAATTTCTGCCTCACAAAATCTGTGGATGCTTGACTTGGTGGATCTTTTGGATCGTGACATAAATAAATAATTCCGTAATAGAAAGTAAGTTTGATAAGCTGACTAGTTGTTGTTAAATCAGATTGGTCGATGCCTTTAGCAAGTAGGCCATCTCTAGCCTTGGCGAGATCTTCAATGGTCATGCGTGTTGATACTACGCGGGCTTTACTCATATTAAATCTCCTTTAATAATAATTTAATTCGTTCTAAGTCCTTTTCTAATTTCAGATTATATATTGGTATTTTATAATGGTCTGCAATACTTATTGCTGTGCCTGTTCCTCCAGTTTTAATGTTACGATCTTTATGACTGGTGCAACCATCAGGAGTCCAACAGATTAAAAATGCACTCAAAGTGAATAAATCTTTTCCAAGAACTTGAAAAGAATTTCTTCCGTGTAACTGTTTAGCATAATTAGTACATCTATTCCATGCTGGATGAAACTGTGAGGCAAGTTTCATGGCTTCTATAGTAGCATCTTCTGCTTTGTAAATCTCTTTTGATCCTTTACCTAACTTGCAGCCTCGTTCAAATGCATTATCAGCTCCAACAGCTCCACCTGAGCGGAGAGTAAAACCTTTTAATGCTAGTTGAGTTGCAAGAGCTTTAATTAAAGATAAAATTTCTTTTGGTGTTTTTCTTGACCCAACTCCAGTATAGTATTTCATTTATGCCTCTTGATCAGCTAGTGATACCAAGTTGATTTCTCTCTTTCTGGGATTGCTGATAAAAACTTGGATTTCTTGCATAATGTCTGAAGAAACTTCATCTGATTGGCTGAGGGTCATTTTTGCCAGGTAATCTGTGTAGATGATCTTGACTAGTTGGCTAAGACTCGTAAGTTGGAAGTTCGGCTCCAGGCTGCGTACAATTTGCAGGCCACGAGCAAGTTGATGAGTTGTGAGGCGAAATGTTATGATTGGACTACTCATGATTAGTTACCAATAGTTTGAGTTGCTTTAAAGGTTTGAATGATCGCTGCTTGTTGTTCTTTACTTAGAGATGCAAGAAACTGTTTGCAGAACAGTTCAGCGTTGATTGGATCGACTTCTTTAGGAGTCTTTTTAGTTATGGCAACTTCTTTCTGCTTGACTATATGTTTCATTAGGCTGATATTATAATCTATTGCCCTATACAAGCTGGCCTCTTCTTTCCAGGCTTCATAGGCTTTATGGTAAGCAGTTTGAGTAATTTCTTTTTCCTTGTTCAGTGGGATAAGTTCAGCCTTGGTGGATTCTAACAATGTTGCAAGCTCTTTCTGGTAGCAAGCCTTGCAAAGATGTTCTGACAAGCCAATCTTGTGAAGGTTATGAATTTCTTTTTCTGTTAAGTTGAAGCCGATTGCTTCATTGAGGGTATTGCAAACTGGACAGAGTTTTTTCATGGCTATGATCTCCGCAAGATTTTGAAGATTTCATTACTGTGAGATTCCTTAGTAAGGGTTTGCTTTTGAAATCTTAGTGTGTTGCCAGCTTTGAGCCAGTTAATCAGTTCAAAGTATGTCACATTGGCAAGGTATTTCCATCCCATATGGGTTCCAAATCTGTTGTAGAAACGAATTGTTTTGCCTTTCATAATGGTAGCATGGCCTCTAAGGTGCAAAGTTTTGTAATGGACGTTCACAAGTGAACAGCTAAACTAAACATTTGTCAATATAGCTTAGTTTTACTTGATATTTGGCTGAACTTGCAAGGCCTCAACAATTGGTTGGAATACTTCCCTGGCTTCGTGACTTCCAAAGAAGATAAGCAATGCAACTATGGCTATTGCACCAAATGTCCAAAGAAGTCCAAGGCAAATAGCTTCAATTTTAATGGTTTCAAGCGGAGTGAAATGATTCTTATTGCTGCGTGAATTAGTTTTCATGGCTGGCTCCCTTGTTGAGGTTATTAAATTGACTAACTCATAACCAGGTCAAAGACAGTATAAGTTTGAATCTTTGCCCTGGTGATTAGGTAGGCAATTAGCTCCAGGTTCGATGTGCTTCGGCTACATGCTCGAGGCCATCATATTCTTCAATGTACCAGTCTACATCATCGGGAATTTCAACTACTTTGAGATTTGCATGATTTCCATTTGCTTCTTCTTTAAGGGCTTCTATTACTTGAATTAAGATTGGTGAGTTTCTTTCAATATTAGAATCTGAAAAGTAAGAATCATCTGAAAATTCTGGGTCAGTATAATAACTTGAAAAGTAGTCATCTTTCTTTTTATATAATGTAAGGCCAGAAAGTTCTGCAAACCTATGAATTGCTTTATCAGACAATCCAAATCCGCCATAACAAGTATTGATTACAACTTTCATAATGATAGCTCCTCTTTAGTTGGTTTGAAAGTTATTTAATACTCACCAGAATGCTATCCTTCATCTGGCCCTGGCCATACCATTTGTGGGTCTCTATAAAACCGCCTGAAATAAATTTTTCCATTTGTTCTCCTTATGGCTGGTGGTTAAAAGCGGGCAACTTCGTTGCTTGGATTGGTTAGATAATTCTGAAGAAGTTTGCAATCTTGCCGTCATTGCCAAATATGTAGCCTGTTGCTGTTTGGTTCTTGACTTCAATCCAAATGACATCACCTGGTGTGATGGAAAGTGATCCTCGCGGATCATAAAGAACGGCGGGAATTGACTTTGCGTAGTTTGTCATGATGTTTTCCTCTTGTAAAGTTAATGATTGGCTGACTGGTGAAAAAGTATAGGGATATCATAGTATAGTGTACCGTATACAAGTGGGTTTGTCAACAGGAAAACACGCAAACGGTAAACAGGGTCGGTTGTACGACGGTGTGGTAGTCGGTCGGTGGCGTGTATATAGTATGGTGGTCGGGCGGAATAGGGGCTAGAACGGCGTAGGATGGCCGTAACGGGCCGTAGCGTCCGGGTTGGTACGGTACGTGGCTGCCGGGTAACGTGGCGTGTAGGTCGTTCTGGCGTGTTAACGGGCATAACGGAAAAACTGTGTAATTCCACCACGTTATGCCCGTTCATTAGGTGTGCTTATTCCTCGCTGTCTATCCAATCTTTCGGAGGGCTGAAATCAGTTACAGTGGATATTTCTGAGTCTGTGTTATTTGGATCATGAAATTCTGACGGCTTTGGAAGTCTTTGACCTGTTTGAAAGGCTAAATTGATTTGAGCAGTTAATTCTTTTTCTGATAGTTCTTTCTTTTGTGCATGTTCTTGCTTGATAGCCATGAATATCTTTTCTTCTTCAAGTTCTCTTTGTACTTGCCAGGCTGGTTTGTTTGCTTGTCCAAGTTGAGGGAGTGGGGCAAGGTTTTTATTTTGTCCAGGTTGTTTGATCATTCCCATTCTTGCCAGGGCAATCTCTTCAAGGAGTTCTGGAGTGACACTTAACGGGCTGTTGTTGCTAAATTCTGATTTTGCTATGTAATCATTAAAGATTGTTCTGATCAGCTCGGCTGGCGTGGTCAATTTCCAGTTGGGTTCAATGGCTCGGACTGCTCTTAATCCACGGGCGAGGTGATAATCTGAGATGCGAAAACTTACGGTTGGGTTTGACATGGCGGTTGCTCCTTGTGAGGTTGTTCGGCGTAGCCGAGGTTGTCAAGTGCTACGTTGTAGGGTTTGCCGGTTTGCATGGTTTACCGGATGTGTACAAGTAGTATACAGGATTTGCTAAGGGTTTGCAAGGGTTTTCTTTGGGTTTACAGGTAGGCAAATGTCCGGCAAAGCCTGGGTAAGTGGTTGATATTGTTGGGAAATTGGTGTTTGCAGGTGGGCAGTGTTTGCGAAAGGTAAACAAGAGGTAGACAGTGTAAATGGTTGATATTGTTGAAGATTATCGTGTTTACTAGGGTATGCAAGTAAACCTACCCCCCCTCTCTGTTTACCTCTCTTAGTACATCTATTTAAGAAAAAAATTAAATAATAAAATAGGTACCCCTCTTCCGATCTCGTGACGGGGGTAGGGTTTACTTGCAAACCCAGGTAATCAGGTGTAACTATCTGATATTATTGCCGTTTACAAGTTTACTCCTTGTCTACTCTTTGCAAACCTGCAAACAAGGTAACTACCTGTTATCACTAGATTTATTCTGTTTACCCGTCTACATGTACTCCTGTGTTTGCTAGTGCTTTCCTGTGTTTACTTTTTGTATACCTGTGCCTACCTTTCGTCTACCTGCAAACCCTGCAAACAGTTAATTCATTAGGGGCTTGCTGGTAGGTAGTGTTTATATAGGCGGAAATGGGATTAGAATGGTTGTAGAATGTCACTAGTATAGTAGTGGCTAGGTGGGTAGCTATAATGGATAAGATGCTTTTCCGGGGCATTGTAGGGCTTTTTATGGATATCCTACTCTGTGGTACTATTCATTCCTAGCCCTGGGTAAACCCTGCAAACTCTGCAAACAAAAAGCCAGCAACGATTACTCATTACTGGCCTTTAACATGTTTGCTAAGCAGCAATTGTTTGGATGGCCTAATTATCTAGCCAGCTCAATGCATATGCCAGTCTGAATGGCTTTGTTGTAACGTTCAGGCATCAAGCCAAGATACTTCAAGACACGCGAAACATTGTGGCAATCCTGGCATAAGATGCACCGCACAACTTTCATTTCCTCACGATCTGAGGTTAGTTTAATTGCCTTGGCAAAACTAATTCCGTAGGTTACATCCTTTGAGAGTTTAGATATTTTCATGCTTTCACCAGGTGGAAGTCAACTTCTGAGAATTGCACATACCATGCCTCAATTGCCCATTCAGGCAGGTATGGCGCGGATTTGCGATTAAAGAAACTTATGAATCTTTTGGAATATTTCATGGATGCATCTCCAGGCTCGGGCACAATCACAAGGACTATACCCGAGGTTAGATGGTTACTAATTGTTGGCTGACATACCTGCGATAATGGACGCAAGTTGTTCCGGCGTCAATTTTGCCATAGCTTCAATGGCTTTTTGCTCATCACTTTTGGCAGATGCAGGTCTTTCAGCGGCTTCCCACTTCATGCTATTGACATTCTCTTGACCTAATTCCGGCGACCATTCCGCGCCTTTCTTTGTGGCCTTAAAAGTTGCCCGAGCGTCAATAAGTTTTGCCTGGACACCTTTCTGCAAACATGCATGCAGGCATCCGCTTTCCTTTGCCCAAGTTACCAACTTTTCCTCATCGCTGAATTGTTCACTTGTCGGAAAGATTGACCGGGGCAAGGTATGACTAATCATCGTTCCAACCGCCGGTACTGAGGTTTCCGTCTTGAGGGTGTCCAGTGTTACAAAAATAGATTGTGCCATGATAAAACTCCTTTATGATGGGTTTAACTACTTATGGCTAGAACCATTTCCAGCCTGTCAATTACTGTATATCAACTGTGGAAAGGTATGTCAAGTTTAAATATTATCAATTTTTCCATTTTCAATCTTTTTCCACAATCCGCCATCTTGCCAGAATTCAATTCCTTTTGACAGACTAGATATATCGAACGTCTTACTTGTCCCATCACTCATAGTTATAGTGACTTCAATATTATCTTGCTGTGGCCTGATTTCAATACCTACCAAGTCTGTATGTTCCATGATGTTTCTCCATTCTAAAGGTTTAACTGCTCCAACTATCTGCCTCTTGTTATCTTCAATATATATTATGTTTCTAGCCTTGGCAAGAATTATTTTCCACCTTGTTTCATTTTCTACTTGCTTGTCCTTTCCCAATTACAATAACTCCCCATTCGTAAGCTGTCAAGAGTTATTCTGTTCTCCATTCTGCCAGGTACAACTTAGCTAGTCATTGCCAATATTGCCAGGACCACAATATTATATTGCTTACCTGCTTGCCTGGTGTAACTTATGTGTGATTGCGACGTATGTCGCGGGAACAATTCTTTTCTCACGTGACCTGCCTGCCTGTGGATGCCTCGATCCTACTGTAGTGGATTAGGCTTTCTATATAGAGTTGCGGAAACAAGCACATCTTGATTGCCGTCAAATGGAACATTTCAAACCAGTGTTCATAAGTGAACATTCAGTCCGGGAACAATTATAATTAGTCACCTATTCGAATTGTCACTATTAAGCAAACTGTAGCCATCATCAACTCGGCAGCCATTATATATTATAGGAGACTCAATATGTTTGCCGGCATTATGGAAAAAGCAGGAAAATTAAGTCCTTACGCATTTTTATATTGACCTTTTCACCATAATATGTCACGCTAAAAAGTAGGATCATTAAAAGGTTTTCATTTTCCATTTAACCCACTTCACCTGTAAAGCTGCCAACCATGTTGAAAGAGTTAAAATCTCAGCACCGCAACATTATCCAGATGGCCTTCAACGGCTACAAAAATCAGGAAATCGCTGAGCGTCTTGGTATGGCACAATCATCCGTATCGACCATTCTTCGCTCACCATTAGGACAAGCCTACTTAAATGGTCTTCAAGACAGGGCGCACGAAGCAACTTTGGACGTCAGAAAGAAGTTAGTAAGCCTCAACAGAGAAGCCTTAGATACTTTTGCTCACTTGCTTGATAAGAGTTCCCGCAAAGCTGTTCCAGCATCCGTACAATTCAACGCCGCAAAAGATGTTCTCGATCGCAATGGGTATAAGGCTCCAGATCGGTTGAACATTGACATGACGCTGCAAACCAAAACTGATGAAGAACTTGATGCTGAAATAGCAGCCATAGAAGAAGCTATCAATCGCACAGGTAGTAAAAATCTTCCAGAGATTAAAAAATCCTTACATCACAACTTATCATTTGCAACCATTCCTCTTGCGTCATGCCAAGCTGTTGTCCCTGCTCCTGCTAACGAGGATGATTTATCTCTGGAAGATTTGTTCTGTGCTGAAGAACAAGAAGGACTATTTATTCCTGACGAATCTTTTGAAGAGCCTCTTCTGATGGAAGACACCTCAATTTTAGAAGACCTATCATTTGACCCCTTTCACAATATTAAAAGGTCATAATGATGGATCTTTCCCACCTTGATAGAGACCGCAAAGAGCAATATTTAAAACTATTGCAAGCCAAGAACATCCGGATCAAGCAAAATAAGATTACTCAGTATTATCCAGATGACGGCCCACTAAGTCGAGATAACTATCCTAAGCACATGCAGTTCTTTGCAGCAGGCAGTAGCTTTTCTGAACGTTGCATCATGGCGGCAAACCGAATCGGCAAGTCGGAAGGAATTGGTGCATACGAAACAACTCTACATGCAACCGGCAGGTATCCTGCTTGGTGGACTGGCAAGAGATTTACTAAACCAGTTTCCATCTGGGCATGTGGAACGACCAGCACAACTGCCAGAGACATCGTACAATATAAACTAATCGGCAATCCTGAGGAATATGGTACCGGACTCATTCCAGAAAAATATATAATCAAAACTAGCCCGAAGGCCGGTGGAGTTGCTAATGCCATCGATATGATCTTGGTCAAGCATATCTCTGGTGGCATATCTCGTATTAAGATCAAGTCTTATGCTGAAGGTCGCAAGTCTTTTGAAGGCACAGAACAAGACCTAATCTGGCTGGACGAAGAATGTCCATTGCCAATCTATACTGAATGTATAACTCGGACCATGACAACGAATGGTCTAATCATGTTGACCTTCACTCCGTTAGAAGGCCTAACTGATACTGTTCTTCAGTTCATGCCGAATGGCAAAATAGAAGATAATCAAGAAGGTAGTAAGTTCTTAATCCAGGCAACATGGGATGATGCGCCACACCTTACTAAAGAACAGAAAGATAAACTCTGGGCAGCTCTTCCACCACATCAACGTGATGCCAGGTCGAAAGGCGTTCCACAGTTAGGGTCTGGTGCGATTTATCCAATCCTCGAATCTAATATTACTGTCGCTGACTTTGCTATCCCAGATCATTGGCTCCGCTGCTATGCATTGGATGTTGGCTGGAAGAAGACTGCAACTGTTTGGGCAGCCACAGATCCTACCAGCAACATAACTTATTTGTATTCCGAATATTACCAAGGCCAACAGTTGCCATTGATCCATGCGGATGCCATTCGTGCTCGCGGTGTATGGATTCCAGGCGTGGTGGATTCAGCTGCACATGGCCGCAGTCAAGATGACGGAAAGCAACTTTTTGAACAATACTTTGGTTTAGGACTTGATCTTGAGAATGCTAACAAATCAATCGAGGCTGGCCTGTATGCTGTATGGCAAATGCTTAGTACCAATCGCTTAAAGGTGTTTGGTTCACTGGTTAATTGGTTCTCAGAGTTTCGTATCTATCGCAGGGATGAGAACGGTCAGATAGTTAAAGACCGGGATCATCTTATGGACTGCACTCGATACTTGATTATGTCTGGACTCAAGCGCGCAATCGCGAAACCTTATTGGGAATTTCAGGCGTGGGAAGAAAGCGAACTCTACAATCACCAGGAAGCAAGTCTGGTTACAGGATACTAAATGGCTAATAATGGTTTTGAATTTCCTGTAGAGGAACTTGTTGATCCTGGCAATCCTGCGACTCCGATGGCGAATGCGATTATAGCTGGCCAAGCAGCGAAGCTGCCTACACGAACAAACTCCACTTTAAATACCGGTACTAATCTTCCTGATGACGAACAAGCCAGCTTAAGTGGTCAAGTTCCTTTTTGGGCAACTGAAGAACCTATCGAAGATATTATAGCACCAGTGCAAGTTGACTCACTCACAACTGCTCTTATCGAGAAAGAAGCCCTTCGTGCTGAAGCAGTTGTACTTATCACCAATCTGGCAGACAAACAAAATAAGGAAATCTTAGCAGATATTACCACTAAGGTACTTGAAGGTTATAAGCTCGATCTAGCTAGTCGTACAGAGTGGGGAGCCCTTAATATTCAGATCATCGACCTGGCTAAGCTCTTAGTAAAGAAGAAAGTCTATGCAGGCGAAGTTGTTGCAAATGTTAAGTACCCTTTAATCATTAATGCTTGCATCCAGTTTGCAGCTCGCGCATATCCTGAGCTTATCAAAGGCAATGAAGTCGTAAAAGGTAAGGTAGTTGGTGCTGATCCTGACAACGTTAAGTTTGATAAAGCTCAACGAATTTCTCAGTTTATGTCTTTCCAGCTTCTGTCACTAATGGAAGATTGGGAAGAAGGCGTTGATCAGTTACTCTTTACGTTGCCTGCAATCGGTTGTGTGTTCAAAAAGAGTTATTTCGATTCGATTGAACGGAAGTCTGTATCTCAGATAGTCTTCGCTGATGATTTGGTTGTAAATTACTTTGCCGAATCACTGGAGAGGGCTCCACGAGTAACTCATAGAATCTATTTGTACCATAACGAAATTGTTGAACGTATCAATTCTGGGATCTTTATCAAGTTTGATGTAGCAGAACTTGGGCAAGCAACTAGCGATAAGACTGCCGATGTAGATGAAGACACTCCACATTTGTTCCTTGAACAACATCGTTGGTACGACCTGGATGGTGATGGTTATCAAGAGCCGTATGTAATAACTGTTCATGAGCAATCACAGAAGTTAGTTCGCATCTCGCCTAGGTTTGCCACAGATGGGATTATTCGTAAGTCTGATGAGAGCGGAGTAACTGATCCAGACGGACCGATTGTTAAGATTATTCCTGAACAGTACTTTACTCGCTTTATTTTTATGCCTGCAATTGATGGCGGATTTTATGGTATGGGGTTTGGCTCACTTTTGATGAGCAGCAACTCAGCCATAAACACAGTTATTAATCAGTTGCTAGATGCTGGTACGCTTTCGAACAGGCAGTCTGGCTTCCTGGGGAGAGGTCTTAAGCTCGGCAGGGGCAAATCAATTCAGGTCAAGTCAGGCGAGTGGAAGCCAGTAGATGCTACAGGCGATGATCTGCGGAAGAATATCTTCCCCATGCCAGTGCGTGAGCCAAGTAATGTTCTTTTCCAATTGCTCGGATTGTTAATCGAGAGTGGCAAAGAACTTGCCGGCATGACAGAGATTCTTGCTGGTAATTCTCCAGGCGCAAATGTTCCGGCTGAATCTGTTCTCGCACTTATTGAACAAGGATTACAAGTCTATAGTGCCATTCATAAGAGACTTTATCGTAGCCAATATAAAGAGTTCATTAAGTTAAGACGGTTGAATGCTCTTTATCTTGACCAGATGACTTATAGTGTTGTCCTGGATGATAGTAACGCAATTGTTCAGGCTGACTTCTCTAGTGCAGATTTCGATGTTGTTCCGGTTAGTGATCCGAACAGCACAACAATGATGCAGCGGCTTCTCAAGGCAAAGGCCATGCTAGATCTACGAGGCCAAGGATTAAATGATCAGGAAATATTAAGGCAATACTTACTTGCACTTGATATCGAAGATATTGAGAAGTTCTTTCCTGCAGAAGACCAGGATGATCCGACTGAACAACTGTCTCTGCAGAAACTTCAGGCTGAGATTTTAGAATTGAATGCGAAGATCGCTAAGTTGAATGCAGAAACTCAGAAGATTCTGGTAGAAGTTCCAAAAGCACAACTTGAGCAAGAGAAGACAATTGCAGACATGGACAATGATTTTACCGAATTAGCTCTTAAGGATAAGCAAATCTCTGGGCAGTTAGAACTTGGAAGATCTCAGCAAAGTCTTGGTAAGGCTCCTGGTGGATTAAAAGAAAGTACGGTTGAACGTGAATATAGTTAGGGAGAATAATATGGATGAATTAAGTAAAAAGAAGAAAGGTACATTTTCTTTTTTACGTGCACTTGGTTTAGGCAAGAACAAGAATGATACTTCCGACAAGAATGTTTTTTATGCTGGAAATGTAACAACTGCTGCAAATAATCGAAAGAAAGAGTTGGAGAAAGTTAATCAGAATTGAGGAGAACTCAGATGGAAGATTATCAAGAAAGAGTTTTAGTTGAGCAGAAAGAACTCAGTGATAAGATTGTTAAATTAGTTACTTTTCTTACAGACTTTGAAAAAGTAATGCTATTAGATGAAAAAGATCTACATCATCTTAATTGTCAACTTGAAACGATGCTTGAATATAATTCAATATTGATAGTTAGAATAAGAAGTTTCAAGGAGTAATTCTTATGCTAACCAGTGAACAATTCCAAGAGTGGAAAAACCATCCAGTAACGAAAGAGATCTTTGCTGAGCTTAAGAAATCCAGACAGGCAATAGTTGAGCAGATTATAAATGGAAGCAGCATTAGCTATTCTGCTGATGAAACGCATGGACTTACTAATAAATTAGTTGGCCAAATAAACGGCCTGGATCAGCTTCTCAATATTTCATTTGAAGGTGATTCTGTAGAGAACGATGTTGACGAGCGTAGCGGATATTAATAAGAACAATTATTTAAAAGGGTAATAATTATGAGCACAAACATTATGGCTATTAATCAATCTGGTATTTTACCGACTGGCGGACATTTGTTGGTACTTCCTGAGAAGGTTGAAGAAAAGACTAAGGGCGGAATCTATTTGCCACAAACAACTCTGGAAAAGGAACAGCAAGCTGCAACAGTTGGAACTTTGATTGCCATCGGCCCTACTGCCTGGAAAGACATTGATGATGGTATTGCCTGGGCAGAAGTCGGCGATAAGATTAGTTACTCCCGTTATGCAGGTGTATCCATGAGCGGGAAGGATGACGAATCTTATGTATTGATTAATGACAATGATGTTTTAGCTCGGTTACTCTTTTAAATAGGTGTTATTATGGCAGAAGAATTTGTAGACGATATAATTAATGCAGCAGAGAGTAATGATGGTTCTTCTACAGAAACAACAGATTCCAGTAATGATACTGGCAAGTCTGTTGTAGCAGCTAAATCTGATGATGATCAATCTTCCAATCAAACTAAAACCCATAATGGTAATGCTGATTCTGATCAAACTAAGATTGCTCCTTCTGTAGAAGAACTTGCTGCACAACTTGGTTGGCGTGCTGATCATGTAGGTGAAGATGCAGTTGATGCAGTCACGTACATTCTGAGGTCGAAAGACATTCAGAAGGCAATGAGTAAGCACAACAAAGATTTAAAGGAAAATCTTAGTGCTGTTCAGGCCTCTGTAAATGCATTGAAAGAGCATAATGAGAAAGTCTATCAGACTGAAGTTAAAAAGCTAACTGCTGAAATAGAAACTCTTAAGAAGGAACGCAAGTCTGCAATTGAACTTGCTGATGTTGATAAAGTAGAAGAACTGGATGCACAGATCGAAGCAAAGAAAAATGATCTTGTGGCACCCAAAATGAATACAGGGAAGTCTGATGCTGGTGCCACTGAAAATCCTGTTTATGATGAATGGATTCAGGATAACCAATGGTACTTAGACGACAATGAGATGGCACAGTTCGCTGATAGTGTGGCACAGAATTATGTAGGTGCTCCACTGCCAAGGATTTATGCATTAGTAAGGCAGAAAGTTCAGGAAGTTTTTCCAGAAAAGTTTGCATCTACTAAAACGGCAACAACTACTACTGAAGTAAAGAAGCCAATCGGACCTGTCTCTCCAGTTGATAAAGGCTCCAACAATAAGGGTGCTTCAACTAGTTTCAGCAAAGCTGATCTGACGCCTGATCAAGTTAGTATTATGAATCAATTTGTTAGCGGTGGCATAATGTCCGAAGAACAATACATTAAAGATATTGCAAGTATGCAAGAACAATAAGAGGATTATGTTATGACAGAGCAGACAAAAAATACAGAGAGTGTTAAAAGCGAGCAGCCGCGTAAGAGAATTCCTCTTGGATCGAGGAACATCTTGACTGCACCGAAGAAGGTCGGTTTCGTGCGCCGATTTGTTAATGATACTGGAGATCGCCTTCAGATGTTCAAAGACGCTGGATGGAACGCTGTTGATGATGGTTCACCTGTTGGAGATTCAAAGATTGGCAGACCGACTAATATCGGTAGTGCCACTAATCCTAGTGTGGGTAACAATCAGCGGGCTGTTCTAATGGAGATTCCAGAAGAGATTTATGAGGCAGACCGAGCCGAATCACAAGCCAAGATTAGTGAGGTAGAAAACCAAATTAAGCGTAACTCTCGTGGCGAGGGTAGAGATGGCTTGTCTGGAAGTGTGACTATTTCATAAAATTTAAATTTTTGTTGAGGTAAAAAATATGGCAAATCTTGATACTCCTTTCGGCTTTAAGCCGGTCAAACATTTGAACGGTTCTCCTTGGAATGGCCAGGCAAATGTTTATTACATTCCCAGTACTGATAATACCGCAGTTTTTAAAGGTGATGCAGTTAAAAGTGCTGGATCTGCAGATGCAACTGGCAAGTATCCTACTGTCGCCCAAGCTACTGCTGGTGCTGCAGTAAGAGGTGTTGTAATTGGTTTTGGTGATAATCCTTATGTGATGATTCAGGCTGATACACCGTTGCGCGCATATAGGCCGGCTGCTACTGCAATGTATTGCTTGGTAGTTGATGATCCTCAGGTTATTTTTGAGGTCCAGGAAGATAGTGATGCCAACTCTATTTCTGCTGCAATGGTTGGTCTTTCTACTAACTTTGTAGTAGGCTCGGGTTCGACTGCTACTGGCAAGTCTGCTATGGAACTCGACTCTAGTGATACTGCAACTGATACTAGTGGTAACTGTAGAATTTTGCGGCTTGTGAATCGTGACGATAATGAGCTTGGAAATTATGCAAAGTGGGAAATTCTTTTCGGAGAGCATGAGCTGGGCCTGACTATTTCAACTGATGTTTAATTAGTTGCTTATTAACTTCTGCTATTTAATCATCATTTAAAGGAGCTTACAAATGGGTATTATTACTACTAGTAATTTTGCAAAAGATCTGGTGCCTGGAGTAAAGACTTGGTTCGGGCAGAAATATAAAGAGTATCCGATTGAGTATTTGGATATTTTTGAGAAGGGTAACTCTACAAAGGCTTTCGAAGAAGAAGCTGGCGTAACTGGGTTCGGTCTTGCTGCGGTTAAGACTGAAGGTGCTGGGATTGCTTATGATGAGCAGGAGCAGGGCTTTGTTAGTCGCTACACTCATGTAACGTACGGCCTTGGGTTTATTATTACTCGGGAAATGTATGAAGATGGTATAGCTGTTACTGTAGCGCTGCGTCGTGCAAATGCGCTGGCCTTTTCCATCCGGCAGACCAAAGAGATCATTGGGGCAAACATTCTCAATCGGGCATTTACTGCTGCTTATACTATGGGAACTAATTCTGATGGCAAGGAGCTTTGTGCTACTGATCATCCGAACAAGTCTGGTGGAACGTGGCGGAATGAACTCTCGACTGCGGCAGATCTGAGTGAAGCTGCTCTTGAGCAGGCTTGCATTGACATCGCTGCATTTACTACTGATCGTGGACTCAAGATTGCGATTATGCCCCAGAAGTTGATCATTCCCACAGCTCTTGAGTTTGACGCTATGCGGATTCTCGAATCCATTGGGCAGTCCGGCAGTGCGAATAATGATATCAATGCTATTCGTGCCTCAAAAAAGTTCCCACAGGGCATTGCTGTGAATCATTATCTTACTGATAGTGATGCATGGTTTATTAAGACCAACTGCCCTGATGGCTTGAAGTATATGGAAAGGCGTCCGGATGCGTTTGGAACTGAGAATGACTTCGATACTGAGAATGCAAAGTTCAAAGCGACATTCAGGGGTTCATTTGGTTGGTCAGATCCGCGAGGTATTTTTGGTTCACCTGGTGCTGCATGATAACTTGGTGTTCATAAGTGAACAATCAAGACTAACAGGTCCAACTGACCGTTCTTTGTGACGAGCTTAGAACGGTCTTAATAATGTGGGTAAATGAAAGTTAAAATCTTTCAGGCAGTTCTTTGAGATAAGAAGAATTGTTCCAGTGGAGAAAATTATGGGTGTAACAAACTTTCCAAACGGTATTACACTTGATACTACAAGATATAAGTCAATAGCTTCAGGATCTACGGTTCCTGCATCTGGTTCTGCTGGATATAATCCTGGATGTACATTTACTAAAACTGACGTAGCTCTTGGGCAGGCAGCTCAATGGATAAATATGGGCACTGCTGCATCGTGCTTGTTTGTTCCTGTTGGTCCGACTTATGGTTATGGCATCAAGTTAGCTGAAGGTCCAGTTACTTCTGCTGGAGGTGATACGACTGAGGTCATTACTCGAAGTGGTCAGATTCTTTCCACTGACATAGCTATTGTTAATCATGAAGTTTCTGATGATAATGATCAGATAGTCTCTGCTATAGCTACTGATAGTACAATTACTATTGTTGGTAGTGCAGATCCTAGTACAGCACATGGATATGATTATGCACTGTTAAGGAATAGATGTATTCCTGAATGGGACATTGTAGCTGCAGGAACGCATACTACTGCGGGTGGTGCTGCTGCAGAAGCTATTACAGTTGCTGGTGTTTTGGCTACTGATATGGCTTTTGTTAATTATGGTGCAACAAATGACACTGATACTATTAGTGATATAGTTTGTACTAATAATACTATAACGGTAACTTGTTCTGCAGACCCTAGTACTGTACATAGTTTGCATTATGTTGTTATCAGGCCTCGTGGTACGTTTAAGCCAAGTCATTATATTGCTTATGCTGGAACACATCAAACTGTTGGTGGGGCTGCGGCTGAGGCAATTACGGTAACTGGTGCTCTTGCTACAGATATTCCGATTGTTATTTATAATACTACGAATGACACAGATAGTATTTTGAAGGCTGTAGTAACTGCGAATACTTTGACAGTAACTTGTTCTGCTGATCCATCTAGTGTTCATGCATTCAGTTATATGCTGCTTCGGGCATATTAAAAAAGAACTTGTAATAATAAGGGAAACTTTATTATTACAGGTTTTGTGTTAATATAAAAGTTAATCCAATAACAATTATTATATCGGAGAATATTATGAGTATGATCATTCCTAAGCAAACTGCGGCTTTGACTGCCAGGAAATATTTTCCTGCACATTCGCTGCCAAAAACTGTCGCGGTTGCTGGCATTCTTGTGGCAGAAACGATTGCTGTAAATGTACTTGATGAAGCTGGAGTAGCTTTGGCTCTGTATGATGAGTTTGGAGTAGCAGTAACAATGACTGCGACTTCGCCGCCGCTGAAGATCGACAGTCCAATCACTCTGCAATTCGTCAAGGGCGTAACCGCTAACGCAGTCGGTGTGCAACTGGTGGATTGATGGCTGTCGCAAAGAGCATATTTAAGTCGATCTTCAAGGGTTATTCGCGGGGGATTGCTGGTAGTGAAGGGGGTATTCCAGGACTCCTCTCCCTGTGGAACGCCAAGGCTCCCACCGTCTGCCCAGTAGGCCCCCAAATCCAGACCTCAGCAGCAGGCAACCAGCCCGACGCTGACGGCAACATGGGTGCGTGGCCTGTCAATCATCCTGGCAAGGGGGTGATGGTGCAGCCTGCGTTTACCCAGATGTTGCAGAACTCCAAGTTTGAGGGGGCTGTGAGTGGGTCGCCGGGGACTGCTCCGACGAATTGGCCCCTCATAGTAGCCACAGGCTCACTCGTAGCAAATGGGCGGATATTGACATACTCGGCTGGAGCGGGGGCGAGACACATTTCAGATCAAACCGTCTCTGTCCTGGCGAACACGAAATATTATTTTACGGCGAGAATAAATTTTAAAAGTTCTGGAACTTACGCTAATATTTCGCTTAGGTTGCTATCTAATCCTGCTGGATCTACGATAACTGTGGAGATAGATGGGACAGTAGTTGATCCCGCAACATTCACAGTTACAGCAGGTTGGCATACGGTTACGTCAGTGCTATCTGTTGGTGCCACAGCCGGTACGGTGATATGTAGAATAGGCGCGGGGGCAGGAGCAAATCTTTCGTCCCCGCTGGAAGTTGACATTACTACACCTCAGTTCACAGCCAACTACATCTTCCCCTACGCAGCCAGCGGAGCCGGGGCAACCACCTCAGTAACCTCCACAGCAGCGACCAGCGGCGGCAACGGACTGGAGATAGCGCTGAATGCAGCTATGATTGCTGCTTTGAGCGGGGGTGCGTTTACGGCTGCTGCATTGTGCTGGATGGGTGTGGGGAGTGGGGAGATTCCTGCAGCGAACTATAATGTGCTAACAGGCAAAGATGCCGCAACAGACTTCCTAGTGTTTTTCAATACTCGTGTAGCCAGATCATACGATGGAACTGCATATGCCACTGATATTGCTTCTGTGGCCTGGCCTCGTGGAGAAATTCACCTCCGAGCAGTTCGGACCAATGCAGCACGGACCCATTTCCAGGTAGGCTATCGCCGCTACACTTCAGCGATGGTGCCGATAGATGCGGGTGTTGTCTGGGGTGCTCTGGCAGCCTATGACGGCAGCATGAACCCCTTGACGCACCTGCGATTCGGGTACAATCTCACAGTGCCTATAGGATTCCTCCAAGTTCAAATGTGGAACAAGTCCGCGAGTGATGCGGAGATACTCAAGGTTATGGGGTATGCGATATGACCAGACACGAAGCCTATTACCTGAAAGCGAAAATCAAGGACATCCTTGCAGGGATTGACGGCACCGAAGATACCGCCGAAAGCTGGTGGGAAACTTCCACTGGTGAAGAATTTGGGGCAAAGAAGCTGGCTGAAGTGCTGAAGGCGATTGATGGTGAGGTGATGGAATGATACTCGACAGGGGTGAATCATTCGGTGCATACTACGAGGTGCCAGACCCAGCAGATCCCAGGCGACTCTTTGGTATAGTCTGGGAGAATGCCTTCCCTTGTGGGACATATACCAGGGGTGGCAAGACCTATGGCCTGACTTTCATTATACTCCTCAAGGAACTTTCTCAGGCAGATGATCATCCCGGCCATGGAGAATCCTTTGATACCTGCCCGTTGACAATGGACCGGCTAACCCCTGACATCTGCTTCAACCCGATGCTGAAGGGTGGCAAGCCTCCGAAGGTCAGGCTAAAGCCGAAGATCAAGCAGCTTGTTGAGTACGACGAGTCACTTGGGCTGACCGGCTATGAGTTGATCGAGAAGCGGGCAGCGGTGATGGTGCCTGAGTTTATGGGGTTCACATTGGCTGACGTTATCGCTGATACTCCTGAAGTTTGGCAGCCGACGATTGATGAAGAGGGGAATGAGGTTCCTAATGTGACGAAGTGTTCTGAGGAAAAGGTGACATGAAAAAACTGATCTGCTTTTTAAGTATTGCATTGTTTATCCCAATCGTTGCTCAGGCGGCAACAAAAGTCCAGTCGTTCACATGGACGTATGATATTGCAGATGAAGCGAATATTACAGGATTTGAAATTTTAAATAAGGACAATGTTGTGGTTGTTCCCAGTATTCCTAAAACTTCTCGAATTGCTTCTGTTACAATTACTTATACGAATCAAGACCCACAGCCTTTTTATATAAGGGCAGTAGATGCTACTAATCCATCAATGGTAGAAAAATCAGATCCATCTAATATTGCAACTTTTGTACCACCAAAAAAGATAGTTAAGACCCCTGAAGGGTTCAGGAATTGATATGTTTCGGCTTATTGTAGTTGCCCTTTTGTTGACTGCTGCTTTTGCTGACAATACGGAGAGTCCTCACAGTGCACCCTATGCATTCACTCCTCCGATGCTTGAAAGTATACAACCTCCACAGATTTTTAAAATAGTGGAGATTGCGAAGTGATACGAGTTTTTTCTACAGCTCTGTTCATATTCATGCTTTCATCATGTGCGCCACTTCCAGGAGGAAAATTCTTATCAGGAATTACTCATGAGACAGCCTTACAAGATATTCCTGATCTTGAAGTGCATGAAGTCCTTCTGCCAGTTTCGATAGCAAAATGCCACTGGGAGATGTTCAAGGAACGACCGATCTTCACAATGATTTTCTTCGGCGGAATATGGGCCTGTGCTGATGTGATCCCTGATGGCAGCGGAGGAGTTAAGAGGTGCGAGGTCTGGGCACCAAGTTTTCTGCTTCATCACGAGCTTGAGCATTGTAAGGGATGGGCGGACAAATGGTATTGAAAAACCAACTTAATATGGGGGAAGAGATGAAGAGACTTTTGGGAGTAGCCTTGGCTGTTGGCCTGTTGACAAGTTGCTCGGTGAATTACAGCCCGACCGATATCGCGTTCGATCAGACGCTCAGCGGCAGCGCCACTGGTGAGATGCAGACCGACGCACAGGGCCTGACCACAGCCAATACTCCAACCCAGGACGCTAGTGGGTCGGCAGCGGCGGACGGCGGGCTTGCTTCTCTCGGTGGAATCAGGGACGCAGTCGGCAAGCTTGTGCCGGATATGTCACAGAAAACCACTACCGCAACAACTACTACCGAGATTAAGGAAGAGGTCAAGCCAGTTGAGCCTGTACCTGTGGCTCCTGTCTTCCCAGACGTTACTCCGCCGGCTACACCTGCTGAGGAAATCGCTGAGCCTGAAGGTCAGATCGAGGAGGTAGACTGATGTTCAGGTTAGTTCTGGCTATAGTTTTGTTCTGGGTTTTACCGGTTAATGCTGTAACTGTTCCACAGTCTTTGGATGAATGTACAGCACTCTGTGTTCAGTATTTCCTAGGAGGCTCGCCAGTTATACCGCCTGTTACTCCTCCATCAGGTAATAAAATATTTCCACATGCAATTACTTTTGAGCGATCAACTGATCAAGGGAATGGTTCAGCAGGAATTTTATTCAGGACTTTACAGGCCGGATCAATTACTTATGTTTCAGTTAATGGTGAGGTTGCAAGACTGGGAGTTCCATATAAAGGTGCTCCGGTTTTCCTGTTGACTAAGTCTGGTGATCAGTATGTGAGGCCACTGAACTTTGTAATTAAGATGGCTGATGGTGTGACTTATACTGCCAAAAGTGGAACTACTTCTGCTCCAACAAATCCTTCAGGAAACTATACTAACAGCGCTGAGTATGATTCGTATGGGGTTCGTAATGGAGGACGCCAAGCCTGGAGAATTAATAAACGAGGAGACTCTCTTGGATCAGGTCCAGTAAAATTCACTTTCTCTGATGGCCTGACTTTTATTGTAAAAGATCCTAATAAGAATTGTCGAGATCGAGAAGATACTTGTAATAGAGATTCTCGTGCAGAGAAAGATGGATTTTTGTATAAACCAGGCAATGGATTACCAAATGGTACAGGTGATGCAGATCGAGGAACTGCTCATGGTGGTATTTATCTACACGCCCCTTATGGAAACAATAGTAAGAAAGTGTTGATGCAATGGTAGTTTGTAAACAGTGTGGATATAAATATACTGGCCCAAGATGCCCAATATGTAATTATCCAAACGAAGACTGTGATTGAACCTTACCTCAACTTTCAGGAGAAAGTTATGCGGGTGATTTCGGAAGACAGTTTGCAGTTGTTCAAGAAAAATGACGATGGTTTGCATTTTGTCAAGGATCGGTACTGCAAGGAGCCAGGACCATGTTTTTCATTCGATGATCATGGCAGGGCCGGCGTGAGTTGTGATCGGTTTCGTTATCAGCCTACAGGTGTAAAGTTATGTATCAAATTATAATCTTATTCTTCTTACTTGTTGCTTCGGTCGCTCAAGCTAAGCTAGCTACAGTAGTCAGTGTTATTGATGGAGATACAATTAAGGTTGTTGATGAGACTGGAATAACTACTGTTCGCCTTTATGGAATTGATTCTCCTGAAAAGAAACAGGCCTTTGGTCTTGCTGCTAAAGATTTTGTCGAAGTGATGATTAAAGGCAAGGTTGTAGATGTTGCACATGTTGATACTAAGTATTATGATCGTTATGGTCGGACTGTAGCTGTTGTAATGCTTGGAACACAATGTGTGCAAGAGCAACTTTTACTTGCCGGCTATGCTTGGGTTTATCCTCAGTATTGCAAGAAGTCATTTTGTCAAGCATGGGAAAAGTTGCAAGGTATTTCAGCTGGTAATAGAGTAGGCTTGTGGTCTGGTCCTGCTCCAGTGCAGCCGTGGGTTTGGAGGAAGAAATGAATTTTGTTAAGATTTCTTATTGGGGGGCTGATCTTACTATTCCTGATTTTCTTGAACCTCTATGGCCTCATGATTTGCCTCCCGAGAAGTGGCCTTCATTTCTTGGTGCTGGGCAAGGATGGGGAGATAAGATAGTTCCTGATCATTTCGGTAAGGCTAGGCTTAATCCTGCAGGACTTTGTCATGATGTAGAATGGGCCTGTTCAGCAAAGAACTTGAGTGCATTTTTGGGGGCTAATGGTAGGTTCTTCTTGAACTGTGTATCACTTATTCTTGCTTCAGATATGGAAGTATGGCCTAAGATAAAGACCATGATTTTTGTTAGTGGACTGTATCTTACGGCAGTAAGCACTATAGGAATCTTGTTCTTTTCTTGGTTTACTAAGGAGCGAAAGGAAGATGTTGATCCATTGCAGAATTCTATTGTAAGAGATAGGTTGAGAAGACTGGCTACAGCGCGGAATAATCACTGGGCGAAGATTCTTGATACTCGGTTACCTGATAATGAAGATATGCTTTATAGAGATGATGAAAGGACAATATAATGACTGAAGAAGTTGAAATATATGCCGGACACAGTTATGAGGACCGAGCAGGATCTAGACGGAGATATAATCTTACTAATGAAGATCTTGAAGCAATCACTGCAATTGTTGAAGCTGTAGTTTATAAGCAACAACATACAGATACGAATTGTCGATTTGCTGCTATTCAACCTGGTGATCTTAAAGCGATGGTTGATGCACATAAAAAGTTTACTGTTATGATGGATGATAATAGAACCGTGGTTAGAAGATTTGTTCTAGTCTTGATATTGACTGGAGTAGCAGGTACAACAGTTTATGGTTATTGGGCAAAATTTGTTGATGCAGTTAAAAAAGTAACAACTGGGAGCTGAGATGATACTTAAAGATGGTAGTGAAACTCAAGATCCTCGTTGTGGATTGATCTTTCAAGCTGATCCTACAGCACCTAATCTTCTTGCTGTGCCACCGATTGATGATGGTATTGACCTGCGATATCGAGAATTGATCAGTAAATATCGAGTAAAGAAATTTAAAGAGCCTTTACTTAATCAAGGTAATTGGAGTGCTTGCGGAGGATTTGGATTTGCTGGTTTTATGGAGCATGAGCCTGGGATAAGAACTCTTGGAGATGAATGGGCTCTTGAGTTTTACTTTCGGTGTCAAGATAATGATCAGTGGCCAGGTTCAGAAAGACCTGGAGCAAAACCAATTAGTTATGGTACATCACTTGCAGCAGTAATGCAGACTGCAAAGCAAGAAGGATTGATTGAATCATATTGTCGAGCAAGGACTGTTGATGAAGTAATTCGTGGCATCGACTATTACGGCAGTGCTATACTTGGTCTGGAATGGACTGAGGGTATGATGTATCCTCGTGAAGTAGATGGATTAAGTACTCTTGGTGGAGAAGTAGTTGGTGGACACTGTACAGCTGGAACATTCATTAATTTACATCAACGAATTATTGGTGGTCCAAATTCATGGCCGGATTGGAACTTATTGCGTAATGGCTATTGGGTAATGGATTTAGATGACTTTGCCGAAGTATTTATGAAACGCGGTGGTGAATGTGCATTTGCACGGAAGGCGGTAATATGAATATGAAAGTTGATGATAAATTTTATGAGTTTTTAAAACTTGTTGAGGGAAGTCATAAACAAGTTTATCCTGATTCAGGTGGAGAACCTACTATCGGTATTGGCCATTTATTGACACTCTCTGAGCGAAGATCAGGAAAGCTCGTAATTGGTAAAGCTGTTGTAGAATATAGACATGGATTAACTGATGAACAGATATTAACTCTTTGCATACAAGACATTCGAGTTGTAGTTAAGATAGTAAATCGCGGAGTTAAGGTAATACTTACACAAAATCAATTTAATGCCTTAGTAAGTTTTACTTTCAATGTAGGTGATGATGGTTTTCTGAACTCTACTTTACTTCGATTACTTAATCAAGGGCATTATGTTGCTATTCCTACTCAATTGCGTCGATGGAAATATGATAATGGAAAAGTAGTTCAAGGTTTAATTAATCGACGAGAAAAAGAAATTCGATTGTGGTTGTCATAAAGAGGTAAGCAATGTCATATAAACCTGGTGATTATTTAGTAATTTGCGATCAATGTGGCTTTCAGCGTTATGCATCTGAATGCCGGATGACTTGGGATAAGTTGTTTGTTTGTGCTGATACATGTTGGGAAGAAAAGCATCCACAGTATACTGATCCAAAACCATTAGGCGAGAAGCAAAGTGTTCCTGTACATAGGCCGGAACCAGAGGAAAATTTTATAACTGTTCCAATTACACCAGATGATCTTTAAGGAATTTTATGACTACTTTTAGTGAATTAAAAAGTAAAGCTGATGTTCTTGTTGCTGATCCTTCTTTGACTGATTATTTAGGGGACTTTATTAATCAAGGAGTTTCTGAAATTGCTGGCGGAATGCTTTCGTTATTAGATGGAATTGAGAATCCAATACCGAATGCACTTACGCCGCCGTTGCCTGAATTATTTACTATAGGTACTGTAACAACTTCAACGACTGCTGCTTTTGTAGCTATGCCAACTAATTTTCATCGAGACTTGCAATTAGTAGTTTCACCTACTGGAAGTGAGATTGATATAGCACATTCGTTTATTGAATTTACAGAGACTTATCCTTTGCTGAATAAGTCAGGAAGAATTTCTGAATCTATTGAACATGGAAGAAAATTATATTATCAAGGTATTCCTACAAGTGCTGAGACATTAACATTACATTATTATAGAAAACCCGTTGATATGGTTCTTGATGCTGATGTTCCTGATGGCATTCCTTCACATTTACATATTTCTTTGTTGGTGAACTTTGCAGCTTGGAAAGCTTATGAGCATATTGAAGATGGGCTTGAAGGTGAAACACCAAATACTATTAAATTTAAAAAGCTTTTTCTTGAAGCAATGAGAACATTTGAATTAACACTTCCATTTTATTCTCGTGGATTCATGCTTAAATAATTTAAAACAGAGGTATACTATGGCATTGGAAGAAGGAAAAAGAGCAAAGTTGAAACAACCGCCTGTTGAAGGAATTGTAGTTGATGTGCAGTACAACAAGCAGGAGCGATGCCTTGAGCATTGCCTCGAATGGACCACGGATGTTAATAATGATGGAGTGCCAGAAACTCATAGGCGCTGGTTTCTTGAATCTGAATTGGAAGAGGTGATGTGATGGAAGAAATTAGAACTGAATTTTCACATGGTCTCTCAGTTCAGGGTGCGAATATTGGCAGAGGTGTTGAAGCACTAGAACAGTCTAAAGCAATTGGTAGGTATGATGTTGAATGTATTGGCCCGGTTGAAGAATTTCGAGCACAGTACGTGTTGCTTTGTGATAAGATTCTCTCTTTCAAGCAGATGGGCAAGGTCAGACGATTCTTGCAAAGGATGGATATTGCCAAGACGCTCTCCGACTTTGCTGCAGTTCCGATGGAGGCCAAGTGGACTGAGGCATTTGATAATCTTGTTACTACTGCTGGCAAGAATGATATGCTGGATAAGTATCTAGCTGGTTCATCTTATACTGCCGCTTGGTATATTGGACTTATCGGATCGACAAGTTATACAACTGGTGCTGCGGTCACTAATACGATGGCCTCGCATGGAGGTTGGGCTGAGGATGTTGAATATTCTCAGGCAGCTCGGCCGACTACAGCGTGGAGTGCAGCAGCAGCTGGAAGTAAAGCTCTTTCTGCGGCTTGTGTTTTTTCAATTAATGGTGATGGCACAACGATTAAAGGTTGTTTTCTTAACTCTGTAGCTACTAAGTCTGGTACCACTGGCACTTTGTTCTCGGCTGGATTATTCACTGGCGGCGACAAGGTTCTCGCCAACGGCGACACGCTGAACGTCAGTTATACCGCCACCTTGACTTAATAGGTTGATGTGGGGGCTGTTCCGTATTACATAAATGCAGGTGCGTTTACCAGTGGCAGCGGGGCTATTTCAGTCCCGATTCCCACAGGGGCCGGTTATACCGATGGTGATCTGCTTGTTCTCTTGGTAGCGACGGCGAATCAGGCCATTACTACCCCTGACGGCTGGACCGAGGTAGCTAATAGTCCACAAGGCACAGGCCCTGCCGGATCAGCCGGTGGGGTGATGCTTGCGGTGTTTTGGCGGATAGTGTCAGGGGCACCCTCTGCAGCGGAGATTGCTGATTCAGGAAGTGTCACTATCGGGCAGATGCTTCATATTAATGGCGTTGACCCGACCGGCCCGATCAATATAACTGCTGGCGGAGTTAATGCCACAGCGTCTACTGACTGGTCCTGCCCAGCCGTGACAACCACCGTTTCAAACTGCCTCATTCTGAACTGCATCGCCCAGGACCAGGATGCCAATTCTACCACTTCCCTCACCTACTCCTGGAATACCAACCTCACCAGTTTTACCAAGCGGATTGATCAGACGGTTAGCACAGGGGCGGGCGGCGGCCTGGGATTATGTACCGGCGAAAAAGCCACTCCTGGAGATATTGGGACGACTTTTATAACCAGTGCAGTATCTACCACGGCGGCGTTCATCACAATTGCCTTACAGTCACAGACTGTTTTTGGGGTGTCGCAGTCGGAAACCACGGCAGCTAGCGAGGCATCTGTCGGTGGCAGTAGCGAGCAGGTCAATGCGGAGCAGACCGATTCGGCAACACCGGGAGAATCCTCTACAGGGACTGCGCCCATAGATGCGGAGCAGACTGATTCTGCATCTGCAACAGACGAGTATCTGCCATTCAGGCAAGTTAAAGTTGTCGGGATCGTGTCTCTTCCGCCGAAGGACAATGCTTTTGGTGATCATGCTGGGACTTACACTGTTACCGTGCCGGATGATGCTGATTTTTGTGTACTGTTTCATGGGTCCAGAGATACGTATGTTGATGATGTTCCGCCATATACTGATGACTTTATGGTTGGTGAATATTTCCTTGGGGGTCAACCATTCGTATTTTTAGCCAGGAGCGAGGAGTGGGATGAACATCTTGGAAATAATGAATATATCTCTGATGTAGCTGCATATGGCATAATCGGACCAAGGCTTGGAGAGCAGGCATTCAGTTGGGATTTTTTTTACCCGCTATCAGATTTCCATTACTTCAGTCTCGTCTTTTACTCAAACGTCCACCAGACCGCCCCTCTAGTCTACCAAGAGGATCGGCCTGCCGATCAGCATTACTTCAATGCGTGGGCCACCGCCTCCGATACACCAGTCACCAGATCTCTGGCTATCGTTGATATGGAGGGCGGGCTAGTAGTCGGCGCAGTGTCTACCACAAGCACGACAGCCACCATAGAGACAGGCAACCAGTTGCTCAGGTTGACACATGGAACTGGAGAGTATCCGTATTTTATCATCACAATGGTAGGCGACTATCCTGCCGGGTCGGCAACCTCATTTGACTTCACCAATATCTCTTACGCGGGTTTTCTCGCATTCGCTCTTCGTTCATCTACGGGAGTGTTGCACCGAGTCTTTCAGACCGAATCCGCTGGCACCATTGCAGAAACAAGCATCGGGCAGGATCAGACTCAGTATGTGTATTCAGCGGCGGCAGAAGAAGCCTTGCTGGATGCCTTGGAGCAAGCAGTATCCGCTGAGAGCGTTGAGCAAGTAGACAGTGTATCCGCAAGTGCAGACCCTGACAGTGAACTTATCCCATCTGGTGCAGAGATAACTGAGACAGGACAGGCAACTGATGAGGAAGACAGTTTCGCCACCAATGAGGGGTTCGACCGGGGAGTAGGTGAATGGGCCACGCCAAGCGCTGAGGCGGGATCTACTGCGGAAAAACCAGGCACGGCAACAGAGACAACCACAGTCCGCAACATCAACGGACCCTATGTCGATATCCCGACTGGGATGATGTTCTCTGACAGCCGAGATTATCAGGAGCATGTGCAAATCAACTCAGCGGCGGGGAGCAGATCAGTCACAATCCATCCCGATACCGATCTACTGATCTTCACCTACAGCACTTTATTCAGCACCCCATCGTGGATACAGGAGGGAAACTATACCCTGACATTAGGAGGAGTGGCGATTGCACATCTCGCCAACACAAACGCAGTTGGCTACAACGTCATGGTTGCGTATGTCAAAAACCCGACATCGGGGACCATCGCCTGGAATTTCCCTAATCCTAATTTCGGCGGGGCGGCTGACATTTATGACATCATAAAAATCTGCCAGTTTACCAACGTCGATGTGTCGGGCGACCCGTTCCGTAGTGTGATTGACCCGATAACCGATGGGTACATAGAAGAACTTACGCTTTCTGATATCTCGTTTAATGAAGGGGATATGGTCGTCGGTATTGAGTACGGACCAGGGGGTGGGATCTTCGGGCAAGTCTCATACAACGTAGGCCGGCAGCCAAATATAATCACCGGGGGAGTCTACAACACCTCATATGGTTGGTCGATTCGCACAACGGTAGGTGTCATCCCATGGGGTGCGAGCAGCATTACAGCAACTGCTGGCGAAGGTGGCACTGGAGGGATAGAAGAAGATATCTCCATGATGGCTGTTGTCCTCAAAGTGAAACTGGAGGGGTGGATTGCTTCACCAGCAACTGCTGATTCAGGATCACTCACACCATCTGATACTTTAACCAGTACTAGTCTTCATGCTGAAGAAGCGGATAGAACTGATTCTTTAGAGGTAACTGAATCACATGATGGAGTTTCTTCTGCTACTGAAGAAGCCTATAGGACTGACAGTGCTGCAATTGCTGAAACACCAGTTGGAGCACAATCTTATGGAGGATCAGTTACAGATAGTTTGTTAATTGCTGATGATCGAATAGCTAGTCGCTATGTTTATGGTACAGGTTATGCATGGGCTATAGTTAGAGCAACACAGAATAGTCATAAGACAGTTGATTCCTCAGTTAGTGATACATTAATTCCTAGTGAAGAGGTTATTGCATGGCGAGGACTTTATACTTCTCTGGCAGATATAGCAACCATTGAAGAGATAGTGTCAGCATACAATGCTGCATCTGGAGTAATTGCTGAGAGCATGGGAATAGATGCTGACACAACGACAATAATGGTCAGTTGGGGATTCACGGTTGAGACTTCATTTACTGTTGCTGTACCAACGAATACTGCTATCATGAATGCTTCAAGGATAGAATTGTTCACGATTCTTGATGGTTATTCAGCAAGCAGAATTGAATGCTATTTCCCTGAGATGACTATCACTTATGGGGAAACAGTATATACTGCTACTCTGTTTGTTCCGACAATAGAAGCAATCTTTAACAGTGAGACAATTATGGGGACGTTGCAAGATAATGAGATAGAAGCAATTTTCAGCCAAAATGAAATTACTGCTGTTCATGATACACCTGAAATAGAGGCTATAGCAGCTGGTGCAGTTGTTGCGACTCTCAGTCAAGCTACATACATCGCAACAAAGGGAGAATGATATGGCAAATGAAAACGATATTAGGATGTATAGGGGTGATTCATACGATCTTACTTTTACGATTACTGATAGTGATACAGCTCTTCCTGTATCTCTTAATGGTGCAACATTGAAGATGACTGTTACAACAATTAAAGACCCACCTGATGCTACTACCAAACTATTCGATATGACTGGTACTATTAATGCAGACCCAACAACTGGGATAGTAGTATTCAAGCCAACTTCAGTGAATACTGCGGCTATTGGAAATTATTTTTATGATATTCAATTGACAAGTGGAACGGATGTAAGGACTGTTCAAAAGGCAAAATTTGATATAGTTCAGGACAATACGAAATGATTATAAAATTGTTTTCTGGAACTACTGGATGGAACAATATTGCTGATCCAACTAGGCTTAAGATTGACTTTGAAACTGGTATAGTCGAATTGGCAGAGGCTCTTGATGTAGATATAGATGATAATGGGCGAATATCCAGAAGATTAGGACAAGTCAGAATTGCTACAGGTAGTTATCATTCTATATTTTATGAGGGAGTTGATTGCTTTGTTGTTATTGAGCTAGCAAGTGAAGCAGCAATTTACAAAGTCAATACTGACAATACTCTGGTTGGAGTTCGATCTGGATTGACTCAAGGATTGAGAATGGGTTGGTGTCAGACTAAGCTTGGCCTTTATTACAGCAATGGTGTACAGAGTGGTCGCATTGTAGCTGGAGTTTCTTATACCTGGGTTGCAACTACTTATGTAGGACCTCCAACTACTAGGACATTTGGAACACCTCCACTTGGCACTCGTCTTGCTTTGTTTGCCACTAGTATGTGTGTAGTTAATGGTTCCATTGTTAACTATTCTGAGCCATTAGGATATGGTTTATTTGATAATGCGCGATCAAGATTGCGGTTTGGTAGTGATGTAAAGATGTTTAAGCCCATTGATGGTGGGGTATGGGCATCTGATAGCAAGCGAACTTATTTTCTTGAGGGCTCAAATATTAAAGAACTCATCAGGCATCCACGTCTTGAATGTCCTGCACACGAATACTCAGAAGCCATAGGATATATCAATGGTGCAGACTTTGGACTTTCACCAGATGTAGGAGAGTGTGCAGCATGGTCGTGCAATGATGGACTGTGTATAGGCACACCACAGGGGCAGTTGATTGTAGTTACTAAGGACAAACTCAATTATCAGGCTGGAACTAGGGGTGCAAGTGTTATTTTAGGTAGTACAGTTATCAATACAATTGATGATTCAGTTTGCATCAGAACCAATCTTCGTGGAGCAGCATCTAGTAAGTATCAGAATTATGGATTTAACTCGATGGTTAAGTTTAATGGTGGCTTGTATGGTGCAAGGAGTGATGGACTTTTCCAGCTTGCCAGCGGAAGTACTGATAACACTGCACTGATTGCTTCTACATTTACTTTGCCTACTACTGACTTAGGTTCACAAAATAACAAGCACATTCGTTTCTGGTACATGGGGGTAAAAACTGATGGCAAAATACAACTTGACTTGACAGCAGAAGGTAAGACGACTAGTACTAAATCATTCAGGATTTCACCTCCAAGGAATGTACACCAAGTTGTTAGGACACCAATAGGGCGTAACTTGTATGGAAGATATTGGACTCCGAAGATATCAAATGTTCTTGGAAGTGATTTTTCTATAGATACAAATGCAGTATTACCAATTATTAAATCAAGTGGAATTTCATAGGAGATAGTTATGGCAGATTTTGTATCATCCGCAGGAGTAGTACTGCCTGTTGCAACAGTTACTCCAAACCTTCCAGATATTCATGTCCCTGATCCGCCTATCATAATTGGTGGTACACGTACTTTAGTTGAAACAAAACTGACTTCGACCATGCAACTGGCCGATGACATGATGGTCAGGCTGGTCGGACTTGATGGAACAAGCGGTTATCTTGGAACACTTAACTCATTGATTACCACTTATTCGGAACCAGTTCTTGATCCACTTTCTGTTACCCTGACAACAACTGCGGTAACTATTCCAGATCGTCCATTGCCTACTGGGCTTGCTTCATTGATTACTGATTTTGGTACATTTAATACAGCCGCGCCGACTATGGCAGCAATGCCGGCCATTGACACGACGGCTCTGACTCCAGGCACTGCTCCAGTTGCACCTGATGCAAGTATCACATGGTCTGAGACTGCGCTTGCTACTTCTGTTTATACACCATTGTTGGCGAAAATCCTTGCCACTATGGCAGATGATTCCACAGGGCTAGATCCGTTGGTTGAGCAGGCTATTTATGATAGAGCCATTGCAAGAAACCTGACTACTAATAATAAGATGCAAACCGAGGTCGAGACTTATTTCTCGGCCCGTGGTTGGGATGAACCACAGGGTGCACTTGAGGGAAGACTTCTCGAAGTATCTGCTGAGATTGCTAGAAACGAAACTGATGTTACTGAAAAGATAATGATCGAGCGCGCTGATCTGGCACAGAAAAATGCTCAGTTCATCATCCAACAAGCAACTGAATTAGAAAAATTAATTCGTGCTACCAGGGATGGAGAATCACAGCGAGCACTTGATTATTCTAAGGTTTCTGCAGAGATTGTTATTCAGTTATATTCAGAAAGTGTCAAAGGTTATGTTGCTACTCTTGAAGCTAAGAAAGCATATATACAGGCACAAGTTGAAGTTCTGCGTGGAGTTATAGAAAGTAACAAGGGCTTGCTTGATGTGTATAAAGCACAATCTGAAGTATTCAAGATTGGTGTTGAGGCTAAGGCTAGTATTAATGATGCAATTATCAAAGGCTTTGAGGCTGAGATAACTGGTTATGAAGCTGAAACTAAAGCACTTACTGCTAGCCAAATGGCTCTTGTTGAAGATAACAAAGCAAAGATCGAAAAGGCTGATCTTGAATTACGTCTGATGATTGCCCAGATTGATGCTGCAATTCGAGCCTATATAGGCGAGTCTTCTTTGAAGGAAAAAGTCAGTAATGACTTAGCTCAGATTGCTGCACAGTCTGTAGCTTCTGCATTGAATGCAGTCAATGTTTCTGCTTCAGTCGGTGCGACTGAAAATGAAAGTCGATCTGAGGATTATAATAAGAGTGAATCAATTACTGAACAACATAGCTTCCATTCTAGCATCTCTGAATCACACGATTATACACATAATCCAACAGCATGATAGTTCCTATTAAAATAACATATACCGGAGATACTTTTACTGGTAAGAATTTTGCTAAGCAAGCTAGAGTTCAAGTTGGCATGCTGAAGGATGATATGGCTCGACTTGGGCTTAAACAAGGCAGACGTTTTGTTCCTGTTGCTCCAGGTGTAACTATTGAATCGCGCTCAGTATTTGGATTTGATGAAGCAAGGGTTCATGTTGCACCTTTAAATAGAAAGAAACTTGGCAAACACTTACCCATCGAAGAAAGGTATGAATGGTACTGGTATGCCTTAGCAGTTTCTACAGACACTATACAGACTCTTATTTCAGGTGGTGGGCTATCAGATATTGATGTTGATACAATGGGCAACGTAATTGTAGTTGGTTACACTAGAACAAGAGATTTTGCAGATGCTTCGTCAGACTTATCAAATGAAGCATACGTTCAATATTATGATAATGATGGATGGTTTCAGCGTCGTCGAGTATTAGAAGGTGGACTGTTAAGTGGAGTGAATCGGAATGAATCTGGTACTGGAGTTGCAATTGATCCTACAGTTCCGACAGAACTTGATACTGATTATGGTGGAGTTTATGTCACAGCAGATATTTATAAGTTGCGTGATGATAATTGCTATGATATGAGTCTGATCAAGTATGCTTCAGATGGCGTAACGATTAAATGGAAGAAACGATTTTCTCTTGGAGCGACTGGAATTGATGACCTATTCAGTTGGGGAGTTGATGCTGATGCCACAGGAAATGCTGTAGTGATTGGCAGGCATGATGCCTACGATATCACAGAGCCGTATTACAGTGATCCTTATGCATTGCTGTATAATGCTGGGTACATTGCTTCACTGAGATATGATGGTGTTCTTAATTGGGCGCTGCAGCTTGGAGATAGCTTACTTGATGAAAATGGACACCCAACAGTAATGAACTCCGTAAGTCCTTATGATGTTGCTGTCGATTCAGCAGGAGACATTGTTGTCGGATGTGGTATCAGGGAAGTGGAGACAAGTTTTGTGCATCCAATGGGACTGCTCACCAAACTAAATAACGAAGGCACAGTTCAATGGCACCGAGTTCTTGAAGGCAGGTTCAAGCAGGCGAACGGGCTTTATGGCTGGTATGGCGTCGGCACCAGTATGAGCGGACTGAATATCAGGGGCTGCGCGATCGACAGTAATGGAGATATTTACTGTATTTCAATGACAAAGATTGAGATTGCTACTGATAGTGGTTGGTGGCATTTTCATCTTTCTAAAGTATCTTCTGCTGGCGCATTACAGTGGCAGCGGTTTGCTGAGGTGCAATATCACGACGATGCTGATGCAATCCTTTGTGTTACTCAAGTCGATGTTGCTCCTGATGGAGTGTATATTATTTTTCCCAGTTTCCCTAATGGAACTGATGGATGGGGAGCATATATAATTAAGTTTCAAAAGTCTGATTCTGTTAATCCATTATCTCCACAGGCAGGAGATGTACTTTGGAAAAGGCATCTGGCCCTTGAACTTACACAAGCACAAGTTGCAGGAAATACAGGAGTTATTCCAAGAGCAATTCGAACAGTAGGTTCTGATATTTATTTTGCAGGTTCGATTATTGCTGATAAGTCACCACTTACAGCAAAACTTCCTGGTAGTGGAGGATTTATTGGCAATCACATGGGGTTAGTATTTACCAATCCTGCTTTGACTATATATGATAATCAAGCAAGTATTCCTGTACATCAAGATCCTGGTGAGGGCGAAGGAACACCAGGGTACGAGTTCTTCTGGCACAGTGATGTAACAGTCAACACAACTACCGGGGCGGCAACCATCTTAACACCAAGCGAAGGTGATTACGATTCGCCACTCTGGACGCAAACGAATAAAATTATCAAGAAAACAATTTATACTCAAGGAGAATAAGTATGCTTAATGATTTTCAAGCAGCAGCAGCTGAAGAAGAAAAGAAAAAAAGAAAGTTGTCTCTTCTGCCTACTACAGATGATGCATTTACAGGTGAAGCTTGGAATGTTCCTGTTCCTATAAAGAAACAAGCACCAATGACTCCAGGCGATCCGATGAATGAATCATTTTATGGTGGAAGTAATCCATTAAGAGATATTAATTCTCGTCCTGATAGAATAGGGCAAGGAACTAGAGTAGTTGAAAGAAATATGTTACCTTCAGTAAATATTGAAAGCCCTAAGATTAATGAAATTCCTAATGCACAAAGAAATGCAGAGTTAGGCGAAATGACTGTAGCAAAAAATGGAAATACAACTACTTATGATATTGGAGGAAATACTCTTTCATTTGAAGGAGAAAAACCTACTAGAGCATTAAACAGGATGGCTGGAGCAAACCCAGGACAAAGATCAAACATGGATGTATCATTTGATTCTAGTGTAGCACCTGAAGCAAGAAAAAGATTCTTAGAAAATCCTGTTGCACCAACTGGTCAGATGGCTCAATATGAAAAGTACATGAACACTCCGCGAGGGCAGAATTTTGGCGTTACTAAGATTGACAATACTCCACCACCTCCTATGGGCTGGAGAACTCGTAAAGATCTTATGACGCAAGAATTAGCTAATCAACAATCAAGAGAGAATAATTTAGCTAATCTTGAATCGGCAACTCTTGATAGAACACAACGAGCTAATATAGATACAGATAAAAATCGCATAGATGAAATGGGTGTTATAGCAGAAAATAAATTACGTGATATTCAAGGTCAAGCATTGCAAAATCCTCCAGTTAAAGAAACTGAATTAAAGCCATTAGTAATAAAAGAATATGATGCTTTAGGTAATGTTATTGGTGAAAGGATTAAACTTCCTGGTCCTGATAGTACATATGGAGAAGCAAACCAAACAACATTTATAACTCCAAAGCCAGCTACTACAGAAAAGCTATTAAAAATGCGCGCTTCTAAAGATCCTAATTTTGCTGCTGCTGAAGTTGAGTATAAAGCAAGGTTTGGAAACCTTCCGTATTAATAAATTAAAACTATAGGAATATAAAATGGCTGGATTTTTTGATGATACAGAAGAAACTACTTCGCCAGTAGTAAAAAGTTTTTTTGATGATACAGAAGAAATTAATACTCCTACTCCAACTGATTCTGATTTTATACCTGGAGTAAAAAGAGGACTTCAGAATCTTCAGGCATCTGCATATGGTGCTACTGCTCTTGCAGGATCAGGATTAAAAAAGCTTGGAATTGATTCTGCTGGCCAGAATTTGCAAGACTTTGGCATGGAGGGATATAACAGGAATATTGAAGAAGCCAAACAGTATCCTAAGAAACATTCTTTTAAAGATGTATATACTGGTAAAGCAGGAATTGGTGGTGCTGTTGACTGGGCTCAAGGAACTCTAGGTGAACTTGTACCAAGTATGGCTGAAGCAGCAGTTGGTGCGATTGCTGGATCTGTTGTTGCTCCTGGTGCAGGTACTGTTGCCGGAGGTTTGGCAGGTAGAACAATTCTTAAGAAAGGAATTGATGAAGCGGTAAAGCAGTCTATTAAACGTGGAATTGGTGACTTGACAGAAGCTCAGGTAAGGAAACAACTTACTGGACAAGCACTGAAGAAGTTTGGTGGTAAAGTTGGTATTGCTGGATCAGTAATGCCGTTAGAATCTGGTGGAATGTACGCAGAGTTGTTGCAAAATAAAGGCATTGATGCTCCTGAGACTGCATTACTGTTTGGTGCTTTGGCAACATCATTAGAATTTGCTGGTGGTAATAGTAAGTTAGTTGATACTTTTGTTGATGCCTTGAGTAAGGGGTCTACTGGAACTATTAAAAAGTCTGCAAAGGAACTGCTTACAAATATTCCTCAAGAAGCTCTTCAGGAAGGTGGCCAGGAGCTGCTTAGTGTTCTTAATACTGTAGCAAATACAGATGAGAAGTTACTGACTGCTGATAATGTTGAACGAATTATTGAAAGTATGGCTGCTGGAGCTATTGGTGGTGGTGCTGGTGCAGCAGTTAATGCAGGCTTCTCCGCACAAGCAAAAGATCCTGGGCCTGGAAAGACTGATGCAGAGATTGAGCTTGACAGGCGAGCAGCAAATATTCTCAATTTGAAAGAAGATGAACTTGGTAAGAGTATTCAAACTTTAAATGCTACTCTTAACTTGAATAAAGAAATTCTTGATGATCCTTATAAACTTGATCAGAAGGCAAGAGAGTTAAATGTTGATCCGGCTGAATTAATTAGAAAGACTGTTGAAGATAATAAAAATAATCAAAGCCTTCTTGATCGGATTAATTCAGGAATCCAGAAGAAAGAAGAACTGGCTAAGAAAGAATATGAAGCTCTTTCTCCTGAAGAGAAGCAAGTAAAAGAAATTGAAAATAAGTTAGCTGAGAAGAGAATTGCTGATGCTCAGAAAATTAATGATGATCTTGATACAATTAATAAGAGAGAAGAAATAGCTCTTAAGCAATATAAGGATGAAACTGATCCGGATAAAAAGGCATCAATTGCTGATCGGATTTTTAATCTGAAGAAGGAGAAAAATACTCTTCTTGATCGACAGCTTCAGCAGAAAACTAATCAGGTTAATGAATTCGAAGAGCCGAAGAAGGCTGATGAAATTCGTCAAGAGAAAGAGAACTTCTATAACCAGCTTTGGCTCGGTGGAGTTAATAAAGATGCAACTGAGTCTGCAAAAGTCTTTGGTGAAAAATCTACTGAGCAGCAAGACATACTAGATAGACTTTCAACACAGATTGCAAATACTCAAAGTCAGCAAAAGAAACAAGAATTACAGAAAGTTTATGATGGATTGTTTCAGACTTTTGAACGTGACGCAAGTGAATCTGCAGAAACTATTGCTAACGCAGACACTAGTCAGTTTGATCAACTTGTTAAAGCCAAAGATCAGGAACGCCTTAACAGTATTCTTGAATCTATAGTAGTTGAACCTGATCCTCAAGCTAGGCAAACACTGTATGAGAAGATGTTCATGCAGCCTGGAGTTAAAGACGCTGCTGATTCTGCTGAGGTATTTGCTGCTCAAGGTGAAGACGCCATTGCTAACCAACGAAAGCAAGAACTTCAAAAAGTAATGTCTTCGATTACTCAAGAGAGTGATCCGGCTGTAAGGCAGAAGCTTTATAATCAAATGTTTCTTCAGCCTGGAGTTAAGAATGCTCAGGAGTCAGCTGAAGTATTTTTAACACAGAAATTTACTGAAAGAGAAAAATCTGTTATAGAAGATTATTGGCAAGAGGTTAAGAAAGAACTTAATCTTCGCAGTGAAAAAATGACTCCTGGAACGGAAGCATTTATGCGAAAGAAGTTCTTTGAGACTCAACTTGCTAATATTGAGAAAGATGTTCAACAAGAAGCTAAGACTCAAGATGCTGCGAAACAAAATGTTGTTCCGTCTTTAGCTGAACAGAATAAACGCCAGGTAAGGTTTCGTCAAATTGCTGAAAGCCTCGGAGATATTCCATCAGTAAATAGCCAGGCAGTTGAAACTGAGGTTCCTAGAAACTTGCCCGGAGGTTTGCAGAGTGGGTTCACTAATGAACAACAAGTAGCAGGTACTCCACAGTTTCAAGTAAACGAAAATCAAGAAACTTTAAATAAAGTAAATCTTGATGACATTAAGAAGACTTTTCCAAATCAAGTAATTAATCAAAATGATGATGGTTCAGTCTCTGTTCAGTTCAAGAATGGTAAAGGCGTAAAGATTAATAGCATTCAAAATGCAGGTGAAGGCTTCATCAAGTTAGCTATTGAAACTGGGCAGATGTCCAAAGATAAAGTAATTTTTGGTATTACAACGGGGAATGAAATTCTTCTTGATGAAAACTTTGCAGACAATAAGACTCTTTGGCATGAGAACAAGCATGTTCTTGACAACCTGGGATTGATTACAGAAGCAGATGATAGCGCGCTTAATAAGGAGTTTAATAAACTGAGAAAGGCAGGCAAGCTTGACTTTGCTCTGAGTACTTATAATGACCCAAAGAAGAGTGAAAATGAGAATAAGAAGCAGCGGATGGTTGAGAATCGTGCGAACATGTTTGCTCAGATTATGGTCAACAGAGCTGAATATCGCAACACTGCGTTTGGTAAAGTGATTCAGAGGGTAATGGATTTCTTTCAGCAGCTGCTAAGTTTTGGTAAGCAAACAGTCTCAGGGTTGGCTCGTGAAGTAGAAAGTGGAAAGCTTTATGAGCGTCAAGTTAATGGCCAGACTGTTCAAGTTACTGTTCCCCAGGCTGAAGAAGTAGCTAGTAAGTGGTACTCTGCACTTGAGAATGCAGTTGCAGGATTTAATCAGAAGCAAGCAACACCTGATCAATGGAAAGGAATGATTAAGAACTTTCCAGGTATAAAGCAGGATGAACTTGATTGGGTTGGTGTGAATGATTGGCTTGATAAGCAGGAAGGAAAAGTCAGTCAGGCAGCTTTGCTGAAATTTGTTCAGGATAATAATGTTCAGCTTGAAGAAGTTGTTAAAGGTGATAAAACATATCTCTATAATTCTGTTGATGATTGGGATAATGCTATTGATAATGCACAGACAAATGAAGAACAGCATAGATTAGAAGTCTTAGAAGCTGAATGGGCATCAAGAAATTTGATTGAAAGAACGGATACTAGACATTCAAGCTATCAACTTCCAGGGGGGAAAAATTATAAAGAATTAATACTTACTCTACCACATGAATCAAAGCAACAAACATATCAAGAATGGGTAGCAGATGGTATGCAAGGAGAATGGAATAGTAAAGGAATTACTTCTGATAAAAAGATTTATACTCACGAAGTTCATTGGCCAGGTATTGCAAATCCTTTAGCTCATATCAGATTCAATGAACGAACTGATGCAGATGGAAATAAAGTTCTTTTCCTTGAAGAGATTCAAAGTGACTGGCATCAGGAAGGGAGAGAAATAGGTTACAGAGAACTCTTAGATAAACGATTTAAAGAATTAGATGCAAAAATATTAGCAGGAGAAAAACTTACTGAAGAAGAAAAGAAATGGTATCAAGATAATGAGATGCTGATGGGTGTTCCAAATGCTCCATTCAAGAACTCTACTCAGTGGTCTCTGCTTGCAATGAAGCGAATGGTTAGGTATGCTGCTGAGAATGGTTTTGATAAAATTGCATGGACTACTGGACAGCAACAGTTTGATCGTTATGCTCAGGGCACTGAAGAGGAACAAGCTAAAAGACTTCATGGAATGCAAGAGTTTTATGATAAAATACTCCCGAATACTTTTAATGCAGAGTTCAATAAGAACAAGTGGGGAAACGCAAGAGTTGAAGTAACTAACATTCCTCAAGGAGAATTCAATCCATTAACTAAGAAGTTTTATAAAGATGGGTATGAAGCTGAGGCACTTCAGCAGCTTTCTATTCCAATCACGAACCGCATGAAATCTAAGGCACTGCGTGAAGGTATGCCTATGTTCGAGGTTCGTGAAGCTCCAACTCAGAAGATTAGCGATGATGTTTACCACCAAATGTTCAGCGAACAAAATAGTTTGGTTCGTACAATCGGCCAGATGCTTCGTATGCGCGGGCATGAAATTAAGCAACTCATTGACAAGGGATTAGGGTCTATTTCAACTAGGCTTAAAAACGTAGATCCTATGCTCAGAGCAGAGATTAGAAACCTAGACTTTCGGACAGCTCAAAAGATTGTAAATGCATTACGAATCGCTCATCCACTCCTGGAGAAGACTAAACAAATGAGTCTGCAAGACAAATTTGTTTGGGATGCAGCTAGGAGAAACTCAGACGAAGTTAAGATAAAAGAGATTGCAGAAAAATACAACATGATTGCTGATCAAGAAAAGCTGCGGTCAGTCTTAGATCAGATTAGGCAGGATGCAATTGATGTTGGTTACGATGTAGGATTTATTGAAGAATACTGGCCTCGCATAATCAAGGATCAAGAAGGCTTCTTGCAGGCAACTAAAGGAATTTCTCAACGACCAGTTATTACTGATGCAATCAAAGTTTATGCAGACAAACTTGGAATGACTGTTGAGAAGTTTGAACTTGCATATCCTGAACAAGCAGCAGATATTGCAAGCAATACAATACTTGGCAGGAACCTTGGTATTGGTGGGCCAGGCAATATTCAAGCTAGGCAATATGAAACTGTTCCGCCTGAGTTGAATAAGTTCTACATGGATAGTGATGCAGCATTGATGCAATACATCTATAGTATGACCAAGAAAATTGAAGCACGGAGATTCTTTGGTAAGGTTCCAGAGAGAATAGCAAGCCTGAAAACTGAAAAGAAACGAAAGCAGGTAATGCTTACAGAATATGAAAAGGCTAATAATACTGCACGCATAGAAGATGTTTCAGGCGACTTGATTAGAATAGAGCAAGAATTGGATAAGTACAAACTGCAAAGAGACTATACTGAAAATATTGGTACATATATTAATGACTTGCGAATGTCTGGTCGAATCCAAGCAGATGATGAAAAAGTAGTTAGGGATATTCTTGATGCAAGGTTCCACGAGCACGGGGCTACAGGAATAGTTAATGCCTACAAAAATATGTCATACATCGACGTGATGGGTTCGCCTATATCTGCGCTGACTCAGATTGGAGATTTGGCTTGGGCGATGTATGTAGGTAAGGTATGGACACCACGTGGCCTTGCTGATACGGTTAAGAATGTTGGTAAAGCCATAACTAAGAAGTCTGAAATAACTAAGGAAGACTTAGGAATTGAAAGGATTGCTCAGGAATTTGCAGACGGAACTACGTTGGGGAATGCAGTTAGTTGGGTATTCAAAAAAGTGCAGCTTGAAAGAATAGATTCGATCGGCAAGGAGACATTAATTAACAATGCATTTAGCAACTACAAAGCTATGGCTAGCACAGAAGCTGGAAGACAAGCATTGTTGAAGCAAATCAAGCCAATCTTTGGAACACAGTCTGATAGTGTAATAAATGATTTGCTTGCCGGAACACCAACAGACAACGTAAAGATGTTACTGTACCATAGATTGTTAGACTTCCAGCCTGTAGCGCTTTCTGAAATGTCAGAGCAATATCTCAAGAGTGGAAATGGGCGAGTGTTTTATATGCTCAAGACATACACACTTAAACAGTTTGATGTTTTCAGAAATGAAGCATGGCACAAAATTAAGACTGGCGAACGGGATCAGGTTATTGAAGGAATTGGTAACATGATTAAGCTGGTGAGTTTACTTACACTTGCTAATGCTGGAGCGGATGAGTTGAAAGATTTGCTGTTGGGTAAAGAAACAAAGTTTGAAGATCACGTGATTGAGAATTTTCTTACGATGGGAGGTGCATCAAAGTATGTGAGGATGCAGACTACTCGGGAAGGTTTGGGATCTGGATTGATCGGGCAGATTTTGCCTCCGTTCAGGTTTGTAAACTCCATCAGTAAGGATCTTAATCAATTGTATGGATCTTACATTACGGGGGATACAATTGATTATGATCACGCCAGAATTGTAGAGTCCATTCCGATTGGTGGAAAGATTTATTATTGGCACTACGGCAGAGGTGAAGATTACAAAAAGAGTAGCAATGAACAAGAGTTTGGTAAGGTCAGTAAGGAAGTAGACATCTTCAAGAGGCAGCTTGAAAATTCTGAAGACAAACGAACTTTCTTGAATTCAAACCTGGATGGCTTTAAGCAAATGAAGTTACATGAAAATTTTCAGAGTGCCCTCAATCGGAACCAGGCAGTAATTAATAAGCTGAAAAAGATTGACCAGACAACAAATGTACGGGAAAGGCTTGGACAGTTGCAACAGCAACGAGAGATGATATTGAAAAGATATTTTGAAGTATCAGAAACCTTGTAAAGTATTTAAAACTAATAGGGCATGGAGAAATTCATGCCCTATTTTTTTATTTGTTTATCCAACTAGATGCTTTTCAAATCTGGCTATCTGTTTCTTAGTCAGCCCATATACATATAACGCTCCATTTCCATACTCTCCTGGAGTACCGAGCAGTCCGTATCCAGGTGCTCTTAGAACATACTTTGCACCTCCATTAAATCTAGATACACTGAAGTCTATGCCAGCAGGTATCCCCTTATAAAACTGATGATCCTGCCCAAATCTTATGATGTTACCTGCTTTGAATTTCATAAGAATTCCTCCCAAGGCATCATATTCATTACTCGCTGCATATCTGGATGGGCTGACTTTGCTGTCCGTAGCTTCCTGATATGTGCCCACTCAGCTGCATCTGCTGTGACTACGATCTCGGTCTTCAGGGCATTAGGCAGGACGGTTCTAGCTTGTTGGGGTTTGAGTTCTCCTAAATTAAGCATCCGATTATATGCAAGTTCGGCATGTTCACAACTAGATACAAAGTCACTTCTGGCATAATTGGTCCAGTCATCAAAATCAGCTGGCTCAATAAACCCCATAGCCTTGCCACCATAGTTCACATACCTGGTGCTTTCCTGAGCAAAAGAGCAAGGTCTATGTCGCACCAGTTCGTGACTGACTCCGCGATCACAGATGAATTTTGCTGAGTAGCGGTGAAGTTCTTTGGGGATTTCGTCGTGAGGACAGATTTCCCAAGATGAATGTATCTCTACCATACTTTGATCAAACAGCTTTCCATATATTTTTACAAATGGAACAAGCACTGCAGCATATCTAATTTCCATAGTTATTTGCGCCCATGCTGTTAAGCTACCACCCACATAGATAAAGTCTTTCCATACCTTGACATTAATATATTTTCCTAACTGTTCTGTCATCAATGCAATATATGTAGGAGGAAAACTGTTGATGGCTCGCACTACAAAATTCGAGTGCTCAACCATAGCCAGATGCCCAGCCTTGATCAGCTTCTTAACAAATCCTTCTGCACTATCTTCAGTGATCTTGTCTTCTGACTTATAGCAAGTTCTGCCTGCCATCTCGATGAACTTAAGTGCTGCATTATATTCAGTCGGTACTGCTCCGAAAAACTCAACGCTTGGTTTGATTATTTTCATAGCTTCATTCTCCATCCTCATGATTTAAAGCTGCTATCAAATCATTATGCAAATCTTCTTTATAATCAATTATATCGTCTTTTTGGCTCTTCATTAAGTGCACTTTTATATCAGCCAGAACTCGTATCTGAGCATAAAGTTGCTTAATCTTTTCATCAATAGCAATTATACTAGCTTCTGTTAGATCCTTAGTAAGGAACTCTCGAAGCAATGGAGCATTAATATTTGCTTGATCAAGTGTCTTCAGATGTGCTTTCATTATTAGTTCCTTTAACTATTTTAATGCAATCTTTAATTGCCTGTATGGTAGCCGCTGCTGTAACTCCATTAGGAATTATTATGTTGGCTGCATCCATGATTGGTTCTGCCTCCCGAGAAAGTAAATAAGTTTGGAGTTTTTGCAACACGATATATTTGAATGTAATTATTGGCATTGTTACACCCTCCAGGTGTAGTTAATCACTTCAGGTTTTGCATGGAACTTCTGGTTCAACAGAATTGCCAGTTTTAATCACAGTTTGTTTTGCCCTCACAGAAAAGCCTTTGACAAGTTTCTTCTCTACTACATGTCCTAGTGATTCATTCAATCTCTTAATCATGCCAGCCAGCCAGTCTCCATGTGATTTAAACTGTAATAATTCGCATTCATCTAAAGCGTTTTGTAAGTCTAGTTCAGTTAGTTTTTTCATAAATTTATTCACTTAGACTCTGTTACTAATTGCCATGATCTAACAGTTGCTTTAGCTCCACGTTTAGTTTTAATCTTTAACTTATCACATCTTCCAGTATGGAAAGCAACTAATTCTGCCGCATGTTTTTCAGTTGCACAAGTAGATGCAACATAATGCATACCTTTTCCCCACTGGATAGTGATTATAAATTTTTGTATTTCCATAAATATCCTTATTCATGCATGATTATTTTATCAATCTCTTGGGTTTCTTCAGCAAGTTTTGTATAAAGCATCCCTGCATAGTGTGCAATCTTTAACAGGTCAAGCATCTGTTGGCCTTCACGAGAGTTTTTTCCATAACGATTTAGATACTTTTTCATTTGGGTGATAAAGTCAGCTTCGCTAAACTCTGAACATTGATCGTTACCCTTATCTCCGTATTGTGGCACTGTGTAGGATTCAATATGATTGAAGACTCTAGTAGCAAAGCTTTGCCATTCAATTGCACGTAAAGAATGGCTTGGCTCATAATCATCTTCTGATGGACAAGGATCAATTTGCATAGTTAAACTCCATTATTATGTTTTTCTATTTTTGATACAAGATCTTTTAAGCCTTTTTCAATCTTATAAAGTCTTTCAAGTTCAGTAGCAGCCTGTAATCTTGCTGTACGTAATTCAAGTTCATCAATACCATAATGATTTCTAAGGTAAGATATCATAATATTTCTATCCATATTAACCCTCTAAGTTAGGAGTAACAATTCCTCTATTCACCAACTCAAAAAAGCATCGCTTAGTTGCACTGATATCTGCATATGCATCATGAGCACCATCAAAGCATTCACCAAATAAGTGTTCATGCAACTCGGTTAGTTTGGGCCATTTTGCACGGCCAGCCTTGTTTTTTAATCCACACATTTTTACTACATTCTTATCTTTCATGGTACAATGGTTTGGCAGGTCAAGATAGAATGCACTTCTCGCCAGGTCTGATAGCTCTTCCAAGTTGCGTTCCATCATCTGGTAAACGTAGTTCCAATCAAAAGCAAAGTTATGGCAGACAACCAGATCAGCTTCTCTGAGCATTAAACCAAATTGTTCGGCAGCAATTAGTTCGTCTATTCCTTCTTGGTCGGCTCTCTCAATGGTGATGCCATGCACTTCTTGGGCATAATAGTTCATTGAACGGCCGTTACTTTTGATGATGACATTCATTTGATCAAATTCTTCTTCTTGACTGGCAAGAATTGCTCCTATCTGTACTGTCCAGGCCTGCTCGGGATCATTGGCAGAGAGAGCTTTTTTAATAAAATCTGAAGTTTCAGTGTCAAAGAATAGTACTTTTGTAGCTGGTGTCATGTAAGCTCCTTAAATTAGTTTTATTTATTTATCCAATCAAGCCAAAAATCTTGTTGCTTTTTATTAAATAAATTATAGATAGGTACTTTGTAATGTTCGGCAATTGAAATTGCAGTGCCAGTACCTCCAGTTTTACGAGAACGAGTTTCATGATATTCACAACCGTCAGGTGTCCAACAAATCAATAATCTGCTAGGCATATTGAGATTAACACCAAGAACTTGAAATGCATTACGTCCATGAAGTTTTCGAGCATATTCTGAACAAGCATTCCAAGCATGATGAAATTGTTTAGCAATAGCCATAGCTTTAATAGTACATTGATTAGCAAGATATATTTCTTTAGGGCCTTTCATATCATTACAACCAGCTTCAAAAGCTGAATCAGCACCGTCAGCTCCTCCAGACCTAAGTATAATATTATTCATTGCCATCTTCTTAGCAATTTTAATCATAAGTTTCATTATATTTCCAGGAGTTTTTCTTGATCCTACACCAGTATAATGTTCTATATGAGGCATCTTTTCCATTTATTTAGTTCTTCTCCATTTGATTTTTAATAACATTCCGATCCATCAACCTAAAGATTGTTCTATCAAGATATGTTGGATCACGAATCTTTTGTTGCTTACGAATGGTGGTATACATGCAAGTTGTCGCAGAATTCTCGGCTTTGAGTATTCCAGATTGCTCAGCCATTTCAACATAGCCACGTAGCTGAGGTATGTTGTCTACATCTAGGTGGAAATTCCTAACCAGTTCTGTCCATTCAAAAGATTCATGACTATCAATAAATGAAAGTATCTTTGCATAGATGTTAGCCTGACTAGATAAGCCAAGTCCATAGAATGCGTTTGGCATCTCAAGTTCTGTTGCTTGCATTATTGCCAAGGCTTGCTCGAAATGTTCAGCCGTGATTATCATGTCGTCAGATTCAGCGGCACATACAAGCATACAAACCTTATTCAAATGAAGGGGCCTCCTATGATTATAACCTAAAAACCTCTCACTTGGTACTCCAGATTCGTCATAGTCTTGCTCATACCAACGCACATAAGTTTTGAGAAAATCCTTACTAAGGGTGAATTGTCCAGATAAGTTTGCAATTTCCTGCAAGTCGTTTTCTAACTTTTTTTGTGTATCTTCCTCCTCTTCAGTCAAAAACTGCAAGGCTCTTCTTTGCTTGGGACCCTGGCCAACTACGAAAATAATCCGAGAGATTAAGCCACCACCAACTGCGTCTTGACTCAGTTTAGATTGCAAAAGACTAGGAGTAATACATCCAAATAATGTTAGCCAACAATTGGATATGTCTTCAGTCTTTCTTGCTAAGGTTTTATACTTCCAAGTATCTGCACAATCAAACAGATCGGTTAGGGATGCTAGAAGCATCTGATCTCTGTCGTTCAAGAAGACTTGAAATTCTTCTGACCAGATTGATACGCTCTTATGCTTACGAGTAAGTCCAGCATGATCAACATAAGTATCTTCGCTGTCCATGAGTTCTCTGTACAACGCCTGGGTGGATCCTAATGAATCTGCACCGATATTAACATCTAGTTTTTGTACAAAGCTCTTTGCAATTTTCATGGCTGTGCCTTTCCGTCCTCCAGGTGGACCGACAAGAGATACAAATAAGTTTGGATAAACATAACCACGAAGTGCTCCCCAGTTACAATAGCACTTTCTTCGTAATGCGGAAGCTATTGCAGTCAGTCCAGACCACAAATGGTATAGTTCTGGTGGCTCTGTTCGCTGTGTGTACTTCATATAATGAGCTAACCAATTATCTAATTGCCTCGACATGAAAAGGTTCCTTGAATAGCGACATACGATTGTTGAATGGGCTTTCCCATTTTATTATCTCTTAATTAAAAACCTATCTTCTCAATTGCTTTATCACATTCTTCCTGAGTGAACTTACCAATATTAATAAGAATATTATACTTTTATATGACCCCATTTTTTATTTGCTTTAATCATACTAATTGTTACTTCTGACACATTATATAATTTTGCTAATTTTCTAGATAATCCATGCTTGTATTTAAATTTTAACATCCATTTAATAACTTTAATAGCTTCTTCATTTAATTTTCCTTTGTAATAATTTACATTATTACTATTATAATAATCTTTCATATTATCACAATAATTACCTTCATATAAGTGTTTTGGATTTACACATTTACGGTTATTACACTTATGCAAGATAAGATTATTTTTATCTTTCATTTCATTACAACTCATAAAAGATATTCTATGTGCTAATTCTGTATATCCATTTAAATGAAATTGTCCATAACCTTTTAATAAATATGCTTGCCATTCCCAACATTCATCTTTTGTTTTAATATTAACTTTATCCCAAAATCTTTTTATATCTTTTTTGTGTATTAACATAATTAAAATCCTATTTTATTAATTGCTTTATCTATTGACTCTTGATTAAAATTAGAAATTTCAGCAGTATTTCCGGCCCATTGAGTACCTACCTTGGCATCAAGTCCGATTGTGAAGCTCTTTCCTTTGTAAGTAAATGTGTGTGTCAGATGATCTTTAATGATAAGAAGAATCTGAGGCAAGTTTGGAATCTGGCTTTTGTGAAACCGAAATACAAATGAGTCATGAACAGTTGTCATACACCGAATGTCAAAACCATCCTTGCCAAGCCTAGGATCATTCACTACTTTAATCATTCCACGATTGAGCAACTCTGCTACTGTTGATTGAGGTTTGTAGCTATAAGCATTTCTGAATAGTGCTGCATTCATTTCACCTAAGAACCTGCGAGGCCGCCCAAACAAATTGTAGAGAACGCGATTCTTCTGAACCTCTTCTTCGATTGATCTATGCCATCGTTTTAGGCCAGGAAAGCGATCAGAATAATTATCAAGTAAACGCTTACAATCTGATTGAGATTTGAAAATTTCTTCTTTAGCAAGATTGTCAGAGAATGTTTGAGCCCCCATTGAATAATTGGATGCATGGACAACCTTTTTGCCCATATATCTCATGGTAGATTTTTGGTCTGCCTTTTTTGTCTTAGCCTCATGAATTATTTCTTCGATTGGAACACCAAAAATCTTGCTTGCATTAAAGCTATGTACATCTATTCCTGATTCGAACGACTGAATCATGTTAGAATCTTGGGTAAGGTATGCAACTACATGAGCTTCAGCCTTGGCAAGATCACACTCACACATAATCCAATCAGGATCGGCCAATAAGTAGTACTTAAAAATATATACCTGGTTCTGTAAGTTTGTGCCCGTTCCAAAGTATGTCTTTTCTGTAGCAATCCTGCCAGAGACTGTTCCAGAGATTTTATGGTTACAACGAAGCTTATTATCCTCATCTACTGCAACATTAAAATAAGTTGAAATGAGTTTCTGTAACTCACGCATACGAATGATAACTCTAGCTTCTGCAGAACCTTTAATTCCTTTCTTAGCAATTCTGTGCATAGCTACAGCATCGCACGATACAGCTCCAGTTTTGCGATTCACATATGGTTTGATCATGCAAATGCCATAGAAATATGCGATCATTTGCTTTGATGAAGACATATTTAATTCTTTTCCAGCCAACTCATTCAACTGTTTTTGCAGATCAATCAGTTCAAGCTCAAGTTCTTTCTTTTTATTTTCAATGCCTGCTGGATCAGTTAATATGCCGTTGAATTCCATTTCCATGAGTGGCTTATGAAGATTCATTGTATAATCCATGGCATCCATAGAATCAAATTCACCTAACTCTTCAAGGAGCTTCTCAGTGATAGGCAATAAGTATGCTGAGTCTTTGGCATTATAAGTCCAGTATTGTGGCCAGTTCTTAATAGCCTTAAGGTGAGATTGCTTTCCTTCGTCTTTGTAATAAGGATAGTATGTGTATGTAGAAGTTAGATAATCAAGTCCCTTTGGAAGTTCAGTATAACATATATGCTGTGCAAGCATGGTGTCAAAATAAAAGTTATCTGTTTTAATCATCATGGTACGGAAAGTAAACATGATGTCGAACATTCCATTTTGACAAATTTTACCTATGGCTTCATCATTAAGTATTTCTGCTAGGCCAGTCCAGATTTTTATCTCTTCTGCTGTTGCCCAATAGTTGCCCTGGTTGTTCATTAGAGGAACAGACATGGAGAGAATTTTATTATCGTGGTAGACAGCCAATGAATAGCAGGTAATAAATTCTGGCGTAGCCTCAATGTCAAATGCTACATATTGCTTTGTCTTAATCAATGCATAGAATTGCATAATTTCTTCAAAGCAAGGCTTGATTTTTATTTCTACATTGTCAACGAGCAATTCTGGATCTTCAATAATACGCAGAGCTTTCGTTAAGTCTGCAATCATTGTATAGAAGTGGATAGGCTGTCCGTATGGGAGGGTGAAAGATGGATGGTAAGACAAACCTATTATTTTACCAGCCAGTTTATCTTTCAAATGTGGGAAGTCTTCAGCATGGTAGAAAGAACCACGATACTTTGTGATTGAATCAAACTTAGGCTCATCGAGCAATAGCCTCATCGGAGTAGCACCAAGCAACATTATGACTTTGCCTGGAAATTGTGCAAGCTCATCAATTAGGGCTGCTTGCAACTTGGCCCAGTCTGGATGACGATAACCTTTATCAGTCCATAAGACAGCGGTATTGTTTTTTGGGAACTTAGTTTTGCAGGCATTAGTTAGATAAATTTTGTATCGTGCGAGTCTGACTGCTGCACAGATGCGATTAAGCTGAGAGCCTGTCGGACCAACGAATGGTTCGTTCTTCAGGACTTCTATTTCGCCTGGAGCTTCGCCAACCATAGCGATTTCAGCAGTAAGTATGTTGTCAGTTGGAGCGCACTCTACAGCCAAGCAATTGAAAGAACCTTCTTTCTGCGGAGTTGCTGTAGTTGATATGCTAGGAATTATCATTACTGGTTCCTTATAATTTTTTACCTACTTGAATTCCATTAGCAAGAGTTACAGTAAATACGTTATCACGAGTATCAAATGTAATTTTATCAACAACTATGTTTTCTCTTAATACTACATTATTTAACCAATATTGAACGCCTTGAGTAATACTATTAATAGTAAACTCCATTTGAACTGGTTTTTGATTTTCCATTTTATCACCTTTAATAGGTAAGTTACTCTATATTCTTTGCATCTCTAGATTCTAATTCATCATCTAAAGTGTTGATAAATGTATCTAAAGTCATATTAGTTCTCTTTCTAGGATCTCGTTTTATTTCAAATAAGATTTTTGAAATATCATTATTTATTTGCTCTAAGAATTGGTAGCCAAATCTATTAAGAACAGCTTTAAGCTCTGACTTTTTCATATCCTATCCTTTGTTAATGCTCCTGGATTCGGAGCTTTAATTTCCTGTTTGCAATCCAAGCAAAGGTAAGAACGAACCCGGATAACATTTGCACTTATGATGTTGATAGCAAAGTTATAATTTGGCTCATTCTTATAGCCGTTCGGCCAGCTCTTAGAGGCAAAACCTATTTCGAGTGGCACGATGTTTTTGTGTAGGCAACAGTTGGAACCAGGCGTGATGGGGATTTTCTGTTCAGATAGTTGGCCTACTTTATATTTTGTCATCATGATTACCTTTATTAATAACTATCTGTAGCACCGCAAATAGAACATTTGTAATGATCTTTATGTGAATCACGTCCATCATCTTGCCAATCATGCTCACATATATCTTGTAAATCTTTTATAGCTTTATCAAGTTTCATAATTATTTCATATAAAATACTACGTTCTTTAAAGAGTTTATTAATTTGTTCTTTCATTTATAATCCCTCCACTTCAGCAGTTATTCCCAAATAATTTTCAAGTCTTTGATAAAATTCTGGAATATATTTCTGGCTCTTATCACATCCAACTGGTATCATTTTTTCTTTAGCTGCACTAATCAAGCAGTTTCCAGAACCAGCAAAGAGACTCATAAATAATGTACCAGGTTTACCTAAAGCTTTTAAGAAATGATCATAAAGTTCAATCGGTTTTTCCCACTGATGGATTCGTTGACTAGAACTGACTGTGCTTATGTTAATTGAAGACGACAAGCTAGGAGTATTGAACTGTGCATTTCCCTTACGGAGCAAGAGAAACATTTCCCAGTTGCTCACCATGTTTGTTTTAGGCTTATTGGTGCTGCCACCAACTTTGTTCCATGAACCAGGAGACTGAACTCCAAATCCTATGTCTCTAGCAATGTTGTTGATCTGAATGAAATGTTCCTTACCTGTCCAGACTAAAACCCAACTACAGTCAAGCATCTTCTCATATACTAACGGAAGATAATTGAAGTAGAAGTCATAAAGTTCTTTTTCATCCCAGTCTTGAGCTTTACATTCGATCTTGTTTGTTTTACCATAATTATCGTTGAAATCAATTGCATATGGTGGATCAAGTTCTACCATACCCACAGAATTGCTTGGAATCTTATCGAGGAATGTCTTGTAGTTTTCGGCCACATAAATTACTTGAATGTTAGATCTGATTGGTTCTTGTTCGTCTTCGAGTTCTTGTTCATCTTCGTCAAACTCGGTAAGTCTTTCTTTGGCTTGCTTGGTTTTCTCAAATACAGTTTGGTTTACCGTATTTTTTATAGGTGCAGTCATGGTTCCGTTTTGTAGAGCAACTAAACGCCCTTTTTCAGCATCGGTGAAACTTCCCATTCGCTGAAGTGCCTTAGCTTGTTCACCAAGAGCTTTGTATGCTTCTTTAGCTCGACTCTTAGTAGACTGTTCTTTAAGGATCGGAAAGACTTTGAGAGCTTCTGCGAAAGCAAGATCAGTAGATAAGCCTCCTAGACTGCACTTGAGCCTCTTGGCTGTTTCTCTGTAGCCCCAAGATTTGCCTTCCTTGCTTGCTGCTTCTACCCAATAGTTGTGCAGCTTATACTTGAGGTCAATTTCCTCGTGCCACAGAAATTCCTTGCGGTCCATGTTACTAAGAAGCTCGATCAAGAAATGATCATCTTCAGTAATGCCGTCAAAGACTCGGACTTCGATTGTTTCTTTACCAAGTTTTTTAAATGCTTCGATGCGATGAAGGCCATCGATTAAGACGTTATTTGAATCTATAAGAATTGCATGAAGTTGGCCAACCATCGAGATTGAATCAGCCAAGCTGGAGATGTCGCCAACTGCTGAACGTGCGCGATTTTTGATGATAATGTCTGATATGTTACGTTCTTCTATTTGAAAGAGTTGCATAGCTTTAACCTAGTTTAAATTTTGAAACTGCCTCTTGATTAACTCTATTTGAGCTGCTGAAAGTTTTCCAAGCAAGTCTGTTGCATTCTTAGTAGGATCAGCCAGCATTTTCTTGCCGCGCTTTGTTCCAGAGTTCTTGGAAATATTTTTCATGGCAGACTTTGTGATCTTTTGAGATTTAACAAGTGCTGCATTCAGTGCAGATGTTCGCATAGTCCGAACGCGTTCAATCAGTCTGGCTTGCTCTGGATATGACATTTCTAAGAATGATCGGCAGTAAATACGATCCATTAGAGACATAAATGATCCTCCTTATCTATGATCTCCAGAACCACCTAGCTTGTTGCGTTCTTTACGATCAGAAAGTTTGTTAATATTCATTATTGCTATATCTTCAAGTGATATTTCGAGGTCGTATGCTGTACAAGCTACATACCACAAAACATCTCCAAGCTCTTTAGATATTTCAAGTACATCAGTTGGTGAAATAAGTCCATCTTTGTCACGATAAATCTTTTTGAGCTTGCCTGCTACTTCGCCAGCTTCATTAGTAAGTCCAAGAATATGGCAATCAAGAGCTTTATCGGGTGGATAAATGTCAGTTGAATTTGCCAAGGCTTGATATTCATTAAAGGTCATGGCTATTCCTCAATTCCTGGCAAAGTTAATGCCTTACCCTTGTACATATAATCAAGAACTTCATTCAGTTTTCCACCATTAATGATGCTTTTCAGCGAAAGGAATATTTGCCGAAACAGTTTTGTTTGTTGTCCATGATGGAAGTGTTCCTGGACTTGCTCGTACAAGTCTTTGTCTATTCGTGCAGTTACTTTACATTCTTCTTTGAGCATTTTGTTCACCGTAATAAGTTAAAAAGTTGTTCCTCAGTTATCTGAGGGATGTTGTAACGAGTTGCCTTTTCTATCTTAGTTCTGCCTGGATCATCTCCGACGACCAAGTAGTTTGTTTCCCTCGTTACTCCAGATGAAAATTCATATCCGTAAGTGTTCAAAATTTCGATCATAGTTTCTCGTGACTGACTTAATGATCCTGTGATGCAATAAATTGCTTTCGCTTCACTGGGTAGTGCGGCGAAGGAGAAGTTTTTCATCTCTTTAATGGCTTCAGTATAAATAGTAGCTGCTTCAACAAAGCTGCGTTTAGCATTATCAGTTATGTGAATGTTAATCTGACCAGTCTTTAAATATTGGCAAAGCCGCAAAGATGATTTATATGCTAATCCTGGTAAGCCAAGGCCAGCTACGAAATGTGCCATTGTGCATTGATTGTTCATTGAAAATACTTGCTCAGCGATATTACTATAAATGGCTATGCCAATTGTATTTATAATGTCTGGCACAAGGTCATAGCTAAGTGGATCGAGAAGTGCCCAGGGCTTTGTTGAAAGAACTGAATAACATTTTTCATTCTGAAGGAGTTTTTCTATAATGCCTTCACCTACTCCGTCGATTTTGATTCCTTTCTGAGAATAGAAATAAGCAATGGATACAATGAGTTTAGCTATGCAGTTATTTCCATTACAGACAAGATGTACTCCATCCCAAGATAATACATCATTACATTTTGGGCAAAAAGCTGGAAGTTGTTCATGTGCATCATGTTCAGAGGGTTCTTTAACATTAATTATTTTAGGAATTATCTCTCCAGCTTTTCCTACAGTTATAATTGAATTAGATGTGATTCCTTTATTTATTATCCAGGCTGCATTATTGCCTGTTACGCGGTTATTGGTAGTGCCACAAAGTTCAATTGGTTCATAAATGACTGTTGGAATTGCTCGACCGAGCCTACTTATATTCCATTCAATATTAACAACTTTTGTTTCTTTAACTTGGATTGGAGGCTTCCAGGCTATACTCCAGTTATTGGTCTGGCCATTATTACCTGCAACCAGTCGCACTTTTTCATCCGCCACTTTGATCATAAGTCCATCCATCGGATAGATCTTCGACCATTTGTTATATGTCTCAAGCAGAAAATCTCCCATAGCTTCTAAGCTACCGGAGTAGGTGTATTCTTCAAAGAGGTTGCCATGATTATGGGGGATTGCTGTCATCATGGCAGAAGGCTTGTCATATTTGCGATCTAGCCAGCCAGCGACTACATTTCTTGGATTTGCTCCATAATCTGGATTCCACTCATTCAATGGGATGAGAATTTCAACTGGTTGAAAGTGCCTAAGCTGGAATGGAAACGTAATGTATGTCATTAAGTGAGTTATGTCTCGTCCACATCTACCGTCACCTTCAAGAGTAATGTTTACTCCAGAGTCTGTGAGTGTTATAACTGCTGCACAGCCATCGTATTTTGGTTCGATCCGAAGTTTGTATGAGCCAAACCTTGTAAGGAATGGCTTAAGGTCGAGCATATTAAATGCTTTGTTCGTTCCATAGATTGGGTGCTTGTGCCAGGTTTTGCCCGTAAGAGCAGTCCGTCCTTGTGCAGTATGGTAGAGGATATTATTATGTGGATCGATTGCATAAAGTTGTTGCCATAACAGATCGTATTCGCTATCTGTCATGAATGGTATGCCAGAAGCATAGGCCATGTTTGCTTGGGAGATTTCTTTTAAGAGCTGCTCTTTATTCATCATAATCACCAAAAGTTATTACATTTAAATACATTGGAATAAACTTTCCGATGTTATTAGAAACCTCTAAGAGAGCATTGCAAGCAAAACAAGTAACTTTTTCACCATATAGATCAACAGCTATTCTTGATGGAACTTCAGAACGGTCATATTCTTTCATTCTACATTCATCAGCTTTTGATTGCACATGAATTGATGATCCACAAGCTGGACAATAAAAATTAACTGTATCAAAAGATCCCATTGGTAAGCTCCTTTAGAAGGATATTTATCTTTGCTAAACATTAATATTTTAGCCGATTAATTCTTAGTAAAGATAAATAAAAATAAAAAGATGCCGTTCACTTACTTGCGAATCATTCAACAGTTCGTTCATAAGTGAACAGCATGTTTTGCTTATTTCGACATTTTTGTAGGCGTCACATCAACGCCTCGTTCAGAATGACATTGTTCCGGCAATGCCAAACCTAGTTAACTGAAAGTGGTAACTAGACTCTAATATCGAATTAAACTTGATCATAATTATCCTTGTTTAAAATGAGTGGATAGTCTGTAGTTTCGTATCACTTAATCTCAGCCTCGGCGGGACATCACGGCCAGGTTCTACTGGTAGCAGACTGTTTACCTATTCCACTCATAGTTTTTATTAATTAAACGACTCTTGCAATTTCATTCCGGGGCTGGCCGACCTTGATCGGATTGCCATCATCGTCTGTCGACATGCCATCATTAAAACTGAGTTCAGCCGTAAAATTGAGGCCAACCAGATCAGATTCGTCAGTTTCCTGATCGGGATCAAGTCCCAGTGCGCGAAGGAAATCTTTAACCATCCTCCACATGAGGTTATTCTTTTCCTCATCATCGCCCTGATAATCTTTGTAATTTCCATACCAGAGAGTGTGAAAGATAGTTGAAGCGTTATCTTCTCCGTCGACGTTAATGATGAGTTGACAACCATATCTTCCGGTACGCTGAGACTTGGTCTCTTTAACCTTAGAGATGGTCAAGTCATATTCGCCAGCTTCAACAGGTGCTTTGTCAGGAATTTCGGACAGATTAGGAATCATAGACATAATTAATACTCCTTTAAATAGGTTTTGTTACGTGACCAAAGAACGATTCTTCGATCAAAGATTGGTTTGATTGATAGTTTTCGTTTTAGTTTAGGTGTTTTATTTTCTCCTTTTTTATTCGTTAGTCTTAACTACCATTGCAGATTCGAAATGCTTTGTAAAGTTGTCCAAGAAATAATTTTTCTTCCGAATCAAATCTTCTACTTCCTTCTCCTTTGTGGCAATCTCACGATCCATCTTGGTAATAACATCACTCTTATTAAAGATCAGGTCTGATTCTCTACATGGAGCAATATCAACTTCTTTTGAGTCACTATTAAAATATACAAACTTAATAGTTGCTTCGTTGTAGCCGATTTTAAGGTATGCAACAGTGATGGTTGGCAAATCTTTGAAGTTATCAAAGCCTACGATGATGCCAGGACATACAATTTTCTCAGAATATTCTTTAATTAAAACATTTACTTTATCCCCGATTTTATATTCGGAAATAATCTTCGCACTGTTCATATCAACTTCAAACTTTACACCATTAATTTCCACGATTTGCTTTTCCATAATTAAAACTCCTTTAATTAAGCTGAGATGGATTGTGGAATAACTATTTATTTAATAGTCCTTCTTTAGCAATAATTATCTGTCCATATTCATCTTTAGTTACCCAACCACTTGATGATTCAACAAAACAGCCACCAAAAAGTTTATACTTTGTGTTTCTATTTGTTATTTCTTGATAATTATCACATGCCGTTTTCTCACAAATAAAAATAGTTGGAAGCATAATTATTGCTACAATTAATACAGCAGCAATAATAATTCCTAAAAATTCAAAAAGATCTTTCATTGTATATTTCCTCCTGGAATAACTGTTTTGCCTGCCAGATAGGCTGCTGCCAACTGATCCATTGATATTCCTTCAACCTTTGGCATATCAAACACACGAGACTTTGCTTCGAATGCGAGTTTTTCAGTAAAGAAGATTTGCCGTTTCGTTCCTTGTGTCGTCAATAAGTAGGCCTCATCAAAATCAGCAGCCAATAACTGCCTGAACTGTCCATTTACTGCAGGATACCTTGCAACTACTTCCTGGTCAGAATTCATAAGTGTATGCAGATGGACAGTTACTGCAACTGCACAAGGTAATTCCTGGAGTGAACTTACCAAAGTACTCATCCAATTCAATAATTGGCCCCAATGCGCAGGCGCCATGCCCATCTTCATGTCGATCTTCTTACCTATGCCACTTGGAGTAATTCCAGACTTCTTTTCGATTTCGTGGATTGCTTTCTTGTTTGCGTTAGTTAAAGAGTCCAGGACTAACATGCCTGACTGTTCCTTCAGCCATTGAAACAAACCATTCTTTTCATCTTCCTGGAATGTTCGCCAAAAATCGGAAAAGAGTAAAGAGTCGGCGGAAAAGTTATCAATTGTAATGTCGTTCCGTTTGGATGATATTTTCTCTATTGTTTTTTCGCCTCCCTTATCAAACATATAATAATGAAGTGGCCCTTTAGTGTAGGTTGCTGTGAAGTGGGTTTTTCCACTACCTGAATTACCGGTCAAGAGAAATTTGAGGTTAAAATATCGTTTCTTCTCAACTAGCTTTGTTTTGTTGAAATTTGGAACTGTAGATGCTTGTGGGTTCATTTAAAACTCCTTTAAATGATAATAATCTTAAACTTCACTCAATCTCTGTTTAGTCTTTGCATCATGCAATTCTGGATCCCATTCGGAATGAATAAATCCTTGAGGTGCTTTTTCCATCCAATGCAATGGATTATTTCGGAGTCTACAAAGATCATAATAAGGACAAACTGAGCTAAACGTAGTGCAGGCGTATCCTGGATTGCGATGGAAGGATTGCAGCACATCCGAGCGTTCCCGGCAGTTAATCTTATCTTCTTCAAGCAGGTTTAAGTTTTGCTGAATCTCATCTGCATAATGACAAAGATCAGACAAGAAGTGTTCAATCGCAGCAGAGCGTTTGTTGATTGTAATTGGAACAAAGTCAATCTTGCTTTTCTGACAAAGAGCAACACGATAAGTAATTGTAGGAATTTTATCATAAAAAATTCTGCCAGCGGTTAAGTAACCGTCTGACTGGAATGACATTTCAAAAGTTTGTGGTGTCGTAGAGTAGATAGCTTTCGCTGTTTTATGGTCTAGAATATCGATTCCGTTTTCACCGCTGGAAAAGATAAGATCAATGCGGCCAATATAATTTGGCAGCTTCAAGCCCTTTACAGAAAGGTCGATGGAAAATGGTGCTTCAACAGCCAAGATTGAACGATTTTTTACATCACTTACAAGGAAGCGATCCCAATAGCCTTTGTACATATTGGCTGCATGTCCAGGGGACTTAGGAAAGATTGCATCTTCATTCTTCCAAAATGGTTCGCCATCAAGCTTCCAGAGCTTGTGGAATGCTTTGATAGCTATTTCAGTTGCATCAAGTACAGATGGGGAAGAATCCTTAATTAAGATGTTGTACGTGGCTTCTAGGCCGTAATGCCAGCATGATCCGAACACAAGATGAATGGATTGTCCGGCAGGTTTGAGATTCATTACATATTGGAACAAGAACCTGCGTGGACACGTGAGATAGGTTGAAAGTGCACTGTAGTCTATTTTTTCGTAAAAATTCATTTGAGAAATCCTCTCGTTGAACTTTAATTTATATTATTGCATTACAATCTATTTGGTTGATAAACTTTACGTTCAGGACCGCCTGTTTTTCTGTTAATATCTGAGATAGCTTTTTCTTCTACTAAATCAATTTGAGGCTCATCAAAAAAATATGCCTCTTGCGGAGCACCATCTTTTAATGTTTGAGGTTTTACAGAATATGTATTGCAATTGTTAATCCATTGATGACGCCCAATAACAATTCCTTCAAAGCTGGTAATTTTATATCTAATCTTATCACCAAGATTAAATTTAAATTCAGGCTCTTTTGTCCATCCAAACATTTTTAGCTCCTCTCGTTGAACTTTACTAAGAAGCCGATTCCAACATCGTCATGCTGGCGATACCTGTCAATTCAGGTCGAATGGTGCGCATGGACTTGCTATCCAATGCGTTTCCGGCAGTAAGAGTTAAAAAGTAGTGGGCAGGATTTGAACCTGCAATTGAATAGCCTTTACCCTCGATTACACTATTCGCTCTGTGTCCGGCCATAGAAACATGGGCTAGGTTTACTTATGGACACAATCGGCTGCGTCTACCATTTTTTATTTCGCCACCACTACTAATATAAGCAAATAAGAAATGTCGGGCTTCCACCGACTCCCACTTCGCTTTAACGTATGCGTGTCCTATACGACTTGTCTTTCCAAGTTGTCAGGCAAGCTTACCGATTGTTGAACTGCGCCAGAACTGCATCACGAACTTCCGGAGGCAGATTACCAAGAGCTTCCAGAGCTTTCTCCTCGGGAGTCTTAGTAATGCGAAGAGTCGGCTTCCAGTCGCTGAAGTCTTCAGCTGTGATGGCTTCGTCAGTATTGCTGAACTCGTTATTGTCATCTTTTTCTTCCAGTTTGCGCCGAATAACTGCGCGGAAAGAAACCTTCAGCTGGTTCTTGATCATGTTCACGGTAAGATCCTCACCGAGCGCCTGTACCATTTCTTCGATAGTTCCGAGGTTCAATACTGCCGGCTCAGTTACGGTGATTTCACGAGATGCCTGGTTGCTAACTACTTTGATCATGCTCATTTTTGATTCTCCTAATTAG